>VFQS010000469.1_pt1 | contig 44977 bp, 38 predicted proteins | sample 3512361 | NCBI WGS metagenome assembly VFQS01 (sample SAMN10412375, study PRJNA504923) | tailings metagenome | isolation source: Relicate 1 Philex TSF3 active mining | place: Philippines
AATGATAGAGCTTCAGCCGGGCCGGATCGGCCAGCACCGCCTTCAGGTTCGGCGCGGCATAGTCCGTTCCGGGGTTGAACCGCACCAGGTGCTCGTTCCCCCCGCCGTCGGAAATCTGCACGACGCACAGCCGGTCGCGCGGGGTAATCAGCCCCATGGTTTCGGTATCGACGGCAATCGGGCCGGGAGCCAGGACGCCTTCGGGAAGATCTTCTTCGTGGAGATAGACAGCCATATCGGGAAAGTGCTTAGGCTGATCGCGCGTCAAGGGAAAGTCCCGGAATCAGGAACCTGTGCGGATGCCAAGCGATAATGCCATCCCCCCCAGCTGGCAGGGCGTGCTCGCCCCGGTGCTCGCCACGCCCGAAGCGCAGCGATTGGGTGGCTTCCTGCGGGCCGAGGAAGCCGCGGGCAAGACAATCCATCCACCGCAGGGCACCCGTCTGGCCGCGCTGGACCTGACACCACTAGACGCGGTGAAAGTGGTGATCCTGGGGCAGGACCCCTATCACGGGGCCGGACAGGCACATGGCCTGTCCTTCTCGGTCCAGCCGGGGGTCAAAGTGCCGCCAAGCCTGGTCAACATCTACAAGGAATTGGAAACGGACCTCGGCCTGCCGCGCCCTGCCCATGGCAACCTGACCAGTTGGGCGCGGCAAGGCGTGCTGCTGCTCAATGCCGCGCTGACGGTCGAGGACGGCAAGCCCGCATCCCACCAGGGCAAGGGCTGGGAGGCGATCACCGATGCGGTTGTCGGGGCGGTCGCGGCGAAGGCTGAGCCGTGCGTGTTCATGCTGTGGGGCAACCATGCCCGCAAGAAGGCGGAGCGCGTCGCGGGACTTGGCGCAGACAGTCACCACCTGATCCTGACCGCCCCGCACCCCAGCCCGCTCTCGGCGCACACCGGCTGGTTCGGCAGCCGCCACTTCAGCCGCGCCAACGCCTTTCTCGAGGCACATGGGCGCGGCGCGGTGGACTGGCGGGTGTAATGCGGGTCGGGCTGGCCCGGCTGGCCGCTGCCCTACTGGCGCTGGTCGCGCTCCCTTTGCAGGCCGAAGAAACGCCCCCCGGCGCCCTGCCGTTCGTGGCGGCCCCGCCCGGAGCGGGCGAGCGGCTGGTGCTGGCGCATTATTTTCCGCCCTTCCCGATCCAGATTGGCGAGCGGGGCGCGAGCGGCGACTATTATGAGCGGCACTACCTGCGGCCAGAGGGTGAGAACGGCAAGTTTGCGCGGGGCGGCGGCTATCTGCGCCAGCGCCCGCTGCTGCCGCCCGGCGGGCTGGCCGACGCGGCCGCCGGGTTCCGGCTGGACGTGGCCCGGGCCGCGCGGATCGGGATCGACGGGTTTGGCGTCGACCTGCTCGACCTCGATGGGCGGCACTGGCGCACCACGCTCGCCCTGCTTGACGCCGCACGCGATGCCGCTCCGGCGTTTCGCATCGGGCCACAGCCCGACATGTCCGCGCTGAAGGACGTGACACCGGCCCGCCTGGCCGAAGCGCTGCTGGTCTTCGCGCGTCACCCGGCCGCATTGCGCCTGCCGGACGGGCGCCTGCTGGTGATGCCGTTTGCCGCGGAGCGCGTGTCCGGCACCTTCTGGCAGGAGCTGGCGAGCCGGATGCGCAGCGCGGGCGCCCCGATCGCGCTGGTTCCGAATTTCGTCAACGCGCGCACCATGGACGCGTATACCGGGCAATCGTGGGCCGCGGCGCTATGGGGCGATCGCGGGTCGGGCGCCGGCCCCACGCAGACCCGCTTTGCCGAACAGGCCCGGGCCGCAGGCTATCCGCGCTGGCTGGCGACGCTGGCGCCGCAAGACTTTCGGCCCAAGGATCTGATGGCGTGGGAAGCCGATGGCAGCACCGGACTGGCCAGCGCGTTCACGGCGGCGATGACCGGCAAGGCCGCCGGGCTCCATCTGGTGACGTGGAACGACTACAGCGAAGCCAGCGAACTGGCTCCATCCAGCGCCACCCGGTTTGCCTGGTATGACCTGACCGCATGGTACATCGCCCACTTCAAGCGCGGACGCCCGCCCGCCATCGTGCGCGACGGCCTGATCGTCCTGCACCGCCGCCAGCTGTTCAATCCCGTCGCCATCGCGCGCGGCGCGGCATGGCAGCTGCGCGGGCGCGACGCCGTCAGCAACCGGATCGACGTGCGCCTGTTCCTGACGGCCCCGGCCAGCGTCAGCGTGACCACCGGCGGGATAAAAAGCGTTCGCAGCGTGCCCGCCGGGTTCCAGCGCTGGCAAGTACCAGCCCGCCCCGGCGCAGTGCGCGTGCAGTTGACGCGGGCGGGCAAAGTGCTGGCCGATTGCACCAGCCCCCATGTGATCGCGGCGCACCCTGACCGCCACGATCCGCTCTACGCCGGATTTTCCAGCCTGCGCGGGTGCAATTAAACCGTAATTCAGACCTAACCCAGTCGCCGCCGGATCGCCGCTGCCAGCATTTCGCCCAGACGCGGCCCTTGGCGGGGATAGAGATAAGGCTCGATCAGTTCCGCCTCGATCAGCGCCAGCTGGCCGTCAGGCAGCCGCACCATATCGATCCGGGCATAGAGCGGTGCCTGCGCGAAAGGCAGCATGGCCAGCACTTGCGCCGCGCGTGAGATGTCCGCCGGATCCGGCTCCAGCGCCACCTCGCGCCCGCCATAGAGCGACTGGATGCGGTAATCCCCGTCCGCCGCCTGTTTCAGCAAGGCATGGCAGAACTGGCCATCGATGAAGATCAGGCTGTATTCGCCCTCGCTCTGGATCGCGGGCAGGAACGGCTGGATCATCCCGGCCTGCCCCAGCCGCCAGTCGGCTGCCGGAGGGTCCGCGCGGGTAAAGCTGAACTGGCCGACCGCACCCGCTCCGACGCGCCGCTTCACCACTACCCGGTCGGTGTCGAAGTGGTCAAATGCGCGCAGGATATCGTCGGCGCCAGGATCGTCCGCCCACAGCGTCGGGATCGATGGCGCCCCGGCCTCCGCCAGCTCGCGCAGATAGCCCTTGTCCGCGTTCCAGCGCACGATCTCCGCCGGGTTGCAGACCATGACCCCGGCCGCTTCCAGCGCCTCCAGCCGGGCGAGAAATTCGGCCGGATGATCGGTATAGTCCCAGACCGTGCCCAGCACGGCCAGATCGAACCCGGTCAACGCGTCCAGCGGCGCGCGCCAGTCGATCTCGGTCAGCGTGGCATCCATGCCGGCCAGCCCGCTGCGCAGCGCGGCGACCTGTACGTCGTGCTCAAACGCATCGGCGCGGCGGGTGGGCGATCCGGGCAGGGTGCCGGCACAGGCGAGGAAGGCGATCTTGCGGGTCATGCCCCTGCCCTAGCGCCGGGGCGCCGCCCCGGCAATTCGCTCTGACCCGGCAATGCGCACTGGCTCAAAACGAACAGGGCGCGCCGTGCGGCGCGCCCTGTCGTGTTCAGCCGGAAACGCCGGATCAGCGCGGCAGGACGCTGGCGCCCATCAGTGCCTCGTCCACGGCGCGGGCAGCCTGGCGGCCTTCGCGGATTGCCCAGACGACCAGGCTCTGCCCACGGCGCATGTCGCCGCACGCAAAGATCTTGGGATCGCTGGTGCGATAGCTGAAGGTATCGGCAAAGACATTGCCGCGGGCGTCCAGATCGACCCCGGCCTGATCCAGCAGGCCGGTCTTGCGCGGGCCGACAAAGCCCATCGCCAGCAGGATCAGGTCCGCCTTCAGCGTGAATTCGCTGCCGGGGATTTCCTGCATCTTGCCATCGACCCATTCGACGCGAACGCAATCCAGCCCGGTCACCTGCCCGTCCTTGCCCTGAACGCGCTTGGTCAGGATCGCCCAGTCGCGCTCAACGCCTTCTTCATGGCTGGTCGAGGTGCGCAGCTTGAGCGGCCAGTCCGGCCAGGTCAGCAGCTTGTTTTCCTTTTCCGGCGGCTGCGGCATGATTTCGATCTGGGTGACCGATGCCGCGCCCTGGCGGTTGGAGGTGCCAACACAGTCGCTGCCGGTATCGCCGCCACCGATCACGACAACGTGCTTGCCCGTGGCGAGCAGCGAACCGCGCGGCGCGGCGCGCACTTCGTCATCGCCCGCGTTGCGCTTGTTCTGCTGGGTCAGGAATTCCATCGCCAGCCGCACGCCGGGCAGTTCTGCGCCCGGAATTTCCAGCCGGCGCGGTTCTTCCGACCCGCCCGCCAGAACGATCGCATCGAAGTTTTCCCGCAGCGAGTTGACCGAAATGGTCACGCCGACTTCGGTCGAAGTGCGGAACTCCACCCCTTCGGCTTCCATCTGCACCGCGCGGCGGTTGATCAGGTGCTTTTCCAGCTTGAAGTCCGGAATGCCATAGCGCAGCAGCCCGCCGATGCGGTCGTTCTTTTCGAACACCGTCACCGAATGGCCCGCGCGCGCCAGTTGCTGTGCCGCTGCCAGACCGGCCGGGCCAGAGCCGACGACGGCAACCGACTTGCCGGTGCGCTTCGCCGGAACCTGCGGCGCAATCCAGCCGTTATCCCAGCCCTTGTCGACGATCGCGCATTCGATCGACTTGATCGTCACCGGCTGGTCGATGATGTTCAGCGTGCAGCTGGCCTCGCACGGGGCGGGGCAGATGCGGCCGGTGAATTCGGGGAAGTTGTTGGTCGAATGCAGCACTTCCAGCGCATTCTGCCAGTCCCCTTCATAGACCAGGTGGTTCCAGTCCGGGATGATGTTGTTCACCGGACAGCCGTTGTGGCAGTAGGGAATGCCGCAGTTCATGCAGCGGCTGGCCTGCGCCTTCAGCGCCGGTTCCGCATGCGGAATCACGAATTCCTTGTAGTGGGTCAGCCGCTCCTTCGGGTCCGCATACGTGCGGTCCTGGCGGTCGAGTTCGAGAAAGCCGGTTTCCTTGCCCATGGTTCGGTTCCTTATTCCGCGGCCACCGAGGCGGCAGCCAGCCGCTCGGCCTCGAGTTGCTTGAGCGCCTTCGCGTAATCGCGCGGCATCACCTTGACGAACTTGCCCAGCGCATTGCCGAAGTCGTCCAGCAGCGCGCGGGCGCGCTTGCTGCCGGTGTGGAGGTGGTGGCGTTCCAGCAGCACCTTCAACCGTTCGGCATCGTGATAGAGCACATCGCCCATCCCGGCGTCGTTGACCCCATTGGAGCGCTGCGTCGGACGGCCCGCGCCGTCCTCCTCGTCACGCTCCGCCTTGATCGGCAGCAGGTCGACCTGTGCCATGTTGCACAGCTGCGCGAACTGGCCGTCCTCGTCATAGACGTAGGCGACCCCGCCAGACATGCCCGCGGCAAAGTTGCGCCCGGTCTTGCCCAGCACGGCCACAACGCCGCCGGTCATGTATTCGCAGCCATGATCGCCAGTGCCTTCGACCACCGCGACGGCGCCCGAATTGCGCACCGCAAAGCGTTCCCCGGCAACGCCGTTGAAATAGGCCTCACCCGCAATCGCGCCATAGAGCACGGTGTTGCCAACGATGATGTTCTGGGCCGGATCGCGGTCCACGTGGGACGGCTGGCGTACGATCACGCGGCCGCCCGACAGGCCCTTGCCGACATAGTCATTGCCATCGCCGGTCAGGTCCAGCGTGATGCCGTGGGCCAGCCACGCGCCAAAGCTCTGCCCGGCGACCCCGGTCAGGCGGACCGAAATCGTGTTGTCCGGCAGGCCGGCATGGCCATACCGCTTGGCGACTTCGCCCGACAGCATCGCGCCGACGGTGCGGTTGACGTTGATCACCTTGCGCTCGATCACCACCGGCTGCTGCTTGTCCAGCGCATCGGCGGCGGCCGCGATCAGATCGTTGTCGAGCGCCTTTTCGAGGCCATGGTCCTGCGTGCCCGACCAGCCGAGCGACGGGCTTTCGCCCTGCGGGGCCTGATAGAGGATGCGCGACAGGTCGACGCCCTCGGCCTTCCAGTGATCGATCGCCTGGCGGGTATCCAGACGGTCCACCCGGCCGACCATTTCGCCCACGGTGCGGAAGCCCATTTCGGCCATGATCGCCCGCAGTTCTTCAGCCACGAAGAAGAAGTAGTTGATCACGTGTTCGGGCTGGCCGGTGAAGCGCGCGCGCAGCACCGGGTCCTGCGTGGCGACGCCCACCGGGCAGGTGTTGAGGTGGCACTTGCGCATCATGATGCAGCCGGCCGCGATCAGCGGCGCGGTGGCAAAGCCGAACTCGTCCGCGCCGAGCAGCGCGGCAACGGCCACGTCGCGGCCCGTGCGCAGGCCGCCATCGGCCTGCACCGCGATGCGGCTGCGCAGGTTGTTGAGCAGCAGGGTCTGCTGGGTTTCGGCAAGACCGATTTCCCAAGGGCTGCCCGCGTGCGTCAGCGAGGTCAGCGGCGAAGCGCCGGTGCCGCCTTCGTAGCCGGAAATCGTCACGTGGTCGGCGCGCGCCTTGGAAACGCCCGCGGCCACGGTGCCGACACCCACTTCGGACACCAGCTTCACCGAGATGCGCGCACCGGTGTTGACGTTCTTCAGGTCGTGGATCAGCTGGGCCAGATCCTCGATCGAGTAGATGTCATGGTGCGGCGGGGGCGAGATCAGGCCCACACCCGGCGTCGAATGGCGGGTCTTGCCGATGGTCTTGTCGACCTTGTCGCCCGGCAGCTGGCCGCCCTCGCCGGGCTTTGCGCCCTGCGCCATCTTGATCTGGATGTCGTCGGCGTTGACCAGGTATTCGGTCGTCACGCCGAACCGGCCCGAAGCGACCTGCTTGATCGACGAGCGCATGGTGTCACCGTTCGGCAGCGGCTTGAACCGCGCCGGGTCTTCGCCGCCCTCACCGGTGTTCGACTTGCCGCCGATCCGGTTCATCGCCAGCGCCAGCGTGGTGTGCGCTTCCCAGCTGATCGAGCCATAGCTCATCGCGCCGGTGGCAAAGCGCTTCACGATTTCGCTGGCCGGTTCAACCTCGCTGATGTCCAGCGGCTTGTCCGCCTTCTTCAGTTCCAGCAGCCCACGGATGGTCAGCATCCGGGTCGACTGGTCGTTGATGGTCTGGGCGAATTCCTTGTACTTTTCGGGCACATTGCCGCGCACCGCGTGTTGCAGGGCGGCGATGTTCTGCGCGGTCCAGGCGTGTTCCTCGCCGCGCAGGCGCAGGCCGTACATCCCGCCCACGTCCAGCATGTTGCGGTAGATCGGGTTGTCGCCATAGGCGGCCTGATGGCGGCGGACGGTTTCCTCGGCCACCTGCTTCAGGCCGATGCCCTCGATCGTGGTCGCGGTGCCAGTGAAGTACTTTTCGATCAGATCGCTCGACAGGCCGACCGCATCGAAGATCTGCGCGCCGCAGTACGACTGGTAGGTCGAGATGCCCATCTTGGACATGACCTTGAGGATGCCCTTGCCCACCGCCTTGATGTAGTTCTTCTGAACTTCATAGGTGGTCAGCGGCAGTTCCTTCTTCACGCGGATGTCTTCCAGCGTTTCGAAGGCGACATAGGGGTTGATCGCCTCGGCCCCGTAACCCGCCAGCACACAGAAGTGGTGCACTTCGCGCGCCTCGCCGGTTTCGACGACCAGGCCAGTCTGCATGCGCAGGCCCTGGCGGACCAGGTGCTGGTGCACCGCCGCCGTTGCCAGCAGCGCCGGCATCGGGATCCGGTCAGGCCCCTGCGCGCGGTCGGACAGGATCAGGATGTTCTTGTCCTGCAGCACCGCCTCGGTCGCGGCCCAGCACATTTCCTTGAGCGCCATTTCCAGGCCATCGGCCCCGGTCTTGGCATCCCAGGTGATGTCGATCGTCTCGGTGCGGAACGCGCCATCCAGCGCGGCTTCGACCGAGCGGATCTTGGCCACTTCCTCGTTCGTAAGGATCGGCTGGTCGACTTCCAGACGCTTGTGCGTGCCGGCTTCCATGCCCAGCAGGTTCGGACGCGGGCCGATCATGCTGACGAGGCTCATCACCAGTTCCTCGCGGATCGGGTCGATCGGCGGGTTGGTGACCTGGGCGAAGTTCTGCTTGAAGTAATCGTAGAGCAGGCGCGACCGGCTGGACAGCACCGCGATCGGGGTGTCGGTGCCCATCGACCCGATCGGATCGTCGCCATTGCGGCCCATCGGCTCCAGGAACTTGGCCACGTCTTCCTGGGTGTAGCCAAACGCCTGCTGGCGATCGAGCAGGCTGGTGGTTTCCACCGCGACCTGCGCCAGTTCCGGCTCGACGACCTCAAGGTCCTTCAGCTTGTACTGGGCCGCCTCGAGCCACTGCTCGTAGGGCTCTTCCCCGGCCAGCTGGGCCTTGATTTCCTCGTCCTCGATGATGCGGCCTTCCTCAAGGTCGATCAGCAGCATCTTGCCAGGCTGGAGCCGCCACTTGCGGACGATGTTGTCTTCCTTGATCGGCAGCACGCCGCTTTCCGAGGCCATCACGACCAGATCGTCGTCCGTCACCAGGAAGCGCGCGGGACGCAGGCCATTGCGGTCCAGCGTGGCGCCGATCTGGCGGCCATCGGTGAAGGCCACGGCGGCCGGGCCGTCCCACGGCTCCATCAGCGCGGCGTGGTATTCATAGAACGCGCGGCGCTTGGCATCCATCAGCGGGTTGCCGGCCCAGGCTTCGGGGATCAGCATCATCACCGCGTGGGCCAGCGGATACCCGCCGGCCAGCAGCAGTTCCAGCGCGTTGTCGAGGCTCGCCGTGTCCGACTGGCCGTGCGGGATCAGCGGCCACATCTTGTCGAGGTCAGCGCCCAGCAGTTCGCTTTCCATCGTGCGGCGGCGCGCGTTCATCCAGTTGACGTTGCCGCGCACCGTGTTGATTTCACCGTTGTGGGCGATGAACCGGAACGGGTGCGCCAGCTTCCAGCTGGGGAAGGTGTTGGTGGAGAAGCGCTGGTGAACCAGCCCCAGCGCCGAAACGCAATCCGGATCGGTAAGGTCGTTGTAGAACCCGCCAACCTGCGTTGCCAGCAGCAGCCCCTTGTAGACGATCGTCCGGGTGGAGAAGCTGGGCATGTAGAGCTCGGTCAGGCCCGGCAGCCCATGCTTTTCAGCCAGCGCCGCCAGCGGGTTCTGGGTCTGCTTGCGGATTGCCAGGATCTTGCGTTCGAACGCTTCCTGATCCGGGCAGTTTTCGCCGCGCGCGACGAAGCACTGGCGGATCACCGGCATCGATTCCAGCACGGTCTTGCCCAGCCCGTCGGTGTTCACCGGCACATCGCGCCAGCCGACCAGCCGCTGGCCTTCCTTGGCAATGAACTTTTCGAACGTGCCGATGACGAATTCGCGGGCCTGTTCATCCTGCGGCAGGAAGCACATCGCCACGGCGTAGTCGCCCGGCTGGGGCAGCTTCAGCCCTTCGGCGTCCGCCCACTTGCGGAACATCGCATCGGGCAGCTGGATCAGGATCCCCGCGCCATCACCCAGCAGCGGGTCCGCCCCGACCGCGCCGCGGTGGTCCAGGTTTTTGAGAATTTCGAGCGCCTGGCTAATGATCGCGTGGCTTTTCGCACCTTTAATGTGGGCAACAAAGCCCACACCACATGCGTCATGCTCATTACGGGGATCATAAAGGCCTTGAGGCGCCGGAAAACCCATCGATAAATCCATCCTGTGTCTGGCCGAATGCCTTGATTCGCGCGCAAACGCACGCAAATCGCGGATTTCCGGCAATTAAGCACAATCCATCACGCCGCGATAAGCAGCGAAAGTTGCGCTAGGGTTCCCCATGACGACAGGAAGCTGCTTTTGCAACTGCGAATGCGGCAAGAAACGCTTGGGCGCGGCCAAGCGTTTCGATGAATAGGTTTTCGGCGGGATTCCGGGCGGGCGGCGATGCGCCAGCCCGCCAGGCTCAGGCCGCTCCGCTCATCCGCTGAAGGTTGGCCAGCGCAGCGCGCAGGGCGCGCTCCGTTTCGGCAGGGTCCAGCGCCGCCGCAGCCGCCGGGTTGACGACCGGCTGCCCCGCGCCCAGCGACGACGGGGCGTCAAACTGGCGGAACGGGGCCGAATCCGCCGGGGCGGCAAAGGGCGTCGGCGCGGGGGCGAAAGCCGGAGCGGCAGCGGCGGCGTAAGAGCCCGCCGCAGCCATTCCCAGCGCTGCCTGACCGGGGAAAATCACCACCGGCTCGAACGTGGCGGCATCCGCTTCGGGCTCCTCGATCCGCACGAACTGCGGGCGCGCCAGCGTCGGCAGGCCCAGGTCCAGCAGCGAACCGCACTTGTCCTCGGCCCCCAGTGCCTCGTCCTCGATGGTGGTTTCAGCCGGCTCGATCTCGGCCACCGGAGCGACAGGATCTGCCGCAGGCATCGTCAGCTGCCGGGGCGGCAACAGGCTGGCCAGCACATCGTCCTCATCTTCGACCACCGGATCTTCCAGGGCCAGCGGACGCAGTGCGGCCGGCATTGCCAGCGGAGCGGACGGAACTTCGGTGATCGCGGCACCGTCTTCAGGCGCCATCGTGACGGTCGGGGCGACCTCGTTCAGGCGCGCCAGACCAACCGGCGGTGCTGGTTCCGCCGCCGCAACCGGTGCCGGCGCGGAATCAGGCACTGGCGCGCTGCGGGCAAAGGGTGCGGGAATCGGTTCGCTCGGCGCATACTGGGCGAATGGCGTGTAGGGTTCGGGCTGCGCGACTTCGGGCTGGACGGCATGGTCCTCGGCCGGAACGGCAGCAGATGGTGCAGCGACGGCCGCGGCAGCACGGGCTTCGCGGCGGCGACGCATCGAATCGGCCAGGCGCGCGGCCAGGTCGGCCATGCCCATCGTGCCCAGCGGCGGCAGCGGCACGGCGTCGGCCGGGCTTTCCGGCTGGTGCGCGGGTTGAGGCTGCGGCTCGAACCGGGCCTCTGGCATCGGCTCCGGCGTCGGCTCGGGCCGGGGTTCGCTGCCGGTCGGGACAGGGCGGACAAACAACGGCGTGACTTCTTCCACTTCGAACACCGAAGTCTTGAAACCGGCAGCCTGAACGAATTCCTGGGGAACATGATCGTCGACGATCGCCGCCCCGAAGATCTGGCGCGCGGGTGCCGCCGCAACCGGTTCAGCGAAGGCCGGTTCCGCCGGGGCAACAAATTCCTGCCGCGACCCAGGCACCTGCATCGCTGCTGGCAGCGGCAGCGGCGCTTCCGGCGAAGCTGCCGCAGCAGGTGCGGCAGCAGCCCAATCCAGCGCCGGTGCGGCATCGACGGGTGCGGCAAAGCTGCCAAGATCCAGCGGCCCAGCCGGGTCCACAGCCGATGCGGCGTCGGCCATGCCGGCGTCCAGTTCCAGCTCGGAAATCGAGAAAATCTGCGGGGCACCGCCCGGCAGCGGGGCCATGTCATGCGGAACATAGGCCTGCTCCGGCAATTCCACCGCCAGCGAGCGGCGGCGTCCGGCCAGCATGCCCGCACCGCCGGCTTCATCGGCGTCCAGCGTGTCAGGAGCGGCGATCGGACGGCGGACCGGATAATCGGCCTGAACATCACCGCCACGGAGCGATGCGGCCGTTTCCTCACGCGCCACGCCGGTGCGCTTGCGCTGCCGGACCTCGACCTTGGGCCGGGTGATGCGGCGAGCGATCAGGAGGCCGATCGCACTGCCAAGGGCAGACAGGCCCAGCGCAACCAGAATGCGCGCGGTCACGCCCAGCGGCGGCGCGGCGGCGGGAATCAGCAGGTCGATCCGGCTGGCGATGACCACGCTTTCCAGCAGCGATGGCCGCACGGCCAGACTGCCGAGCCCGAACAAGGCACCGAACCACAAGGCCACGACTGCCGGGAACAGCGGATGCGCCGTGATCGGCTTGGCATTGCTGGCCTTGCGCTGTGATTTCGCCACTCTCGATACCCCGTTGATTCAGTCTCAATCCGACCGAACCACCACGTCAGGCCGCGGCGGAAATCCGGTCATTGGCTGATTTGGCTAACAGGCGATGGTAAACATCCTGATAACGATAAACATTCCGGGACCAATCGTGGTTGGTAGTAACGTGTTGGTAACCAGCCGCGCGGCGCGCATCCCACCCGGCACGGTCGGCCAGCAGGTCCGCCAGCGCAGCCGCACAGGCCGCCGGATCATCGGGCGTGAACAGCGCGGCGTTCACTCCGTCGGTCATCAACTCGCGGTGCCCGCCCACATCGGATGCGGCCACCAGCTTGCCCTGCGCCATCGCTTCCAGCGGCTTCAGCGGCGTCACCAGATCGGTCAGGCGGCTGCGCTTGCGCGGATAGGCCATGACATCGACCAGCGCGTAGTACCGCTCCACCTCGCTGTGGGGCACGCGTCCGACAAAGCGGATCGCCGCGGCGGCCGGACTGGCAGCGGCCTGCGCGCGCAGCTCTGCCTCGCACGGGCCGCCGCCGACCAGCAGCAGTCTGGCATCCGGCTGGCGCTGGACCAGCGCGGGCACGGCCGCGATCAGGTCGTCCAGCCCTTCGTAGTCATAGAAGCTGCCGATGAAGCCGATCACCGGGCCGTCGCCCAGTTCCAGATCGCGCGCCAGCGCCGCCTCGCGGGGGGCGGCCTGTCCGAACAGGTCGAGGTCGACCCCGTTGGGGCTGAGCATGATCTTGTCGGCGGCCACGCCGCGCAGCACCAGATCGTCCTTCAGGCCCTGGCAGATCGTGACGATGGCATCGGCCCCGGCAACGACGTGATTCTCCAGGGCGCGGGTCAGCCGGTATTTCAGGTTGCCTTCGGTGCCGGTGCCGTTGCTGACGGCGGCATCCTCCCAGAAGGCGCGGATTTCATAGACCACCGGAATGCCCAGCCGCCGTGCGGCGATCAGCGCGGCCTTGCCGTTCAGCGCGGGCGAATGGGCGTGGAGCAGATCGGGCCGCCACTCAGTCGCCAGCGCAACGATGGTATCGGCCAGCAGATTGACTTCGCGCCATTCACGATAGGCCGGCGGGCCGCCCGCTGTGCCGCGCGTGCGATGAAAGGTCAGCCCTTCGGCCTGTTCGACATCCGGGCCCGCCGCAACGTGGCGCAGGCCGGTGATCCCGCGCACTTCCAGCCCCATCGCCTCCTGCGCTTTCAGGATCGCGCGGGTGCGAAAGGTATAGCCGCTGTGCATCGGCAGCGAATGATCGAGGACATGGAGAATGCGCGTCATGGGGACTTTCCCTAGCCCCGGAACGCTTAACGCGGCGTCAACTCGCCGGTGCTAGGGCATTTTCGCAATGATCGACTACTTCGCCCTGGCGCTGACACATGGCCTGCTGCTCCTGGGGGCGTGGCGGATGCTCCAGCGCGCCGATTTAGACCGCGAGGAGCCGGGCGATCCGGCTGCGGCCCCGCCCGCCGAACCCGCGCTGACCAACCCAAAACCGGGCCCCACCCGGCCAGGACTGCGCACCCGTGCTTGATCTGGCGCTCACCGGCTTTGTCTTCGTGTTGCTGGGCCTCGGCCTGCGCAAGCCGTTCCTGTGGGTGCTGGCCTATCTCTACATCGACATCCTCACCCCCCAGCGGATTTCCTGGGGGCTGCTGGCCTCGCTGCCGATCTCGCTGATCGCCTTCGTGCTGGCCTTTGCCGGCTGGGCCTTGCTGGACGACAAGCGCGACAGCCGCTTTACCTTGCGTCAGGGCCTGATCGTGGCCCTGCTGGTCTATTGCGGGCTGACCACGCTGACTGCGGACTACCCCGAATCGGCGGTCGAAAAGTGGGCCTGGGTGTGGAAGGCGCTGGTCTTTGCGATCTTCCTGCCGCTGACCCTGCGCACCCGTCTGCGGATCGAGGCCGCGGCACTGACCATCGTGCTGACGGTGGGGGCAATCGTGATCTCCGGCGGGATCAAGACGCTGGGCGGCGGTGGCGGCTATGGCTCGCTGCGGCTGTTCGTGCCGGATAACGCCGGCATCTATGAAGGGTCCACCCTGTCGACCATCTCGATTGCGGTGATCCCGCTGATCTGGTGGCTCGCGCGGTTCGGCACCCTGTTCAAGCCCGGCAAGCTCGTCACGCTGTTTGCGCTAGCCCTGACCTTTGCCGCACTGCTGATCCCGATCGGCACGCAAACCCGCACCGGCCTGCTGTGCATCGCGCTGCTGGGCGTGCTGTCGCTGCGCGCGGTCAAGCGGCGGTTCCTCTACCTGGGGCTGGCCGGAGTGGTGGCGCTGGCGGCGATCCCGTTCCTGCCCGAAAGCTACACCAAGCGGATGAGCACGATCGAGAACCACCAGTCCGATCAGTCTGCCTCCACCCGTGTCGCGGTGTGGGAATGGACCTGGGAATACGCCAAGCACAATCCGTTTGGCGGCGGGTTCGATGCCTATCTGGGCAACAACCTGCGGGTCGAAACGGTGAAAGCGGTCGGCACCGGCAACAACATCACCTATCACAGCGAATACCACATCGAGAAAGCGCGCGCCTATCACTCAGCCTATTTCGAGATGCTGGGCGAACAGGGCTATCCCGGCTTCCTGCTGTGGTCGTGGGTTCAGTTGCTGGGCATCTGGCAGATGGAACGCATCCGCGCCCGGTGGAAGGACCGCAAGGGTCCGGGCGAGAACTGGCAGGCACCGCTGGCCAACGCGCTGCAACTGGCGCAGCTGATCTATTTCGTCGGCGCGCTGTTCATCGGGATCGCGTTCCAGCCGGTCATGTTCATGCTGATCGGCTTGCAGTGCGGGCTGTGGAGCTATCTGCGGCGGATCGACAACCCTGCGCGCCCGCGCTTTGCCGGCGCGGACGGCAAGCCGGTGCTGCGCACCCATGCGGCGGTGCAGGCATGACAGCGCAGCCCTCCCCCCGCCACCTCGACGCGCTGACCGGCATTCGCGGGATCGCGGCCTGGGCGGTGGTGTTCTATCACATCCGCCTGTCGCTGGCCGCGCTGCTGCCGCCTGCGGTGATCGAGTGGCTGGCCAAAGGGTATCTGGCAGTCGACCTGTTCTTCATCCTGTCGGGCTTTGTCATCTGGTTCAACTACGCCCCCCGCATCCGTCAGGGCGGCGCGGCGGAAACGCGGCTGTTCCTGTGGCGCCGCTTTGCCCGCGTCTGGCCGCTGCATGCCTTCATCCTGGCCGGGTTCATCGGCTTTGCGGCGCTGCTGCTGGCGACCGGGCGCGACATGGCCGGATACCCCCTGGCCGAATTGCCGCTGCATATCCTGCTGGTCCAGAACTGGGGCGTGACCAGCGAACTGACCTGGAACCACCCCGCCTGGTCGATCAGCACGGAACTGGCGGCCTACCTGCTGTTCCCCGCCGTGGTCTTGCTGGCCCGGTGGGAGGACTGGCCCGACTGGGCGCTGCTCATGCTGGCGGCCGCGCTGGCGCTGTGCGTCCACCTGATTTTCGCCGCCAGCGGCCACACCGCGCTGGGCGAGGACATTGCTGGTCTCGGCCTGTGGCGCTGCCTTCCCGAATTCGCGATGGGCATGATCCTGTGCATCCTGTGGCAGCGCTGGCAAGCCGCCCCGCGCGCCGCGCCGCTTGCCCTTCTGGCGGGGCTGGCCTGGGGTGCGGGCGGCATCATGCTGGGCCTGCCCGAAACCGCGCTGGTCCCGCCGGTGTTCTTCGCGCTGCTGCTGGCGCTGGCGCTGGACCGGTCGGCAATCTCCCGCCTGCTCGGCGGGCGGGTGCTGACCTATCTGGGCGAGATCAGCTACTCCACCTACCTCGCACATTTCCTGCTGTTCATCCTGTTCAAGCTGGCCTTCGTGGATGACAGCCTGCAACTGGATGGGGTGCAGCTCGCCGGGTTCGTCGCGCTGGTCGCGGGGGCATCGGTGGCGCTCTATCACGGGATCGAAAAGCCCGCGCAAAAGTGGCTCAACCGCCGCCCGCCGCGCTGGGCCAGCCGCCGCGCCGCCGTTCCCGCCGAGTGATTCGCGCGCCCCAACCCAGCATGCCGTAACGGCACGTTCAGGCGCGTTGCAACGGCCGCGCGCTTGGGCCATGAACAGGCCTTTCCATCTGTCAGGAGAGGCATATGACCCCGCAGGAACTGCAGGCCAAGGTTGGCCAGAACATCGGCGTTTCGGACTGGTTCGAAGTCAGCCAGGACCGCATCAACAAGTTCGCCGAAGCCACCGGCGACTTCCAGTTCATCCACATTGACGAGGAAAAGGCCAAGCTGACCCCGTTTGGCGGCACCATCGCGCACGGGTTCCTGACCCTGTCGCTGATCCCAGTGCTGTCGGCGATGACCGAAGGCGCGCGCGTCAGCAACGTGAAGATGGGCGTCAACTATGGCGGCAACAAGACCCGCTTCATCTCGCCGGTCCGCGCGGGCAAGCGCGTGCGCGCCCATGTGAAGCTGCTTGACCTGGTCGAAAAGCGCCCCGGCCAGTGGCAGCAGACCAACGAATACACCATCGAGATCGAAGGCGAGGATAAGCCCGCCCTGATCGCCGAATGGGTGATGCAGTTCTTCGTGTGATTCGCGTCCTCCCCCGGATACCGACACACCAACCGATACTTCAAGGAAACTACCATGCGTGACGCAGTAATCGTCGCCGCCGCCCGTACGCCGATTGGCCGGGCCTATCGCGGCGCCTTCAATGCCACTCCGGGCGCCTCGCTCGGCGCGCTCAGCCTGAAAGCGGCGATCGAACGCGCCGGCATCGAAGGCGGCGAAGTCGATGACGTGCTGTGGGGCTCGGCCCTGCAACAGGGCACCCAGGGCGGCAACATCGCCCGCCAGGTCGCGCTGAAGGCCGGTCTGCCCGTCACCGTTTCGGCCATGTCGATGGACCGCCAGTGCTCGTCGGGCCTGATGGCGATTGCCACCGCGTCGAAGCAGGTGGTGATGGACCGGATGGACGTGGTTGCCGCGGGCGGCCAGGAATCGATCAGCCTGGTGCAGACCAAGGACATGCGCGTTGCCGCCGATCCCAGCCTGATCGCGATGCACAACGCGATCTACATGCCGATGCTCCAGACCGCCGAAATCGTCGGCAAGCGTTATGGGATCAGCCGCGAGGCGTGCGATGCCTATGCGCTCCAGTCGCAGCAGCGCACCGCCGCCGCGCAGGCCGCCGGGCTGTTCGCCGATGAAATCGTCCCCTGCTCGGCCACGATGGCGGTGACCGACAAGGCCACCGGCGAAGTGACCATGAAGGACGTGACGCTGGCCAAGGACGAGGGCAACCGGCCCGAAACCACGCTGGAAGGCCTGCAGTCGCTGGGCCCGGTCCTGCCCGACGGGATCGTGACCGCCGGCAACGCCAGCCAGCTGTCAGACGGGTCCGCCGCCGTGGTGGTGATGGAAGCCGCGCTCGCCGCGAAGAAGGGTCTAGCCCCGCTCGGCCGTTATGTCGGCATGGCGGTTGCGGGCACCGAACCGGACGAAATGGGCATCGGCCCCGTGTTCGCGATCCCCAAGCTGCTCAGCCGGTTCGGCGTCAGCATGGACGATGTCGGCGTGTGGGAACTGAACGAAGCCTTTGCCGTGCAGGTGCTCTACTGCCGCGACAAGCTGGGCATCCCCGATGACCGGCTGAACGTGAACGGCGGCTCGATCTCCATCGGCCACCCCTATGGCATGACCGGCGCGCGCTGCACCATGCACGCCCTGCTGGAAGGCAAGCGCCGGGGCGCGAAGTATGTCGTCGTGACGATGTGCGTCGGCGGCGGCATGGGTGCCGCCGGCCTGTTCGAGGTCCTGTAACAATGCGCCTGTCCGCGCCCCGGATAGCCCCGCTGACCGATGCGGAGCTGACCCCGGAGGCGCGGGCAGCGCTGGACGCGGTTCCCGAATTCGCTCGCGCGTTCAATATCTTCCGCACCCAGGCGCACAAGCCCGCCGCGCTCACCGCGTTCCTCGCCTGGGGCAACTACATCCTCTCCGCAACCAACGCCCTGCCCGCGCGCGAGCGTGAACTGGCGATCCTGCGCACCGGATATTTGTGCAAGGCGGGCTATGAATGGGCCCAGCACTGCCTGATCGGGCAGCAAGCCGGGCTGACCGGCACCGAAATCGCCACGATCAAGGTTGGAGCCGCTGCGCCCGGGTGGAGCCCGCTCGACGCCGCGATCCTGCGCGCCTGCGATGAGCTGGTGCACGGCCACTTCATCACCGATCCCACCTGGGCCGCGCTGGCCGAACTGGGCGACGAAGGCCGGATGGACCTGGTCTATACCGTTGGCCAGTACACCCAGGTCTCGATGCTGCTGAACAGCGCCGGGGTGCAGCTGGACGCGATCCTCACCCCCGATCCGGACCTCGATCATCTTTGAGCCTTTTCAGGGCTGACCTTGCCAAGGCCGGACGGTCCGCGCATCCTTGCGCCCGCGCTGTGGGGGGGACTGGGGCATGACCGGGCAACTCGGGATCATCGAAATTCTGGGCATCGCGGGCAGCGTCAGCCTGTTGTCGGGCTGGCGCCTGTACCTCTGCGTGCTGGCGACGGGCGCGGCGATGCGGCTGGGGGTGCTGCCGCTCCCCGAACATCTCGCCGCGCTCCAGATCCTCGCCAATCCGTGGGTCATGGGCGCGGCGGGGCTGGCGGCAGTCCTGGAATTCTTTGCCGACAAGGTGATGTGGCTCGATACCGTGTGGGACACCATCCACACGCTGGTGCGCCCGCTGGGCGGCGCGCTGCTGGCGCTGGCGGTGGTCGATCCGTCTGATCCGGCGACGCAGGCGATTGCCTTCATCCTCGGCGGCGGGGCCTCGCTGCTGGCGCATGGTGGCAAGGCCGGGGCGCGGGCCGTGGTCAACACCAGTCCCGAACCGTTCAGCAATATCGCGGTTTCCACGGCCGAGGACGTGGTGACCGGCGGGCTGCTGTTCCTCGCCTACCAATACCCGATAGCCGCCGGCGGCATCGCGCTGGCGCTGCTGGCGCTGACGGTCTGGCTGCTCCTGCTGGCCCGGCGGGTGCTGAAGCGCGTGTTTGCTGGGCAGGTGGGCTGACCCGCCCACCCTTCAGTTCGTCATTGCGAGCGTAGCGAAGCAATCCAGAGCGTCATTCAAACCGCTCTGGATTGCTTCGCTACGCTCGCAATGACGATAGGCGTGGGTGGCCTACGCCACCACCTTCAGCTGCGCGCGGTCGTGCTTGGCGATCCAGGCTTCGACGATGGGCGCGATCTTTTCGCGCCACTTGCTGCCGTTGAAGATGCCATAATGGCCCACTTCCGGGGCGAGGTGATATTGCTTGCGCGCTTCCGGCAGGTTGGGGGTCAGGTGCAGCGACGCCTTGGTCTGGCCGATGCCGGAAATGTCGTCGCGCTCGCCCTCAATCGCCAGGATCGCGGTATCGGTGATCGCGCCCAGGTCCACCACCTTGCCGCGATGAACGAATTCGCCGTTGGGCAGCGAATGCTTTTGGAACACCACTTCGACCGTTTGCAGGTAATAGTCCGCGTTGAGATCGCAGACCGCGCGGTATTCATCATAGAACGCCTTGGTCGCGTCCGCGCTTTCGCCGTCGCCTTCAACCAGGTGCTTGAACATGTGGTAATGGCTGAGCATGTGGTTGCCCAGGTTCATGCTCATGAACCCGGCCAGCTGCATGAACCCCGGATAGACCCGGCGGCCCGCGCCCGGATACTGCAGCGGCACCGTGCCGATCACCGTGTGGCGGAACCATTCGATCGGGCGCTGCATGGCCAGGTCGTTGACCGTGGTCGGCGCTTCGCGCGTGTCGATCGGGCCGCCCATCATGGTCAGCGAGAGCGGGCGGCAGGGGTGCTTGTCCGCCGCCATGATCGCGGTGGCGGCAAACGTGGGAACCGAAGGCTGGCACACCGCCAGCGCATGCGCGCCGGGACCGATATGCTCGAAGAATTCGATCAGGTAGTCGATATAGTCGTCCAGATCGAAGCTGCCCGCGCTCAGCGGCACCATCTTCGCATCGGCCCAGTCGGTGATGTAGACTTCGCACCGCTCGATCATCCGGGCGACCGTGCCGCGCAGCAGCGTGGCGAAGTGGCCGCTCATCGGCGCCACGATGAACAGGCGCGGGGCGTTTTCGGGCAGGCCGGTGTGCGTGAAGCGCAGCAGGTTGCCGAACGGCTTGTGCATCACGATGGCTTCGGTGACCGGGAAGGTCTGCCCGTCCACCGTCACGGATTCGATGTCGAACGCGGGCTTGCCATAGCTGGCGGTGGCGTGCGCGAACACTTCCAGCGCCGATGCCATGATCGATCCGCCCGCCCCGTAACCAAACGGCAGCGCGGGGTTGCCCAGCATTTCCGCCCCGATCGAGGCCCAGCTGCTGGCGGCGTTCATCCACGAACGCTGCAATTCATAAGCGGTGTAAAGCACGTCTCGTAAACCTCCTGCGCCCGGTTTTTCCGGCGTGTTTGGAGCACCGTGACTCGATTCGCGCGATTGTGCAATGGCGAAATAGGTTCGCACTCGCACAATGAAACGTATTTGGCACTTACGGCGCGTTTCCACTGTGCTAGGGGGCGCAGCCATGAGTTCGCAAACCCAGCCCGCCAACGCTGCGGAGCAGCCCGCCAACGCTGCGGAGCAGCCTGCCACCGAAGCCAAGCCCGCCCGCAGCCTGGGTCCGCTGCGGATGATCTGGCGCGAAACCGCGAAGTATCCGCGCCAGGTCGCTTTCGCGGCCGTCGCCCTGATGGTCACCGCCACTGCCACGCTGGCGATTCCGGCCGGTTTCCGCCTGATCATCGACCGCGGCTTTGCCGAGGGCGGCGATCCGGAGAGCATCGGGCGCTGGTTCCGCTATCTGCTGCTGATCGTCGGCGTGCTGGGGCTGGGCACCGCCACGCGGTTCTATTTCGTGTCGTGGCTGGGTGAGCGCGTGGTGGCCGACATCCGCCTGAAAGTGCAGCAGAACCTGCTGCGCCTGTCACCCGCCTTCTTTGAAGAGAACAGCCCCAGCGAAATCTCCTCGCGCATGACATCGGACACGGCGCTGATCGAACAGGTGGTCGGCACCACGGTATCGGTCGCCCTGCGCAACCTGATCATGGGCGTGCTGGGCATCGCCTATCTGTTCGCGCTGGCGCCGCGCCTGGCGCTGGGGCTGCTGGTGGGCATTCCGCTGGTGGTCCTGCCGATCGTCTGGTTCGGGCGGCGGCTGCGCAACATCTCGCGCACCAGCCAGGACCGGGTGGCCGACATCGGTTCGATGGTGTCGGAAATCCTGGGCGGCATGAAGATTGTCCAGGCGTTCAACCAGGAAGGGCGCGAGCTGGACCGCTTTGCCGGTGCGGTCGAGGCAACCTTCACCACCGCCCGCCGCCGCATCCTGCTCCGCGCGGTGATGACTGCGATGGCAATCATGATGATCTTCGGGGCCATCGTGATGCTGGTCTGGGAAGGCGCGGAAGGCGTGGCCGCCGGGACCATTTCGGGCGGGACGATCTTTGCCTTCGTGGTCACCGCCGGGATCGTCGCCGGTGCCTTTGGCGCGCTGACCGAGGTCTATGGCGATCTGCTGCGCGGCGCGGGTGCCGCTGGCCGCCTGAACGAATTGCTCAACGAAAAGCCCACCATCGCCGCCCCCGCGCGCCCGCTGGCGCTGCCGGTGCCGGCACGCGGCAAGCTGGCGTTCGAACAGGTCAATTTCCGCTACCCCACCCGTCTGGAAACCGCCGCGCTGGCCGATTTTTCGCTGACCATCGAGCCGGGCGAGACGGTCGCCATTGTCGGACCCTCGGGCGCGGGCAAGTCCACCCTGTTCCAGCTGGCCGAGCGGTTTTACGATCCGCAATCGGGCACGATCAAGCTGGACGGCGTGCCCCTGACCGCGGTCGACCCCGCCGAAATCCGCCGCCGCATCGCGCTGGTGCCGCAGGAAGGCATGCTGTTTGCCGCCAGTGCGCGCGACAACCTGCGCTATGGCAACTGGGACGCCAACGACGAGGACATCTGGACCGCCGCCGCCGCCGCCAATGCCGAAAGCTTCCTGCGCGAACTGCCCGCCGGGCTCGACACGTTCCTGGGTGAAAACGGCGCGCGCCTGTCGGGCGGGCAGCGTCAACGCATGGCGATTGCCCGCGCGCTGCTGCGCGACGCGCCGATCCTGCTGCTGGACGAGGCGACCAGCGCGCTCGACGCCGAAAGCGAGCGGCTGGTGCAGGATGCGCTCGACCGGCTGATGGCCAGCCGCACCACGCTGGTGATCGCCCACCGCCTTGCCACCGTGCGACAAGCGGACCGGATCGTGGTGATGGACAAGGGTCGGATCGTCGAAACCGGCACCCACGACGCGCTGAGCAAGGCGGGCGGGCTCTATGCGCGCCTCGCCGCGTTGCAGTTTGACGACCGGGCTGGCGCTTCCGTCGAATAGCAGTCCGGCGCGCTGGCGCCCGCCGGCAGGAACGCGGCAACGAAACACCGCAATCACCTGCAATCACAAGGGGCCGCCATGCTGAAATCCGCTGTAACCCTGCTGTCCGCCAGCGCGCTTGCCGCCGCGCTGGCTACCCCGGCGCTGGCCAAGGATGCGCCTGCGCTCGCCGCTGCCGAAACCGCCAAGGCCTCTGATGCCAAATCTGCTGATGATTGGGGCTGGGGTATCAAGACCGCCAACATGGACACCTCGGTCAAGCCGGGCGACGATTTCAACCGCTTCGTCAACGGCAAGTGGCTCGACACCACCGAAATCCCGGCCGACCGCACCACCAGCGGCGCGTTCGCGGACCTGCGCGACCTGTCGGAAGAACGGATGCACGCCATCCTCGAGGAAATCGCCAAGGGCACCCACGCCCCCGGCAGCCCCGAAGCGCGCGTTGCCGCGGTCTACAAGGCCTACATGAACACCGACGCGATCGAGCAGGCGGGCCTGGCCCCGGCCTATCCGACGCTGGAAAAGATCTATGCCGCAAAGACCCTGACCGATCTGGTCACGCTGTTCGCGCAGCCGGGGATCGATTCGCCGATCGGTCTGGGCGTTTCGCCCGACGCCAAGGACAGCCGCGTCAACGCGCTCTATGCCGGACAGGCCCGGCTGGGGCTGCCCGACCGCGATTACTATCTGGTCGATTCGCCCCGCAACAAGGACATCACCACCAAGTACAAGGCTTACCTGGCCTTCCTCGCCGGCGAACTGGGCTATGCCGATCCCGCGGCGACGGCCGAAGTCATCTTCCAGCTGGAAAAGAAGATGGCCGCGCAGAACTGGGACCGGGCGCTGGGCCGCAACCGCGACCTGACCTACAACAAGATGCCGGTGGCCGAATTCCTTGCGCTCGCGCCCGAAGTGCCGCTCAAGGCCGCGCTCGATGCATTGGGCGTCGGCGCTGCGGAACACATCATCGTCGCGCAGTTACCGCCGACCAAGGAAGAACTCGCCGCCGCGAAATACACCCCCGAAATGGCCGCCAAGCTGGGTGGCGGGGTGCCCGCGCTGGCCAAGCTGATTGCCAGCGAGCCGCTGTCCGCCTGGCAGGCCTGGCTGGCCGTGCAGTATGTCTCGGGCCGGGCGGGCGTGCTGCCCAAGCGCTTCGACGAGGCACAGTTCGCGTTCTATGGCACCGTGCTGGGCGGCCAGCCGCAGCAGCGCCCGCGCTGGAAGCGGGCCATCGGCGCGGTCGAAGGGACGCTGGGCGAACTGTCGGGCAAGATCTATGTCGAGCGGCACTTCCCCGCCACCCACAAGGCGGCGATGGACAAGCTGGTGGGCAACCTGCGCGCCGCGATGGCCTATAACCTGGCCAATCTGAAGTGGATGGGACCGGAAACCCGCGTAGCGGCCAAGGCCAAGCTGGACGCATTCTCGCTGAAGATCGGGCACCCGGACACCTACAAGTCCTATCCCGGACTGGACGTGACCGAAACCAGTGCCTTCGCGAACGCCGAAGCGGCGACCCGCTGGTTCCAGCAGGACCGCATCCAGCGGCTGGGCAAGCCGGTGGACCGCACCGAATGGTTCATGCTGCCGCAGACGGTGAACGCCTATTACAACCCGTCGGGCAACGAGATCGTGTTCCCCGCCGCGATCCTGCAGCCGCCGTTCTTCAACCTGTCGGCCGACGACGCGGTCAACTATGGCGCGATCGGCGCGGTGATCGGACATGAAATCGGCCACGGCTTCGACGATCAGGGCTCCAAGTCCGATGGCGACGGCAACTTGCGCAACTGGTGGACCGATGCGGACCGCGCGGCATTCGAAAAGCTGACCAGCGCGCTCGTGGGCCAGTACAACCAGCTCTGCCCGCTGGACGATGGCAAGACCTGCATCAACGGGCGGCTGGCGCTGGGCGAGAACATCGGCGACGTGGGCGGGCTCAGCCTGGCCTACCGCGCCTACAAGATGGCGCTGAACGGCAAGGAGGCCCCGGTGATCGACGGCTTCACCGGCGACCAGCGCTTCTTCATGGCCTGGGCGCAGGTCTGGCGGATCAAGTTCCGCGAAGCCGCACTGCGTCAGCAGTTGCAGACCGGCCCGCACTCACCGGGGATGTACCGCATCCTGGGCGTGGTCCGGAACTTTGACGAATGGCACAAGGCATTCAACGTCCAGCCGGGCGACAAGATGTACCTGCCGCCCGAAGAACGCATTCGGATCTGGTAAAAAGTTGTTGCAGCGCAGCGGACGCGGCTTGACTTAAGCGCGTCCGCCGCGTTCATCGCGTTCCCATGGATACTACGATCACCGCCATCCTCCTCGGCATTGTCGAGGGTCTGACTGAATTCATTCCCGTTTCGTCGACCGGGCATTTGATCCTGGCCTCCGAAATCTTCGGATACGATGCCGATACGTGGAAAGTATTCAACGTCGTCATTCAGCTGGGCGCGATCCTGGCGGTGGTGGTGCAGTACTGGCGCACGTTCTGGGCCGTGGGCATGGGCCTGACCCGGCTGGAACCGATGAGCCTGATCTTCATCCGCAACATCCTGCTGGGCTTCCTGCCCTCCGCGGTGCTGGGGCTGCTGCTGAAGGATTACATCGACATCATGCTGGGCAGCCCGATGATCGTCGGCTGGGCGCTGGTGCTGGGCGGGATCGCGATCCTCGCCATCGAAAAGATCGCCAAGCCCGGCCCGGCCAGCGGCGTGGCACAGTTGCCCGTGCGGCAGGCGCTGGGCGTCGGGCTGTTCCAGTGCATTTCGATGATCCCCGGCGTCAGCCGCAGCGGCGCGACCATCATGGGCGCGCTGGCGATGGGGATCGAGCGGCGCACGGCCGCCGAATTCAGCTTTTTCCTGGCGATCCCGACGATGATGGGCGCGACCACGCTGGAACTGTGGGACAACCGCACCGCGCTGGCCGCCGGCAGTGGTCCGGTGGGCTGGAGCGAGATCGCGATCGGCTTTGTCGTGGCGTTCGTGGTCGCGCTGGCCGTGATCAAGGCCTTCGTCGCCTATGTCAGCAAGGCCGGGTTTGCCCCGTTCGCATGGTACCGGATTGTCGCGGGCATCCTCGCGATCTGGCTGCTGTCGCGTTAGAATCTGTTCCACTGCCGTGGAAACGGCACCGGCCCACTCCCCCGCCCGGCCACCCAACGGGATTGTATGCTCTGGGTGGCCGGGCGGGGGAGTGGGCCGGTGCCGCAGCTAATTCAGTGAAACTGAAGCAGGCTCTGGATCGCCATCACTAAACCGGTTTCGCCCCGCTGCCGCGTCCGCCGCGCAGGAGGTATTCCTGCGTCCCCCGATGCAGCACGTCATCGACGTCGATCACCGCGCTGTTGGCATAGGTGAACCCCGGCGGCAGCGAGCGATAAAGCCGGTCGAAATCGCGGTCGACTGTATCGTGATACAGCGCGTCAAAGCTTTCGATCACGAAATAGGTCGGCTGCAGATCGTCGATCACGTAATCGGTGCGCATCACCCGGTCGACGTTCAGCATGATCCGGTTGGGCGACTGCGCCTCCACCGCGAACACCGCCTCGGTCGGGCCGGACAGGATGCCCGCGCCGTAAGCCCGGATGCCGTCCGCTTCCTGGATAAGGCCGAACTCCACCGTATACCAATAGAGCGCGCCCAGCGATTTCAGCCGGTTGTGGCGCATCGCCTTCCACCCGGCGCGGCCATATTCCTGCATGTAATCGGCATAAGTGGGGTCGGCCAGCATCGGCACGTGCCCGAACACGTCGTGGAACACGTCCGGTTCCTGGATGTAGTCCAGCGAATCGGCCCCGCGAATGAAGTTCCCCGCCGGGAAGCGGCGGTTGGCCAGGTGCCAGAAAAACACGTGATCCGGGATCAGCATCGGCACCGGCACCACGCTCCACCCGGTCAGCGCGCCGAGTTCCTCGGACAGGCGGGCAAAGTCCGGCACCCCGCCCCGCCCCAGGTCGAGCCGCTCCAGCCCGGCCATGAAGGCACTGGCGGCCCGGCCCGGCAGAACCTCCAGCTGGCGGGCATAGAGCGTGTCCCACACCGCGTGCTCCGCCGGGGAATAGCGGCGCTGGGCCGGCTCCAGCCAGTCCTCGCCCACATGGGCCGGGCGCTGCAGCGGCGCGGTAAACACGCCCGCGCCCATTTCCGGCAGGCGGGTATAATCGGTCGGGTTCTGGTCGGCGGCGTTGGTCATGGTTACAAATGCAACCATATCACTGCCTGCGGCGGGCGGCAACCATCCGGCGCGGCGCGAAAAGGCCAATCCGCGCATCGACTCGCCTTGACTTCCCGGCGGTTCTGCCGCAATGGCGCGGACCTTGAAGGGCGGCGTCCGGGGATTCCCGATGCGCCGCCCATCCAGTTTTGCACGGCTTTCGGGCCGAATCGGAAAGTTACAGGACAACCGCAATGGCGAAGCCCGCAACCGTCAAGATCCGGCTGGTCTCCACCGCCGACACCGGCTTTTTCTACGTCACGAAGAAGAACCCGCGCAACTCGACCGAGAAGTTCACGTTCAAGAAGTACGACCCGGTCGTGCGCAAGCACGTGGAATTCAAGGAAGCCAAGATCAAGTAAGGTTCATGGCGAGTTCAAGCCCCTGCGGTTAGCAGCCAGGCCATGAACCCGATGAAACTTCCTTTGATCCGCTCTTTCGCGAGTGCCGCCGCTTCGGCGGCACTTGTCGTTTCCGCGACCGCTGTTTCGCTGGCGCCGGCCCCGCTCAGCGCGCAGGCCGCCACTGGCCCTGCCGCTTCGGGCCAAGCCGCCAGCGCCCAGTCCGATCTGGCCGGAGCGGTCGCCGCCTTGCGCGCCATCGGCACGATGCGCGCGGATTTCGTGCAGTCCGATCGCAACGGTCGCCAGGTGCGCGGCGTGCTGACACTCAAGCGCCCCGGCAAGATCCGCTTCCAGTACGAAAAAGGCGTGCCGATGCTGATCGTGGCAGATGGCAGCGCACTGACCTTCGTCGATTACGAAGTCCGCCAGGTCCAGCGCTGGCCGATCAAGAACAGCCCGCTGGGTGCGCTGCTCGATCCCAATCGCGATGTGATGAAGTATGGCAAGCTGATGCCCACGGGCAATCGCCAGATCGTCAGCATCGAAGTGCGCGACAAGGCACACCCGGAATATGGCGTGATCACGCTGGTCTTCATCCGCAAGCCCGGCGCGCCGGGCGGGCTGGAACTGTCCAGCTGGGCCAGCCTCGACTCGCAGAATACCCGCACGGTCGTTTCGCTGTCGAATCAGCAATACGGCGTGTCCGTGCCGGACAGCACCTTCCGCTACAACGACCCGCGACGCCCGGTTCGGCGCTGATTGGCCACGCCTTGACGCAGGGTGTGCCAGGCCTGCGACAAACTGCGACAAATCCGGTCAGGTTGTTCATGGGCCAGCAAGCGAACCGGTAGTATACGTAATCTTGTCAGCGCGGCCTGAGGCGGGTTTCCCCCCTGTTGCCCAAGCCTCCACACAGGCGCGCAGACAGCGTGACGAACGCAAAAGGAACCCTCGGTCCATTGCCCCCGGACCGAGGGTTTTCTTTTTCCCTGATCCGGATTGCTCCATGCCGGGCTCCGAACGCGGGCGTTCTGCGCTTCCGGTGCTCACGACCTAAAAGGTCGCTGCGCGCCGGTTCTCGAGCACCCACATTCTCGCTCCGGCCTGAACCAATCCCGGTTCAGGAAAACCGTGCCAATAGTCCCTCCTCTTCAGAGGGGGCGGTCACGCGCAACCTGCTCCACTACCCCATCCCAACCCATTGCCCCGCCGCGCTGCCCACCCTATGGCGATGGGCATGGTCTCTATCGCTACCTGGAACATCAATTCCGTCCGTCTGCGCGCCGATCAGGTTGAGCGGTTTCTGACGCAGGAGGCGCCGGACGTGCTGTGCCTGCAAGAGATCAAGACCGAGGAAAGGCACTTCCCCCACGCCGTGTTCGAAGCGGCGGGCTATGTCCACCGCGCGGTGCATGGGCAAAAGGGCTATCACGGCGTTGCCACGGTCAGCCGCATCCCCCTGCGCGAGGTCAGCCGGCATGACTGGCAGGACAATGGTGAGGCACGGCACGTGGGCGTGGAATTGCTCGGCCCCGGTCAGGGGCTGATCGTGGAAAACGTCTATATCCCCGCTGGCGGCGACATTCCCGACCGCGAGGCCAACCCCAAGTTCGGGCAGAAGCTGGACTTCCTGGGCCGCATGACCCGCTGGGCAGAAGCGCTTGACCGTCCGACCCTGATCGTCGGCGATTTCAACATCGCCCCGCTCGATTGCGACGTCTACGATCACAAGGCTCTGCTGAAAGTGGTCAGCCACACGCCTATCGAGGTGGAAACGCTGGGCCAGTTCCGCGACGCGCATGGCTGGGTGGACCTGGGCCGCCAGTTCATTCCCGCGCCGCAGCGCAACTATTCGTGGTGGTCGTACCGCTCGTACTGGCGCGACAAGGACCAGGGGCGGCGGCTCGATCACATGTGGGCCTCGCCCGATGTGGCAACGCAGGCACGCGGCCACCGGATCGTCGAGGAAACCCGCAAGTGGGACCAGCCATCGGACCACGTGCCGCTGATTACCGAGTTCGATCTGTGACCAGCCCTGCCCGCCGCGCCGCGCTGGCGATCGATGCCCTGCGCCACGGCTGGCCGATCCGGCTGGACGGGCGCATGACGCTGCTGCCCGCCGAAACCGGCTTTGCCCCCGGTGCCACCGCCCGGACCATGCTGATTTCCGCTGCACGCGCGGTAACGCTGAAGCTGGCCAACCAGCGCGATGCCGCCGTGCCCGAAGCCCCGGTGCTGATCCGCGCCGCCGATCCTTTCGACCTGCCGACAGCGCGGGCGCTGGCCGATCCGGCGCTGGACTTGCGCTATCCCATGAAGGGTCCGTTCCGGGCCGAGCCGCTGGATGATCCGGCGCTGGCCGCAGCGGGGATGGAACTGGCGCGGCTGGCCGGGATCCTGCCCGCGTTCCTGGTCGATCCGGACGGCTTGAGCGAAGCGCAGGACGTCAGCCCCGCCGACCTCACCGACTGGAAGGACACCGTCCACCTCGCCATCGCCACCCGCGCGCGCCTGCCGGTGGCGGCGGCGGAAGACGCGGAGATCGTCGCGTTCCGCTCGGCCGATGACTTGCGCGAGCATGTCGCGCTGGTGATCGGCACCCAGAACGCGGACCGCGCGCCGCTGGTGCGGCTCCATTCCGAATGCCTGACCGGCGACATCCTTGGCAGCCTGAAGTGCGATTGCGGCCCGCAGCTGGATGCCGCCCTGCGCGCCATGGCGGACGAGGCCCGCGCGGGCGGTTGGGGGGTGCTGCTGTACCTGCGCCAGGAAGGGCGCGGGATCGGCCTGATCAACAAGCTGCGCGCCTATCGCCTGCAGGATCAGGGGTTCGATACGGTCGATGCCAACAACCGGCTGGGCCTGCCGACCGAAGCGCGCGATTTTCCGGTCGCAGCGCGGATGCTGGAGCTGCTGGGCGTCGGCTCGATCCGGCTGATGACCAACAACCCGGCCAAGGTCGCCGCGCTGGAAGCGACCGGCGTGACCGTGACCGAACGGGTGCCGCACCAGCTGCCGCCCAATCCGCACAATGCCCGCTATCTGGAAACCAAGCGCGACCGCACCGGGCATATCCTGAGTTGAAGGCGAACGAGAAAATGGGGGGGAAAGCGATGCAGATCAGGCGCGTGGCGATCGACACTCACCCCGAAAACACCGCGTTCCTGCTGCGCGAAGGCAACGGCTACTCGCCCGAACAGTTCCAGGCGCTGCGCAAGATCGAGATCGGCAACGGCAGCGTCTCGATCCTGGCAACGCTGGCCATCGTCGATGACAACTGCCTGCTGGAACCAGGGCAGATCGGCCTAGGTGAGCAGGCCTTTCGCCGCCTTGGCCTGCCAGAGGGCAGCGAAGTCACCTTTCGGCAGGCCCCTGTGCCGCCCAGTCTGGAACTGGTCCGCCGCAAGATCGACGGCGATACGCTGGACGACGCCGCCATCGCCGCGATCATCCGCGACATTGCCGCCTATCGCTATTCCCCGATGGAAATCGGCGCGTTTCTGGTCGCCTGCGCCGGGTTCATGACCACGCAGGAAACGCTGGCGCTGACCCGCGCGATGGCGGATGCGGGGCGGCGGATGCAATGGCCTGCCGAACTGGTGGTGGACAAGCACTGCATCGGCGGCATCCCGGGCAACCGGACCTCGATGATCGTCGTCCCGATCATCGCCGCGCATGGGCTGACCATGCCCAAGACCTCGTCCCGCGCGATCACCTCGCCATCGGGCACGGCCGACACGATGGAGGTGCTGGCGGCAGTCGACCTGCCCGAGGACCGGCTGGTCGAGGTCGTGCGGCAGGAACACGCGGTGCTGGCCTGGGGCGGGCGGGTGAACCTTTCCCCCGCTGACGATGTGCTGATCTCGGTCGAACGTCCGCTGCGGATCGACACGTTCGAACAGATGGTTGCCTCGATCCTGTCCAAGAAACTGGCCGCGGGATCGACTCACCTGGTGGTGGACATCCCGGTCGGCCCCAGCGCCAAGGTCCGCTCCCGGCGCGAGGCGATCCGCCTGCGCAAGCTGTTCGAATATGTCGGGACCAAGCTGGGGCTGGTGCTGGACGTGGTATTCACCGACGGTTCGCAGCCGATTGGCCGGGGCATCGGCCCGGTGCTGGAAGCGCGCGACGTGATGGCGGTGCTGCGCGGCGATCCCGACGCGCCGCAGGACTTGCGCGACCGCTCGCTGCTGCTGGCCGGGCACGTGCTGGAATTCGATCCCGCGCTCGAAGGCGGGCAGGGCTATGCCCGCGCGTGCGAACTGCTGGAATCGGGCGCGGCGCTGGCGGCGATGGAACGGTTGATCGACGCGCAGGGCCGAAGAGCCACCACGCTGCAACCCGGCGAGCATCGCCACGAAGTCCGCTCGCACCAGTTCGGCACCATCACCGCGATCGACTGCCACCTGATCGCCCGGATCGCGCGGCTCGCCGGGGCGCCGATGGACAAGGGCGCGGGGATCGATCTGCTGCGCAAGGTGGGCGATACCGTGCGGCCGGAAGACGTGCTCTATCGCATCCACGCCCATTCGGACACCGGCCTGCATTACGCCCGCGATCTGGCCGAGGGCGATTCCGGCTATACGATCACGCCATGAGCGCGGCGATCTTTGCCTTTCCGGAAATGCTGGCGCAGGCCGAAGCGCTGGGGCGCCGCTGCGCCGTGCCGGTGCATCCCGTAGGGGTGCGGCAGTTCCCCGATGGGGAAAGCCTGATCACAGCACCGGCCCATGGGGCGCACACTGCGCTGCTGCTGCGTTCGCTGGACGATCCCAACGCCAAGCTGGTCGAGCTGCTGCTGGCCAGCGCGGCGCTGCGCGATGGCGGCGTGCGCCGCGTGATCCTGATCGCGCCCTACCTGGCCTACATGCGGCAGGACATGGCATTTCATCCGGGCGAGGCGGTGAGCCAGCGGGTGATCGGGGGGCTGCTGGCGCAGTGGTTTGACGGCGTGGTCACGGTCGACCCGCACCTCCACCGGATCGAGCGGCTGAATCAGGCAATTCCCGGCATCCCGGCGCTGGCCCTCTCCGCCGCGCCCGCGCTCGTCGCGGCGCTGGCCGAGGAACTCGATCCCGCCACGGTGCTGGTCGGGCCGGACAGCGAATCCCGCCCGTGGGTTGAAAGCATCGCCGCGCCGCTGGGGCTGCACGTGCTGGTGGGCGAGAAAGTGCGCCACGGCGACCGGGCGGTGACGCTGGAGCTTCCCGGCATTTCCGCCGTGCGGGATCGTCCGGCCTTGCTGGTCGACGATGTGATTTCCAGCGGCACCACCCTGATCGCCTGCGCCGATCTGCTGCGCGCGGCGGGGGCCAGCGGGATCGAGGCGGTGGCGACTCACGCGCTGGCCTCACCCGCCGACATGGCGCGCATGGCGGCGGCCGGCATAAGCTGCATTCGCGCGACCGACGCGACCACGCACCCGGCGGCCACCATTCCGCTGGCACGCGTGCTGGCCGATGCCATTCGCGCCGCCGGCTGGCTGGAAACGCCCTGACCGGTTGCACTGCGCGCCGCTTTGCGCAAAACGGCGGCCATGACCCAATTTGACCTCCCCGGTTTCGACCTGCCCGCCTTCATCCGCGCCACCCTTGACGAGGACCTGGGCCTTGGCCTGCCGGGCGGCGGGCATGACGTGACCAGCGAAAGCGTGATTCCGGCGGACGCAATGTTCACCGGGGTGATGGACAGCCGCGATGCGATCACGGTGGCGGGCCTGCCGGTGGCCGCCGCGTTCTTCCGCGCGCTCGATCCTGACATGCGAATCGAAGTGCTGGTGGAAGAGGGCGCGCGGGTGCCCGCCGGGACCGACCTGATGCGCCTGTCGGGCAAGGCGCGGGCGATGCTGACGGCGGAACGCTCCGCGCTCAACACCGTGCAGCACTTGTCGGGCATTGCCACGCTGACGCGCCAGTATGTCGATGCGATGCAGGGCAACGCCACCCTACTCGACACGCGCAAGACCATTCCGGGGCTGCGCCACCTGGAAAAGTACGCGGTGCGGATGGGCGGCGGGCAGAACCACCGCATGGGCCTGTGGGACGCGGCGATGATCAAGGACAACCACGTTGCCGTCGCGGGCGGCGTGACCGAAGCGGTCCGGCGGGCGAAGGACGCCGGGATCAAGTGGATCATCTGCGAAGTGGACCGGGTCGACCAGATCGAAGCGGCGCTGGCGGGCGGCACCAGTCACCTGCTGTGCGACAACATGAACCCCGCCCAGCTGCGCGAAGCGGTGGCGCTGGTCGCCGGTCGCGTGCCGATCGAGGCATCGGGCGGGGTGCGGCTGGACACCATCGCCGAAATCGCCGCGACCGGCGTGACCTATGTCTCGGTCGGCCGCCTGACGCAAAGCGCGCCCGCTGCCGACATCGGACTGGATTTCAGCCCCCTGTGAAGCCAGCGGTGAAGCGCCTCGCGCTTGCGGTTCCGATCGCGCTGGCCGTGCCGGGAACGGCGCTGGCGCAGGCCTATCAATGCCGCGTACCCGACCGGATCGAGCTGCCCCGCCCGCCCCGGCAGGACAGCACCACGGTGCGCGCACCAGTCGCGCGCTATACGCTGGCGGTCAGCTGGTCGCCGGAGTTCTGCCGCAGCCAGCGGGGCAAGGCGGCGAACGATTACCAGTGCAGCGGCAAGATCGGACGGTTCGGCTTCGTCCTGCACGGGCTGTGGCCCGAAGCCGCCAAAGGTCCGCCGCCGCAGTGGTGCGCGCTGGAGCCCCGCCCCAGCATCGAGGACATCCGCACCAACTTGTGCATGACCCCGGCCCCGTCTCTGCTGGAGCACGAGTGGGCCAAGCATGGCAGCTGCATGGCCGTAACCCCGGCGGGCTATTTCAAGGTGGCCAGCATCCTGTGGAATTCGCTGCGTCTGCCCGATGCGGACAAGCTGTCGCGCCGCGAGGGCCTGACCGCTGCCGACCTGCGCCGCGAATTCGTCCGCCGCAATCCGGGCTTCACGGAGAGCAGCGTGGGGCTTCAGGTCAGCAACGGCGGCTGGCTGCGCGAGTTGCGGCTGTGCTATGACAAGGACTTCATGCCCACCCCCTGCCCGCCGCGCGGGTTTGGTCCCAAGGGTGCGGTCCCGCTGAAGATCTGGCGCGGGCTGTAACGCCGCAAAGAGAGCACCGAGAATGCCCGGAATTGATCCTTCCCTGCCGTTTCACCCGCTGGGCATGGCCGTGCTGACGATTTCGGATACCCGCACGCTGGAAACCGATACTTCCGGCGGCCTGCTGGCGGAGCGGCTGCAAACGGCGGGTCATGTCCTCCACGCCCGCGCCATCGTCACCGATGACATTCCCGCCATTCAGGCGTGCTTGCGCGCATGGCTGGCCCGCCCCGAGATCGAAGTGATCCTGACCACCGGCGGCACCGGATTTTCCCCGCGCGACAACACGCCGGAAGCGGTGCGCCCGCTGCTGCGGCGGGAAATGGACGGATTTTCGATCGCCTTTCACCAGAAGAGCCTGACCACGGTTGGCGTGTCCTCCATGCAATCGCGCGCGCTGGCGGGGCAGGCGGGCGATGCCTTCATTTTCTGCGTGCCGGGTTCGACTGGCGCCTGCCGCGATGCCTGGGATGGCTTGCTGGAACTGGAGTGCGACAGCCGCCACCGCCCCTGCTCCATCGCCGGAGCGCTGCCCCGCCTGCGCGACGTCTGCGCATGATCACGTTCGACGCGGCACAGGCGCTGCTGGCCGGGGCGGTGCAGCCCTTGCCCGCCGAGAACGTGCCACTGATCGAAGCCGACGGGCGCGTGCTGGCGGAGCCGGTCCGTGCCGCGCTGGACGCCCCGCGCCGCGCCGTTTCCGCAATGGACGGCTATGCCCTGCGCGATTCAGACGCCGCCATTGGTGCAACGCTGCGCCTGATCGGCGAGAGCTTTGCCGGGGGCGCGTTGCCGCCGCCGCTGGGCGCGGGCGAATGCGTGCGCATCTTCACCGGCGCGGCCCTGCCCGATGGAGCCGACCGGGTCATCATGCAGGAAAACTGCACCGCCGATGCGGGCGCGATGACCATCGCCCGTGAATACGGCCCCGGCTGGCACGTCCGCGCGGCAGGCAGCGATTTTCGCGCCGGGGACTTGCTGCTGCCGGCGGGGCGCCTGCTCGATCCCGGCGCAATCGTGACGCTGGCAGGGGCCGACCGGGACAGCGCACTGGTCCATGCCGCGCCGCGCGTGGCCCTGATCGCAACCGGCGATGAGCTAACCCAACCGGGAACGGCGCGCGACAATCCGCTGACGATCCCGGAATCCGTCTCGTTCGGCGTTGCCGCGCTGGCCCGGCAGCACGGCGCACGCATCGCGGCGCGGCTGCGCGGAACGGACGATCTGGCCGCCCTGACCGCGCTGGCGGGGCAGGCGCTGGAACAGGCCGATGTCGTGATCGTCACGGGCGGCGCATCGGTGGGCGAGCGGGACTTTGCCAAGCCGATGTTTGCCGCGCACGGGCTGGAACTGCTGTTCCCCAAAGTCGCGATCAAGCCGGGCAAGCCGGTCTGGCTGGGCCGGGCCAGCGGCCGCTGGGTGCTGGGCCTGCCGGGCAATCCGACTTCGGCAATGGTCACCGCGCGGTTGTTTCTGGCCCCGCTGCTGGCCGCGCTGCAAGGGCGCGATCCTGCCGCAGTGCTGGACTGGCAGGACCATCCCCTGTCCGCCCCCCTGCCCGCCACGGGGGACCGCGAAACCTTCTGGCGCGCGCGCGGGCTGGCTGACGGGCTGGAGCCGGTGCGCAATCAGGATTCCGGCGCACAGGCCACGCTCGCCGCCGCCCAGTGGCTGATCCGCCGCGCTGCCGACAGCCCGGCGCTGGACGCGGGTCAGCCGGTCAGCGCCCTGCGCATCTGGCCCTAACGGACCTTTAGGCCGAGCTCACCCAGCAGCTGCCCGGCCTGCTCGCGCGAGATCGTCGCGCCGCGAAACTGGCGGGCGTCGACCAATCGCAACCCGCCCAGGTCCGCTCCGCGCAGGTCCGCACCGTCGAACCGCGCGCCCGCCACGTTGGCATCGCGCAAGCTGCATCCGTTGAATGTCGCTTCGCGGAAATCGCATTTACGCAGATCGGCTTGGGAAAAGTCGATCCGCTCCAGCACTTGCTGGCGGAAGGACAGGCCGACCAGCTTCGCATCGATCAGCAGCGTTTCCTCGAACGCCAGATCCATGGCGCGCGCATCGGTCAGGTCCGCGCCGGTCAGCTTGCAGCCCGCGAACCGCGCCGAGGTGAGCGCGGCGCGGCGGAACGCGGCGTTGTTGCAATCGCTCGCCCGGAACACCGCATCGCTGAGGTCGCTGCCGACAAAGCTGGCGAACCCTGCCCGGCACGATTGCCAGGCCGTGCGTTCCAGCACCGCGCCGGTAAAGTCCGAACGGCCCAGCTGGCACCGCTCGAACCGCCAGCCGGAAAGGTCCAGGCGGGTCAGGTCTTCGCCGGTCAGGTCACAGCTCAGCAGGTGCACCGGCCCCGCGGCCCGCAACCGCTCCAGATCGGCGCGGGTCAGGGTCTGGTCGGCAATGGTCTGGCTGGGCGTGGTCATACCCCGCCCTAGCCGCGCCCCCGCGCCGGGCCAAGCGCCGCACGCTATTTGCCGGTGATCACCGCATGATCGGCCGCACTCACGGTATAGGTCACGAAATGCGCCGGTCCCGCCTTGGAGCGGATTTCGAAAACATAACGCGTCCCGACGCCCAGCTGGATCAGCGCCAGCGGGTTGATCGTGAAGGTCGCGCTGGACGGCACTTGTTGCACCGCCAGCCGCCCGCCAGTCAGTGAAGTAGAGCTGTTGAGCGTGGGCTGGGTTCCGCCAGTAACAGTCCGCACCGCGCCAACCGCGATCGTCGCACTGGAGGGCGCGAGTTGCAGCACCACGCGGTCAGGCACGCGTGTGGTGACGACATGGGCCGGACACGATCCACGCAGGCGGTTCGTCATGCTGACCCGGACCCCGCCAGGCACCGCACTGGCGGTGAACGACGGATCGCAGCCATCGCTGGGGTTGACCGTCACCGGTACAACCTCGTTCTGGCCCGCCCAGCTGAACGTTACCGTGCCGCTGACGGGGGCGGCCACGTTGGCGGGTTGCAGCGGGGCTTCGGCCCGCAGCGGCGTGAAACGGCTATCCCAGCCGCCCATCAATTCGCGTTGATTGGCCGGATTGAGCGGTTCCCCGGCCAGCCAGCTCCCCAGAGCCGAATCCGACAGCAAGACCCGCACCGGCCAGTTGGCTGTTTCAGGCAGCAGCGGCGCAGGGTGAGTCACATGGAGCCGGGCAACCTCTCCGTGCACGATCCGCTGGGCAGGAGCGCTCACCACAAACCGGTCGAGCGGCTGGGCGACCACGCTGAACGGCAGCCCCTCGGCATAGTTCCGGTTATAGATCAGCTTCAGCGCATGGCGGACCTGGCGCTGGCTATCCGTCCCCTGAATCGGCACTTCCAGGCGCACGGTGTCGGTCCCGTTGGCAACGGCCCGCATCATATTGGCGGTGACCGGGTCGACCCGCGGTTGCCCGTTCAGCACTTCAATCCCGTCCACCGCACTGGCCAGCGCTCTCGTGCTGGCGATGTCGTTGGGCGCGGTGGCCGCAGCACTCTCAACCTGCAAGGGTAATACGCAGCCTGCGGGCAGCGCCGTATCCAGTTGCACGTCAATTCGCACGATTCCGCGCTGCGCATGGCCGCCGATCACGCTGGCTTCATGCGGAAACCCGCTGCGGACGCGGTCCGGGTCGGTGCTGGCAGAGACGGCATAGGCCACGATCAGGGGCAAGGAGCGGCTGCCCGGCCTCTCGCCCGCACAGGCAAACGTCCCGGCGGACTGGGCATGCGCCGGTGTGGCCGGCAATCCGGATGCGGACAGCGCCACCAGCAGGAACAGGCGACGAAACTTTGCGGGCATGGACATTCTCCTGTGCCAGCTGAACCGAACCGGCTCAGCCGCGCGATGTGATGGTTACCGGCTGGGTCGGCGCGCGCACTTCGGTGCGGATGCATTCATCGCGGGTGCGCTGACTGTCGATCCGCAGCACTTCGCCCACCAGCCGGCAGCCCGGCGTGGGAGCGGCGGCCGTTTCGCCAATCGCGATGGTGTTGCTGGTGCCATCGGTGATCGCGGCCGTCCCGGTCGATCCGGTGCGCACGGGAGCGGACTCGCCGAAGGCAATCGTATTGCTGGCGCCGTCGACCACCGCCGTGGTCCCGCCGCGCCCCGGCAGGCAGGTGTCCGGCCCCGCCGCGACTGTCAGCGACGAGCCTGCCGGGCAGACCGGCACCGCCACCCGCTGCGCCGTGCAGCGCACCGCGACAACCCGCTGCGGCCCCGGCGCGGCGCTGGTTTCAAGGGTGAACCCGGCCGGGCAGGCAAAGAACGGCTGCGGCTCGGCCGAGGGGCTTCCGGCGGCCGGGGCAAGTAGCAACGCAGCAAGGACGAGCGACATGGGCATGACCTTTTCCGGATGCAGGCAGCCGGTGGCCCGGAGCCTGCGGAACGCCAGCAGGGTATGACCATGACCCGGAGCAGACAAGCCAAGCCCGCCTTGGGGGAAGTCTGCAACCGCCTTTGATATCAGGCGTAAGATTCTGTTTTCATGATATAATTCCCAGACACTAGCCCAAATGGCCTAGCCCGTCAGGTGCGACATCTGGCCAATGGCGCGCGACAGTGGCGCTGCCACAGTAACGGCATCGGAATTGGAGATGCCGCCATGTATCGCACCGTCCTCGCCCTGATCCCCAGCGCCTTCGCGCTGGCGCTGCCGACTCCGGCGCTGGCCAACTGGGAAACGCTGGTCCACGTCCCCCAGAACACGCCCGATCGCTGCTCCTCTGATCAGAACAGCGGCGTGGTGCTGCTGAAGGCCAGCGAAAGCCGCCCGCTGCGAATGGCGGCGGGCAGCAAGATCATGGTGGAGGTGTTCGGCCACGGGATCGACCTGCCGCGCACCTTCAGCATGGAAGGCGCGACCGTGACCTGGCAAGGTAGCACCGGTGGCGCGGAAAACGTGACCCGGCGCTGCGGCGCGATCGGATCGGTCAAGCTGTTCGTCAGCCTGCCCAACCCGCAGACAGGCACACCGCTGGTGGGGGAACGCGCCACCGCACTGGTGATCGGTGATGTGCGGATACCGGTGACGGTCATCCTGCCTACCAGCTACGACCGGTTCGCCTGGCACCGGTTCAGCGGGCGCACCGATGGGGCCGCACTCTCGCCGCGCACGACCAATACTCCGTCCGGAACCACGACGGTTTCGTCCAGCCCATCGATCGCCCCCCCGCAGATCACGGTCCAGTCCGGCCCGACCTGCCAGGAAACGCAGACCTGCGGCGGTGGCGGAACCACCGGCTTCGTAGTCAACGGTCCGCGCGGCAGCACCGGGATCGCCCCGCGCGACGACTTCAAGGACAAGACGCTGGACCTGTGCATCCGGGGCCGCGGCGGCGACGTGCGGATTGCTGGCACCCGGCTGGAAATCATGCTGCCGGACGAACGCGGCGGCGATGTCCGCGATTGCCTGACCCGGCCGTCCTTTGCCGATGCTGATCAGCGCTATGTCCGCGCCGATGTGGTCGGCGTGCCGCTGAACACCACGGAACACATCCCGCAGATCCGGGCATCGGCGAGCGGCGGGTCCGAAGCGACGGCCAGCACGCTGCCCGAAGACAACGGCACCGCATCGATCCAGTTCAACCGCGATTTCATGCGGACCATGATCGGCGTGCGGAATTTCCGCCTGCTGGCGACCAACTTCGCCGGGCAGACCAAGGCGCTCGACGTGCGGGTCCAGTCGGTCGTGCCGTTCGGGGTAGAGGACATTTCCACGCCAACCCAGCTGGCCAGCACGGGCGGCATCCGCGTCCCGCGAATCGGTGGCGGCGGATCGGCAAGCCCGGCCCCGGCCGCGCCCGGTGCGCTGTCGTTCAGCCTCAACCTTGCCCCGTCGGATGCCGCCAGCCGCCCGCTGGTCTGGCAGGTGCTGAACCCCACCGGCGGCACCGGCGGCTTTGCGGGGCTGTGCTTCGCCCAGACCGAGGGCACGCTCGCCCCGGCGGCTGGGGTCGACCGCGTCTCCGTTACCCTGACCCGCACCGCGAATACCGCCTGTCCCGGCAAGACCTTTGTGCTGGTGGCAGCGCCCAACGGCCGGCTGGATCACCAGCTCTATCGCAAGCGGCTGGAATTCACGCTGAAGTAAGCAGGGGGATCACCCGGTGAAGAGACTTACCCACCCCGCCAGACTGCTGGGCGCCGCCGCCATCCTGGGAATGCTGCCACTGGCCGCGTCCCAGCTGGGGGCGGTGACCCAGTTCACCCCCGATCAGGGCGACAATGACGTCCGCGCGTTGGAGCAGGAGGTCGCGCAGCTGCGCAATCTGGTGAACCAGCTCCAGACTTCCAATTTCGACACGCAGATCAAGCTGGCCCGGCTGGAGGACAAGGTTGCGCCGCTGGAAACAGGCATTGGCCGAACGGCGCGCGACTTCACGATTGGCGGCGGCGACAACAACAAGACCATCACCATGAAGCTGGGGCGCTATTACCCGACTGGTATCGCAATGGACGGCAGGGACATGGTGCTGACCGCCGACACCATCGATCTGCGCGGCAAGGTCGTGCGGATCAGTGCCACCACCGCGATTTCGGTCAACGGCGGCGCAGTCGACATCGGCGGATCGATCGTTAACGTGAAGGGATCGAAAGACTCCGTGATGAAGGGCAGCAAGGTGCTGGGGAACTGACGGTGCGCCGCCTGCTTCCTCCCCTGCACTCGCTGGCCGGCCTGATTGCGGCGCTGTGGCTGGTAGCGCCCGCCACCGCTGATCCGCCGCGCACCAGCGAGCCGCCCCGCTGCCTCACCGCCAGCCACGAGCGGTTGTTGCTGCGCAAGGGCCGCGACATCTGCGCGCCCACGCTGAGCCGCAGCGGGCGGCCTACCGCCGCCGGGTTCATGCCGACTGACTGCGCCCTGCCGCACCAGACCTATCAGATTGACGCGGTCGGCCTGGCCGACCGTTGCCACCCCCCGCACAAGACGGAGAAATGACCATGCCGCAAGCCCTTCGCCCCTTCACGCTTGGCCTGTTGCTGGCCGCCACCTGCGTGACGGTGCCGGACGCGGCGCTGGCCGCGAAGAAGAAAGTGCCGGAACTGGCCGACCTGTCCGCCACCGCACCGGGCGAGGTGATGGACAAGGGCCTCGCCGCACTGCGCGCCGGGGACAGCAAGCTGGCGATCCACGCCTTTGCCGAACTCGCCGCGCGCGAACCGCGCAACGGCACGGCGCAGGCGCTGCTGGGGCTGTCGTATCAGCTCTCCGCCGACCGCAACCCGCAGGCGCTCGACCTGGCCCTGGCCGGCTACGACCTCGCCGCGCGGGCCGAGCCGGGGCAGTACTGGCCCGCCGCAATGGCCGGACGCGGGGCGTTCGATCAGGGCAAGTACGACGATGCGCTGAACCACTTTTCCCGCGCCGCGCTGCTGCGGCCCAGCGATGCGGCAACGCTGTCTGCCGTGGCGGCATCAGCCTATATGAGCGGGGACGCCGCGCTCGCCAGCCTCGCCGCCGGACGCGCCGCCGCGCTCGATCCGGGCGCCAATGGCGAGAACCTGCGGCTGGCCGCGCTGGCGGCGGCGGCCAATGGCGAAGCCGCGCTGGCGCAGGAGCGGCTGGACACGCTGGCCGCCCGCTTCCCCGCCGTGGCCGATGGCATCCGCACGCGCGTGGCCGCGCTGGTCCAGACCGCCGCGCTCGATGCGCCGGTCGCCGCAGAGCCAGCTGCCGAGCCGGTGGCGCCCGATCAGGTCTCGCTCGACGTGGCAATCATCCTCTCGCAGAACACCCAGCAGGAACGCAACGGCTTCAACCTGCTCGACGGGCTCAGCCTGCAATACGGCACGGGCCGCCAATCCTCGCGCACGATCACCAGTGACAACGGCGTGCGCACCGGCAACGGCTATCAGCGCGTGCTGACCGCATCGATCTCGATCCCGCAGATCAACTACAACCTCAACCTGTTCAATCGCGGCGGGCAGAATTACTCGGTCGTCGCCCGTCCGCAGCTGACCGCCTATCGCGGGGAGCAGAGCGAATTCTTCGTCGGGCGGACCACCCGGGTGGCGGTCAACGGGGTGAACACCGCCAACCTGGAATCCATCGACATCGGGATCGACCTGAAAGTCACCCCGATCGAAATCACCCCCACCGGCACGCGAGTGCGGATCGAGGCCGGACGCAGTTTCCTGACCGCCGATCCCGCCGGGTCCTTTGCCGAGGCGCTGACCACGTTTCGCCAGCGCGTGGTGGCGACGGCCGAAATCGGGTTTGGCGAAACGCTGCTGCTATCGGGCCTGAACGAGGCGGTGGACGACCGGACTTATTCCAAGACCCCGCTGCTGGGCGACCTGCCAGTGGTCGGCAACGCCTTCAACGAGCGCAATTCCACCAAGCGGCGGGATTCAGTGATGGTGCTGGTCACCCCGGCGCGGCCGATGCTGGTGCCGGGCCGGGCCTGGGCACGCAGCGATGCGGCGGCCAGCCTGGTCAAGCTGTGGACCGAAGTGGTCGATCCGCGCAGCAACGCGGCGGTGACAGCCGAAGCACTGGGCAAGATGCGGCTGTTCACCCGCATGACCCGCAGCGACGCGACCTCGACCTTCCCCGATGCCCGGTCTGCCTCGGAACAGATGATCGGCGAACTGATCGCGCCCCGCAGTTACTGATCGTCCGCCAGAGCGTCCAGCAACGCCGCTTCGTCCACCGGCTTCAGCAACAGCACGCAATCCAGCGTGCCGACCTGCCGGGCGGTGGCCGGGGCAGCATCGCCGGTCATCACCACCACGCGGACCGCGGGATTGGCGCTGCGCACCAGCGCGACCGCATCCGCGCCGCTGTCCTGCGGGCCCAGGTGCCAGTCGGTGACGAGTGCGCCAGGCACCCAGCCCTGCGCCAGCACCGCGCGCACGTCCACCACGGATTCGACCGCGCGCACATCCGCCCCATGCAAGTGCAGCAGCTGCCCCAGCGCATCGCGCGCATCGGAATGATCGTCCACCACCAGCAGGCGCTGCCCGGCCAGCTCCGCCCCGGCACTCGCAGTGGGCACGGAGGCAGGCGCGGCTGACGCGGCCAGCGGCAAAGTGAGCGTAAAGGCGCCGCCCATCCGCCAGCGCGGATCGGCCACCAGCGCGCCGTCCATCAGCTGCGCCATTTCCCGCGCGATCGCCAGCCCCAGCCCCGATCCGCGCCCCAGCCGCCGCGAATCCGGCCCCTGCGAATAGGGCAGGAACAACGCTTCGGGCGGTGTGTCACCCAGCCCCACGCCATCGTCGAGCACGTGGATCGCCGCCCGGTCACCCGTGCCGCGCACCAGCACCCGCACGCGGCGACCGTTTGAATGCAGGATCGCATTGCTGACCAGGTTGCGCACGATCCGGGTCAGCAGCGCGGGATCGGCCAGCACGCAGCGGCGGGTTGGTGCAAAGCGCAGCGCGATGCCGGATTCCCGCGCGGCGGGGGCCAGTTCCTGCGCCAGCGCGGCGAACACGGTGCTGAGCGCCACCGGTTCCACGTCTGCGCGCAAGCTGCCGCTTTCCAGCCGCAGATGCTCGGCCATGCCTTCCAGCATAACCATCGCTTCGGCCAGTCCCCGGTTCACCCCTTCCGCTGCCTGCGCCCGCCGATCCGGATCGGTCACGCGCAGCACTTGCCGGAAGTAGAGCGAGGCCGCCTGCAACGGTTGGCGCAGATCATGCGAAGCGGCCGCAATGAACCGCGCGCGGGCATCGCGTTCGGCGTGCGTCGCAGCCAGCGCGTCGGCCAGATCCGCCGACATCGATTCCGCCCGCAGCCGCAGGGTGATGGCAGTGCGGATCGCCTGTTTCAGCACCAGCGCGGTGCCGATCATCAGCGCCCCGAATGCCAGCAGGAACACCGCCAGCGAAGTGGAATAGGCCGTTTCGCTGCGAAAGAAGAACAGCGCCGCCGATCCGAACACCGCGATCACCCCGAACACCACGGTGCCAATCGATTCCGCCGTTGAAATCACCTGCCCGCTGATCGCGGCGGAATAGAAAATCACCATCAGCAGCTGCAGCGGTTCCGACGCATACGGCAGCAGCACCCAGACGCTGGAGGCCACCGCCAGATCGAACAGCACCGCCACCACCTTGCCCAGCGGCGACCAGAACCGTTCGATCCGTTCGGCATCGGGCTGGCGAACGTGCACGATCATCGGGACGATCAGCATGATCGCGGTCACCGCGCCCATGAAGGCCGACCAGCTCCACAGCTGCATGGACGGCACCAGCGGTTCGAACAGCCAGTGGACATAGGCCAGCGTGCCCGCGACCAGCAGGCTCAGCAATCCGGCAAGGGCAAATTCCATGCGCGATTCCGCCGCGCGAACCTCGCGGTGGATCTGCGCGTCGGGCGCGGTCACAGCAGCCCGCGCTGGTGCGCCACCATCACCGCCTCGGTCCGGTTGCCAGCCCCCAGCGCCGCCAGCACTTGTGCCACATGCGCCTTGACCGTGGCGGGCGAAATGCCCAGTTCGCGCGCGATCTGCTTGTTGGGTGAACCTTGCGCCAACAGTTGCAGCACGTGGCGCTGGCGCACGGTCAGCGTGGTCGGCGCGGCCCCCGCCCCGTTGGTCGTGACAACCCGGACCGGCGCAGGCTCGGCCAGCGCCAGCAGCCGCACGGCGTCCGGCAGATAGCGCCCACCCGCCAGCACCAGCCGCAGGGCCGCCTCCACCACTTCGGGCGGGGACGATTTCGGAAGAAACCCGGCGACGTCCATTTCCAGTGCCAGGCGCAGGTTGTGGGCATCGTCGCTGCCGGAAAAGACCACGATCGGCGTATCCGGACAGGCCGCCCGCGCCGCCGCCAGGTTGCCGCGGGCCTCCTCCCCCGGAATGTGCAGGTCCAGCATCAGCAGGTCCAGCCGGTCGATTTGCCGGATCTGCTCCAGCGCCTGCGCACAGTTCAGGGCAATATGGACCTGCGCATCGAACGCCGTTTCCAGGGTCATGCCCAGCGCCGCCGCGACTATCGGGTGGTCATCGCATATCAGGACCTGCATCCAACGCCCCTGTCTTGCGCGATCCCAATCACGCGCGTTAACGATTATGGCGCACCCGATTGCCTGGCAAGTAACTGTTGCAGAACAAGAACGCCTCGCGCTTGTCTGCAACGGCCATTGCGAAACTGGCTATTGTTATTAACGTATTAAAGTCTATTCTAAGGGCTGTGGACATTTAGGGGATTCCCTTTTTCGGCGATTTCGGATTCAAGA
>VFQS010000470.1_pt1 | contig 44946 bp, 46 predicted proteins | sample 3512361 | NCBI WGS metagenome assembly VFQS01 (sample SAMN10412375, study PRJNA504923) | tailings metagenome | isolation source: Relicate 1 Philex TSF3 active mining | place: Philippines
ACCGACCGGATCGAAGCCTATCGCGCATTTCGTGGTCGCGATCCTGACGTGAAATATATCATGAAAAAGCGCGGTTTCCCGACGGGCGAGTAACGCTTTTTATCAAACCAAAACGGGGCTGTGCAGGCGAAAATCTGCACAGCCCTTTTTTGTTGCATCTCATCTAAAATGATATAAATATGATATCATCTTTTTAGGGAGATCGTTATGTCAGAATTGGTTTCGTTGAACTCCAGCCAGGAAGTTAAGGCATCCAGTTTCAACGGATTTATCGTGATCACTGTGCTTGGTGTGACCTTCACACTGTTTGGGTGGCTGCTTTACACCGCCGTAAGTGCCGGTACGCTGAGCCCGGGTAGCGGGGTGTATTGGGCGATTAAGGGCATAATATTCATCGTCTTTTCATCCGGCTTTTACATGCTTCAACCCAATCAGGGCGTCGCGCTGACATTGTTCGGCGCATATAAGGGCACGGACCGGAACGAAGGCTTGCGCTGGACTTGGCCCTGGATCGGCAAGGCCAAGATATCGCTGCGTGCGAACAACCTGATTTCGGAAAAGATTAAAGTAAACGACTTGCGCGGTAACCCCATTGAGATGGCGGCGCAGGTTGTGTGGCGCGTGACGGACACGGCGCAAGCGTTGTTCGATGTGGATGATTATAAGGCGTTCGTGCTCGCCCAGATCGAGGCAGCGGTCCGTACCATTGGCGCACGCTATCCATATGATGACTTCACGCATCAGGAAGTGACGCTGCGCGGTAATCATGACCAAGTCGGTGACGAATTGCGGCTGGAGTTGATGGAGCGCTTGCGCGTTGCAGGCATCACCGTTGATGAATGTGGCTTCACCCATTTGGCCTATGCGCAGGAAATTGCTGGCGCCATGCTGCGTCGCCAACAGGCCGAGGCAGTGGTCGCCGCGCGCAAGACCCTAGTTGAGGGCGCGGTCGGTATGGTCGAAATGGCGCTGGAGATGCTATCTGCGAAAAATGTCGTCGAGTTGGACGACGAACGCCGCGCCGCCATGGTGTCAAACCTCATGGTCGTTCTATGTGGCGAGCGCGATACGCAACCTGTGGTCAACACCGGCACATTGTACAGCTAGGCCAGCTGCGTGTCCGCTCCGTCCAAAAAGGCTTTCCCGCTCCGTCTCGATCCAGCGCTTTTCGCCGCGGTCGAGCGGTGCGCAGCCGCGGATTTCCGGAGCGCGAATGCCGAAATTGAAGTATTGCTGCGCGAAGCGTTGGCCAAGCGCGGGGTGAAGGTTGGCGTGAGCGAGATGCCCAAACGCGGGCGTCCGCCAAAGGAGATGTGAGATGCTCGGTTTATTCTTCGGCAAAGAACCTTGGTTTCGGGCGAAACGTTTCGGCTATGGCGCTGGCCTGCCGTTCAAGTGGCAGGGATGGGCCGTGCTCGGCTTTTATGTTTTGGCGATGACTGGCTTGGCGCTGCTCGCGGACAATGATCAAACGATACCCACATTTGTCACGGTCGCGCTCATGCTTATCTTGACCGGCCTTTTCACCATCATCGTCCGCAACCACACCGAGGGCGGCTGGAAATGGCGCGGGCTTTAACGCTTAACGCAAGGCTTGGTCCAACAAGCGCGCGAGCCTGATCCCGCCGCGTTCGACCTGCTGGCGTAATGCGGCGCGTGACGCAGCGATGTCGGCTTCATCAATAACCACAGGCGCGGTTGGCTTTGCGCCACATGGGTCACCATCGACCGCGCGAGGATAGACAATCTCTTTCGATATTGCCCAATTTTCTTCGCTCCACAGCCGCGTATTGCCTTGTTTGACAGCGGCTTTCTCCGCGGGCGCAAACACGCGCACAATCGCTGGCGCAGCAGACAGCGCGCGGTCGGCGAGCAAGCCATCCCACACCATATGCAAATTATATCCCCGCATATTGCCATATGTGACCTTTAGGTCATTGCCGCCGCGGTCCGCACGGTCACCGGCGTGCAATGGCTGGTGAATGTCCCCCACAAAATGCACGAGAAAGGCCAGCGCCTGCAAACGGAGATGTGCAGGCAGCGCCTTGTTCGACAGCAACGCAAAGTTGCGGTCGATCTGCGCCGACACGCAGTTCCCGTCGGCGCAAGCACTCTTTAGGTCGAACGGCTCGCAAATATCGACATTCTGATAATGCCAGCTGTTGGTATAGCCCCAGCGCGCACGATCACCCTTGATGCAATCGGCCCAGACGCTGACCTCGCCGATATTGCGCATTGTGCATTTGGGCGTGCCGAGCATCGGCGCTGCACGCAACAGACGTTGCATATTCGCGCGCGCATTGGGCGACATATTGGCCTCGGCAATGTGCGCCACGGTTTCATGCCCATATTCCCAATAGGCCTGAACCGGGGCAAGTGGCGCGAAAAGGACGAGAAGAGCGATCAGCAAGCGTTTCATGCGCGCGCCATAATTTGTAACGGCGTGTAAATCAAAGCAACAATCGCGTGTTGGAAGTATAGGATGATGATTGCGGGAATATTCCAAGCCGCCTATATCCCCCAAATGTCTTCCATTCGCCCTTGGCGCGATATCGCGCGTCGTCAGTCCCGCCAAATCATGGTGGGGAATGTCCCCGTTGGTGGAAATGCCCCGATTTCGGTGCAAACGATGACCAACACGCTGACCAGCGATGCCGCCGCGACCATCGCCCAAATCCGCCGCTGCGAAGATGCAGGGGTCGATATCATTCGCGTGTCCTGTCCTGATGTCGAAAGCACCGCTGCGCTGAAACAGATTGTGCGCGCGGCCAATGTGCCCATCGTCGCCGACATTCATTTCCATTATAAACGCGCGCTTGAGGCGGCGGACGCTGGCGCTGCGTGCTTGCGGATTAACCCGGGCAATATCGGCTCGTCAGAACGCGTGAAAGAGGTCGTCAACGCGGCCAAGGCCAATGGCTGCGCCATCCGTATTGGTGTGAACGCTGGGTCTCTGGAAAAAGACCTGCTCGAAAAATATGGCGAGCCTTGTCCGGAAGCGCTGATCGAAAGCGCGCTGGACCATATCAAGCTGCTGCAGGACCATGATTTCCACGAATATAAGGTCGCGGTCAAAGCGTCCGACGTGTTCCTTGCGGTTGCGGCCTATATGGGGCTGGCCGAGGCGGTTGATTGCCCGCTGCACCTTGGGATTACCGAAGCGGGCGGATTGATTGGCGGCACGGTCAAATCATCCATCGGCATGGGCAATCTGCTCTGGGCCGGAATTGGCGACACCATCCGCGTCAGCCTATCTGCCGAACCCGAAGAGGAAGTTCGTGTCGGCTATGAAATCCTCAAAGCATTGGGCCTGCGCACGCGCGGCGTCCGCGTCGTCAGCTGCCCCAGCTGTGCCCGCCAAGGTTTCGACGTCATCCGCACCGTACAAAAGCTGGAAGACGCGCTGAGCCATATCAAGACGCCCATGTCGCTCTCCGTGCTTGGCTGCGTCGTCAACGGCCCCGGCGAAGCGCGCGAAACCGACATCGGCATCACCGGCGGCGGCAATGGCAAGCATATGGTCTATCTGTCGGGCGTGACCGATCACCATGTCGAAAATGACGATATGGTCAGCCACATCGTTAAGTTGGTCGAAGCCAAAGCAGCCGAGATCGACGCCGGCACCAGCGTCAGCATGGATACGCTGCACGGGAAAGCCGCTTGAGCCTCTCCATCCGTCCCGCCACCCCCGCCGACATTTCGCTCATTGGCGAGTTTATCCGCGACCTCGCGGAGTATGAAAAGCTTGCCCATGAAGTGCGTTTTGATGAAACGGTGATGGCGCAAAAGCTGTTTGGACCGCGTCCCTTTGCCGAGGTGTTGATCGGCGAGATTGACGGCACGCCGCAGGGTTTTGCCTTGTTCTTCCACAATTTTTCGACCTTTGAAGGGCGTCCGGGGATTTATCTGGAGGATTTGTTCGTCCGGCCCGACGCGCGGGGGTCTGGCCTTGGCAAGGCATTGCTGGGTAAGCTTGCGGCGCTGGCGGTGGAGCGCGATTGCGCGCGGCTCGAATGGTCGGTGCTCGATTGGAACACGCCCGCGATTGATTTTTACAAGGCGCTTGGCGCACGTCCGATGGACGAATGGACGGTGTACCGGGTCGATGGCGACGCCCTGACGGACCTTGCGGCGCATAGCATTTAGCCATGGCTGAATTGCACCCGCGCCCCTTTATCCCGTTCATGGTGGCGGCAGCCGGTATCGGTACATTTTCGTTGATGGACGCGGCGATGAAGGATCTGGCGCTCTCCATCGGTGCATATAATGCGGTGATGTGGCGCAACTGCATTGGCGCATTGTTGATGGGCGTTTTGTTCGTTGGCACGCGGCAGAAATGGCCGCCCGTACATCTGCTGAAAATCCATTTGTGGCGCAGCATCGTTGTCGCGGTGATGGCGGTCAGCTTTTTCTGGTCGCTCACGAAATTGCCCTTGGCCGAAGCCATTGGCCTCAGTTTTATCGCGCCCGTCATCGCGCTATATCTTGCCGCCGTGATGTTGAAAGAAACCATCGGTAAAGAGGCGATCTGGGCATCGCTGGCGGGCTTGGGCGGCGTTGCCATCATCATGGCTGGCCGGTTGAGCGGACAGTATACGATGGACCATATCTGGGGCGCTGCTGCGGTGTTATTTTCGGCGGTGGTGTTTGCCTATAACCTCATCCTCGCGCGGCAGCAGGCGCAGGTCGCTGGCCCAATCGAAATCGCCTTTTTCCAGAATCTGTTTGTGGCGTTAACGCTTGGCCTTGCTGCGCCATGGTTTTTGCAGCCCATCGGCATGTCTGATGCCCCCATGGTCGGCGCATCTGCTGCGCTGGCGGTTATCTCGCTGCTCTTATTAAGCTGGGCTTATGCACGCGCGGAAGCGCAGATTTTGATTCCGGTCGAATATACCGCCTTTGTCTGGGCCGCGTTTTTCGGTTGGCTGTTTTTCGCTGAACCCGTCACCTGGCCTGTGCTTTTGGGCACGGCCTTGATCGTGGGCGGAAGCCTGATTGCGGCACGGGCCAAGCCAGTGCCGGTCAATCAGGTGGAGGTTGCGACGGTGTAGGGGCGTGGGGTGGAAACCGTGTCTCCACCCGACCCAAGATCAGCAGGACGTGCTTACGCCGTCAGCGCCGAATAGATCATTGTCTTGATTTCGCGGCGCACCGGATAGGTGGTCGATGGCAGCAATTGCGTCATGAAAATCATGATGATGTCTTCCACCGGATCGATGAAAAAGGCGGTGGAATACATGCCGCCCCAATAAAAATCGCCGTTGGAACATGGCGCCAATGTCGCCGCGCTGTCGATGGTCGTTGCAAAGCCAAGGCCAAAGCCAATGCCGGCCATTTCGGCCTCGCTGAACAAAGACTTCGACATTTGCGTCAGGTCTTGGCCGCCGGGAATATGGTTGGCGGTCATCAATTCTATCGTTTTGGGGCTCAAAATTTGCGCCCCATCCAGCGCGCCGCCATTCAGCAGCATCCGGCAAAAACGATGATAGTCGGATATGCTGGACGCAAGGCCGCCGCCGCCGGAATTGAACCTCCAACCCTTGGCCCAGGCACTTTCGGCGCCGGCCTTGTCGATCAGCTTCATCTTGGTGTCGGGGTCAAAGCCAAAGCCGTCGGGGATGCGCGATGCCTTATCGGCGGGCACTTGGAAAAATGTATCGGCCATGCCCAGCGGCGCAAAGATATGCGTCTGGAAATATTCAGCCAGTGATAATCCGCTGATCCGTTCCACCAATATGCCGACAATGTCGGTGGCGACGGAATAATTCCACTGCGTGCCGGGGTCGAATTCCAGCGGGATTTGCGCGAGCGTGTCGATCATGCTTTGCGATGTATTTTTGGTCCAGCTTTCCACATCAGTCTTGCGATAGGCCGCGTCGATATTGCCTTGCTCCTGAAAGCTATAGGTAAAACCAGCGGTGTGGCGCAGCAGATCGACGATGCGCATCTGGGTCGTTGGCGGGCGCGTCATAAACGGCACATTGCCGCCGCCGCCCACAAATACGCCCAGTTTCGCAAATTCCGGTATATATTTGGCAACCGGTTCGGTCAGCGCAACCTTGCCCTGTTCGACCAGCTGCATGAACGCGACCGAGGTGATGGGCTTGGTCATCGATGCAATGCGAAAGATCGCGTCGTCCGCAACGCCTGAATTCCACTGAAGCGCGATATCATCACCGCGCCCGACCAGCAGCGCCGCAAAGGGCAATTTGCCGCTGTCGAGATATTCGGCCTGAATGAATGCAGGTATCCGGGCAAGCCGGTCTGGACGGAAACCTAATTCTTCGGCGTTCATACGGCTGTTTGTCCTGTTAATTGGCGGGTTACGGGGTGCGAGCTGGAAAGGCCGCCATCGACGGCAATGGCTTGACCATTGACGTAGCTGGCCTGATCACTCGCAAGGAACAAGGCAACATTGGCGAGCTCCTCTGGCTGTGCGCCGCGGCGGAGCGGGTTGAGCCGGCCGATCTTGTCGGTCACGCCCTTTTCCTTTGCATAATCGAATGTCGGCTTGGTCATGCCGGTTTCGGTCAGGCCGGGGCAGATTGCGTTGCAACGGACATTGGTACCCGACAATTGTTGCGCGCTGACTTGCGCCAGATTGATGACGCCGGCTTTCGATGCCGAATAAGGCGGGCCGCCCGCACCCGAACGAATGCCCGCGACACTTGCGGTCAGGATAATCGAACCGCCATTGCCGGCATCGGCCATGACCTTGCCCGCATGCTTGACCATTAGCCAAGGGCCAATGAGGTTGACGCGCAAGACGCTGGTGAAATTTTCGACTGTGTTGTCAAAGATACCTTCCATGCCGCCAGATATGCCCGCATTGGCAAAGGCGACATCCAGATGGCCGTGCAGGTCGATGGCCTTTGCGACAATCGCGGCGACATCCGCCTCATCACCTGCGTCCATCTGGACAGCGGTGGCGGCGTCGCCAATCAGGGCGGCGGTGTCATGCACCGATGCCGCCATATCGCCCAAAACAACCTTTGCCCCTTCGGCGGCAAAGCGAATGGCCGACGCGCGGCCAATGCCTGAACCTGCGCCTGTGATGATGGCTACTTTGCCTGCTAATGCGCCCATTATCCTACTCCTCCGCCGCTGATTGTCACGCCGCCGTCAATAACCATTGTTTGCCCCGTCATAAACGCGCCCGCCGGGGAAGCCAGAAATACTGCCGCGCCCGCAATTTCATGGGGCTCACCAATACGCTTCAGCGATGCGGTCGATGTCGATCGTTTCAATGTTTCGGGGTTGTCCCACAGCGCTTTTGCAAAATCGGTCTTGATCAAGCCCGGCGCTATGCAGTTCACCCGCACACCTTTGGGTCCATATTCGTCGGCCAGATTGCGTGCCAGCTGCATGTCCGCTGCTTTGGAAATGCCATAAGCGCCAATGACGGACGATCCTTTCAGGCCACCGATTGACGATATAATCGTAATGGACCCTTCGCCGCGTGCGATCATTTCTGGCACAACCATGGAAATGAGCCAGTTGTTGGCGACGATATTGTTGGTCAGGATCTTGCTGAACGCATCGTCGCTGATGCCTGCCATCGGGCCGTAATATGGGTTCGAGGCCGCGTTACAAACCAAAGCTGTGATCTTGCCAAATGCTTTGCGACTGCCATCGACCAAAGCCTGCAGACTTTCCTTGGACGAAATATTGGCGGCGATCGCGACGGCTGTGCCTTCGCCATATTTTGCATTAAGCGCGGCGGCGACTTCATCGCAGACGTCAAGTTTGCGGCTCGAAATGACGACCTTCGCGCCTTGCTCGGCCATTTCTTCAGCGATTGCCTTGCCGATGCCGCGCGATGATCCGGTGATAACCGCGACCTGCCCTTTCATGTCAAATAACGACATAGCACTCCCCCATGAAAGCCAAATTTACGCCCCGGATTGCTCTGCAAATTTCCATGCGGATTGCGCCAGCGGGTACACACGTTCGGCCATCGCTTGTGCATGGGCCGAACTTGCCGTGCCATCAATGACGCGTTTTTTGATACCCTGAATAATCCCCGCCAAGCGGAAGAAATTATAGGCAAAATACCAGTTCATATCGGGCACGCCGTCGCGGTTCGTTGCCGCGCAATAACGTTCGACCATCGCGTCCAATTCGGGGATGCCGAGTGCCGCGCGGTCCAAATCCATGACGCCGGAGCGCCCTTCATTGTGCGTGACCCATGCCATTGCGACATAAGTGAAATCCGCCAGCGGATCGCCAAGCGTCGACAGTTCCCAGTCGAGCACGGCGACAACATGTGGATCCTTGGCATCGAAAATCATGTTGTCGATGCGGTAGTCACCATGGACGATGCTGGTGCGGGTTTGTTCGGGCAGCGTTTTGGGCAGCCATTCGATCAACCGCTCCATTTCGGGCATGACTTCGGTTTCCGCCAAGCGATATTGCTTTGTCCAGCGGTCGACCTGACGTCCGAAATAATTGCCGGGTTTGCCAAAATCGGACAGTCCCGCCGCGTCGATGTCCACATTGTGCAACGCGGCCAGCGTATCGATCATCGCTTCATAGGTTGCTGTGCGCTCTTGCGGGTTCGACCCCGGCATCGCGCCGTCCCAGATCGTGCGGCCTTCGACCATATCCATGATGTAGAACCAGCTGCCGATGACGCTGTCGTCGGTGCACAGGCCATAGGGCTTGGCTACGGGAAAGCCTGTCGGGTGAAGCCCGGCGATGACTTTATATTCGCGGTCCACGGCGTGCGCGCTGGGCAACAATATACCCAATGGCTTGCGGCGCAGCACATAAGACCCGCTTTTCGCGTTAAGCCGATAGGTCGGGTTTGACTGCCCACCGGCAAATTTCAGCGCCTGCACGGGGCCTTCAAAACCCGCGACATTGGCGGTCATCCATTCGGCAAGCTTGGCTTCGTCCAATATGTCCGTGCCGGTTGGTGCAACGGTTCCGGTAAAGGCCGTCTGTGCATCAATGGGTGTCGGCGCTGCGGTCATTGGTCGAATACGATAACCGAACGGGCTGCATCACCGCGCTTCATTTGGTCAAAGCCTTCATTGATACGTTCCAGCGGAATGGTTTCCGAAACGATGCTGTCGAGATCCAGCATGCCGCGCATGTAGAAATCGACGAGGCGCGGAATATCAACAGGGAAGCGGTTGCCGCCCATGATCGCACCTTGCAATTTCTTGCCCGACAGCAGGTCCATTGCCGACAGACCGACCGCATGCTGCAGCGGCATCATGCCCAATATCGTTGCAGTCCCGCCGCGCTTGAGCGATTTGACGGCAAGTTCACCCGAGGCCGGACGACCGACAGCTTCAATCGCATGATCGACGCCGCCCTTGGTCAAATCCTGAATTTGCTTGGCTGCATCAGCATCCATCGGGTCGATGACATCGGTTGCACCGAGCTTCATCGCCAGCGCCCGCTTTTCGGGCATAGGGTCAGCCGCAATGATGCGGCCTGCGCCAGCAATTTTCGCCGCGTTAATCGTTGCAAGACCAACGCCGCCACAGCCGATAACCGCAATGGTTTCTCCGGGCGTTACTTTGCACGCGTTGAAAATCGTGCCTGCACCTGTGGTGACGGCGCAGCCAATGACCGATGCCTTATCAAGTGGCATTTCGGGGTTAATCGCAACGCACGCATGTTCATGCACCAGCATCATTTCGGCATAAGCCGACAGGTTCAGCATCTGGTTGACGATGCTGCCGTCGGGGCGTGTCAGGCGCGGGGCTTCGCCGGGCTTGCGCCGCGTGTCGCCGCCAAGGCACAGGGACATCCGGCCAGAGACGCAATATTCGCAATGGCCGCAAAATGCGCTGAGGCAGGTGACAACGGCGTCCCCGACCTTAACGGTGCGCACTTCGCTGCCCACAGCCTCCACAATACCCGCCGCCTCATGGCCCGGAATCGCGGGCAGGGGGTGGGGATATGCGCCTTCGATGAAATGCAGATCGCTATGGCAAAGCCCGCAGGCCGCAGTGCGGATAAGCACCTCATGCGGCCCGGGGTTCGAAATATGGATCTGTTCAATCTGAAGCGGTTTGCCCGCTTCGATCAGGACGGCCGCTTTCACCGGGCTACCCCGATGTCACCGCTCGACATGCCTTCTTTGCCACGGCCGCCATGCTTGCCCAATTCCATACGGGCAATGGCACGTGCGTGCACTTCGTCCGGACCATCGGCGAGGCGCAGGGTGCGCTGATGCGCCCATGCATTCGCCAGACCGAAATCGTCGGACACGCCGCCGCCGCCATGGGCCTGAATGGCATTGTCGATGATGTTCAACGCCATCATCGGTGCCTGCACCTTGATCATCGCGATTTCCGCAGCCGCTGCCTTGTTGCCGACCTTGTCCATCATGTCCGCCGCCTTCAGGCAAAGCAGACGCGTCATTTCAATGTCGATACGCGCACGGGCGATGCGTTCTTCCCACACGCTATGTTCGGCAACGGTCTTGCCGAAAGCAACGCGCGACTGAAGCCGCTTGCACATTTTCTCCAGCGCTTCTTCAGCGACACCGATGGTGCGCATGCAATGGTGAATACGGCCAGGTCCAAGGCGCCCTTGCGCGATCTCGAAGCCGCGGCCTTCGCCCAGCAACATGTTCGATGCAGGAATGCGGACATCCTTGAGTTCGATTTCCATATGGCCATGCGGCGCATCGTCATATCCGAACACGGGAAGGTGACGCAGGATTTTAACGCCCGGCGAATCGAGCTCCATCAGCACCATTGATTGCTGCGCATGGCGCTTGGCTTCGAAATCGGTCTTGCCCATGACAATCGCGATTTTGCAGCGCGGATCACCTGCACCTGATGACCACCATTTGACACCGTTGAGGACATATTCGTCGCCTTCACGGCGAATCGATGTTTCGATGTTGGTCGCATCTGACGAGGCAACCGCTGGCTCGGTCATCAAAAAGGCCGAACGGATTTCGCCGTTCATCAGCGGGATCATCCACTTTTCTTTTTGCTCTGCCGTGCCGTAGCGCAAGAACACTTCCATATTGCCGGTGTCGGGCGCGGAACAGTTATACACTTCAGATGCAAAACCGATGCGGCCCATTTCTTCGGCGCACAGGGCATATTCCAAATTGGTCAGGCCAGGGCCATCGAAATGGACGCTGTCATCGACATGCACGCGGCCCGACGTTGGCGGCATGAACAGGTTCCAAAGACCAGCGGCTTTCGCCCGTGCCTTTTCCTCTTCAACGACCTGAAGCACTTTCCAACGGTCGCCCACGGCCTGTTCGGCATAATAATCGGCAACGCGCGGACGCAGGAAGCGTTCGTTATGGTCGCGAATGCGGTCCCGCCAGTAAGTTTGTTTGTCGGTGAGATCGAAATTCATGACTCAATTCCTCTTCCATATTTAATTGAATAGTTAACTGGCAGACTCTGCCGATGTGTTCAAGGCGCGCAAGCGTTCATTATGACTTTCGCGCGAAATTGGGAAATGCCGCAGGATAAGGACGCCAATAATTCCAAGGACGGCCACTACGCCCATATAATATAACGCCAGCCCATCAAGGACAGCGACATCCACTTTGCCCGGCGCTGCATTTTGCGGGAACTGGGCAAAGCTCAATATCATGCCAGCGACAAAGGTGCCGATACCAACGGCGCATTTCTGCATGAAGAAATAGCCCGCGAAAAACAGCCCTTCGGAACGCCTGCCCGTTTCTTGCTGCGATGCCTCCACGACATCGGCCATCATCGACGATGTCAGCATCATCATGCCGATAGCGGTGCTGTTGGAAAAAAGGAGGAAGGAAAACATGAATGCGACCGACGGGTCCGACGGCCCACCGGGCACAAGGTCCAGCAGCCAACTGGCGTACAGCGCCGTGTTGAAGCTGATCGATAGCAGCGCCAGCAGGATAGCGGCGTTTTTCTTGCCAAGGCGCGCAGACAGCGGCGGAACAATGAAAAATGCGACAATGACCGTGCCGAACAAGAGAAGCGCGTAATAGAGCATTTCCATCTGCTGTAGCTGCCACAGAAAGGCGAGTTGATAGTTGCTGAGCGCAAAGGTGAGGCCCTGATTGATAAGGGCGAACAACGCGGCCGACACCAGCCAGAGGAAGGCTTTGTTGGACAGGGTTGCCTTTACCTCGGCAAGCGCATGGCCAAGGCCTGCGCCGCGCGGGGCAGGGGGGGATTGTTTGGCAACATGGCGGTGCTGGCCCAGTGCTGAAATCAGCACCGCGCCCGTCATCATCAACGCGCCCCAGACAGAATAGGCATCATATCCGGCAGGGTCGCTCACCCCCTTTTCGCCGGTAAAGAAAATGCCATAGGCGAAAATCAGCATCAGCAAGCCGCCGGCCCAGCCGAACAGAAAACGGTAGCGCATCAATCGCGTGCGTTCGTCATAATCGCCGGTCAGTTCCGGCACCAAAGCGATCGACGGGACTTCGCACATCGCAACCAATGTGCGCGCCAATACCGCGGTGCAGAACAGCCAGATGATCGTTCCGGTCTGCCCCATTTCGGGCGGGTGCCATAGCAGCAGCCAGATAATGCCGAGCGGGATTGCGGCGCCGTATAACCATGGAAGGCGGCGGCCCCATTTGCTTTGCGTGCGGTCGGACAGCTCGCCAATGATCGGGTCGGCAAAGGCATCAAAAATCAGCGCCGCCATAATGACAGTGCCGACAAGCCCTGCGTCAATGCCCAGCACCTGATTATAAAAAATTAGCAGGAAAACCGAAAAGCCATTGTCCTTCACGCCATAGGCTACCGAGCCTAGACCATGTATGACCTTCAACGATCGCGGGAGTGGGACAGCTTGGACCATGGAAAGTTAAATGACGCTGCGCGAAAGGGTAGTTTTTCCGTCGAATCGCACGTTGTATCTCTCCTATTTCCCAGCCTCATGCTAGGCCCGCTTCTTGGCCTGTCAATCGCGATGCAAATGACGTTACGGCATGCTTCCCTCACCGATAAGCGCTTGCGTTTCTGCGCGTAACCACCCAAAAATTCATCACGCAATTAATTTAGGAGAGCATGATGTCCGACCTTGAAACTTTCCGCGCCGAAGCGCGCGCCTGGCTGGAGGAAAACTGCCCAGCTGAAATGCGCACGCCGGCAAAGGGTGACGAAGATGTCTGCTGGGGCGGCCGCAATTTTGTGTTCCAATCCGACGCGCAAAAGCTGTGGCTCGAACGCTGCGTGGCGAAGGGGTACACCGTGCCCGATTGGCCCAAAGCTTATGGTGGCGCAGGCCTTAGCCCGCAGGAAACCAAAGTCTTGCGTCAGGAAATGGCAAAGCTTGGCTGCCGTTCGCCGCTGAACAGCTTTGGTATCTGGATGCTTGGCCCCGCACTGTTAAAGTTCGGCACCGAAGAGCAAAAAGTGCATTATTTGGGCCAGATCGCGCGCGGCGAAATCCGCTGGTGTCAGGGCTATTCCGAGCCCGGCTCGGGCAGTGACCTTGTATCGATGCAGACCTTTGGCGAAGACAAGGGCGATCATTGGGTCGTCAATGGCCAGAAAATCTGGACATCCTATGCGGACAAGGCGGATTGGATTTTCTGTCTCGTGCGCACCGACAAGACCAACAAATATCAGGGCATCAGCTTCCTGTTGTTCGACATGGAAACACCCGGCGTTACGACCAAGCCCATCAAGTTGATTTCGGGCAACTCGCCATTCTGCGAAACCTTCTTCGACAATGTCGTGGTGCCCAAGCATCAGATCGTTGGCGAATTGAACCGCGGATGGGATGTTGCGAAATATCTGCTCGGGCATGAGCGCGAGATGATTTCGGGCATGGGCGGCGATGGCGGCGTCACCTCCATTGGTGCGGCGATGAAGGCTGTATTGTCCGAAGAACCCGTGCTGCGTGCGCAGATGGCATTGTTTGACGTCGAAAACCTGACGTTCCGTGCGCATGGCGAACGGTTCATGGACGAATGGAAAACCGGCAAGGCGCACCCTGCCTATTCCAACTTGATGAAATATGTCGGGACCGAGCTGAATAAAAAGCGCAACGAACTGGTGATGTCGATTGGCGGAACGCAGGCGCTTGAATGGGAAAGCGAACGCTCCAACGGCGGGTCAAAGGCACGCAATTGGTTGCGGACCAAAGCGAACTCGATTGAAGGCGGCACCAGCGAAGTCATGCTGAACGTCGTATCCAAACGTATCCTCGAAATGCCGGGAGCTTAAGAATATGGCGATGACATTGAACGACGACCAGAATATGCTGCGCGAAAGCGCGCGTGATTTCATGGCGAGCGAGGCCCCCGTCACCCATTTCCGCAAATTTCGCGACATGGGGTGCAAGGATGGTTTCAGCCACGGCCTGTGGAAGCAGTTTGCCGAAATGGGCTTTACCGGCATTCTCATTCCCGAGTCGGAATGCTGCATGTGCATGGGCCAGATTGAGGCTGTTATCGTGCTCGAAGAAATTGGCCGCAACCTGTCACCTTCGCCATTTCTGACGACATCGGTTGCCGCTGTCGAGGCGTTGAAGCTGGCCGACAAGGCGATGCGTGACCGCTGGTTCCCCGGCATTTTGGCGGGCGAAACGGTTATCGGTATCGCGATTGAAGAAGGCGTAAAGCACCGGCCCGAAAAAATTGCCTGCGTTGCCGAACGCAGTGGCAATGGTTTTAAACTGACCGGGCACAAGCAATTTGTTGTGCAAGGCACGTCGTCGGACATGCTGATCGTCGCCGCACGGACCGCAGGCGCGGTAGGAGAGACCGACGGCCTGACATTGTTCGCCGTCGATAAGGATGCGGCGGGCCTGTCGATGGAGGCGGCACGGCTTGTCGATTCCGCCATGGCCGCGCATGTGAAGCTGGATGGTGTTCAGGTGAATGCCGACGCTGTCATTGGTGACGTTGACGGCGGCTGGGCTGTGCTTTCCAAAATGCTGGATGCGGGCCGTGTTGGTGCAGCCGCCGAAATGGTGGGCGTTGGCACAGGCGCGATGGACATGACGTTCGATTATCTGAAAACGCGCAAGCAGTTCGACCGCGTCATCGGCGAGTTCCAAGCGCTTCAGCACCGCGCCGCGCATCTTTATGGCGAAATGGAAGGCGCGCGTTCGATTGTGCTGAAGGCGCAATCGTTGATGGATGAAGGCCATGCCAAGGCAGAGCTATATGTTGCGGCCGCCAAGGCGAAAGCAGGCCTCGCCTGCAATCTTGCGGTACGTGAGGGCGTGCAAATGCATGGCGGCATCGGCATGACCGACGAATATGACATCGGCCTCTATATGAAGCGCGACCGCGGGCTGAACGAATTTTTCGGCGATGCATATTATCACGCAGACCGCGTGGCGACGATGAACGGTTATTAAAAGGACACCGAAAATGGACATTCAAACTTTATTCAACCTCAATGGCCGCGTGGCCCTGGTCACCGGCGGATCGCGCGGCATCGGCAAGATGATTGTCGAGGGCTATTTGAAAGCGGGCGCGGCACGCGTGTACATCAGCGCGCGTAAGGTCGACCAAATCGAAGAAACCGTTGCCGAATTTGGCAATCAGGTCATTGGCCTGCCTTGCGATCTGTCGACCGTTGATGGTTGCCTTTCGCTCGCGGCACAAATTGCCGAGCGTGAGGAAAAGGTCGACATTCTGGTGAACAATGCAGGTGCGGCATGGGGCGCCGACTTTGGTCAATTCCCCGAATCGGGCTGGGACCGCGTGATGGACCTGAACGTCAAATCCTTGTTCTTCCTGACGCAAGCTTTGCATCCGCAGTTGAAAGCGGCCGCGACATTTGATCGGCCCGGCAAGGTCATCAACATCGCGTCGATTGACGGCCTGCGCATCAACCCATGGCAAACCTATAGCTATCAGGCATCAAAGGCTGCGGTCATTCATTTGACCCGCCGTTTGGCCGCCGAGCTGGTCAAGGACAATATCCTTGTGTCGGGTATTGCGCCCGGTGCGTTCCAGTCGGACATGAACAAAGCGGCGCGTGACCATGCCGAAGCGGTCGGCAAAAATATCCCTTTCCCGCGAATCGGAACACCCGAAGATATGGCCGGACTCGCGATTTTCTTGGCGGCGCGTGCCGGTGATTATATCGTTGGGGAGACAATTGCGTGCGACGGCGGCATCGTTAACGCGTCGCTTCCCGGTAATGGAATTGCGCCTTAACCGCTTTTTTCATCCTTACATTCGAATGCATTTGACGCATTTCTGGGGAAATTGGGGTGAGTTGCAAAACATGCAACTCACCCTATTCTTTTCGCAATTGCAGCATAAACACTCCGCCCCTATTTGGCCCTCAACGGCAAGCGATTGTCGAAACACACATTGACCGGGCGGCACTCTCCTCCTCTCTCCCTCGCCCCCGGACAATATTACGGCCTCCATGCACTGCGTGGAGGCCGTTTCTGTTTCAGCGACAAAGTTGTTCTCCATATTGTCCACCGCGAAGTGGGCCACCTGTGGATAACTTTGCATTTACCGCTTTGCGCGACTCGAAAAGCATGAGACCTTCAAGTCATCAGGCAGACAGGCTGAGACGCAAAGCAGAACCGGAAACGGGAAAGCAGAGCGGAACAGAGTGGATGCAGGATCACCAAATCAGCAGGCAATCAGTCGCAAGACTGGGAATGTAGCAGAGGCGGTGGGTACGAAGAAAACGAATATCATGTGCGGCTGATCCCAAGAAAAGCAACGCCAGATAGGATACCCAAGGTACCAAGGTGAACCGAAATGGCCTTTGGGTCAGATTGGGGAACCGGACGTCAGAAAGCGGAAAGAATGGCCCTAGTGGCCAAGGACTTCCAACATCAGACGCAGTGGGCGCTGGTAGCAATACCAGCGCCCATTTATTTTATGTGGCACAAAAATCGCCGCATCGCTAAGGCCGTGTCATGTCTGAAATCACGCCCCAAATCGTCGCCGACCATGGTCTCAATGAAGAAGAATATGCGCGCATTTTGCACGCCATGGGCCGTGTGCCCAACATGGTCGAACTCGGCATATTTTCGGTGATGTGGTCGGAACATTGTTCCTACAAATCCTCACGCATCCATTTGAAGAAACTGCCGACACAGGCGCCTTGGGTCATTTGCGGCCCCGGTGAGAATGCCGGCGTCATCGACATTGGCGACGGCCCGAACGGCAGCAAGCTTGCGGCGATCTTCAAAATGGAATCGCACAACCACCCGTCATATATCGAACCCTATCAGGGTGCAGCGACGGGCGTTGGCGGTATCTTGCGCGACGTCTTCACAATGGGCGCGCGCCCCGTGGCAAATATGAACGCGCTGCGCTTCGGACGTCCCGACCATCCCAAGATGAAGCATCTTGTGCAGGGCGTGGTTGCGGGCATTGGCGGCTATGGCAATTGTGTTGGCGTGCCCACCGTGGGCGGCGAAACCAATTTCCATCCGGCTTATGACGGCAATATCCTTGTCAACGCCATGACCGTTGGCGTCGCGGATCAGGACAAGATTTTCTATTCGGCCGCAACCGGCGTTGGTAACCCGATTGTCTATGTCGGGTCCAAAACAGGCCGCGACGGTATTCATGGCGCGACCATGGCATCGGCGGATTTCGGCGCAGACATTGAAGAAAAGCGCCCGACGGTTCAGGTCGGCGATCCCTTCACTGAAAAGCTGCTGATTGAGGCATGCCTTGAACTCATGGCGTCGGACGCGATTGTCGCGATTCAGGATATGGGCGCGGCTGGCCTGACCAGCTCAAGCGTCGAAATGGCGACCAATGGCAAGGCCGGAATCATCCTCGACATGGACAAGGTGCCATGCCGCGAAGAGGGCATGACCCCCTATGAAATGATGCTGTCGGAAAGCCAGGAGCGCATGCTCATGGTGCTCAAGCCCGGCCGTGAGGAATTTGCGAAGGCCATTTTTGACAAATGGGAACTCGATTTCGCGGTCATCGGAGAAGTCACCGACACCGGCCATATGGTGCTGACGTGGAAGGGTGAGGTCGTCTGCGACATTCCGCTTGGACCATTGGCCGAAGACGCGCCTTTGTATGACCGCCCGGCGGCGTCGAAGGACGAATATAAGGCTTGGGCCAATGTCAAACCGCTTGGCGATGTACCCGCCAGCAAAGACCTGGGCGCCGATTTGCTCAAGCTGATGGCAAGCCCTGATATCGCGTCACGCGCGTGGATTTGGCAGCAATATGATAGCCAAGTCGGTGGCGACACGGCGCAGCTTTCGGGCGGTGATGCAGCCGTCGTGCGCATCCACGGAACCAACCGCGCACTGGCGATGAGCACCGATTGCACCCCGCGTTATTGCTATGCCGACCCGTATGAAGGCGGCAAGCAAGCGGTTGCCGAAACCTATCGCAACATCAGCGCGGTCGGCGCAACGCCGCTCGCGATCACCAACTGCCTGAACTTTGCCAACCCGCAGCGCCCCGAAATCATGGCGCAAATCGTCGGCTGCCTCGAAGGCATGGGCGACGCCTGCCGCGCGCTCGATTACCCAATCGTGTCGGGCAATGTCTCGCTTTACAATGAAAGCAAGGCCACCGGCGGCGGCAGCGCGATTTTGCCGACCCCAGCCATTGGCGGCGTAGGTGTGCTTGAAGACGTCGGCAAAATGGCGACGATCGGGTTTAAAACCGACGGCGACGGCATTTTCGTCATTGGCGATAACAATGGGCATCTGGGCCAGTCCTTATGGCTGCGCGAACTGCATGGCCGTGAAGACGGCGCGGCGCCATCGGTCGATCTGGCCCAAGAACGCGCGCACGCGGAATTTGTCCGTCAACTCATTCAAGATGGCAAGGTTAATGCGGTGCATGACGTTGCCGACGGTGGTTTGCTCGTGGCCTTGACCGAAATGGCGTTGGCCAGCGGCAAGGGGTGTGCGCTCGAAGAAATTGGCGACGCCTTCACCGCATTTGGCGAAGATCAGGCGCGTTATATTGTGACGAGCGCCGCTGCCGACCAAATACAGGCCGCAGGCATTCCTATGACGCGGATCGGCACGGTTGGCGGAACGTCGGTGCAGGGCCCCGGTTTCGAAGTCGAAATAGCCGACCTGCGCACCGCACATGAAAGCTTCTTCAAAGACTGGATGGAAAGCTAAGGCTTTCCATCATCCTTTCGCGTCAGCCGGAGCAGGCGTTAAACGGCAGGGGCCAACAGATTATAGGGATCAATGCCGCTGGAACGCATCGCGGCATGCGCGGCTTTGTAGGTCACTGGCTCTGTGATGCCCAAACGCTTGCGTGCGTCGGCCAAAGGCTCGCGTAATAAGGCTGCGATATCTTCCTGAACGATGTTCTTCGCGGCTTTGCCGATGCGATAGCCTTCGTGGACGGCTTTCATAATCGGCGCGGATTTTGCGACGCGATATTTCAGTTCCAATGCGCCGGCATAGGCAATGAAGCCAACACCCAAATTGTGGTTTTGCGCATAGGTAAAACCAAGCACGCATTGTTCACCCAGCGCGTCACGGCCATAGCCGGTTAGGATGTGCAGCATGTCATGGGTATCGCGCAAGCGGTCGCCATAACGGTCAACCACATCGCCGAAAACGGGATAGGATGTCCGGAACTGGGCGTACTCCGCCTCAAGACCCGCCGCGGTCAGACCTTCGCGCTCCATAAATTCAACATAGGCACGGCCAACGGTGCCGGCGGGCAGCTTCTTGATGCTGTCATGGTCATCGAGCATGTCGATGAGGCGCTCATTGCTTTCGAGCAATGCCCGGCCCTTTGGTGTTTCCCAAAACTTCCGCGCCATTTCGCCGAACTTGCGGCCGCTGAGCGCCGCAATGATGTGAAACACCTGCTCGGTATCTTCCTTATTCGCGATCAGCTTACGAAAATGACGCCACGCTTTCAGCGGCTGAATCTTCGCAGGTGGGCGGTCAGGATGGGAAAAATACAGTTCGGTCATGGCGAATCCAAAGCTATTTATACGATAGGGATATTTTCTACCTACATTCATGTCAATAACAAAAGTTTAACGCGCTGGACGGGTTTCGCGGACTTCTGTATTAATCGAATAATACAGGGGGCGTTATGCAGACATCGGAAAACAGATACATCACGCTGGACGCCATGCGCGGCTTTGCGGTGATGGGCATATTGGCGATGAATATCATCGTCTTTGCGATGCCCGAATGGGCCTATATCACCCCTGCGGCCTATGGCGGTGAAACCTTTGCCGACCGGATGGCGTGGCTGTTTTCCTTTGTGTTCGTCGATGGCAAAATGCGCGGGCTGTTCTCTTTGTTATTCGGGGCGAGCCTGATTTTGATAACGGAGCGCGCATCGTCCAACGGAGAAAGCGCGGCGCATGTGCATTATCGGCGCATGGCGTGGCTCGCTGTCTTCGGCCTCGTGCACCATTTCTTCATTTGGTTTGGCGACATATTGTTCCTGTACGCCATGGCCGGGATGGTCGCCTTTCTGTTCCGCGATTGGGCGCCTGCGCGTTTGGTCAAATGGGCGTTGATTATCTTCGGCCTGGGGCTTGCCTTTTGGGGGCTGCAATTTGGCGGGCTGCAAATCCTGCAATATCTGGCGACCCAGCCCGATGCGTCGGCGGATTTGGTGCGGCAATATAATGACGTGAAATCGAGTCCCGATTTCAGTTTTGACATCCCGGCGCAGGTCGATCTGCACCGCGGGGCATATGGTCAGATTGTCGCGGACAAGCTCGCCGATTGGCCAGAATTAATTGGTTTGACCTTCATGTCGATAGCCGAAACGCTGCCGCTGATGATGGTTGGCATGGCCATGAACAAAAGCGGGTTCATTTTGGGCAATTGGTCGCCCGCGGATTACCGCCGCTGGGCATGGCGGCTGGTGCCGGCGGGTCTGATCGCGACCGGCCTGCTCGCGCTGTGGATGATCGTCAGCCAATATGACGCGGTTACGGCGCTCGCGATTGTCTTCTTTTGGGGGGCGATACCGCGTCTCATGCTCACCGTCGGATATGCTGCGGTGCTGATACTGGTCATCGCGCGCTTTGGCGGCAGCCCGCTGATGTCGCGTGTCGCCGCCGCCGGACGCGCGGCCTTTACCAATTATCTTGGTACCAGCATCATCATGACTACCCTGTTCTATGGCTATGGCTTTAGCCTGTTCGGCGAAGTCAGCCGTCTTGGTCTATGGGCTTATGTGCTGATGATGTGGGCGGTGATGCTGTCATGGTCGCACCCATGGCTGAAACATTATCGTTATGGCCCGTTGGAGTGGCTGTGGCGTAGCCTCGCCCGCGGGCAGATGCAGCCGATGCGTCGCTGAACCCAAAGGCTTCAGCCGTAACGCATTCCGCCAAGGGCGTTGCGTTGGGCCGCCGCTACCGGACGGCGCTCGACCAAGGGGCTGGTTTCGGCTTCGAGCGCCAACAATGTCGCTTCGAACAGCGGACGCAGGCGAACGACCTTTTCAACAAGTTCAGACGGGTCGATCTGGATTTCGACATAATGCCGGGCGGCGACTTCAATTTCTTCGGCCAACAATGCCAAGCGATTCGCGCCAAATTGCCATGCCTCGCCTTTTAACGTGTGCGCGGGCATCACCAGCTTTGCCGAATCTTTCAAGCGCATCGCCTCTTCGATTGCGGCCACAGATTTCGTGCCGTCCTCAAGGAAATAGCCCAATATACGCACAAAGCCTGCACCCAATAGGTTGCGGGTTTCTGCAAAGGCTTTCCAGTCAATCAGTCCATCCGGATCGTTGGTCAACTATTCGCTCCCGGGACACGGAAATACGGTCCTGCGCGACTATTACACCGGCAGAAGTAAACAGAGCGTTGACATAGTCTGTTTGCCAGACTGCGCCAGATGCAAGACTAATCTGCGAACGGGTTCTTTGATGAACGGAAATTGATGCGCACGGGTACTGCACCGAAATCCAAATCGCGGCGAATGCCATTGAGCAAATAGCGCGCATAGCTGGCGGGCAATTCGTCGGTCCGGTTGCCGAAAATCACGAACGTCGGGGGGCGGTTGCGCGCCTGCGTCATATACCGCAGTTTGATCCGCTTGCCGCCGGGGGCAGGTGGCGGGTTTGCCGAAATCGCGGCTTCGAACCAGCGGTTCAGTATGCCGGTGGGCACGCGCTTGTTCCACGCCTCACGCGCGTCAAACGCCGCCGAAATCATCTGGTCCAGCCCCTTGCCGGTCAGCGCAGACACGGCAATCATCGGAACGCCCTTCAACTGCGACAGGCCTTCATCCAGCGCACCGCGGATCCCTTTGAACAGGCTGCCACCATCGACGGCCACGTCCCATTTGTTAATGGCGACAATCAACGCGCGGCCTTCTTGAATGACATGGTCCGCAATTTTCAGGTCTTGGACTTCCAAACCTTTGGTTGCGTCCAACAGCAGCACGACGACCTCGGCAAAATCGATCGCATGGCGGGCGTCGGCCACCGACAGCTTTTCAAGCTTGTCCTGCACCTTGGCGCGCTTGCGCATCCCCGCCGTATCGATCAGGCGCACGCGCCGTTCGGTCAGCATCGGGGGAATATTGCCTTCTTCATCGGGCTCGCGCTCTTTCGGGCTCGGGTCGGTCCAGACCCAGTCCACCGAAATACTGTCGCGGGTAATCCCTGCCTCAGGGCCAGTAATCAAGCGATTCTCGCCCAAAATCTTGTTAATGAGCGTGGATTTGCCTGCGTTCGGGCGGCCAACAATGGCCAGTTTCAATATCGCGTCCGGGGCTTCGGGGTCGGGCACTTCAAACGCACCGCCGTCAATATGCGGCAACAGCGACTGGAACAGGTCGGCCATGCCTTCGCCATGTTCGCCGCTGATCGCAATCGGCTCGCCAAAGCCAAGCGCGTAGCTTTCCAAAATGCCGTTATCGCCCTGCTTGCCCTCGGCCTTGTTGACGGCCAGCACGACGGGGGTCGCGCTGCTGCGTAGCCAACGGGCGATTTCTTCATCGAGCGGGGTGACGCCGACACGGCCATCGATCAGGAACAGCGCAACCTGCGCGCCGGCAATCGCGGCTTCGGTTTGCATGCGCATCCGGCCGGGCAGGGTATCGGGATCTTCATCCTCATAGCCTGCGGTATCGACAATGGTGAATTCAAGATCAAACAAGCGACCTTGGCCCTCACGCCGGTCGCGGGTGACGCCCGGTGTATCGTCAACAAGCGCCAGCTTCTTGCCAACCAGACGGTTGAACAAAGTTGACTTGCCGACATTGGGCCGACCGATAATGGCTACCGTCGGCAACATGCCGGCATTACTCCTTTAAAGACTTAACCCCGGAACGCGGAAATGCGGCCGGAATCGTCCAAGATATATAATGTGTTGTTCGCCACAATCGGGGCGAGCGACACATCATTTTTGACGTCGAATACTTCGGTGGCGGCGCCTTCGTCTGGGGAAATCGACCAAATCGCGCCACGCGAATTGGCAACGATCAAGCGGCCACCCGCAAGGATTGGACCATACCAGCTGATCGGGCCCTTTTTCTTCTTTTCATTTTTGAAACGTTGAAGCTTCGAAATCCACCGGACCTTGCCGCTCGACCGTGCAACGCACAGAAGCTTTGCCTCATCCGTCATCACAAATACCCAGTCGCCCACGGCGACAGGTGTGGAAATGCCCGCAATGTTGATTTCCCAAATGCGCTGGCCGCTGACCAGTTCATAAGATGCCATACGGCCGCCCTTGCCAAGCGCAAAGACGCGGCCACGGTCAATGACGGGGTCGGCGTCAATGTCAGTCAATGTCGATACAGATGTTGACATGGCCGTGCGTGACAATGTGTCGTTCCACAGGCTGCGGCCATTTTCATAGCGATAGGCGGCAAGCTCGCCGCTGGAATAGCCAGCGATGACGGTGCCTTGTGCCGCCGCAGGTGCGCCAACGCCAAAGATGCCCGATGCGGCAACCGGGCCAGCTTCGTTCCATTGCGGTTCACCGTCGCTTTGACGCAAGGCGTAAATCTGATTGTCCTGGGTCATGACATATAGATTGCCATTGGACAGTGTCGGCGCACCGCGCAGCGGCCCTGCAGGACGTTTTTTCCACACCAGCGCGCCGGTATCGGCGGCAAGCGATGCAACATCGCCAACGCCGTTGGTCGCAAATACGTTGGTGGCGGTTGCGCTTACGCCGCCGCCATAGCGTGATGACTTGCCATCATTTTTGACCTCAAGCGCATTGCTCCAGATTTGCCTACCGCTATTGGCGTCAAAGGCCGTGACCCGCGCTGCGGTGTCGACAACATATAAACGCCCGTCGCTCATCACCGGACTCGCGGCGAGGCGTGCGCGCGCGCTGGCACCCTTTACGCGTGCGGTCCAGATACGCCGCAGGCCTTGGCTCAGTTCAACATGGCCGGGTGATTTTGATGCATTGCCGCCGGGCTGCGCCCATGCTTCGTTGATATTTGCAGGTGGCAAGCTAACCTCAACACCGGCCAGCGCGGGATCAATGTCCGTATCGCGCTCGGCGCCCAATATGGCGACGCGACTGCCGACGGTCGGGGTGTTGTTTTTCTTGCCGGCATCGCCGCGCATGCCGTCCAAAACGGCACAGCCGCCAAGGGTGGTGGATGCAGCGAGGACCAATAACAGTTTCGTAACAGTCTTCAATTTCACTCTCCCTTGGAGGCGGCTTCATCCGCCTTCGATGCCGCATTGCGCTTTGCGTCAACCTGAACAGTATCTACGCCAAGCGCGCCAGCCATTTGTTGCGAACGGCTGCGCAGCGATTCCGGCACGTCCTCCTGCTTGGCAATCTGCGCAAAAATCGGGCCAGCCAAATTGTCCTTACCCATTTTTATATAGGCCAATGCCGTCAGCTCACCCGCGCTGCCGAACCAGGCATGGCCGGGGGTCGCAAGTGGCTTCAACCGGTCAATAACCTGTTGCGGCGGGATCGAGTCAAATTCGGCGCTGACTTGGCGAATGAGCGCAAGATCGCGGAATGTCTGCGGCAGGCTGCTGTCAGCGGCGACCTTTGCATATATTGCGATTGCTTTCTTGGTCTCGCCATCTTCGCCGAGCAAATTGGCTTCGACCAATTGCGCCATCGCGCGATATCCGGGCTGGTCCGCCTTGGCGAGTGTTGCCAGCTGCGCGCGGGCTTCTTTTTCCTGACCGGCGCGCAATTTGTCCATCGCATCCACGAACAGCTCACTTTGCAAATCCGCCGCCGCCTGCTTTTGGTTGTGATATATAATCCAGCCGCCAAAGGCGAGCAAACCCGCCACAATTGCGGCCAATAACCAGCGTCCGTACCGTGTCCAGAAACGGGTGAGATCGCTTGCGCGGACGGCATCATCCACTTCGCGCAAAAACGCTTCGTCGCTTCCGCTCCGGTCTTTTTCAGGGCGCTGTTCTGTCGGTGTCAAAGCCAAGAGGGCCTCCGATTATAAATAGTCATAATGTGTTGGAGCCGTCCTTAGCCCGACTTGGCTGGATAGGCCAGCCTGCTTTACGCAGGTTGGTACAGCTGTTCGGGTCCGGGGAAGCTGCGGTCACGCACGCCAGCGGCATATTCGCGCACTGCATCTTCCACGCTGACACCCATATTGCCAAATTTTTTGACGAACTTTGGCACGCGGTCGAACAGGCCCAGCATGTCTTCGGCGACCAACACTTGCCCGTCACATTGCGCGGACGCACCAATGCCAATCGTCGGGCAGGCAACTTTCTGCGTGATTTCAATGGCGATGGGTTCCAGCACGCCTTCGATCACCATTGCAAAGGCACCGGCATCGGACATGGCGATGGCGTCTTCGACAATCGATTTGGCTTCTTCAGGGCTCTTGCCGCGCACGCCATAGCCGCCAAGGATGTTCACGGCTTGCGGCGTCAGGCCGACATGCGCCATCACCGGAATGCCGCGTGACGTCAGGAATTCGACTGTAGGAGCCAAAACCTTGCCGCCTTCCAATTTGACCGCAGCGGCGCCGGTTTCCTTCAACAGCCGCGATGCATTGACAAATGCCTGCTCGGCCGAGGCTTCGTACGACCCAAAGGGCATGTCGACGATCACGGCGGCGTGGTAACTGCCGCGCACGACCGCTGCGCCATGCGCGGCCATCATTTCCATCGTCACCGCGACGGTATGCGGCAGGCCGTAAATCACCTGACCCAGCGAATCGCCGACGAGCAGCATATCGCAGTGCGGATCCATCAACTGCGCCATGCGCACGGTGTACGCGGTCAGCATGACGAGCGGTTCTTGGCCCTTTTGCTGACGGATGCGCGGCACGGTCAGCCGCTTCATCGGCGACGGCGTCGGGTTCGCACGGCTGGTGGATGTGTCGAACGTGAGCGTTTTTGAATTGGTAGACATGGCGGAGGACTTAGCCGCTAAACGCATCGCACGAAAGGAAGAACGGGCGGTATGTATGTTATATTTGACTCTATGTTAAAAATATATAACATTAAGTGCGAATCACTTAACATGGAGTGCAGATATGTCATTTCGCGAGAAAATTTTGTGGACCACATTGATCCCCGGCGCCGCGCTGTATTTATGGTATTTCGGATCTGCGGGTCTCGCTTTAGCCACAGGGAACGGCGACACATCGCTGTCGATAGCCGGGTTGGTGAACGCGCTCATCGTTGGCATGATCGTCATGATTGTTGCGGTCGTTGTGGTTGCGGTCGCCAACAGAGGGCGTGGAAGCATGATCCCGGACGAGCGCGAACACCGCATCGAAAGCCGTGGTATTTCAATTTCTTATCATATGCTGTGCACTGGCGTTATTTTGACAATCGGCGCGGCGTGGATGGGCTGGAGCATTGTCATCATTGTTCATATGATTACCTTCACGTTCATTTTGGCCGAACTGACACGCCTGGTTGTGGAAATTTATGGCCTTCGCCGTGGCTACTGACCCGATGGCGCAAACACCCTTCACCAACGATATCCGCATGCTGCGCTTCCTCGCCGGCGAAATGACGCAGGGCGATTTGGGCGACAAGGTGGGCGTCACGCGCCAGACCATCGCCGCCATCGAACAGGGCAAATATTCACCCTCGCTTGAGGTCGCGTTTCGCATCGCCCATGTCTTTGGAAAGCCGCTGGAGGCGGTTTTTCAGTGGCAGCAGGATTGACGCGACCGGCCATCTTTATTGGCCTGATTGTTACTGCCCTGATCGTTACTGGCCCCGTGCCGACACGGCCTCTGCAACATTATCGCTGAAAATGCCGTCAATGCCCGTGGCCAAGAACGCCTTCATCTCGGCCACTACGTCGCCAATGCCGCGCGGGTCGATGCCTGATTTTTGCGCCAGCGGCAGGAAGTAATTTTCGCGGCGGAATGTCCATGGGTGCACCGCAAGGCCGACCTTATGCGCGTCGGCCACAAGCGTCGTGGGCGTGCCCAGATTGCCGATCATCGTGCGCGGGATGACCATCGCCTTGTGCGGGCCAATGCCATCGGCATAGGTCGCGACAATTTTTAGGCCCTCGGCAGTCGCCATTTGCGAATAGGTCAGATCGCTGCGGTCGGCGGGGCTGCCCGTGTCATCCATCAGCTGGATCAGCCGCAATTTGGTCTTGGCCCGCAACGCTTTTAGATTTTCGACCTCAAATGATTGGATGAAAATCGGCGCGTCTTTTGTGACATGGCCAAAACGGGTCAGCAGCGCCAGCAACGGCGCCTCATGCGGCAAGCCAATCGACGCGAAATAGCTTGGGTGTTTGGTTTCGGGATAGACACCGACATTATGCGCCTTGGCGAGCGTCAATATCTCTTCAAAGGTTGGGATTTCAAACTGCCGGTCAAACGCCATATTGTCTTGGCGCAATTGCGGCAGGCGTTCCTTGGCACGCAGGGTATTGAGTTCGTCCAGCGTGAAATCCTCGGTAAACCAGCCGGTCCTTGTCTCACCATCGATGGTCTTGCTTGTCTTGCGGTTGGCAAATTCGCGCTTCTCGGCAATATTGGTGGTTTCCGAAATCTCATTCTCATGCCGCGCGACCAATACGCCGTCTTTCGTCAGCACGAGATCAGGCTCAATATAATCCGCGCCCTGTTCAATCGCGAGCGTGTAGCTGGCGATGGTATGTTCGGGCCGCTCACCCGATGCGCCGCGGTGGGCGATGATGATGGCTTGGCCGTTTAAGGGTTTTTCCATGGCGTGGCTTTCCAGTGTCGCGCAGGCGGGTAACAAGAATAAGGCGATGAAGAGGGCGTGCAGATTTTTCATACCACCTTCATGGCCGCGCAGCATGTCATTATTGCGACAAGACCGCTTCCCATTCGGATTCCTTGAACCCCACCAGCAAAGTCGTACCGCCTTCAACGACGGGCCGTTTGATCATCGACGGGTTGGCGACCATCAACGCGATGGCTTTGGCCTCATCAATGTCGGCCTTGTCGGCATCGGGCAATTTCTTGAACGTGGTGCCGGCCTTGTTCAGCAGCTTTTCCCAGCCAACTTGGCCCACCCAGCGCGCCAGATGCGCTTCGGTCACGCCTGCCTTTTTATAATCATGAAAGACAAAGCTAACGCCGCGCGCATCAAGATAATTCCGCGCCTTTTTGACGGTGTCGCAATTGGGAATGCCGTAGAGGGTGATGTGTGACATGGTTTTCTTTCTGGTGCGCCTTCGTTGGGTGATAAAGTGCCATCGCATATTCTTTCGGCTTATTCGATGAAAGCTTTGCGCGTGATGGTCAAAAAAGCGGACTGGCAGGTTGCGACGACATTGCGGACGGAGCCAGAGAAAGCTAAACACAGCGGAGGGAGACTGGACAATGGCGCTAGTTACAATCGGGTCTGCTTTCGCTGCCGTGATGATATGGCTTGCGCTTCACGCCAATACTCGATTTTGCGGTGAACGGCGCCTACCCATGCAATGGTGGCTGAACGGTGAAGTTACTTGGTATGCGCCGCGTCGTGTGGCATTGGCCTTCATTCCAACGTTAGCAATCATTGTCCTTGCCTTATACGTTGCACTTAGCCTCACAACAAAACCCAGAGCTGGTGATGAGCAACTCGTCATACCCGCTATGTTGTTTATGGGTTTCCTTTTTCTGGGCATTCAGTGGCTTCACCTATATTTGGTAAGAAAAACACTGGATCGGAATGGCGGCTAAGAACGCAACCGCCCACACACTCCGTCACCCACACACTCCGCCGCCGCCCCCTCCGTCACCCTGAACTTGTTTCAGGGTCTTACTTTTTCGTGCGCCGTTCAGAATTAAGACCCTGAAACAAGTTCAGGGTGACGAGGAGGGGTGCAACATGGTCCACCGCGCCACTTCCTGACGCTCGCAGATCCCCGGCCAGATAGGAAAGCAGCCACGGCAATCGCCCTGACCGCATGGCTGTCACTTATAATACTCTCGCCGGTCGCCGAAATCACGCACGCGTTTGCGCCATGCGCGATAGCTGCCGGGTTTCAGCTGCGTGCGCATGATTGCCTTTATCTCGTCGGGCGTAACGCCATGCTGCGCCGAAATCTGTGTGAAACTGATATGGTCGGACAACGCCATTTCGACGATTTCGCTGAGCGCGGCGGCGGATAAGGATGATGGCATAAATGTTACGCCCGCCAATCGTCGGTATCATGGTCGGGATGCTGATGGTTGCTGGCTTTGATCGCCGGGGCAAATTCCGCCATCGTCTCTTCGGTCGTGCCTTCATCCGGGATTGCGCAAAGATCGCCATACCAAGGCATGCGGCCTTCGCTGCCGAATTGCGCGCGGGGCGGGAAAGCGGCCGGATTATCGAGCGACCCCGTGGTGACGTTCAGATTCTTGCTCGTCGCATAATCATAAAGCAGCGGCGTTCCGCATGTGGCGCAAAATCCGCGCGTGACCGGGTCTGAACTTTTGAAAAGCGCTGGTGCGCCGCGTGTCCATTGGAAGGCATCGCGCGGGATGCCAATCAGCGCGGCGAAGAAATTGCCCACGGCCTTTTGGCACATGCGGCAATGGCAAATGTGGGAGCTATCCAGCACGGCATCGGCGCGGTAGCGCACTGCGCCGCATTGGCATCCACCGGTCACTATTGTCTCTATGCGTTCCATGCCGCCGTCTTCGCGCCATTCGCCGCCTAGCGCAATATCAAATACCGAACAGGTCCTGCCAGCGCGGGTCCGACTTTGCGACCTTCACCAGAAACGGACAGGTCGGCCGCGCTTTGACGCCCATGGCTTCGATCTGTTCAAACACACCCGTGGCCAGCCGCGCCCCCGCGCCCGTCCCGCGCAAGGCGGATGGCACTTCGGCATGCGGCAATATCATGACGTCGTTGTCCCAGCGGATGGTGACATAGGCATCGCCCTGCGGCGTTGGCATGTTGAACCGGTTGCGTTCGGGTTCGTAGGCGATGGTCATGGCTGTTTAAGCCTTATTCCCACTCAATGGTTCCGGGTGGCTTTGATGTATAATCATAAACCACGCGGTTGATGCCCTTCACTTCGTTGATGATGCGTGTCGACACACGGCTGAGGAAGGCGCTTTCAAATGGGTAGATGTCGGCGGTCATGCCGTCGGTCGACGTCACCGCGCGCAAGGCGCAGACATTGTCATAGGTGCGGCCATCGCCCATCACGCCGACGGTGCGGACGGGCAGCAGCACGGCAAAGGCCTGCCAGATCGCGTCATACAGCCCTGCGTTACGGATTTCTTCGAGATAGACGGCGTCCGCCTTGCGCAATATGTCGCACCGCTCCTTGGTCACTTCGCCGGGAATGCGGATGGCGAGGCCGGGGCCGGGGAAGGGGTGGCGGCCGACAAATTGGTCATTCAGGCCCAGTTCGCGGCCCAAGGCGCGCACTTCATCCTTGAACAATTCGCGCAAGGGTTCGACCAATTGCATGTTCATCCGTGCGGGCAGGCCGCCGACATTATGGTGGCTTTTGATCGTGACCGAAGGCCCGCCGGTGAAGCTGACGCTTTCGATCACGTCGGGGTAGAGCGTGCCTTGTGCCAAGAAATCAGCGCCGCCGATTTTCTTCGCTTCTTCTTCAAACACGTTGATGAATTCGCCGCCGATGAATTTGCGTTTCTTTTCGGGGTCGGTGACGCCCGCGAGGCCAGCCATGAAGCGTTCTTCGGCGTCCACCACGACGAGCGGAATATTATAATGGTCGCGGAACAAGGTTTCGACCTGTTCGCGTTCATTCATGCGCAGCAGGCCGTGGTCGACAAAGACGCAGGTGAGCTGGGCGCCGATCGCTTCGTGAATGAGGATGGCCGCAACCGAGCTGTCGACACCGCCCGAAAGCCCGCAAATGACGCGGCCTGACCCTACTTGCGCGCGGATTTCGGCAATCTTCGTCGCGCGGAATTCCGCCATCGTCCAATCGCCGGCAAGTCCGCAGATTTTGTGCACGAAGTTGGAGATTAATTTCGCGCCATCGGGGGTGTGCACGACCTCGGGGTGGAACTGGATGCCATAATATTGCCGCGCTTCGTCCGCGATAAAGGCAAAAGGCGCGCCGTCGCTGGTGGCGACGACTTCAAAGCCGGGGGCAAGGCTGGTGACCTTGTCGCCATGGCTCATCCACACCTGATGCTTGTCGCCGGTCGCCCACAATCCGTCAAACAAAGCGCAGGGTTTTTCGACCTCAATAAAGGCACGGCCAAATTCGCCGCCTTCGCCTTCGCTGACATGGCCGCCCAGCTGCATCATCATGGTTTGTTGGCCATAGCAGATGCCAAGGATAGGCAGCCCGCTGTCGAAAACACATTGCGGCGCGCGCGGCGAATCGGCTTTGGTCGTCGATGCGGGGCCGCCCGACAATATGATGCCCTTTGGCTTCATGCGTGCGAATGCGGCTTCGGCGGAATTGAATGGCGCGATTTCCGAATAAACCCCGGCCTCGCGCACGCGGCGCGCAATCAATTGAGTCACTTGTGACCCGAAATCGATGATCAGGATGGAATCGGAAGGGTGGGCGTGTGTTTTGGATTCAGGCATGGCCAGCCGATAGTGATTGCCGCCGCCGCTGTCCAGTTACCCCTGTGACTTTGGACTTTGCCCTTTGCCCTGACCTGTTTCGGTGCGCTATAGCGTCGCGGTGACTAAACCCGACACCAAACGCGCCGATATCATCGAGCGATTGACCGCTTATGTCCTTGCGCAAGGGCTTTCGGCGTCGAGTCTGCGTCCCTTGGCCAAGGCGGCGGGCACCAGCGACCGGATGCTGCTTTATTATTTCAAGGACAAATCCGAGATTATCACCGCGGTGTTGGAACAGATTTCGGCGCAGCTGGTGGAGATGATCAGCACACACACCGCCGCCGAGCCGCTGCCCGTGGACGCGCTGCGCCGCAAATTGGCGGGCATTGTCTTTGAAGACGCGTTGTGGCCCTATATGCGGATCTGGCTTGATGTCGCGGCACGCGCGGCGATGGGCGACCCGTTTTACCGCGCGGTGGGGGAACAGATTGGCCGCGGATTTCTCGAATGGGGCAAGGCGCAGCTGCAGTCCGAAAGCGAAGCGCAGCGCGACATTGATGCCGCGCAGCTTTTGGTCAGCATCGAAGGGATGCTGTTCCTGAAAAGCATTGGCCTTGACGATATAAACGCCAAGGCGGTTTAGCGGGTGCGTGCGGCCCGCTTTGGTCCGAGCAACATGGCAGCAACGTCGCCCTTGGTGCGATAGCTGTGCACGAGCAGATAGGCGGCCAAAAACGGCGCGCCAAGGTTAAAGGCCGCAAATCCGAGAACGAGCCCGGCCACGGTAAATTCGTGACGCCATGCGACCCAGAATCCCGAAAATATTAGAAAGAATAAAAAGTCGAGATTGAACTGCCCGGGCCAAGCCATCTCCGCAATGTCGCCGAAAAATATCGGATATAGCCCCATGCCATGATTGGCGATGGTAACGCTGGTATAGGCACCGACAATGGCAATGACGGCAACGAGGAAAAGGCGAAAGGCGTTCATTTTTCTGCTCCACGGTTGAAGATTGATGCCAACAACATGCCGACACCAGCGCCCCACAAGATGATGGCGGCGCAATTGGTTATGTGCGGCAATGTGCTGCCGTACACGGACGGAAAATAGGCGATGACGATGCCGTCTGTGATTAAAGCTGTTGTGGTTGCAATGCCAATGCCGGTGAACAACTGATCCGGCCGAAGCTTTGCGAGTTTACGCACAAGGAAGATAAATGGCACGGTACCCGGGATAACAAGGGCATAGGTCACCGCACGCATACTGCCTTCGAGGGCGCCCATCGGCGCAATGACGCTCAGGATAATGGCGGCGCAAAACCAGAGCGCAGCTCCTAGCCCAATGAGTAGAAAAGTCTGCCCATATGTGAGGCCAATACGGTTTATCTGCACGCTGGACATAGACACATCCTTCCATCGATTGGATAAGCCTAACAAAATGTAGCAACTGCTACAATATCTATTTTAGTCGGTCAGTTCGACCCATGTCGGCGCGTGATCGCTGGCTTTTTCACGGCCGCGATATTCCTTATCCACGCCGCAGGATGCCAAGCGGTCGGCAACAACGGGGCTCAGCAACAGATGGTCGATGCGAAAGCCATGGTCGCGTTGCCATGCGCCGGCCTGAAAATCCCAATATGTCCAAATGCCGCCTTGCGGATAATGCGTCGCTAGCGCGTCGGTCCAGCCTTGGCCCAAAAGCGCGCGATAGGCGGCGATGCTTTCGGGTTGGCGCAAGGCGTCGTCCAACATCGCGGCTGGCGCCCAGATATCATGCGTGTGCGGGATGACATTATAATCGCCCGCCAGCACGGCGGGGATCTCCGCCGCCAACAATTCGGCGGCGCGGTCGTACAAGCGTTTCATCCACGCAAGCTTATAGTCGAATTTCGGTCCGGGCAGCGGATTGCCATTAGGCAGATAGATAGTCGCCACGCGCATGCCGAACACATCCGCCTCCAAATAACGGGCATGTTCGTCTTCGGGATCGCCGGGCAAGGTGCGCTGCGCTTCGACAGGCTGCGTGCCCTTGGCAAGGATAGCAACGCCGTTGAAGGATTTCTGCCCATGCCAGATCGCGCCATAGCCAGCACGTTCAAATTCTTCGACCGGAAAGCCTTCGTCCTGCGACTTGACCTCTTGCAGGCAAGCAATGTCGGGTTGGGTTTCTTCCAACCATTCGAGCAGGCGGGGGAGGCGCGCTTTGACGCCGTTGATATTGTAAGTCGCGATACGCATGCCCGCGACTCTAGCCGCGCATGGCTATTGCATCAAACCGAAAAGCTGGAGCCGCAGCCACAACCGGCCTGTGCTTGCGGATTGGTCACCTTGAAGCTTTTGCCGCCAAGCGATTCGACGAAATCCACCGCAGAGCCACGCACCAGATCGAGGCTGATGGGATCGACAACCAAAGACGCGCCTTCGCCTTGCGCGGTGATGTCATCCGCCTCAACGCTGTCGGCGAGGCCGAAACGATATTGAAAGCCCGAACAGCCGCCACCTTCCACCGACAACCGCAGCACCGGATCTTTTCCAAGCTTGGTTGCAATCTCGGCCACGCGGCGCGCGGCATTGGCGGTCATGGAGATGGCTTCGATTTCGCTCATATCGGATATGTAGGCCATGCAGCCGTTAAAGAAAAGGGGCGGCGCAGTATTCCGCGCCAGCCCCCAAGATTACACCCTCTCCCAAAGGTGATGCGTTTGGCCTGTCTGCTTACTCGTCTTCAGCAGGACCGCCGATGGCAGTGCTATCAACAGTTTTTGCAGCAAGCAAGATCTTTGCGTTGCTTGGGTCAGATTTCACAGGCGACAGAAATGCGGTTGGGTTGATCGCTTCACCGGCAATGCGGACTTCATAATGCAGGTGGCTTCCGGTCGAGCGGCCAGTTGAGCCCATATAGCCCAGAATGTCGCCCTTGCGGATGCGCTGACCTGGTGCAACATTCAACGCCGACAAATGGCCGTAACGTGTCTGCACCGCGTTGCCATGGTTGATTTCGACCAATTTGCCATAACCGCCAACCCATTCCGCGCGGCCGATGAAGCCATCTGCTGTTGCGTAAATTGGTGTGCCAATGGCGCCGGGAATATCGATGCCCTTGTGATTGCGGCTGGCGCCACGCGTCGGTGCGTTGCGATATCCATAGCCGCTGGAGAATTTCATGATGTCTACGGGGTTGATCGATGGAACAGCAACTTCAACCTTGATAGGCGTGCCGTTGATGCGGCCCCAGCTGTCATTCAACGCGCGGAATTCAGGGTCCGACACGCCAAGTGCGCTCTGGCTCGCGCGCAAATCTTCGGGTGAAATGCGGAACGTATCTGACGACGCGGCGGCTGAGTTGGCGAATGATGGTGTTGCTGCTGCTGTGAAAGCGGCGGCCATTACCAAAGCAGATACAGCTTTAAGGATCAGTGATTGGCAGTTTGCCAAAGCGCTGGATACCATATTGTGTACTACCCTATCATGCGACCCGCGCTTTTACGCAGTTCAGAAGTTTGACCAAGACAGAGGATCTGCCCAACCATTACGAAAATGGTGGTGTCCGATGGTTCAAACGAATGCAACATAGCTGTCATAATCGCGGGACAAACCGCCGCTCAAATGCGTTGAGTCGTTGAATGGAGCGTTCAACGGGGCATTAAAATGGCGGTTTCCCAGCAATTTTCAAACTGGCTTGGGCAATATCTGGCGCTGTGAATAACGCGTCTCAACGCCATTTGTTCCCGCCAAGACCCGCTAAATTTCGTGATTATTGGGGCGATTGGGAGTCCGACCGGTCGCCGAATCGGTTGGCGTTTCGATTCGTCCGTTGGTCGCACGCTGCCCGCTTCAACTCACCGCTTTAATTCCCGTCACCCTGAACTTGTTTCAGGGTCTTAATTATAGACGTTGAAAAAGTAAGATGCTGAAACAAGTTCAGCATGACGGATGTGAGAGAACGACGCGCGTTGGTTGCACTCTAGCCGCTTCAAAAATACCGCAGCCCTGAGCAGCAGACGCGCAGCGTCTGCGACCGTCGAAGGGCGGGAGGCGAGAGAGGCGTGCGAACGGCAACCGCCCTTCGACAGGCTCAGGGCTTCGGTTTTCCCATATGACCCGCGCGGTTCAGCCGAGCGCTTTCGCCGCGGCCAAAACCTCGGCGGCATGGTCCTTGACCTTTACCTTGCGCCAGACCTGCGCAACCTTGCCGTCTTTGCCGACCAGATAGGTTGACCGGTCAATGCCCATATAGCTTTTGCCGTACATCGATTTTTCGACCCACGCGCCCATTTGCTCGGTCGCATCGCTGGCTTCGTCGGACAGCAAAGTGACATTGAGGTCATATTTCGCCGCAAATTTCGCAAGCTTGGCGGGCTTGTCCTTGGACATGCCATAGACGGGGCAATGGAGTGCGGCGAAATCCGCCGACAATGCGGTGAAATCCTTCGCTTCGTTCGTGCAACCGGGCGTGTCGGCCTTGGGGTAGAAATAGAGCACCAGCGGGCCTTTAAGCGCCGCCAGATTGACCGCATTGCCAGCGCTATCCGCAACCGTAACGTCGGGCAGGGTGTCGTTGATATCGGTCATGTTTGGTTCCTTTTCAAAAATCGCGTGGTCCAAATAGCCGCTGCCATTCGTGCATGACAACCCCGCGATAATCCCTAATCGCAGCCATCAAGCCATCCCAATCGGCACAACCAAGGCTGTCCGCGATCAACGCCTGCGCCGCCTCTGGCGGGGTGGCGCAATCGGGCGCAACGAGGCGCACCATGACCAACAGCCGCGCGAACAATGCATAGGCCGTGGCAAATTCTGCGGGCAGATGTCCTTCTGTCACCAGCGCATCAATGGCGGGGCTAAGCTGCGGCACCAAACCGGCATGTGTTTCCAACTGGAGCCGGTGGATGATGAATTCCATATCGACCAAGCCACCGGGCAACAGCTTCACATCCAGTTCGCCCTTGGGCGGCTTATGCGCCGCCATGTCCTTGCGCATGTTGGCGATGTCGACGCGCAGCTTTTCGGGGTCGCGTTGGCCATGCAGCACATCCGCGACAATATTGCCCACCTGCGCACGCGCATCGGCGGAGCCGAACAGCACGCGTGCCCGCGTCAGTGCCATATGCTCCCACGTCCACGCATTTTCGCGCTGATATTGGTCAAAGCTTTTCACCGACGCGCATAACAGGCCGTCGGCGCCCGATGGCCGAAGCCGTGTGTCGATTTCATATAAAGCGCCCGACGCGGTGGGCACCGACATCGCGGCAATCACGCGCTGCGCCAGCCGGTTGAAATATTGCGTCGCACCCAAGGAACGCGGCCCGTTGGATTCGGCGAGATGGTTGCCGGTGAACAGCAAGATCAGATCAAGGTCCGACGCATGCGTCAGCGCTTCGCCGCCCAATCGGCCCAATGCCAAAATAACCAGCTCGCCGCCGTCAATGCGGCCATGCGCTTTTTCAAATTCGGCGACGGTCGCGGCGGTGAGCGTCTGCAACGCGGCCTCCGCCAAATGGGCGTAGCTGCGCGCGATGTCGTGTGCGTCGCTTCGGCCCTCAATCAGTTGCACGCCCAGTGCAAAGCGTTTTTCGCCAACATAATCGCGGACAATGTCGAGCATGGATTGATAATCGGCATCGCCAATCCGGCGCGCCATCGCGTCGTGCAAAGCGGCCATGTCGCCGGGCAATTGCATCGCGCTCGTGTCAATCAACGCGTCCAGATAGCGGCTTTGCCGGCCAAGATCGTCGGCCAGCGTCGGCGCGTAGCTCAAAATGTTGGCGACCAAATGCAACAGCCCTGGCCGCGCCTCCAGCAAGCGAAAGACGTTGATGGCGCTGGGGATCGCCTCAATCATATTTTCGAACCGCGCAATGGCACGGTCGGAATCGGGGGCCAGCGCCAATGCTTTCATGATCGCGGGCAGGACGGCTTCAAATGCGTCACGCGCCGATGCGCTGCGGATTGCGCGAATCTTGCCGCTGCGCCACCGGGCCATGCGCTGCATGATGGCGGCGGGGTCGGTATAGCCCAAATCGGTCAATTGTTCTTCAAGCGGCAGGCCTTCATCGGCCATGCGCGGCCCTTCGCTGCCGCCTGCGTCCACCATCCGGTCATAAATCGCCGCGACTTGCGCGGTGACTGGGCGGATCGCGGCAATCAACGCATCGGCGTCCGCCAGCCCGTGCAAGCGCGCAACGGCATCGGCGGTTTCGCGGTTCTGCGGTATCTCGTGCGTTTGCCGGTCGCTGTGCATTTGCAGACGATGTTCAAATGTCCGCAACTGTTCATAGGCGGAGGACAAGGTCTCCGCCTCTTGCGGGCTAATCGGTCCAGCCGCCGCCAGCCGTTTGAGCGCCTCGCGGGTGTCGGGCACACGCAGCACAGGATCGCGTCCGCCATGGATCAGCTGATGCGCCTGCGCGAAAAATTCACATTCGCGAATCCCGCCATGGCCACGCTTCAGGTCGAACCCAAGGCCCATTTTCTGACCCTTGGCATAATGGTCACGGATTTGCGCGGTCATTGCGGTGATGTTCTTCAATTGCCCGAAATCAAGCGACTTGCGCCAGATAAACGGCTGTATCGCGTTCAGGAAATATGCGCCGAGCGCGCGGTCGCCTGCGCAGACCCGCGACCGGATGAACGCCGCTTGCTCCCACGCCAGCGCGCTTGATTCATAATAGCCAATGGCCGCTTCGACGGGCAAAGCGATGGGGCTGACCTCCGGCGATGGCCGCAGCCGCATGTCGACGCGAAAAACATATCCGTCGCCATCCAATGCGGACAAGAGTTCGATGACACGGCGGCCATAGCGCACGGCAGCCTCCGCCACATCGTCGCGTTCGCGGTGGGGCAGGGTTTTGGGATCGAACAGGAAAATCGGGTCAATGTCCGACGAATAATTCAGCTCGCGCCCGCCATGTTTGCCCAGCGCAATGACGGCAAAGCCTTGGTTGGGCGCGCCGGGCACGCGTTCTTCGATCGCGGCAGATATGGCTTGGTCGAGCGCATGGTCGGCAAAGTCGGACAGGATGCCTGTGACGCGGCTGAGGTCCCAAACGCCGGCGAGGTCCGCAATCGCGGTGACCAGCGCAACGCCCTGACGCTGCAGGCGCAAGGCGGTGCCGACATTGTCCGCCGTTCGGGCAAGCGATTGCGCCAGCGCCGCGTCAAATTCGCCCGCCTCTAATATCGTCATCAATTCGGGGTTGCGGTCCATCAGTCCGGCAAGAAACGGACTGTTGGCCTGTGCGCGTGCGATGATCTCTTTCATCACAACCTATCCTTTGTCATTCCCGCGAAAGCGGGAATCCATGGCATATCATTTGGCCGCATCGGACATGTTGAGGAAACCGCTGTCCCAGACCATGGATCCCCGCTTTCGCGAGGATGACAATGGCTGCCAGACATGCTCACCGCCGTACATAATCCCGCCGGAAATCGGCGGCGAATGCCGCAAAGCGTCCTTGCGATATCGCCGCGCGCATTCCGGCCATCAGCATTTGGTAATAATGCAGATTATGCTGCGTCATCAGCATCGCGCCCAGTATTTCGCCCGACCGGATCAGGTGATGGACATAAGCGCGGGTCCATGTTGCGCACACCGGACAGGTGCATTGGTCGTCAATCGGGCCTTGGTCTTCGGCAAACTTCGCATTGCGGATATTGATGGGGCCATGATGCGTAAAGGCTTGGCCATTGCGGCCAGAGCGGGTGGGCAGGACGCAGTCGAACATATCGATGCCGCGCTCAACCGCGCCCACCAAATCGTCGGGCTTGCCCACACCCATCAGATAACGTGGCCGGTCGGCGGGCAATTGGTCCGGCGCATAATCGAGGCAACCAAACATCGCCTCTTGCCCTTCACCCACCGCAAGGCCGCCCACGGCATAGCCATCAAAACCAATGTCAATCAACGCATCGGCCGACCGCTTGCGCAATTCTTCGTCCAATGACCCCTGTTGAATGCCAAATAAGGCCGCGCGCGCGGCATGTTCGCCGCCGCTGTCGAACCCGTCGCGCGAACGCTTGGCCCAACGCATCGACAGTTCCATCGACTTGATCGCTTCGTCGCGGCTCACGCCATTGGCGGGGCATTCGTCAAACGCCATGACAATGTCGGAGCCCAAAAGCCGCTGGATTTCCATGGAGCGTTCGGGCGACAGCATATGTTTCGACCCGTCGAGATGGCTTTGGAACGCCACGCCCTCTTCGGTGATTTTGCGCAACGCCGACAGGCTCATCACCTGATACCCGCCGCTGTCGGTCAATATCGGGCGGTCCCAGCCCGAAAACTGGTGCAGCCCACCCAGCCGCGCGACACGTTCCGCGCCAGGCCGCAGCATCAGATGGTAGGTGTTGCCAAGGATGATGTCCGCACCCGTTGCGCGCACTTCGGCAGGGCGCATCGCCTTTACCGTGGCAGCGGTGCCAACAGGCATGAAGGCAGGCGTGCGAATTTCGCCGCGCATCATCTGAATGCTGCCGGTGCGCGCCTTGCCATCGGTGGCGGAAATCGAAAACTGGAATCGCGTGGTCATCGGGCGGCTTTAGGGGGGTTATGCGCTGGAGAAAACCAACTTTTCTGAACGGGACATCGTCTCTTCCTAAACCGAAGCCCTGAGCAGCAGGTGCGCAGCGCCTGCGACCGTTGAAGGGTATCCAAAGTGCAGGCGCTGTGCCGATAGACGCCCTTCGACAGGCTCAGGGCTGCGGTGATGACGCAGGCCCCTCCACGCTTCACTGCGGAATGAATATGCAAATTACCCTTTCAACCGCCGCCGCACCGTCCCATATACGCAAAATGACTTACACCGATCCCCGCTCATATCTGTACCAACCCGGCCTTCTCGACCCTGACGCAGCGCAGCGTATTACGCGTGATGCGTTGAAGGCGTGCGATGATGGTGAGCTCTATTTGCAATATAGCGCGACCGAGAGCTTTGGTTTTGACGATGGCCGGCTGAAAATGGCGGATTATTCGACGGGTTCGGGCTTTGGCCTGCGCGGTGTGTCGGGTGAGATGACCGGCTTCAGCCACGCCAATGACATGAGCGAGGCCGCGATTCGCCGGGCAGGGGAAACGTTGAAGCTGCTCGATCCCGCGAAGGAACAACCCGCCCCGCCGCCGCGCCAGAACAACCGGCATTTATATACAGACGGCAATCCGCTTGAACTCGTGCCTTTCGCGCAAAAGGTTGCCTTGTGCCAACAGATCGACGCCGCCGCCCGCGCCCGTGACCCCCGCGTCGCACAAGTGAGCGTCAGCCTTTCGGGCAGCTGGAGCGTTGTCGAAATCGTCCGCGCCGACGGCTTTGTCGCCACCGACGTTCGGCCGTTGGTACGTCTGAATGTTTCCATCGTCGCACAAGACGGTGACCGCCGCGAAACCGGCACTTATGGTTTTGGCGGGCGTTATCTGTACGACAAATTGTTTGAAGATCATGAATGGGAACATGCCATTGATGAAGCATTGGCGCAGGCGCTGACCAACTTGCGTTCGGTCGCCGCGCCCGCGGGCGAAATGACTGTGTTGCTGGGGCCCGGCTGGCCTGGCGTATTGCTGCATGAAGCCGTTGGTCATGGCCTGGAAGGCGATTTCAACCGCAAGGGCAGCAGTGCCTTTTCCGGCAAGATTGGCCAGCGCGTGGCCGCGCCGGGCGTGACCGTTGTCGATGATGGCACCATGATGAACCGCCGCGGTTCGCTGTCGATTGATGATGAAGGCACGCCGACGCAGGAAAATGTCCTGATCGAGGACGGCATATTGCGCGCTTATATGCAGGACCGCATGAACGCCCGCCTGATGGGCGTTGCCCCCACCGGCAATGGCCGCCGCGAAAGCTACGCCCATGCCCCAATGCCGCGCATGACCAATACATTCATGCGCAGCGGCAATGACGACCCCGCCGAACTGTTGAGCCGCGTCAAAAACGGTATCTTCGCCAAAAGCTTCGGCGGCGGGCAAGTCGACATCGTGTCGGGCAAATTCGTGTTCAGCTGTACCGAGGCCTATTTGGTCAAGGACGGCAAGCTTGGCGATCCCATCAAAGGCGCGACGCTGATCGGCGATGGCCCAACCGCGCTGAACAAGGTCATCGGCCTTGGCAATGACATGGCATTGGATGATGGCATCGGCGTATGCGGCAAAGGCGGCCAAAGCGTTCCAGCGGGCGTCGGGCAACCCACGACTTTGGTCAGCGCGCTTACGGTAGGCGGCACGGCGGGTTGATGGGTGCCTATTTCGGTCAGCATTGCGATATGACCGAATGAACCGCATGACCCCGATATGAGCCACGCACTCAAGGTTGCGACCTATAATATTCGCAAGGCGGTTGGCCTTGACCAACGGCGCAACCCCGAACGCATATTGGCTGTGCTCAAAGAAATCGACGCGGACATCATCGCGCTACAAGAAGTCGATCGCCGGTTCGGCGCGCGGGTCAGCGCATTGCCGCTGGCGATGCTGGAGGCGGAGACATCGTGGATGCCCGTGCCGCTGCATTTTCGCCCTGCCGCCATTGGCTGGCACGGCAACGCGATTTTGGTGCGCAAGGGCATGGAGGTGCGCCATTGTCAGCCGATTGATATGCCAACGCTGGAACCGCGCGGCGCGGTGATGGCGGAGCTGTCGGTTGCCGGACACGCATTGCGCGTCATTGGCGTGCATCTCGATTTATCGGGGCTGTGGCGGCGCAAGCAAATCCGCGCATTGCTGGCGGCGATTGATGCCAGCCCGCGCCATATGCCCACCGTCCTGATGGGTGATTTCAACCAATGGTCGGACAGCGGCGCATTGAACGAACTTGCGTTCCATCATCACCGGCTGGTGCAAACGCCCAAAAGCTTCCACACATCGCGCCCCGTCGCGCGATTGGACCGGATCATTGTCAGCCACGAGGTGAAAGTGACCGCCGCCGACAGCCATATTTCGCCGCTGTCCAAACAGGCGTCGGACCATCTGCCCTTATGGGCATCGATCCGCATTGGTTGAATGCCTAATATTTAGGCAGTGACAATCTGCTGATTAAATTTTAGGCATATCAAAAGGTGGTGGCGTGGATATGTGCTGCCCCTATTGCCTGTAATCGGCGCATTTACGTGCATTTCCCGTTTCTGGCACGGTGTTTGCTTATTGCACTGCACAACCAAAATTGGGGGCGTGCATGAAATATATTATTGCCATTATTAAACCGCACAAGCTGGACCCGGTGCGCGAAGCGCTCACGGCGCTCGGCGTGTCGGGTATGACCGTGACGGAGGTCAAAGGCTTTGGCCGACAAAAAGGGCAGACCGAAATTTATCGCGGTGCCGAATATGCAACCAACATGGTGCCCAAGGTGAAAATCGAGGTCGCATGCGCGTCCGATCAAGCCCCTGCCGTGGTCGAGGCCATTCAGCAGGCCGCCGAAACAGGCGCCATTGGTGACGGAAAGATATTTGAATTCGAACTTGCCGGTGCCCTGCGCATCCGCACGGGCGACACCAACGAAACCGCGCTTTGACGCGAAAATTGCAAGCTAGGGGAACCAGAAAATGTCCAAGACACTCAAGTTTCTAGGCGCGGCGGGGGCGACATTGTTCGCTGCTTTGCCCGCCTTCGCACAGGAGGCAGCCGAAAAAGCTGCTGATGGCGCGGCAGCGGTGGCGGTTGCCGTCGCCGACGGCCCGATCAAGGCACCGACCGTTGAACAAATGGCCGGCATGGTCGACAAGGGCGATACGACGTGGATGCTGATTAGCTCCGCATTGGTATTGCTGATGTCGATTCCGGCGCTTGCGCTGTTTTACGGCGGCCTTGTCCGCACCAAAAATATGCTTAGCCTGCTGATGCAGGTGTTCATGATTGTGTCGGTCGCGGCGCTTGTCTGGGTCACCTATGGCTACAGCCTCGCCTTCACCAGCGGTAACGCCTTCATCGGCGGCTTTTCCAAGATATTCCTGCAGGGCGTTGATGCCACGACTTACGCGGCGACGTTCAGCAACAATGTCTACATTCCGGAATATGCCTTTGTCGTGTTCCAGATGACCTTTGCCTGCATCACGCCGGCGTTGATCGTCGGCGCATTTGCAGAGCGTATCAAGTTCACACCCTTGATGATCTTCACGGTATTGTGGCTCACGTTCGCTTATTTCCCGATCGCACATATGGTGTGGTACTGGGCTGGACCAGACTTTCTGGTGGATGCACCCAAGGATATGGGCCTGCTGTGGGGCTGGGGTGCACTTGATTTCGCTGGCGGCACGGTCGTCCACATCAATGCCGGTATTGCGGGTCTTGTCGGCTGCCTCATCATTGGCAAGCGCGTCGGCCATGGCAAAGAAGCAACCCCGCCACATTCGATGACCATGACGATGATTGGTGCGTCGCTTCTGTGGGTGGGCTGGTTCGGCTTTAACGCTGGCTCGAACCTCGAAGCCAACGGCCTTGCTGCACTTGCCTTCATCAACACCTTTGTCGCCACGGCTGCCGCTGCGGTTGCATGGTGCCTGATTGAACAGTTCCACCATGGTAAGCCATCGTTGTTGGGTGCGGTTACCGGCGCGGTTGCGGGTCTGGTTGCGATTACGCCAGCCAGCGGATTTGCAGCGCCCATGACCTCCATCCTCCTCGGCTTTGCGGCATCGGGTCTGTGCTATGTCTTCGTGGCCTATGTGAAGAACAAGCTTGGCTATGACGATACGCTGGATGTCTTCGGTGTCCATGGCATCGGCGGTATTGTCGGCGCGATCGCCACCGGCGTGGTCGCTGACCCCGCATTGGGCGGTCAGGGCTGGATTGACTACACGGTCTTCCCCGCCATCCCCGGCGAATATGACATGGCCGGTCAGGTGATGACCCAGGTCTGGGCCGTGGGCACGACAGTCTTGTGGACGGCGGTTGTCTCGGCCGTGCTGTTCTACGGACTGAAATTCACCACAGGCCTGCGTCCCGCAGAAGATGCAGAACGCGAAGGCCTGGACATCACCGAACATGGTGAGCGTGCGTATAACTATTGAGTTTCACAGCTTGGCGGCGGGGCGTTCTCTCCGATCCTAATACGCCCCGCCTCCTCCCGATGTTCCTCCCGCGAACATCCAACTCATGGCCCGGACCCGCGATGGTTCGGGCCTTTTTTGTGCGCAGGCAAAAAACCACTTTCCTACAAATAACCA
>VFQS010000473.1_pt1 | contig 44845 bp, 47 predicted proteins | sample 3512361 | NCBI WGS metagenome assembly VFQS01 (sample SAMN10412375, study PRJNA504923) | tailings metagenome | isolation source: Relicate 1 Philex TSF3 active mining | place: Philippines
CAGGAGGAGTTTTTCCACACCTTCAACAGCCTCCACGGAGCCAACAAACAGATCGTCATTTCCTCTGACCGGATGCCAGATGCCATCCCCACCTTGGAAGACCGCCTCCGTGGTCGCTTCCGCTGGGGCCTCATCACCGACATTCAGCCCCCAGATATGGAAACTCGCCTTGCCATCTTGCGCAACAAGGCCGAGCGGGATAACACCCCCTTGCCAGCCGACGTTCTGGAGTTCATCGCCAGCAACATCACCTCCAACATCCGCGAACTAGAAGGTGCTCTCATCCGAGTCACTGCCTATGCCAACCTCACCCGTGAGGTAGCCACGGTGGAAATGGCCACCCAACAACTGGCCGACCTTCTCACCGCCACGGCGCCCAAGCACCGCACCGACGAAGAGATGCTCACCGAAATTGCCGGCTACCTCGGGTTTTCCGTGGAAGCACTGAAGGGCAAGTCTCGTCAGCGTCCTTTGGTCTCTGCCCGCCAGATCGCCATGTATGTCTTCCGCGACATGACCGAATTGAGCTATCCGGCCATTGCTCGTCTGTTCGGCGGCCGGGACCACACCACCGTTATTCACGCGGTCGACAAAACTCAGCGCCTCATGCGTGAAGACAAAGCCACATTTGACCAAGTGACCGACATCATCGGCCGCATTAAGAACTCATAAGGGCTGTGAATCTCGTGGGGACGACACTGGGGATGGCATGTGCACAGACGGGGATAAACACCTGGTCGTCCACACCACAAAAAGTTTCACGCATGAAACTTGTGTATTCACCCTCTCGGCCGTGCACATGTAGTTTTCATGAACCACAACGGTTTGCGGGTCTTCGTCCACAATCCACAGCACTTATTACAACCATTACAGACATACACCTCCTATCAAATTCGATAATCGCGCCGACCTACACTGGGCGCACCATCACGAAAGCCACGTCATGAAGTTCAAAAGCGAACAAGGAATTCTCTCTGAGTCTCTTGCAGCGTTAGCTCGCGTTGCCACCTCGAAGAATGCGGGAACCCCTGCACTGGCCGGCGTCAAAATGATTCTCACCGGCGACACTCTCGTTGCATCAAGCACAAGCCAAGATTTGTCGTTGCAATTCACCGTGAACGTTGCTGGTGATACCGACGGTCAAGGACTCGTCAGCGCACGAACCCTGAACGACATCATTCGCGTCATGCCATCAGGAAAAATCACCGTTGAATTCGCGGGTGATACAGCAACAGTCACCGCACAACGTTCGCAGTTCACAATTCCCACAATGAACGCAATTGAATTTCCGCGTACGCCTGCACCTACTGGTGAACCAGTTGTTATTTCTTCATCGTTGTTCAAAGCAGCACTCGATCAAGTTGTTCTTGCTGCAAGTGGTGAAACACACAAACTGCATCTTTCAGCAGTTCTCATGACATCAACCGACAAAGGTCTTCGTCTGGTGGCAACCGACGGATATCGCTTAGCAATGCGCGATGTTCCCGGAACCAGCGGTTTGTCATCTGATTCCTTCCTCATTCCAAAACAAGCATTTGCAGAACTGCAGCGTTTGCTGGATATTTCCAACGAAATCACTATTCGCTTTAACGACTTCGACGCATCATTCCAATCGCAAACAATGACTCTTGCTACGAAGTTGATTAACGCCGAATATCCGCCGTACATGAATATCATTCCGAAAGACAACACAAATGTTGTCACCGTGAATAGAGAAGAACTTTTGGCAGCTCTGCGCCGTAGCCGTGTGTTGTCATCAGAGACTGCGCCTGTTCGTATGCGTATGAGCGAAGAAGGCGTTCGCCTCACCGTCACATTGACCGACGGATCAACAAGCGTGGAAGACATCGACGCAAAGTTCTCCGGCGAAGACATCACCGTTGCGTTTAACTCCGAATATCTGTCTGATGGTGTTGACGCATGTGGAACCGAAGAAGTGTCAATTTCTACAAGTGTCCCTCACAAGCCCGCAATCATCAGTCCAGTGGGCAACGACGAGTATCTCTACCTGTTAATGCCACAACGCCTGTGATGTGATTAGGCGCATTGAACTCACCGACTTTCGTGTGTATCAACACGCGAGTATCGAACTAAACGAGGGCGTCACTGCGATTATCGGCCGTAATGCACAAGGCAAAACGTCACTTGCCGAAGCAATGAGCTACTTGTCAACTCTTCATAGTTTTCGCGGCGTGAATAACGAAGCATTGGTACGAACTGGTGCCGATAGTGCGTACATACGTGCCGATATCGTGCACCCAGACGGCCGCGAAATTCTTGTTGAAGCAGAAATCAATCGCGCTGGTCGTAATCGTGTGTTGGTGAACAAGCAAAAGCTTGCACGAGTGAAAGATTTGTTGGGTGTTGTACGCACCACAGTTTTTGCGCCAACAGATTTAGAGCTGGTGTACAAGGGCCCCGAAACACGACGCGATTTGTTGGACGATGCACTGGTCGCGCTTGCAACAAAAAACGATTCCGTGCGAGTGGAAGTAGATCGCATTATTCGTCAACGAAACAGTTTGCTCAAACAATCAAACGGACGACTCACGGACGACATTGAAATGACCCTCGATGTCTGGGATGCACAACTAGTTGAAAAAGGCACGTACTTGGGTGAAGCGCGCGCCAAGGTGGTGGCCCGACTCACCCCGCTCGTACGCGAGGCCTACGAGCAATTGGCAGGCGAACCCACTGCAGTTGATGTGGTGTATGAACCCGAATGGCGAAGAATTGGTCTCGCATCAGCGTTGCGCCAGGTGCGCGATGAAGATCTTCGTCGAGGGATCACCACGGTTGGTCCACACCGCGACGACGTGGTTTTGTATGTAAAAGGCATGCCAGCGAAATCGCATGCCTCACAAGGGGAGTGTCGAACATTGGCATTGGCCCTGAAATTGGCGATTCATCGTTTGGTCACAGAAGTTGTGGGCACAACGCCGTTATTGGTGTTGGACGACGTGCTGTCAGAACTTGACCCGTTCCGATGCGAAGCCCTGTTGCGACACATGCCCCCTGGGCAAGTTGTGATCACCACCGCTCAGGCGTTACCCAGTGCAGCGCACCCTGACAGCATCATTCACATTTCCAACGGCGCAGTAGTGACAGACGCTTCATCACATAATGAGGGTGAATGAACGACGACGACTTCGCTCCCGGCAAGCCCCCACGCGCACTTTCAGACGTCATGGCCCAAGTATTGAAACGTATGAAAATGACCGATCAGTCACGCGCAACAGGTGTGTTCTCTGATTGGCCTTCCATTGTTGGTGCGTCGGTGGCGGAAAATGTCACACCAAAGAAACTCGAGAAACGCGTGCTTACTGTTGAAGTGGTTGATGCTGCATGGGCAACACAATTGAAGTTCCTCGAATCGCAATTGTTGTCCACATTGCGTGAACACATCGGCGACGAAGTGGATTCCCTCAACATCACTGTTCGACGTTCCCGATAACACGGTCACCACATTGTTAGGATGTCCACGCAATGTCTTCATCTAAAAAGACTCCCGCTAAGAACCCGTCTGCTGACTACGGTGCAAAAGACATTCAGGTTCTCGAAGGACTCGACCCCGTTCGTAAACGCCCCGGTATGTACATCGGGTCAACTGGCCTCGCCGGGCTTCACCACCTCATTTGGGAAGTGGTCGACAACTCGGTCGACGAAGCAATGGCTGGTTTCTGTGATCGTGTCGGCATCACCTTGTTGGCCGATGGCGGTTGTCGGGTTGACGACAACGGCCGCGGTATCCCTGTCGATCCCTACCCATCTGGTCCGCACAAGGGTAAAAGCGCAGCCGAAGTAGTGCTCACCGTGTTGCACGCCGGCGGCAAATTCGGCGGCGAGGGCTACAAGGTGTCTGGCGGATTGCATGGTGTGGGCGTCAGCGTGGTGAACGCCCTCTCTACAAAAGTTCTTCTTGAAATCGACCGCGGCGGCGAGCAGTACACCATGGAGTTTGGCGACGGCGGCAAGCTGAAGCAGAAACTGCAAAAAGTGGGCAAAACCCCAGCGCGCGGACGTAAAACCGGCACATCGGTCACGTTCTATCCAGACCCCACAATTTTTGCGTCCGAAGGAATCGAGTTCGTTGCCCGCACTGTCATGGAGCGCCTACAAACCATGGCATTTCTCAATAAAGGTCTTGAAGTTGTCTTCGAAGACCAGCGGCCAGGCAAAGAACAGCAGGTCACATTCCAATACAAGGGCGGAATCGTCGACTTCGTGAAACACCTCAATCAATCGAAAGAGTCGCTGTTCAACAAAGTCGCCGCTTTTGAAGACGAAGATGAAGACGAAGGCATGCAGTTAGACATCGCCATGCAGTGGAACACCGGGTATTACGAAGGTATCCACGGATACGCCAACGGTATTTCCACCACCGAGGGTGGAATGCATGTTGAAGGCTTCAAAACTGCACTTACGTCTGTTCTTAACAAGTACGCACGCGAAAAGAACTTGTTGAAAGAAAAAGACGACAACCTTCTTGGCGAAGATATTCGCGAAGGCATCACTGCAATCATTGCGGTGAAACTGCGTGAGCCGCAGTTCGAAGGTCAAACGAAGGCAAAGCTAGGCAACGTTCCCATGCGTTCGTTTGTGCAGAAGAGCACCAACAAGTACTTGGCTGAATGGCTTGAAGAAAACCCCACCGAAGCAAACAAGGTGGTCAAAAAAGCTGTTGCCGCAGCGCAAGCGCGACTTGCTGCAAAAAATGCGCGTAACGCAGTGCGCCGAAAGACCGCGCTGTCAGGTGCTGGTATGCCCGACAAGTTGAAAGACTGCTCAAGCGGAAAGCCCGAAGAGAGCGAATTGTTCATTGTGGAAGGCGACTCTGCAGGCGGAACCGCTGTCGATGCGCGCGATCCGCGCACACAAGCAATTCTTCCTATTCGCGGAAAAATTCTGAACGTTGAACGCGCTCGTCTCGACAAGATGTTGAAGAACAACGAAATTCAGGCACTCATCACTGCAATCGGTGGTGGTGTGGGCGACGAGTTCGATGTCACTAAGGCTCGCTACCACAAGATCATTGCGTTGGCCGACGCCGACGTTGACGGCAGCCACATTCGTACGTTGCTTCTTACGTTCTTCTATCGACAGATGCGACCCATGGTGGAAGCGGGCTACATCTACATTGCACAACCACCGTTGTATTCAACAGAAGTGGGCAAAGAGAAGGTGTATCTCAAAGACGATGCAGCAAAGGCTGCGTTCCTTGAAGAAAAGCCCAATCACAAAAAAGAATTCCAACGCCTTAAGGGTCTTGGCGAAATGGACTGGGAAGAATTAAAGAGCACCACCATGGATTCCATGACACGCACCTTGCTGCAAGTCACTGTGGAAGAAGCTGCAATCGCAGACGAAGTGGTGTCGGTTCTTATGGGCGACGATGTTGACAGCCGCAAGAAATTCATCACAACAAATGCGCGCGATGTGCGCAACCTCGACTTCTAACTCGGGCAGGTACCACCAATGAGTGACAATCCAAATCTGTTCGACCAGATCCAGCCGGTTCCTTTGCAAGACGAAATGGAACGGTCGTTCCTCGACTACTCCATGTCGGTCATCATGTCGCGCGCACTGCCCGATGTGCGCGACGGACTAAAGCCGGTTCACCGCCGCATTATTTGGGACATGGAGCAACAGGGTTTCCGCCCCGATCGCCCATTTGTTAAGTGCGCTCGCGTTACAGGTGACACCATGGCGCGCTATCACCCACACGGCGACAGCGCAATTTATGACGCATTGGTACGTATGGCTCAACCATTCTCGTTGCGTCATCCACTCATTGATTTCCACGGAAACTACGGCTCGCCCGACTTTGGTCCTGCGGCTGCCCGTTACACCGAATCGCGTTTGCATTCGTTAGCAATGCAATTGTTGGCCGGCATCGACGAAAACACCGTCGACATGTTGCCCAACTACGACGGAACATCAGAAGAACCATCTGTTCTTCCTGCGCGTTTCCCCAACTTGCTCGTCAATGGTTCGCAAGGAATTGCCGTTGGTATGGCAACCAGCATTCCGCCACACAACTTGGGCGAAATTATCGATGCCACCATGCACCTCATCGACAACCCAGAGGCCACACCCGACGACCTCATGAAGTTTGTGCAAGGTCCAGACTTTCCAACCGGTGCGTTCATTCTTGGTCGCGCCGGAATTCAAGATGCATATCGCACTGGCCGCGGAAGCATCAAGACACGCGCCAAGGCAACCATTGAAGAAAACCGCAATGGTCGTATGGAAATTCAAATCACTGAATTGCCATATCAAACAAGTTGTTCGTCAATTGCTGCGCGAATTCAAGAACTTGTTGACAGTGGCGAGCTTGAAGGAATTGCAGACGTTAACGACGGTTCATCCGGCGGCAAGACCAGCCTTGTCATTTTGTTGAAGCGGGACGCAAACGCGAACGTTGTTCTCAACAATCTCTACAAGATGACATCACTGCAAAGCAGTTTCCCCGTGAACATGGTTGCGTTGGTTGACGGTGTGCCGCGCACAGTCAACTTGGCCGATGCGCTCAATGGCTATGTACGCCATCAGATTGAAGTCGTCACTCGTCGAACGCAATTCCGTTTAGACAAAGCTCGCGATCGCGGACACATTCTTGAGGGCCGTATCAAGGCACTCAATGTCATCGACAAAATCATCAAGCTCATTCGCGAGAGCGAAGACGCAGCGTCTGCAAAAGATGCGCTCATGAAGAAGCCATATGAATTCTCCGAGCGTCAAGCAATCGACATTTTGGATATGCAGCTTCGTCAGCTCACACGCTTGTCACGCATCGATCTTGAAAAAGAACTGGCCGACGTGCAAGAGCGCATCAAGGAATACGAATCAATCTTGGCGTCCGATGCAAAATTGCGCGGTGTTATCAAAGACGAATTGTCTGTTGTACGCAAAGACTTCGCCACAGACCGTGTGTGCAAAATCATCAACGATTCGGGCGACATGGCGTTGGAAGACTTGGTGGACGACAAAGAACTTGTCATAGTCATGACTCAAGCGCAATACGTCAAGGCTGTGCCTGCAAGTTCATTCCGTGCACAAGCACGTGGCGGCCGTGGCGTCAAAGGTGCAACTCTGAAAGAAGACGACATTGTGCGCCGCGTGTTGTTCACCACAGCACATGCCTATTTGTTGTTCTTCTCTAATCGAGGCAAGGTCTACAAGCTGCGTGCAGCAGATATTCCAGAACGCGAGCGCACTGCAAAGGGAATCCCCATTGTTAACTTGCTGCCCTTGCAAGCCGGTGAAACCGTTCAAGCAATTATCGACACACGCGAATTCCCCGGCGAGCGTTTCTTGTTCTTCGTGACCAAGTCTGGTCAAGTTAAGAAGACTGCGTTCGATGCGTACAACTCAAGCCGACGCGATGGTCTTATTGCGCTCAATCTGAAGGGCGAAGACGAATTGGTGCGTGTCATTGAAACAAGCGGCGACGACGACATCTTCATCATCAGCCGTTCTGGTCAGGTGATTCGTTTCAGTGAAAACGAAGTTCGTCCGATGGGCCGAACAGCAGCGGGTGTGCGCGGTATGAAACTGCGCGCAGGCGATGAAGTGGTGTCGGCAGATCCAGGTCGCGATGACGACGCATTGCTCATTGTGTCCGACGCCGGATACGCAAAGCGCACACAAATCGCACACTTCCCACGAAAGGGTCGTGGCACACAAGGTGTTATTGGCGTCAAGATCAACGAGAAAAAAGGCAAAGTTGTTGCTGCGTTCATGGTGGGTCTCGACGACGAGATTGTGGCAGTTGCATCAAATGGTGTTGCCATGCGAACCGAGGTCAAGCAGATCTCCAGTCAAGGACGCGCAGCAACAGGTGTGCGTCTTATGAATCTTGACGACGGAGCCGTAGTTGCCTCAGTTGCACCCATCTTGTCCACCGACGAGGACTAAGCCACCGACGCAATCAGTGCGCGCCAACATTTCAGTTCTTGCTGTGCTGTGGTGTGCCGTGTCTGCGTTTGGTTGTTTCGCAATTGCTCGCGCATCGCATCAGGTGGTGGCGCGAAGCGAAGCTCAATTGTTTGCAGATACAGCAGCGTTAACACTGTGTGATCACGGAACCGAGGTCATGCAAACCATGGCGCAACGTCTGGGTTTTGCCATTCTGTCCAGCCGAATCACTAGGGATGGACACGTAGTTGTCACCGTTCAACGGAACGGGGTGGTGTCAGATGCCGAGGCCACCCGTTCAGGAGGATGTTGATTGTTCGGTCCACGCCACTAGCTCATGACGAATGTCGGCCCGCTCCACTGGGATCTGTGTCCACGGAATCAGAACCGAGGTGGTGCTGCCATCGGACAATATGGCGTCAAAATGGGCCCCGTCCACGCCGAGGTCAGAGAGCACAACGGCACTAGCGTCAGGAGTCTGGCCAACCACCCTCACGATGGCCAACGAATCAGCCAGGTGATCATTGTTCATGTGTGAAATAACTGCATCAAGAATCTCGCGCGGAAACCACTGTGGTGCGTTGTCTGCCATGGCGTATTAGGGTACCCTAACATTATGGCGTTAGGCATACCTAATATCCGAATCACATCGCAACGCGCGATGCGGTTATGGGTAGGTGGCGTCTGCGTTATTTCCACGTCGTTACTGGGATTTGGCTCGGTTCAAGCGGCGTCTGCCCCGTCGGCTCAAGTCACTCGCGGATCACTCACCCTCACCGCCACTCCCACAGACAACCTCAGTGAAGGTGCCACCACCATCACGGTGACGGGGTCGGGGTACAACCCTGGAATTGGCATCTATGTCACTCTCTGCGTCTTACGGCCGTATGGCGAAATGCCGTCCCCGTGTGGCGGATTTCGTGGTGAATCTGCATCGGCCGTGTGGATTAGCACTCACCCCGAAGCAAACTTTCCTATGCCAAATAACGGCACTTTCACCACCACTCTTACTGTTGGCCCCGAGTTGAACTCGGTGGTCGATTGTCGTGCGGTGAAATGCGCAGTTGTCACTCGCACCGACCACACACGTTTAGACGACCGCTCATACGACGTACAGATTCCCGTCACGTTTCAGGGCGTTGCACCCACAACCACAACCACCACACTTCCCAAAAAGACCACCACGAGCACCGGATCATCGGGCTCGAGCGGGTCCTCGTCTGGCAACTCCACCAGTGGCACCACTACTCCCGAACAAGTTGCATCAACCGTTCCGGTCACCGAAGACACCACTCTTGAAGTGGGTGTTGACGACGTCATTGACGATCTGAAGAACGTGGCACTTGAAACCGAACAGTCGTCCAATGCGCCCGTCATCATTGGCAGCATCATTGCTGTTCTTGCAGTAGCTGGCGCAGCAACACTTCTTCTTCGTAAGCGCAGCGCATCATGACATTTCGGCGCACATTGTCAGCATGTCTCGTTGTCGCTTTAGCAGTGGTGACTACCGCGTGTTCCAGTAGTGCCACCAGTGACAACAACACATCAGAACAACGCATCGTGTCGCTCACCGCGGGACTGACCGAGATTGTGTACGCACTTGGTTTGGGCGACAACGTTGTTGGAAAAGACTTGTCAAGTACGTATGCCGATGCTGCCGGTGTTCCATTAGTCACCAACGGGCACGACGTCAGCGCCGAGTCCATTCTGCAAGTGCGACCCACAATTGTGTTGGCCGATCAAGACACACGTCCTGTTGAGGCACTTGAACAAATACGTTCTGCTGGCATTCAAGTAGAGATTGTCAACACACCTAAATCTCTTGACGAAATAGTGACTCGAGTAACAAAGCTGGGAACTCTCCTCAACGTTGAGAAGCGCGCAGCGGCAGTTGCTGATGCGTTGTCGGGAAAACTTGATTCCACGGACTCAGCATTAGAAAACGTGAAAGTTGCGTTCTTGTATTTGCGCGGTGGAGCCGGAGTGTATTTGATTGGCACAAAAGGTTCGGGCGCAGATGTTGTTATTAAAGCAACTGGCGCACAAGATGCCGGCTCTTCACTGACCGCCGATAAAACATTCGTTCCGCTCACCCCTGAAGCATTGGTATCGGCACAGCCCGACATCATTCTTATGACATCAACCGGATTGAAATCCGTGGGCGGCGAAGATGGTTTGTTGGGAATGGCCGGCATTCCGCAAACGCCAGCTGGAAAGAACAAACGGTTCGTCACAGTAGAAGATGGTTTGTTGTTCAGTCTGGGACCACGCACTCCAGAGTTGGTGGCACAACTTCGTCAGGCATTCCGCACCAAGATGGGTCTCGTCTCATGAGCACGTCATCATTTCGAGTTTCACCTGCACCGTTGGTGGTTGTTCTTCTTGGCATAGTGCTGGGCACCACTGTTATTTCTGCAGGAATGGGAGCATTCGGGATTCCGCCGGGTGATGTCGTGCGCATCATCGGTTCTAAGACTCTTCCGTTTTTGTCCACCGAAACTGACCCACTTGCCACTGATGTGTTGTGGAACATTCGGCTTCCCCGAATTGCACTCGGACTTATTGTGGGTGCTGCACTCGGTTGCGCGGGAGCAGTAATGCAAGGTGCATTCGGAAACCCTCTTGCAGAACCCGGAATTGTTGGAGTCTCTAGCGGCGCAATGGTGGGGTCGGCATTACAGATTGTTACTGGCGCTACGCCGCTTGGTCGTTGGAGTCTTCCGGCAGCTGCATTCATCGGCGGGCTTGTCTCGGTGTCCATCGTGTATCGCGCGGCGCGATACCAAGGCCGCACCGAAACTCTCACACTGGTGTTGCTCGGTATTGCAATGAATGCACTGAACGGTGCACTGATTGGTTATCTGGCCTACGTTGCCGACGACGCAGAAATTCGTTCGCTCACATCGTGGACATTGGGCTCTGTTGGCCAAGCAACATGGAACAAAGTGTTGGTGTTACTGCCCGCGTTGGTGCTGGGTGTACTGGGTGCTTTCCGTCTGGCATCACGTCTCGATGTCATGTCATTAGGTGATCGCACGGCGCGCCATGTGGGAATCGATGTGGAAAGAACTCGACTCATTGTTCTGTTGGTGGTTGCAAGTTTGTCTGCTGCGGCCGTTGCCATGAGCGGAGTCATTGTCTTCGTCGGACTCATTGTTCCGCACATTGTTCGCCTATTGGTCGGGCCACGCCACAAAGCACTAATTCTTCTCAGCATTTTTGTTGGCGCAGCTCTGCTGATTGTGGCTGACACCATTGCCCGCAACGTGGTGTCACCATCAGAGCTCCCACTCGGTGTTGTTACATCGGTGATTGGTGGTCCGGTCTTCGTATGGCAACTCATGCGCATGCGCCAGTCGTATGGAGGCATGGCATGACCACGCTGAACATTCAAGATGTCACCGTGCATCGTCGCGACAAAGAAATCTGTCGCAACATCAGTTTCTCCGTGTCTTCTGGTGAGGTTGTTGCACTTGTGGGTCCAAATGGCGCCGGAAAGAGCACCTTGCTTGCTGCAATTGCTGCGGATCTCGACGTCACACATGGGTCCATCACAATTGACGGTCAGTCGGTTCACGATAAACCGTCGTTAGAGCTTGCGCGTCTTCGTGCGGTGATGCCGCAAAAACACGATGTCGTGTTTCCGTTCCGCGTGCGTGAAATTGTCGAGATGGGACTCACCCCGTGGTTGGGTACTGAAAAAGACACCGATGAAAACATTGATGCCGCATTGAATGACGTTGACCTTGGTCCGTTGGCAGATCAAAACGTCACCACATTGTCGGGTGGCGAAATGGCACGTACTGCCTTCGCACGAACAGTTCTCCAAGACACTCCCATCATGTTGTTCGATGAACCCACCGCCGCACTCGACATTCGTTATCAAGAGAAAGTGCTGCAACGAATTCGCGCGCTAGCAAAAGCCGGTCGCGCTGTTGTCATGGTGGTGCACGACCTTGAAGCCGCTGCTGCATATGCAGACAAGATTGCTCTCATCGCCGATGGTGAACTCGTTGCGTTCGGAACACCACGAGACGTTCTCACTAACACGGCTTTATCAGCGGTGTATCAACACCCCGTCGACGTGTATGTGCACGCTGCAAACGGAGACATCAAGATCGCCCCTGTGCGGACACTGTCCTTCACAGGAACGAAAAACACGGATACCACCCCCCAACAAGAAAAGGAATAGCCATGAAGAAACTTCGTCTTTTCATGTCCGTCGCAATGGCCGCATCGGCACTTGCAATGACATCCACAGCATCTGCAGCAACACCCCAGGGTGCTGCCACCGCAGTAAAGGCAACATCGACTGGTCCATCAATCAGTGTTGTCGGCGGAACACGCATCAGCAATCTGGGTCAACAGACCATCACCATTAAGGGAACTGGTTTTACCAATATCTCTAATGGAACTCGTCCACCACTCGCTGGCCAGCCAGCAGGTGTGTACGTGGTTTACGGCCGTTTCGCCGATAACTGGAAGCCTTCAACTGGTGCAGGCTCATCAGCTCGTCCTGTGTCAACTGCACCTGCAGTTCTCGGATGGGCACTTCCTACATCGTTGTCGGCATCAACCCGTGCAATTGTTGCTGCATCAAACATGGGACCCGTTGCAGATCTTGACGCAAATGGGAACTTCACCATTCAGATGAAAGTTTCAGAGTTCACCACTGCCGGAACAGGCAATGTGGGAATCTATGTGTATGCAGGCGCTGGCGCTATCAATGCAGCTCAAGAACTGTTCCTGCCGCTTGTGTTTGCCCATCCTCATAACCCCACTGTGGGCATGAAGGTGACACCAAAGGCAATGGTGGAAGCTGCCGGCGTGTCGGTGTCAAAGAACGCAAAAGTGTCAACAGTTGTTCGTGGCACCAACAAGGTCTGTTCAGTGTTGAAGGGCGCACGCCGCATCTATATGGCAAAGACCGGCAAGTGCTACATCACCATCACAGTCAAGACTCGCTCACGCACAACCATTCAGCGCATCACGCTGAACGTGGCGGCCAAGTAATCACGTTGGGAATATTCGGGAGGCATTCCAACAATGGACACAACTCAAGAACTTCTTGCAGCACGCATTAGACGCGAAACTGCACAAGATCATTCACAAGCCGAGGGTGGTGGATTCTTTGGGTCACTGACCCAAGGGTCGGTGTCGGCTGACGCATATCGTGATCTTCTTGTGCAGTTGCTGCCGGTCTATGAAGTTTTAGAAGCCTTCGCCGCGAAATATCGCGCCGACGGCCAGCTTGTTTCCTTGTTTGATCCCCAACTAGACCGCGCGGACCATTTGCGTGCAGACCTAGCAGCCCTTCCAGGCGATAGCGATGTTCTGCCGCAGACACACGCGTATGTCACTGCAATTCAGAAGGCGGGTGATGCGTCGGCAACGTTGTTGTTGGCGCATCACTACACCCGCTATCTCGGTGATCTATCAGGCGGCCAATTCATTGGTCGCGCCATTGCTCGTGCATTCGGTGACACAGTTGCCAATGCAATGTCATGGTTCAACTTCGATGAACTAGGTGACCTCACCGAGTACAAGGACAATTATCGAGCACATCTCGATGCGCTCAATCTGTCGGACGCCGACGCCGTTGCTCTCATTGACGAGGTGCATGCGGCATACACATTGAACACCGATGTACTAGACGCCTTGGCTCAACGTCATAGCGCCTAATTTCGTGGTGGGCAGGTTGTCCGTCCTGCCCACCACTTCATCGGTTGAACCTGTTCGCCACCTCTGACTCATTAGTCTCGTGACATGAGTTCTTCCTCGCCCGCACGCTCTGATCGTCGTCGGGTACGCCGCGTATCGCGAGTTGTTCGTGATGTTGATGCATGGAGTGTTCTCAAAGTGGGCCTGGTGTTTCACGCAGCCATTTACATCGTGCTGCTTGTGTCAGGCGTGTTGTTATGGAATGTGGCGGGAGCAACGGGCACGATCGACAACGTTGAACAATTCCTCGAATCATTCGGTTGGGAGTCATTCACGTTCAAGGGCGCAGAACTTTTCCGATCCTTCGCCATTCTGGGGCTGTTCGGTATTGCGGCTGGGACGGGGCTGTGGGTCCTCGGAGCCGTGGTGTTCAACCTCATTACCGAACTTGTGGGTGGCATTCGGGTCACAGTTCTGGAAGAAGAAGTGGTGGTTCGCACGGTTGAGCCTGGGCCGACTGACAGATAGAGTTCTAATTCCCGTAATGGGGCTATAGCTCAGTCGGTTAGAGCGCATCCCTGATAAGGATGAGGTCACAAGTTCGATTCTTGTTAGCCCCACCAATCTTCTCGTCACTTTCAGCGACGACAACACTGAGTGAGAGGTTCGTTGTGAAATTCATTCGCCAAGTACTCCTCGCTCTTACCATCGCTGGCATGGTGGCCGGTGTCCTGCGTCGCACTACTAAAGGCAATGTTCCTCAACAGCAGGGTGGTTGGCGAGAGGTCACACCTCAGCGGTAGTCGTTATGACGGCATTGTCTTCCACAATCGGAATCGTGGGCCACGGCGTTGTGGGTTCACGCGCAGCTCACACGTTGCACAACCTTCATCAACATGTGCGCGCGGCGTCTGTTCGCACAGCGACCGAATTGTTTGATTGTTCAGTCGTCATCTTGGCCCATGGCGGACCTCATGCAGCATTGGCATCCATATTCTTGGCACAAGGAATTTCTGTTGTCTCCACAAGCGACAACTTGGAAGACGTCATGCGCATCATCGACCTACAAGAAAGAGCTGTTGCCAAGAACGCATCGGTCATTGCCGGAGTTGCGTGTTCGCCCGGCATGTCTGGCTTGTTAGTCAGCCATATGCGGCGAGCGTTTGAATCAATTGACGAAGTACACACCGCAGTACACGGAACAGGTGGCCCCATGTGCGCTCGTCAACACCATGAATCACTCAGTGGGTTGTCGGTGGGGTGGCATGACGGTGAATGGCTACAACGCCCCGCAGGTAGCGGACGTGAACTGTGTTGGTTTCCTGCATCAGTAGGTGCACGTGATTGTTATCGATTCGCTTCGCCAGATCCGCTGTTGCTTCAACGAGTTGAACCAGCGCTCCAACGAATTACATCGCGTATCTCTGCCACGCGCCGAGATCGACTCACTAGCCGTCTTCCTATGTTGCGCAAGCCGCACGCCGAAGGTTTGGAAGGCGCGCTTCGTGTTGAAGTACGCGGAGTACGCCACGGAAAGCGCCATGTAGAAATTGTTGGCATTGCAGACAAAGTGGCAACCATTGCAGGTGTCGTTGCGGCCCATACCGCACACGCCTTACAGAATCAGCCTCTTGCGCCTGGCGTGTACAACTTGGGGCAAGAACAGTTGCCAAACGCCGACATTCTTGATGCTGCTGTTGCATCGGGAATCACGTTGCATCAGTTCGTTGGCCTGCAGACCTAAGCGTCACGCCCGAGCGATTCTCACTCATTCTCGATAGCGTGACCTGATGGGGTCATCACATAGTGCACACGAACATGTGGCTGCAGCCGACATTGCGCATCATGTGGCCACCAAGCTGTCGGACATTGGCCAGCGTTTCACATCGGGCCGAAAAATGATTGTGGAAGCGCTTGCATCGGCCCAACGTCCACTCTCCATCCCAGAGATTCTCCAGAGCACAAAGGGACTTGCTCAGTCGTCGGCATATCGCAACCTCACGGTGCTGGAAAACGCCGGAGTAGTCGTGCGCGTAATCACTACGGATGAATGGGCGCGCTTTGAGTTAAGTGAAGACATCACGGGACATCACCACCACATGGTGTGCAGTATGTGCGGCGCAGTGGACGACGTTCGTATTCCCGACACCATTGAAGATCAACTCGATGCAGCCCTTGCCAAAGTGGCGGCAAAGGCGGGTTTCACAATGGTGCATCACCGCCTTGACGTTGTTGGAGTGTGTCGCACATGTCAATGAAGCTTGCTGCAGCATTAGAAATTCCACCGTTGCTTCCAGGGAGAATCATTCACCTTCCTGGCCGTGGTGAGATTTTCGTGCGTCACCACATTCATCGTGATCCCACTGTCCCCACCGTGTTGTTGCTACACGGGTGGACAGCGTCAGCCGACACACAATTCTTCACTGCGTATGAAGAACTCGCGAGAGATTTTTCTGTGCTAACAGTTGATCACCGCGGACATGGTCGCGGTCTTCGACCCAATCGTCCTTTTTCATTGGAAGATTGCGCCGACGACGCCGCCGATGTTGTGCGCGCAGTCGGGTTGTCGTCAGTCACCACTGTGGGATATTCCATGGGTGGGCCCATCAGTTTGTTGTTATGGAAGCGACACCCTGAACTTGTGGATGCCATGGTGCTGCAGGCAACCGCACTTGAATGGAACGGAACGCGAAGCGAACGCGCTCGTTGGAAGATTGGGCGGGCCATTAGTCCATTGGTACGGCGTATCAGCACACCACGTGTTATTCGCTTTGGCTTGCGCAAGGCCATTCCGCGTGGTCATGAACTCAGCAGATTCATTCCGTGGATTGTTGGAGAAGTGCGCCGAAACGATCAATGGATGGTCAGCGAAGCTGGTCGTGCACTTTCACAATTTGATGCAACGGTGTTTTCGGCAGACATCGATGTGCCTACAGCGTTTGTACTCACCCAGCGCGATCGACTTGTTCCGCCGCACAAACAACAGGCTCTTGCCAATGCTGTGAATGCAACCGTTGTTCCATTAGATGCCGACCACTTGGCACCCATGCAGACGCCACGCGAATTTTCAGCCGCTACTCGTCAGGCTGTTGGCGTTGTGACTGGTCGTCCGCGTTAGCCGTCAACTTGTCCAACGCTTCGTTAATGCGTTCTAGTTGATCGCGCAAATCTTCCATAGTCACAACATCGGCTAATGCAAGACGCACACCAGCAAGTTCGCGCGCAAGATATTCAGTGTCAGCTTGCGTGCGTGCAGCCATTTGACGGTCGCGCTCTAACTGTTCATTATCTCTATCTTCTTGACGGTTCTGTGCGAGAAGAATGAGCGGCGCAGCGTAAGACGCCTGCAACGACAAGATGAGAGTCAAGAAGATGAATGGATAATCATCGAACGGAGCGATGTCTAATACGTTGACGGAAATCCACGCAGTGACCAACACGGTCTGCAACACCAAATAGCGTCCAGTACCCAAAAACCGCGCGATTGTCTCGCTGAATTGGCCGAATGCATCGGGGTCGTAATGAACTCCAAGACGTCGACGGTGACGTGGAGTGGAAAGATCTTGCCGGCGCTTCATGATTGCGTCGCCTGTCGTCTGCGTTGGCGCCAGTCGGCTGGCAACATGCGGTCAAGAACGTCGTCCACAGTGATGGCGCCCAACAAGCGACCTGCGTGATCACACACGCCCACGGCCAACAAGTTGTACGACGCCAAAAACTCCGCCACCTCACGGTCAGAAAGATGTGGTGACACCGTTGGTTCCTTGGCGATGCAACGACCAAGTTCAGTGCTGGGTGGTTCACGTAACAGGCGCTGCAAGTGCACAACACCCAAATATGTTCCCGTTGGTGCTTTGAATGGTGCTTGCGTGACAAACACTTGCGCAGCAATAGACACAAGCCAGTCAGGGTCACGCACTTGCGCCAGTGCTTCGGCAACTGTTGCTGTGGCGTCCATGATAATGATTTCGGGTGTCATCAACGCACCTGCAGTACCGGGGGAGTACGACAACAACGAACGCACAACATCGGCGTCTTCGTCATCCATTGCCTCCAACACTTCAGCACGACGTTGCGCGGGCATTTCTGCCAACAAGTCTGCAAGGTCGTCAAACTCCATCTCTTCCAACACGTCAATAACGCGGTCAAGATCAAGATTTGAAATAAGTGCGAGCTGTTCGTTCTCTGGCAACTCTTCCAACAAGTCGGCCAAACGATCGTCGTCCATTTCTTTTGCCAACAACTGACGTTGTGCAAGTGGAAGAGCACGCACGACCGCAGCAACGTCGGACGGGTGCATGTCACGCAAGCGCGCTGCTTCGGCTGCCATTTCCGTAGTGGCGGCAAATAGGGCACCTACTTCGTTCCACTCCACTAATCGATATGCTTCGTTCCACTCCACCAATCGATAGGTGTTCTTCTTGCCAAACAACCCACCTCGACTCAGACGAACTTTTGCAACTTCCCAACCAGACTCACGCGTCGTAACAGTGGGACGAAGCGCAACGTCGCTGATGGTTTCACCATTGATGCGTGAGTCGATGATGTTGGCGGCCAACATGCGCTCACCATCGCGAGGCTTGAATGGATTCAGGTCAACATCCCAACTACGCAGACGGGCGCCTTCAGAATCAAGCGACCCCACACGATTGGCGTTCACAAAAATGCGTCGGCGCTGGCTGGTAGCGACGAAACCGGTGACACGTGGGGCAGTCCCGCTGCGACCGGGCACCACCACAATGTCGTCAATACGGCCAATGGCGGCGCCGCCCGCGTCAAGCAACGGCAGGCGCAAGATTCGGAATGCATAAATGAGTTCGCCTGCCATAGTGCAAGGGTACCCCCGCCGCTATGGGCGAACGGGGAGATTATTCGACCCTTTCGTAGCGTTCACACACACTTCACCTCGCCACTACAGTGCTCGCGTGCGTGATGCGATTGATGTTCGACCACTCGTGGCAGATGACGTCTCACACATTGTTCAACTGCAACATCATGCATATGCCAGCAACTACTTGGAAGACGCCGACAGTTTTCTGGCCAAAATCACTGCGAGCCCGCTAACCGCATTCGGTGCGTGGCACAACAACCAGTTAGTGGGGTATCTCGTTGCAGTTCTCATGCATGATCATGGGGGACTCGACCTCAATACCTCGCATATTCCGGCGGTGCCGATGGCCGAGGCTCAACGTGTGTATATCCACGACCTTGCAGTCCACCCCGAATTCCGCGGAACGGGGTTAGTCGACACGCTGCTGCAATGCCTTGATGCGGCGGTGACCTCGGCCCCCATTGTGGAATACCTGTTGGTCTCGGTACAGGGGTCTCACGGGTTCTGGGAAAAGCGGGGTTTCGTGGTCAGTTCCGACCCCGTGCCAAATGGGTATGGACCTGAGGCAGTTCTCATGTTGCGCCGATAGTCTCTTATCTGCCCTTCGGGGACGTAGCTCAATTGGTAGAGCGCCTGCTTTGCAAGCAGGAGGTCGTGGGTTCGATTCCCATCGTCTCCACCACTGTGGAATCAACGGCCGTCCTCCTTATTTCGTGCCCGGACAAACCAGGCATTGTTGCAGCGGTCGCAACATGGATCGCCAGCGTTGGCGGCAACATTGTTCATGCTGAACAGCACACCGATGTATCGGACGCCATGTTTTTTCAGCGCGTTGAATTCACGCACGCATCCACCACATCGCTAGACACCCTCACCGCCGGGTTTCAGGCAGTGGCCAGCAATTGGTCAATGACATTCACACTCACGGCATCACCGTGGAGGCCACGTACTGCAATTTTGTGTTCCAAGCATTTGCATTGCGCCGCCGACCTTCTGTCTCGCAATACATATGGAGACCTCGGTCTTGATATTGCAGCAGTGGTGTCCAATCACAATGACGCTGCACCATTGGCTGAATCGTTCAACATCCCTTTCCATCATCTTCCCGTTGCCAATACGTCAACTGGCCGTCAAGACCAAGAAGATCAACTGGCAGCGTTGTTGCAGTCACTGAATGTGGACTTGGTGGTGTTGGCGCGGTACATGTTGGTGTTACCTCCTGCGCTGGTGAAGCCATGGACTGGTCGCATGATCAATATCCATCACTCATTCCTCCCGGCGTTTATCGGCGCAAATCCTTATCGTCAGGCGCACGACCGCGGGGTGAAGGTCATCGGAGCAACGGCGCACTACGTCAGCAACGTGTTGGACGAGGGCCCCATCATTGCCCAGGACGTGGCGCACGTCAGCCACCGTCACGATGTTGCCGAACTCACTCGCACCGGCCGAGATTTAGAGACCGTGGTATTGGCGCGTGCCGTTCGAGCCCATGTCGAGAATCGGGTTCTCACCTTCGGAAACCGCACCATCGTTTTCGGGTAGCAACGTTCCGCCTCTGCAGGTTGTGGCTGGCCAAAGTGGGCAATAATGTACGCACAACGGTTCTATGTCCGACTAGCGGACATCTGGCCATTTTCCACAAAGGAGAATCCACATCATGAGCAGTGCACCCACCCGCCTTCACCACACCGCGTATCTCACCAAAGACTTGGAAGCCACACGCGCGTTCTACGAAGACCTTGTTGGTCTTCCACTAGTTGCAACATGGTCTGAACAAGACGAACTTTTCGGTGCAGTGCGCGTGTACTGCCATTGCTTCTTCGGAATGCCAGACGGAAGTGCACTTGCGTTCTTCCAGTTCGCAAACAAGTCCGACCAAGACGAATTCGATCCACCACTTCCTGCATCACCATTCCGTCACATTGCATTGAACGTGAGCACGGAAGCACAAGACGAAATCTTTGCTCGTCTCACCAAGGCCAACTGGAAGCCAGAAGGAACCTATGTGCTCGAGCACGGCTACTGCCGCTCGCTGTACACCGAAGATCCAAACGGCATGTTGTTGGAATTCACTGCAGACGCACCAGGCGCCGAGAAGATCAATGCAGATCGTCGCGAAGATGCACACGAAGTGTTGAAGCGTTGGCTTGCTGGAGACCACACCAGCAACAACAACTACCGCTAGACATCTCTCACCCCCCGAGATGGCTGGCACCAGCATTCTCTTTGTCCACGGATCATTTTTTTCTGGATGGACATGGGTCCCGGTCATCGAGCGAATCTCTCGACACGGGGTGGATTGTCATGCAATAGAACTCCCATTCACCTCATTGGCTGACGACGTCGCACATCTGCAACGCACCGTTCAGTCATTGAGTGAATCGGGAGTCACGGTTGTGTCTCACAGCTACACCGGCATTACTGCATCCCTTGCTGCGCACTCGGCACAGCACATGGTGTTTGTTGCAGCACGTATGCCAGCGTTAGGTGAATCACAAACGGCTTTGTCACCGCAGTGGGGTAATCCGGATTTCCGAAGCTGTCTGAACATTGCTGATGATGGCGAACTCTCACTTGCAGAATCGGCAACTGATTATTTGTTCCATCGCAGTCCTGCATCATTGGCGCGTCTTGCCATGCAAACACGTCGGTCGATGCGTAGTGAAATACCAGTGGAACCACTGGAAAATCCGGCATGGATCAATGTCCCTAGTAGCTATGTGGTGTGTACCGATGATCGCGCGGTGCAAGTAGATCAGCAACGACTTCGTGCATCATGGGCGAAGCATTCAGTGGAACTCAACACAGACCACTCGCCGTTCTTTTCCGCGCCAGACGAAACCGCCGAGTTCATTCTGGAAACCCACCGTGCTGAAGTGGGGTTATGACATGACGAACAATCAGGGTTGCAACGGTTCAGTTGTTGGCAACAGCGAGATGCGTGCAAAGTCAGTAGAAATTGCTTCGGCTGTTTTCAACAACAACGGCAAGTGTGACTTCTTCAGTTCGGTGAGTGATGTCTCTGCTGCATTCACGGTGACGTTCACTGCAGCAATGACTTTGCCATGCGCATCGCGTACTGGTGCTGCAACAGATCGAATGCCAAACGACAATCGTTCGTCAGACAACGCCCAGCCGCGTTCGCGAACTTCGTCTAATGCAGTATCTATTTCTTTGCGTGATGGTCGAATGCGTGGAACAACTCGTGATTGTGACGGAACCTTCAACACGATGTCGAGTTCTTTCGCTGATAAGTCAGCCAACAGCACTTGGCCCATTGATGTGGCAACAGCCGGAAACCGCGTACCAATGTGCACTGATAAACCAATGATCTTTGCAACAGGAACACGTGCGGTGTACACAATGTCGCTTCCGTCTAACTGCGACATAGAGCTTGATTCATGTGTTTGTGCAACAAGTGCGGCCAAGTGTGGGCGAGCAATATCCCACATGCCTTGTGCGTTGATGTATGACATGCCCAGCTCAAGAATTTTGGGTGTCAACATGTACACACCATCTTCAGCGCGCACGTATCCCAAGTTTTCAAGTGTTAATAGCAACCTGCGTGCGGTTGGTCGCGCCAGTTTGGTGGCATCAGCAACTTCAGACACCGTAAGCGCCAAGTGCGACGTTGAGAAAGCGCGAATCACACTTAACCCACGCGACAACGCCTCGACAAAGTCGCTCTCGTTCTTTTCGCGCGCCATGCGGTGTGCCTCCCAATTCTTCAATTCAACGTGCCAGCACGGAAAGTGAGACAACCATGAACACTGCTCAGGATACGGCCAAGCCGCTGGAAGGTTTGCTCGTTGCAGACCTCTCGCGAGTTTTGGCAGGACCGTACTGCTCCATGTTGTTGGCAGACATGGGAGCCACAGTGATCAAGGTGGAAAGTTCCGCCGGTGACGACACGCGGACGTGGGTGCCACCCACAAAAGACGGTGTTGCCACCTATTACATGTCCATCAACCGCAACAAGAAGTCCATCGTGCTGGACTTCGGCAACCCAGATGATCTTGCGTTGGTCAAGAAGCTGGTGAGCAAGGCCGACATCTGCCTCGAAAACTTCAAGGTGGGTGGGCTGAAAAAGTTTGGTCTCGACTACGAATCAGTGTCGAAAGACAATCCATCGTTGGTGTACTTGTCCATCAGTGGTTTTGGTACCGCTGAAGGCGCATGGTTGCCTGGATATGACCTCATTGTGCAGGCAGTGTCAGGCCTGATGAGCCTCACCGGCGAACCCGATGGTCCACCATTCCGCGCTGGCATTTCAGTGTTTGACGTCATGGCAGGTTTGCACGGAACCATTGGTGTGTTGGCTGCGTTGAATCAGCGCAATCAAACGGGCAAGGGTCAACATGTGGAAGTCAACCTGTTGTCATCTGCCATGTCTGGTCTGGTGAACCAGACTGCTGCATACACCGCCGCTGGAGTGGTGCCGTTCCGTATGGGCAACGCGCACCCCAGTTTGTTCCCGTATGAAGCAATGCCAACGAAAGATCGCGACCTCATCATTGCTGCAGGAAACGACAAGCAGTTCCACGCATTGTGCGGTGTGTTAGGTCTAGACGATGTTGCAAAAGATCCGCGCTTCGCCATTAATGCTGACCGAACAAAGAATCGTGAAGAACTTCGTCCATATTTGTTAGAGAAACTCGCAGAGTGGAACTCTGATGACTTGTTCATCGCACTCAACAAAGTGGGTGTTCCATGCGGACCAATTAACTCAATTGGTGACGGTGTAGAGCTTGCAGAAAAACTTGGTCTTCGTCCACGCGTCACAGTTGGTGAAGGTGATCGCGAAGTCACCTTGGTGCGCAACCCCATCACGTTCAGTGACGGTGAACTTGACTACCGCTTGCCGCCTCCAACCTTGGGCGAGCACTCAGACGAACTTCGTACATGGCTAGAAGGGCTATAAGAACATGACATCACAACAACCCACCTACAGAACCGGTCTTGGTACATCGGATGCCGACAGCATCACGCTGTTGGGTCACGACCTCGCCTCCGAGTTCCTCGGGAAAATCTCATTCGGTGAATTGGCGTACTACCTCATTGCCAAGCAACGTCCATCAAAAGGTCAACTAGTGATGTTCGAAGCAGTGTTGGCATCGTTGGCTGACCACGGCTTCACACCCACCGCAATTGCAGCTCGACTCACATATGCATCAGCTCCGGACTCGTTGCAGGGCGCACTTGCCGCTGGTCTGTTGGGTGGCGGCTCACGCTTCTTGGGCGTCACCGAAGACTGTGCACTGTTCCTCAATCGTGAGCTCACCCGGGTGGGCTTCACCGACCGCACCCCAGAGGAATGGGACAACGTGGCTCGCGAGGTGGTTCGTTCTCAGAAAGAGATCGGCAAGTTCGTTCCAGGACTTGGCCACCCCGTCCACAAGCAGGGCGACCCCCGTACGCCGGTTCTGATGGCTCTGGCCCGCGAGAACGGCACCTTCGGAGCCCACCTCAGCCTGTTCGAGGCCATTGGCCGTTCCCACTCCGATGTCTTGGGCAAGCACCTGCCCTTGAACGGAGCAGGGGTTTGTGGAGCCGTGCTGGCCGACCTGGGTCTGCCCCTCGGAGTCATGCGTGGGGTGGCATTGTTGGCCCGCTGTGCCGGTCTGCTGGGCCACATTGTGGAGGAGCAAACCCACCCCATTGGGGTCGATATCTACATGAATGTGGACAGAAACATCGATTATCAGCCCCCTGTGTGACCCGAGACACCGAAATCCACCCCCTGGTGACCGCAGATTGGTAATTTGTCCGCTAGTCGGGCAATTCCGACTATTTACCTCCTGGGGGAAATACACATGAGCAATTCACTTGCACCCAGCGCCTCACAGCGCTGGCACAAATGGGTGGAAGAGCATCCCGTTGGCGGCCTTGCTGTCATTGGTGTGATCGCCACCCAACTCGGAACCTACTTTGGTTACGTCTTTCCAGCATTTGGACTTCCAACCCTCCCTTGGCCGATGTACAACGGTGCACTCGCTTTGGGAATCAACGGACCAAGCTGGGGTAGCTACTTCAACGAGAAGTTCGAAATCGTCGGCGAAAACGCTGGTTGGCTGTTCTTCTCAGGTAACGCACTTCACTTCGTGAACGGCATTGTGTTCGCAATGTTGTTCGGCATCTTTGCTCACAAGCAGATTCCAGTGAAGGGTCACGTAGCAAAGGGCGTCATCTACGGCGTCATCATGACCATCATCAGCGCAGGCGTTCTCGTTCCATACGCATACGTCGCAGAGCAGGGCTACGGCTTCTTCCTCATGGATGGACCTGACGGTTGGAAGTTGCCATTCGGCATCCTCGTCTGGCACCTCATCTATGGCGCAATGATCGGCATGTTGTACCAGCCAAAGGACAACAACTAGTCGATTCGCATTAGCGAAAGAACTACACGAAGAGCCCGGTTCGAAAGAGCCGGGCTCTTTGCTGTGCATGAAGCAGAACAGAATTATGCGAAGAGGCGCTTTGAGGCAATCTCACAACCCTGAGACAACGCAGCCAATTTGGCAAACGCAACATCGGGGTCAATGGTGGTAGTGCCCACATGTACGGAGAAACCGCAGTCAACGCCAGCTAACAAACGATCTGGCGGCACTACTTGTGCCCACTGTTCAAGGCGCATTGCTACAAGCTCTGGGTGTTCAATGTAATTGGACTGTGGCTCAATAACGCCAGGGCAAATGAACTTGTTCTCTGGCACGCCAAGCTCTTTCAATACGCGCCATTCGTGCGAGTGACGTGGGTTTGCGCCTTCAAACAACACTGTTTGTGGCTTTGCAGTCCACACAATGTCGATGATGTCTTGAATGGGAACATCGTGGTGATGCGGGCCCGGGTAGTTTCCCCAACACAAATGCATACGCAATTGCTCTGCGGGAATATTGCGCACGGCGTGGTTCAACGCCTCAATGTGCATGCGAATGGTGCTGCGGAATTCTTCCAATGACATCTGTGCATATGCCGAGTGGCGACCCATTGCAAGGTCTGGACAATCCACTTGCACAGTTGCACCGGCAGCAGCGATGGCTTCGTATTCAAAACGCATGGCTTCTGCAATCGCGAAGACATATTCCTCTTGTGTTTTGTAGTACTCGTTGCCAAAGAACAACGAAACAACTCCAGGTGATGCAGCGCTGGTAAAGATTTTGTCGTGGCCCGCCTTCTTTGCAGCCGCAGACAGATCAACCATGTCTTTTACGGCAGCTTCACGATCAATGACTTCAATTGCACTGGTGCACGCAGGTGCTGAACGCTTCCGACGGCCAGGGTTACCTGCCACAGCTTCGGCGCTGCGCGGGAAATCAACAAGGTCGTCAAAGAAATAGTTCTGAATTGATTCACCAGCAAAACCCGAGAGACGGTCCTTCACATAGGTGGCATATGAGGGCTTCGACATTTCACCGTCGTTGATGATGGTGACGCCAGCCTTGACCTGCTTGTCCACCACTTCTTGAATGGCTTTTTGCACGCGCTCGTCCAGAGCTTTCTTGTCTACGGGGATGCCGTCCCCAACGGCCCACATGATCTGAATGAGGTCATCGGGGCGGGGGAGGCTGCCGGTGTGCGTGCTGGGAATGAGATGAGAAGCCACTACAAGTCCTGTCAGATAGGTGTGCAGGCGATTCTATGGGCGTACAGGTGTCCGAGTGGCGGCCACTCGAGGTTTCTACAAGCTGGCGATGCTGAGCATGATTTGTACTTGAAGCGCCAGGATTGCCAGCCCGAAAGTGAGCCCAAATCCGATGACCATGTTCAACTTGCGATCAAGCCTGTCAACATCAGCCAAGTTCGTAATCTGTAGTCGTGCAAAAGATTGTGATTGTTGGAGCCTCGTTGGCTGGAACCCGTGCAGCAGAAACTCTTCGCTCTGGTGGTTTCACAGGCGAGATTGTGATGGTGGGCGCAGAACAACACATGCCGTACGACCGTCCACCGTTGTCAAAAAACTATTTGGCAGGTGATTGGGATGACGAGCGCGTTGCATTACGCAAACCAGAAGCGCTCGCAGAATTGAACTTGACATGGAAACTTGGGGTTGAAGCGACATCGTTGAACACAACCAGCAACACCATCACGCTGAAGAACGGTGAAGAGATCACGTATGACGGGCTCATCATTGCAACTGGCGGTGTGGTGCGACGACTACCCAAACAACCAGACATTGCAGGTGTTCATGTGCTGCGCACTCTTGATGACGCAGCATCATTGCGCACAGAAATTAACGATGGCACCAATGTTGTGGTGATTGGCGCTGGTTTCATTGGCCTTGAAGCAGCAGCAACCGCCAAGAAGCGCGGTGCAAACGTCACTGTGTTGGAAGGTTTGGAAGCACCATTGATTCGCGCAATGGGAGCAGCAATGGGCTCAGCCATTGGCGATGTGCATATTCGTAATGGTGTTGCCGTGAAGTGCGGCGTGCAGGTGGCAGAGATTCGCGGCGATCAACACGTCACTAGTGTTGCTCTCACCACAGGTGAAGACATTCCAGCAGATGTTGTGATTGTCGGCATTGGTGTGTCTCCGGCAACTGCGTGGTTAGAAGACTCTGGGCTCACCATTCGTGATGGCGTGGTGTGCGACGCCAACTTGTGTGCCGGACCTGCGAATGTTTTTGCAGCTGGAGATGTGTTGCGTTGGCCGAACGCATTGTTTGCAGATGTTGAGCCAGACATGCGTGTTGAACATTGGACCAATGCAGCAGAACAAGGTGCACACGCAGCAACAAATCTGTTGGCCGTGTTGAACAACACAGAGATGACACCGTATGAAGCAGTGCCGTTTTTCTGGAGTGATCAATTTGATGCGCGCATTCAGTGTTTGGGTCGACCAAGCGGAGACGCACACGTAGATGTTGTTGCAGGTAACCCAGCAGACGGCAAATGGTGCGCCATCTACAGCGTTAATAACCGACTCACCGCTGTTCTTGGTGTGTCTCAACCAAAGTTGGTCATGCCCAGTCGTGCGTTGTTGTCAACACACACCTCACGAGACGAAGCGTTGGCGCACTTTGCTCGCGTCACAGCACCACCACCCGCATCATGACTCTTCCCGATCCTGAACGTCTTGATGTGTGGCGCGCGTTTCGCACCGCACATGCAGCGCTCGACAAAATGCTGACTCATGCATTGGACGAACAAGATGGATTGCAGTTGCCGTGGTACGAAGTGCTCGATGCCTTGGCAACCAGCGAAGAAGGTGCATTCCGGTTCACAGACTTAGCCGAGCGTGTGATGGTGAACCCGTCAAGCTTGTCGCGGCAGTTAGACAAGTTGGAAGAACGCAAACTGATTGCTCGCGAAAAGTCTGTTCTGGACGATGGTCGGGCCATTTTGGTGGTGTTAACACCCAAGGGCCACGAGGTCTGGCGCGAGGCCAGTTTCACCTATTACCGCATCGTTCGCCGAGCGTTTACCAACACCTTGACCGAGACCGATGTTGTGGCGTTACACCGTGTTTTCGCCAAAGTATTAGAAGCCGACTAGGTCACAGCCGTTCAGTTAGGCGCAACGCCACTTCACAGGGCAGACTTTGACCCACCACGGAACCGCCATGGAACCGATGGGGAACCACAAAGGAACCATCATGCAAAACGCAGTAATTGTTGACGCACTCCGCACTCCACTTGGCAAGCGCAATGGCCGTTTGAAGGAATGGCACCCCGTTGATCTTGCAGGTTTCACATTGAAGGCACTGGTTGAGCGCAACAACATTGATCCACATCTCATTGAAGACGTCATCATGGGATGCGTCATGCAGGTGGGCGAACAAAGCTTGAACGTTGGTCGCAACGCAGTTCTTGCTGCTGGTCTTCCCGAAACAATTCCTGGCACCACCATTGACCGTCAGTGTGGTTCAAGCCAGCAAGCAGCACACTTTGCGGCACAAGGCGTGATGGCCGGTGCATACGACGTTGTTATTGCAGCTGGTGTTGAAGTAATGACACGCGTTCCTATGGGTTCTGCAATTGCCGATGGCAAGTACGGTTTCCCATTCGGTCCTCAAGTGTCGGCTCGTTACGCACCTGATGGTGGATTGGTTCCACAAGGCATCAGTGCCGAAATGATTGCTGACAAGTGGGGCATCACCCGTGAGGACATGGACCGTTTTGGTGCACGTTCACAAGCGCTCGCTGCTCAAGCAACAGCCGAAGGTCGTTTTGAGCGCGAGATCCTTCCTGTGTTGGATGCTGAAGGAAACCTCATGACCACCGACGAAGGTATTCGTGAATCTCCATTCGAAAAACTGCAAACACTGAAGCCCGCATTCCGCAGTGAAGAAGAAGGTGGCCGCGTCACCGCTGGCAACTCCAGCCAAATCACCGACGGTGCATCTGCAGTGTTGATCATGAGCGAAGAGAAGTGCAAAGCACTTGGTCTCACACCCCGCGCACGTTTCGTGAACTTTGGCCTTGCTGGTGACAACCCACAGTGGTCTCACACCCCGCGCACGTTTCGTGAACTTTGGTCTTGCTGGCGACAACCCACAGTTGATGTTGACCGCACCAATTCCTGCAACACAAAAGGCATTGGCAAAAGCTGGTCTCACCATGGGTGACATGGACATCACTGAAATCAACGAAGCATTTGCATCAGTGGTGTTGGCATGGGAGAAGGAATTGCATCCCGACATGTCAAAGGTCAACCCCAACGGCGGAGCAATTGCATTGGGTCACCCACTCGGTGCAAGCGGTACACGTTTGCTCACCACACTGCTGCATGAACTCGAGCGCACCAATGGTCGCTATGGATTGCAGACCATGTGTGAAGGTGGCGGCATGGCAAACGCCACCATCATTGAACGCCTCGGCTAAGACATCGTTGTGATCAACACACTCGCGTTGTCGTGGCCCGCATGGGGAACCATTGTGTGGTTCGCTTTCGGCGTGTTGATTTTCCGTCTCACATGGAAATTCGGCTTTGGCATGTTGAAGTCAATGACCACCAGCATGCCGCCGCCACCTCCATCGGGTGAGATGCGCAAGATCAACGTGCGTTATCGATGCAGTGTGTGTGGTGTTGAACTTCGTGTAGTGATGGCTCCAGACGAAGATCCGCCACCGCCGAAGCATTGTCTTGAAGACATGGACATGATCGCGCCCTTGTACGAATAACCCTGGGGTTTTCCACAGAATGGGGATAACCCAGTGGGAAACAACAGCGATGTCATTCGTGATAGTGCACCCTGTATTGGGTCTACCGAGTCGTTAGTGATATTTCGTGGCTGTGTATAAACCGCCGAGCAACGACGCTAATCCCACTGCCAAGTACCAATTACTACGTCCACCGGGCACAAATCCGAGGTAGTAGAAGAAGATCACGATGACGCCAAAGCCCAGCAATCCGAACAACAGATACAACATCCACTGTGGGCTTTGCTTCTTGTAGCCCGGAATGGGTGGGGTATAGCGGCTGCTGGACTCCACTGAATCGTCATCGGAGCGCTGGATACGGCTGGGTTGGGGGTGTCCGCCCTTTGGGGTGACTCGACCGCCCTTTTTCTTCTTTGTTGCCACGGACGAAAGTGTAGAACGCGCGGGGCTAATTGGTTTCATGAAATGGTCATAATCAGGGCAGGCTAGGGGGATGGCGAAGATCCTGGTCATAGATAGCTACGACAGCTTCGTCTACAACATCGTCCAATATTTGGGTGAGCTTGGCGCTGAACCCGTGGTGGTGCGCAACGACCAGATCACAGTTGCCGACGCCGTGGCGCTGCAACCGGACGGCGTGTTGTTGTCGCCTGGTCCTGGTCGCCCAGAAGAAGCCGGAATCATCTGTGACGCAATTCAGGCCTTCGCAGGAAACACTCCCGTGTTCGGTGTGTGTTTAGGTCATCAAGCAATTGGTCATGTGTATGGCGGCAACGTTGTTCGTGCACCACAGTTAATGCATGGCAAGACTTCTTTTATTACACACACCAACACAGGTGTGTTCGAAGGTGTTCCCTCGCCATTAGAAGCAACGCGTTATCACTCGCTTGTGATTGACAGAGACACAATGCCCGCAGAACTTGTGATTACTGCAGAAACAAGTGACGGCATTGTCATGGGCGTTCGCCACAAGAGTGTTGATGTTGAAGGTGTGCAGTTTCACCCCGAGAGCATCTTGACCGCATCTGGTCATGACTTGTTGCGCAACTTTTTGAATCGCTGCGGCAAGTAACTGCAACTTCTCGCCACATGTGCGGCGCGTGGTTCTTAGCCAGCGGGAACTGTGGCGGCGTCACGACCCACTGTCAGAACAATCTTTGTTCCTGGTGAAACCATGGTGCCCGTGGTGGTTCCTTGTGAAATCACTTTGCCAATGTTGGCGTTGCCAGTTGCAAGGTCAACATATTCAATGGTGGCGCCCAGTCCTATTGCAGTCAGTTTGTCGACAGCAGTCTTTTCAAGGTCGCCCTTGACATTGGGCATGGCAACTGGTTGCGGACCAGATGACACATACAACGTGACTGGTGCACCCTTGTCAATCAACTGACCCACTACGGGGTCGGTGCGAATAACAATTCCCTTGGCAACGGTTGCGCTTGCTTCTTCCGCAATGGTGACAACAAATGCATACGGATCTGCCTGCAAGAACTCTTGTGCTGCTTGTGTTGTTTGACCAATCACCACTGCAGGAATTGCCAACTGCCCGCTTCCACCAGACAAGTTGACCGTGATGGTGCTGCCCTTTGGTTGTTGCGTGCCACCTTCTGGGTTCTGCACAGCAACTTGACCAAGCGCATAGGTCTTGTCGATGACATCGGGGCCTTTCACAAACACAAATCCGGCACCTTCAATTGCGGCGCGCGCTGCGTCTTCAGTGAGGCCCTTCACTGCAGGCACTTGCACACCCACAGCGGGGAACAACAACGTGACAGTTTCGCCTGATTTTGCTGTGTCATTTGCTGCGGGGGATTGCCCCTGAACAATTGATGTTGGGTCACACACAGTGTCGGCGGGGTTCAACGCAACAACAAACTGTGCTGCTTCAAGTTCTGCTTTCGCAACATCACACGTTTTGCCTTTGATATCAGGAACTGTGACACCAGATGATCCACCCATTCCCACAATGAGGAAGATGACAGCGCCCACAATGACCAACGCTGCAGCAACGCCACCAATGATGTAGTTGCGTCGTGATGGTGCGGGCTCGTCGTAGTCGGGGAGTGTTTCCTCGGGCGCCATGGAGGCAGGCATGACTTGTGTGTGTGGCGTGGGAGCCATTGCCACAGTTGCGTTGGGATCAACATCGGTGGGGGTCATCACTGTGGTGACTTCTTCAATGTTTTCGCGATTGAGAGGTGCTTGGCCGATTTTCTTGCGCGCTTCATCACCTGCAAATGTCGGCTTGTTGTCAAGTGCTCGACGAAGGTCGTCACGCAAACGTTCTGCGGTGCTGTAGCGCGCCGGTAAGTACTTGGTCATGCACTTGCCCACAATTGCATTCACGTCAAGTGAAATATCGGGAACAACCTTCTGTAGCGGAATGGCATTTTCATTTACTTGTTTGTATGCGGTTGCCAGAGCTGACTCGCCTTTAAACGGCGGAACACCTGCAAGCATTTCGTACAGAACAATTCCTAATGAGTAAATGTCTGACCGCGGGTCAACGCCTTCGCCTTTTGCTTGCTCGGGCGAGAAGTACGTAGCGGTTCCCATGACAGCACCGTCTTGGGTAAGGCCTTCTTCGTGCGCAGCATCGACAGCGCGCGCAATTCCAAAGTCGACCACTTTGATGGCGCCACTGTTACCCACCAAAATGTTTGCGGGCTTAATGTCGCGGTGCACCACATTGTTGCGATGCGCATATGCCAACGCATCGGCTACAGCAATTCCCACCTTCAACGCGCCTTGGGTTGCCAAGCGATTGTTAGGTGCACGGCGCAACACATCGGCAAGTGTGTGACCCTCGACCAATTCCATGGCCATGAAATAGGTGTTGCCTGTTTGGCCCCAGTCATAGACGCTGACAATGTTGGGGTGGTTCAAGCCGGCCACAGCCTGAGCTTCGCGGCGGAAGCGCTCGACGAAATTGGGGTCAATGGCGTGCTCGGGGAACAGCAACTTCAGAGCCACATCACGATTCAGAAGGATGTCGTGTGCCAGGTGCACCTCGGCCATTCCTCCGCGGCCCAAACGGCGCACAAGTTGGTAGCGGTCGTTAATGACCTGGGGTTCTGTATTCGACATAAGGCTCCGTTAGAGGCTACCCGTCTGCCTTCACTTGGTCGGGGCAGCCGTTGTGGGAATGGCAAATGCGGCGTCAAGAACCTTTTTGGCAATGGGGCCAGCTAATCGACCGCCAGTGCTGGCGCTGACTTCATCGTCAACGCCTTTGATAAACACCGAGATGGCGTATCGCGGTGCTTCCACCGGAGCAAAGGCGGTGATCCACGCGTGTGAACGTTCCTTTTCTCCCTCGGGATTCAACTGTGCAGTTCCTGTTTTTGCAGCAACAGATATTCCGTTGCGCAACTGAAGGCAACACGTTGCAGTTCCGTTCTTCACAACCCCCACCATCAACTGCGACAACGTGGCGGCTGTGGTTGGAGCCATGGTGGTCTTCCACACTTCGGGCTGTGTTGACGAAATGACATTGCCAGCGCGTGTGAGGGTGCGCCCCACAACAAATGGTTCCATCATGCGACCGCCATTGGCAACGCTTGATGAAATCATGGCCATATGTAATGGAGAGATTTGCACCTGGCCTTGACCAAATCCGTGAATGGCCAACAATGCCAATGAGTCGGCAAAGTCCTTCGCTAAACCGCCGAACGTGCTGGCTGCAGCATTGGGCAAATCGACTGGCACGCGTTCTTCAAAACCGAATCGTGCAACACCGTTCACCATTTGATCAGGTCCCATCTCTACAGCAACTTGCGCAAACGGAATGTTGCAGCTGCGGCGGAACACTTCTGCCATGTCACCACCACATAACTTTTTGCCGTAGTTGCGGATGGGTTTTTTGGTGTTGGGCGGCACCCATGCACGTTCGTTCTTAAAGATTCGATCAAGTGTGAGTGCACCGGTATCGAAACCAATTGCGGTGGTCACCACCTTCATGGTGGAGCCAGGCATGTATCGCTCTTGGTATGCGTTCGCTAGCAGTGGCTTGCGGGTGTCTGCTTGCAATTGCGTGAGGTAATCGTTGGCCGTGTTGCCGTTGTGTGACGCAGCAATGTTTGGGTCAAACGATGGGTTTGAGTACATGGCCAACACAGCACCAGTGATGGGATCCATGACCACCACAGAGCCCTCGCGCTTTCCCAATGCGCTTTTTGCTGCTTCTTGCAAGCGGCTATCAATTGTGGTGACCACTTTGCCTGTGGTGTCTGATTGGGTTAAGAGATTGCCCGTTGCTTCCAGAAGTTGTTGTGGGCTTTTGCCCACCAACACTGTGTTCATAGTGCGTTCTAGTTGTGTGGAACCAAAACCCAGTGAGTAGTACCCAGTGATATGTGCGTACAGGTCGCCATAGGGATACACACGTTGCACATTGAACTTGTCGTTGGGGTTCTTTTCGGTATTAACAGGTTCGGTGAAGGCGATTACTTTGCCGTCGGCAGTCACAATTTGGCCGCGTGGTTTGTCGAACTCGCGCAATTTCACGCGGTTGTTGCGTCCGTCGTTCACTAGTTGGTCACGGCGCACCACCTGCCATGTGGTGAGCTGCACAAACAGCACAGCGAACAAGGCAATGAGTGCAACAGTAAGGCGGCGAATGCGTTGGTTCATGTGGCAGCTCGCTGTAGTCGCCACGTAATGAATCGTTCCCGCGGTGATGCCGTGCGTGGTGTCTCGTGTAACGACACCGCGGTGTGATCGCTAATGCGAATAAGTATGGCCAGCAACACATAGTTGGCCACTAACGACGAACCGCCGTAGCTCATGAACGGCAATGTGACGCCGGTGAGTGGCACAACGCGCAACACTCCGCCCACAATGATGAACGTCTGCACTGCAGCAATGGTGGTGAGGCCGGTGGCCAATAACTTTTCAAAATCACCTTGCGCGCGAAGTGCAGTGCGTAACCCTGCACCCACCAACAACATGAAAGCACTCAACAACGCGGTGGCACCTAGCAACCCCAGCTCTTCACCAATAGCGGCAAAAATAAAGTCGTTATGCGCAGCGGGAATTGCAGCAGGTGCACCAAGACCCAGACCTGTTCCAGTGAGGCCACCATTTGCCATGGCGAATAACGCTTGAATGGGTTGGTATCCGCGGCCCGTGTATTGATCCCATGGGTTCAACCAAATATCAACGCGTGTTTGCACATGTGAAAACAATTGATGCGCTACCACTGCGCCGCCAGCAAATAGACCTAAGCCCAACACCAGAAAACTTGTGCGCTCGGTGGCTACCCACAACATCACCACAAACAACGTGAAGAACAACAGTGATGATCCCAAGTCGCGTTGCCCCACCATGACCACAACGGAAACTCCCCACGCCATGACAATGGGCGCAAGATGACGAATGTCGGGAATGGTGACCCCCAGAATTTTCTTGTCGCCAGATGTAATGAGGTCACGACGCTCTGCCAAATACGCAGCAAAGAACACGGCTAACAGAATTTTGGCGAACTCACCAGGCTGAAAATTGATGGGGCCAATGCTCACCCAGATTCGTGCCCCGCCACTACTAAACCCAACACCTGGAACCAACGGCAGCAATAACAAGAACACACCAAGGCCTAGCGATGTCCATTGCCATCTACGTAGGTCTCCTGGCTTTTCCAACAACAGCAATGCGGCAGCAAACGCAACAATTCCCACCAAGCTCCATGTTGCTTGTAGTCCCGCCCAACGGTCAGAGAGTCGGGCAATCATGACGTATCCCATACCGTGCAAGAACGCAGCGGTGGGAAGAATAAGTGGGTCTGCTCCACGTGCTAACAGCCGCACTACAACATGAGCACCGAGCACCAGCGAAATGACAAACAACAAGAAGGGCACAATTCGTGCAGGCATTGATGACCGTTCACCCAACGACGCCAACACATACGACGCAGCGGTGATGAGTGCAGACAACAGCACAAGTCCAAGTTCGGTGCTTCTGCGAGCGCGAGCAACAGAACTACTCACGGGGTGACCTACTTGGCAACGGTGGTAGAGGTGCTTGTGGTGGATGTTGCGTCAATAATGGCAATCTTCACCAAGCTGAGGTACTTCTGCGCTTGTGATGACGACGTAAATGTGAGGTTCATTGCTACATCTCGCAAGATATCTTCGGGAAGCTCGTCGCCACTTAACTCAGTTTGTGTGTCGATTGTGGGTTGAAACCACAACACGCCACCAGGTCGTCCGCGATACACCGCAACGTTGTCAGTGTTATCAAACCCAATAAAGTACCCACTGCGTGCATACACACCAATGATGGTGACACCACTTAACACAATGGCCGTTAACACACTCCAGAACAACACAGCCCCCACATAGCGCTTCTTCTTGCGCAGGGGAACAGCAGGTGGTGCTGATGGCACTGCCGTCATTTCTGAGGTGGGGTCTGATTCGGGTAGCTCGACTGGTTCGCTGATGTCGTCCAACACATTCACCACAACAACAGTGGTGTTGTCGCGTCCACCATTGGCGTTTGCCACCATAACTAATGCTTCAGCGGTGTCTTGCGGATCGGTGTGTTGTGACAGCACTGCACTGATGTCGGCATCTGATACTTCGTCCACCAAACCATCGCTGCACAAGATGAGACGGTCACCAGTGCGCACAAGATGACTAAATACATCGACTGCCACATAGCGTTCAATTCCCATTGCGCGCGTGACAATGTTGCGGCGCGGATGCACGCGAGCTTCCTCTGGCGTGATGATTCCCTCGTTCACCAGTTCTTGCACATAGCTGTGATCCACCGACAAGCGCGTTAATGCGCCTTGGCGATACAGATATGTACGAGAGTCACCAACGTTTGCAATAAGAATGCGTGGTTCTTCGCCCGGAACAACGGCCACCGCAGTCAGAGTTGTTCCCATTCCACTTTGTGTGCTGTCATCCAAACTTGCGGTGTAAATAGCAGTGTTGGCTTGTTGAACAATGTCGCGGAATTGATCAGTAGTGAAAATGCCGTTGCGCGCACCAGCTTTCACGGTGGTGACGGCAAGCTCGCTGGCAACTTCACCTGCGTTATGGCCGCCCATACCGTCGGCCACTACGTACAAGTTCTCTTCGGCCAAGAAGGCGTCTTCGTTTTGTTGGCGCACCATTCCCACGTCAGTGGTTGCACCCCATTTCAGTTTCACGAACGCATCTCCAACACTGTTGAGCCCACTTGAATTCTGTCGCCTTTTCGCACGGAACGCTCACCACTAATACGTTGTCCGTTCACAAATGTGCCATTGGTGGACTTCAAATCAACCACCCACACATTGTCGGGGCGAATTTCAATGCGTGCGTGATGGCCCGATATAAACGAATCGTCAGTGATGACAAAGGTGTTGTCCTCGTCGCGACCCAAGGTAATGACGTTTGACAAGGTAAATGTGCGCCCGCGATGTTGCTTTGGTTCAATCACCACAAATGTGGGAACACCTTTCACACCACGCTTGCGTTTCGGTTGGTCTGTGGTGCTGGTGGCAATAGGCGTGCGCACTTCGCTCCACACGGCCCACAACACACGGCCAAAGAACAAGTAAATAAGCGCAAGCAATAACAGCTTCAGCGCGTTGAGAAGTGCGTCAGTCATGTTCGGGCTACGAGGCCTCGAACCTCACCTGTGCGGTACCAAAGTTGATGACATCACCGTGCTGCAACAATTGCTCGCCGGTGACCAACACACCATTTACTTTGGTTCCGTTGGTTGATCCCAAATCCTTTACGGTGACTTCGCCCGCAGCAGACACAAACTCGGCATGGGTACGGCTGACGTTGGTGTCGTTCAACACAATGTCGTTTTGTAGATGCCGGCCCAACACGTAGTTGCCTTCGTGCAGTTCAATGCGCTGACCACCAGGAAGAGTGAGCACAGCGGGGGGATGATCGAATGTTGATGGGGGAGGCGGCACCACTTTTAATGCAGGAGCTTCTGGTTCTGGTGCGGGGTCCGGGGTGGATGCAGATTCTTGGACAATGTTGCGACTATCAACGGAGAACTTGCCTTTGCGAAGGTCGGGGTTGGTGTGCAGGGCAACGCGGGCTTTGCCATCTACGTGGTAGCCCTCTTGGCCGATGTATTCGCGAAGGGCGGCAGTGAGTTCCATGACCAGGGTGGGCTCAATTTCGGCGAAACCTTCACGGTCGTGGGGGTTCAGATGAATGAGGAAACTGTTGGGCACCACCCGGCGACCCTGGGCATCAACGGTGCGCTCTTGATCCACCACTTGCAACAATTTGCGGCCCAGTTGAAGAGGCTTCACCCCCGACTTGAAGGCGCGTGAGAAGAGACCATCAAACAAGGTCTCGAATGATCGCTCGATAGCGCCTTTAGCCATGAGGACAGGCTACTTTCCCCACATCTATGAGGTCTGCCACATGTCCGTGAAGATAGACCTTTTGTTCAATATCTATAAAGTGAGTGGGTGCCTCATCAACGACCTCTGCTGACTCCGGCGCAGACCCTGCGTCGTGTGGGACTGGCACTCTTTCTTTTCGGAATAGTGGCGCTGACTGCTGATGCCTCCACCCGACAGGTGGCAGCTTCTGGCCCGACACCTATGTTGTGGCTAGATGCCACGAACTCGTCGTCGTATCCCGGGACGGGAACCACATGGACTGACTTGTCGGGTAATAACCGCAACGGAACCTTGGTGGGTGGTATCACCTACAACGCCACAACAAAAGCCCTTCAGTTTCCGGGTGGTTCTAACGGCACGGCATACGTGTCGCTGAATGCCGACATGAACAACTTCACCACTGGCATGACTCTTGAGTTTGAAGGTGAATTCGGTGCCGTGCGCAGCTTGTGGGAGCGCATCTTTGACTTTGCACTTGGTGTGAACCAGGTAGCAGAGGTTGTATGGGTGGGCCAGTTTGAAAACACCAATGAATTGGCCATTGAAATATTCAAAAATGGCACCGGGCAGGGGTATTGCTATACGGCAACCGGCGGAACCGCGCTGGGCACCGTCAATGATCGTTCATTCAATAAATGGTTAGTCACAATTGATGGAACATCGCCATACAAGTGTCGTATATACAAAAACGGAACAGAACTAGCTACGCGTGTCACTTCGTTTCTGGCTCGAGACACCAGTCCATCTGGCGCTAACGCGAATGGGTCTAACTATGTGTTGCCCACAAATACATCGCGACCATCGGCATTTCTAGGACGAAGCAATTTTCCCGCAGACAATGATTTAGAAGGTTCCATCCGTTTTCTGCGTTTGTATCAGCAAGCATTAACACCAGCAGAAGTAGCAGCTAATGCAACCGCAACGGTGACTTTTAATGCCAATGGTGGTTCGGGGTCTATGACGCCACAGACTTCAGGGTCTAGTGCTGCGCTAACTACCAACACATTCACGTACAACGGTTTCACATTTGCGGGTTGGAACACCGCGGCCAATGGAAGCGGAACGTCGTATGCAGATGGTGCAACGTATCCGTTCTCATCCAGCACCACGTTGTATGCACAGTGGACTGCAAACCCAACAACGACTGCGGCACCCACGACTACAACCACTGCTGCACCCACCACAACCACAACTGCTGCGCCCACGACTACAACGACTGCTCCAGCGACAACCGTTGTGCCAGCCAGCGTGGCACCAACAACAACTGCAGCAAGTGCAACAACAAGTGTGGTGAGTACAACAGCTATGTCGCCAACCACAACGGTTGATGGCGGAAGCGATGAGCTAGTGACTGCGGAATCTGATGAGTTGGTGCGCACGGGAATCGACTTTGGTTGGTGGACGGTACTGGCCATTGTGTTCATGAGCCTTGGCGGTGCGTTGATGGTGTCCGGCCAGGTGTTGAAGCAACGCCAGTAAAGGTGGTGTAGGCAGGCTTTTGGCCTGATTGCTTCCATCAAAACGCGGCTCCCGTTGGACGCTTAGAGCCCAGTTGATAGCGTCATGCGTCTACTACTCGCGCGAGTGGCGGAATGGCAGACGCGCTGGCTTCAGGTGCCAGTGTTCGCAAGGACGTGGGGGTTCAAGTCCCCCCTCGCGCACCATGGGTGTCCGCGGGAGGAAAGCGCCCCGTGGATGCCCACCTTCTGTTGTACGTCACTGAAATAGGCAATACTGATACGTGATGAGTCCCGAAACCACCCAAACATTGTTGGCATCACTCATGAGCATCGTGTTTGTTCTTGTGGTGTATCGCTTGGGTCGTCGTCAAAAGTTGAGCTTTCGATACACAGTTGGTTGGCTTGTTTTGGGAGGGCTTGGCGTAGTTGCTGGCATCATCTTGCCCCTTGCCGAACCCCTTGCGAATCGCCTGCATCTCAGCCCGGCTGCGCTTCTGGGTGTTGGTGCTGTTGCCTTACTTGTGACGTTATGTGTTCAGTTGTCAATCAGTATCTCTGGTTTGCAAGAACAAGTGCGAACGCTCGCTGAAGAGGCATCGTTTTTGCGTCTTGAACTCGAGGAGTCTCAGCGCTCTGAACAGTGATCTATTCCGGAGTGTTGTTCCGAAGATTACGAAGCTGAATCCAATGAACACTCATTGAACCTTGGCCCAAATAAGTCGTTCGAATCTCAATTTTTCCCGCAGCATCTTGATTAATTCGGATGGGGAAGAACATCTCTCGATTCATGCCATTGGTGGAAGTGAGTGGTTGAGTTTCAATGCTCATCATCTTGTCTGCAATGTAAACATCGATCTGTCCCACATCAGACGAAGTTTCTGATGAGGCAGAAAATTGAATTCCAACTTCGTAGTCACCTTCAGGAACTTTGAAAAAGGGTCCGTATGAGAGAAAACCTTTACCGTCAACAGATGTTGCGACTCTGCTCAGGTTGTCAATAGTCCCCACTTGACTAGGAAGTGTTGACGCTGCCCATCGTTGTTGTGGAAATGGTAAATCTCCCCATCGTGCATAAGTTCCCAACGCAATGAGTGCAACACATGAAAACACAAGGAGAGCGTTACGACGAAGCTTTACGGAAACAGACGACATTGCACCCAAGGCAATGATGACAATCGCCATGACGACGAAGATGAAATTCGGAAGGTAAGAATATGCCCAGCGGTAATCGCGCCATTGAGGCAACCATGCTTCAATTGGTCCCCAGAATGTGGCATACGTACCAATCCATCCGTCAAATATTCGCGGAAACAAGTCAATTTTCTGAATGAAGATTCCCCACAAATAGCGAATTTGAATCGAACCACCAATCGCCAAGACCGTGACTGCAAGTTTTCTCTGCTGTTCCCAAAGTTGAGTGAGCGCAATTGCTGTGAGTGCAAAAAGTACAACAGTTGCGGTCCACCCGAATCGACCACTAAAGCTCCATCCGCCGTATAGGTTCCAGTGCGTTGCATTTGGACCAAGCGTTGTCAACATGACAAGCAATGTTGTTGATGTTGCAATGGTGTTCTGTCGAAATAGACGCACTAAGAACAGCAACCCGACAAGGTGGAGTGGTTGTTGGATAAGTAAACCTTGATTTTGGTCAAGGAACAGGCCGAAGAATTGCATGATGGCAATGCGATTCAACATGATGTCGCCAGATGAGTACGGCCCAGTTGCATTTCCGAATGCGTAGAAGTTGTAGAAAGCCAACAGCATCACTGACAGTGCCGCAGGTAACCACAAACGAACAATGATTTGTTGTAACCGCAATATCGATTTGTTATGATACGCAAGGGCTAGCAAGATGATTCCCATTGGCAATGAGTAACGAATGTGCAGCCACGGCAAGAACGCAAGGGCAATGGCGCTGAGAGTCAAGGCTCTTCGCGACAGATTTTTTGGTCCGCGCCACAACATGTACATCCCGAGGAGACATAACGCTCCACCTGGAAGATCGGGATAAATCTGAGTTGCTGCTGGAAGTAATGGCATACCTACAACCAGTGGAAGGAGCAAAACGAAACGTGCCCGTGGTGAAAGAGACGACAACGAAACAATTTGGGAGAGAAGCCACACAATGAGGCCACCAATGGCAATCATGGCCAAACGGGCGCCTAGCTCTCCAAGAAATAGGTAGGGAATTGCAAGAACAATTGGCAGACCAATGTTGTGAACATTGAAAAGCCCGCGAGGGCCTTGCTCTGCGTGGGTGTTAGCCGGTGATGGTGTTGCCCCCGAGGGTGCAAGGCCGTTTTCCACAATTGTTCTGTTTCGGAACTCGCGCGTATATGGGCCCGTCTGTTCAAGCTCAAAAGTGGGCAGGAGCCCATCGGCAATCACCAGATAATGGGGCTCGTCCCCGGTTATTTCGTGCATGTCGTTGGCTTGCCATATATATAAGGCAAGAAACGACAACGACATAAAAATGGCTACTAGCAGCACATCTAGGCGTCTTCTCACGAATGGCGACCCTAACACGGGTACTCTTTTAGAGATTGGAGGCAGTTGTGGCACTGGATAAGTCAAATGTCCTCGTTCTCGTTCCGGCCTTCAATGAGCAGGAATCAGTGGGCGCGGTCTTGGCTGAATTGAAGACACATGGCTTTTCCTCTCTTCTGATTAGTGACGGATCCACCGACCGTACGGCTGATATCGCCTGGAATGTTGGGAGCAAAGTTCTTGAACTGCCCATCAATCTGGGGGTGGGAGGGGCACTTCGAGCTGGTTTTAAATTCGCGTCTCGCCATGGATACCAAGCAGTCATCCAAGTGGATGCCGATGGTCAACATCCTGTGACTGAGATTGAGAACTTGATAACAGCAGCCAATACCTCGGGTGCTCACATGGTCATTGGTAGTCGCTTTAAAGATGGCGCCGGAAAGATGGATGTGTCGGGTATTCGTCGTGTAGTAATGCGCTTTCTCTCGTACAGCGCCACTTCTGCAGCGCGCGAAAAGATTTCTGATTCAACATCAGGGTTCCGACTCATTCGCACTCCGCTTCTTGACGAGTTCGCCAAACACTTCGCAGTTAATTATTTGGGCGATACGTATGAAGCTGTGATTGCAGCAGGACGCGCCGGATATTCAGTCGTAGAAATTCCTGCAGGATTACTTCCAAGAGAAAATGGTGAATCCACAGCGAGCACTAGTGCTGCTATTCGATTTACGTTAAAAGGTCTTGGCGTTGCACTCTTGCGTATGCAACAAAAACTGGCATCGTTGTCAGATAAGTCCTAATTATTGGGCAAGCGCTAGCGGCCAAGCGGCACAACTGTGATGTTGCCAATGTGCTGTAAGACATTTCGTCCATCCAGCACAACGGTTACCCCAGGAAGATCTGCAGCAGTCATGTTTCGATATTCAGCATGATCAGCTTGAAGAATTGCAGCATCGGCGGTTTCGCCAAAATGGAATGGTTCAAAACCTTCGTGACGTAATTCGTCATCTGTGTACATCGGGTCATGAACAACAACCGTTGCCCCACGTTGCTCGAGTGCCTCTACTGTGGGAAAGACGCCCGAGAAAGCAGTTTCTTTCACGCCACCTCTATAGGCGGCACCAAGAACGACAACCTTCTTTCCAGCAACAGATCCAAACGTCTGCTCTAACCGCATGACGGAATGCGCTGGCATTTCAGCGTTTGCTTCGCGTGCCGCACGAACAACAGTGGCGGCAGGGTCGTTCCACAGATACATGCGCGGATAAATAGGAATGCAATGTCCACCGACAGCAATACCTGGTTGATGAATGTGACTAAATGGTTGGCTGTTGCATGCCTCGATAACGGCATACACATCAATTCCGTTTTGCTGTGCAAACAATGCAAACTGGTTGGCAAGCCCGATGTTGACGTCTCGGTAGGTGGTCTCTGCAAGCTTTGCCATCTCTGATGCCTCTGGGCTTCCCAAGTTCCACACACCATTAGGCCGGGCAAGGTCAGCGCGCTCATCAAAGTCGAGCACGGCGGAGTAGAACTCTTCGGCTGCTTTTCCACATGCTTCCGTGAGCCCACCCACAAGCTTGGGGTATCGGCGGAGGTCTTCAAAGACACGGCCTGTAAAGACTCGTTCGGGGCTAAATGCCAGATGGAAATCGGTTCCTGCCTTGAGACCGCTTCCTTCTTCCAGCAATGCGGCGAATCTGTTACGTGTTGTGCCCACGGGGAGAGTGGTCTCATACGACACCAATGTCCCTTTACGCAACCCTCTGGCGACATCTTTTGTTGCTGAATCCATCCAACCGAAATCCGGGACCCCTTCAATGTCAACAAACAGGGGAACAACGATGACCACTGCGTCGGATTGTGCGACCGCCTCGGCCGTGTTAGAGGTGGCGGTTAAGTTGCCGCTAGAGACAACCGCCTTCAGTTTCTCCTGAAGGAAGGCTTCACCAGGGAAGGGTTCGATTCCGGCATTGACCTGTTCCACCGTTGTGGCGTTGACATCGCAACCAATGACTGTGTGTCCCTTTTCTGCGAACTGAACGGCAAGTGGGAGCCCAATTTTTCCGAGAGCAACAACGGCAATCTGCATAACGGCAACCTTACTCAACGGGACTCGTAGAATAGAGAGGTTCATGAAATGAAGGGTGACTTGTGCGAGTACTTAGTGTGGTGGGAGCAAGACCTCAGTTTGTGAAACTTGCACCGATCCATCGCGCGTTGGTGGATGCCGGTCACGAGCACATCATTGTTCACACTGGACAGCATTATGACCATGACATGTCAGATGTTTTCTTCGAAGACCTAGGAATTCCTCAGCCAGACCTCAATTTGGCTGTTGGGTCTGCATCGCACGGAAAACAAACTGCACACATGCTTGAGCTGTTAGAGCAAGCGTTTCTTCAGTACAGCCCCACATGGGTGTTGGTATACGGAGACACAAACTCAACCCTTGCTGCTGCAGTTGCTGCCGTAAAAATTCATCAACCACTTGCGCATCTAGAAGCTGGTCTTCGTTCATTCAATAGACACATGCCAGAAGAGCACAATCGTGTGTTGACGGATCATGCAGCAGATTTACTTCTTGCGCCCACAGATGTGGCGGCTGAACACTTGCGTCATGAAGGCCTTGCATCACGTACAGTAATTGTTGGCGATGTCATGACCGATGTGTGTTTCTCTACACGTGATCGTGTGAAGTTGGAATCCCCAGTGATGCCTACTTATTGGAATAGTGGTACCGAATATGTGGTGTCTACTATCCACCGTCAAGAAAATACAGATGATCCTGAGCGCCTACAGAAGATTATTGATTACCTGGCATCGGCATCACACGAAGTACGACTGCTGGCTCACCCGCGACTGAAGTCCAAAGCAGTGGAATTCGGAATCACGTTGCAACAAGGAAATATTTTTGTCTTTGATCCCTTGTCGTACCCACAATTAGTTCATGCAGTGCTGGGTGCACGAGGAGTGGTAACTGATTCCGGCGGGCTACAAAAAGAAGCGTTTTTGTTGAGAACTCC
>VFQS010000474.1_pt1 | contig 44798 bp, 43 predicted proteins | sample 3512361 | NCBI WGS metagenome assembly VFQS01 (sample SAMN10412375, study PRJNA504923) | tailings metagenome | isolation source: Relicate 1 Philex TSF3 active mining | place: Philippines
CTGCTGGACCGCTCTCACCTGTGACGGTGAAACCTGTTGGGACGCCTTCTGCATCAAGGCCAGGCCACTGAGCAGCCTTGCCGCTCTTGACGTATACGCCAGAGACCATGGTTGATGACTTCTTCGCGGGCATCGAGATAGATGGGGCAGGAACAGCCGATTCTGCACTTGGAGCAGAATCTGCAACCACACCCGCTGAATCGTTTGAAGAAACAGTAGGCAGAACACCTTCGCGACCTGTCATTGAGTTAAAGCCAAGGAAGGCTGTTACTACTAATAATAAGGATAAAGCAACCTTTGAAGATTTGGCAGCGAGCTCAGATGCCTTCTTATATGTGGTCGAAAGCATGTCGAGGGCGGTAAGACCACGCTCGTGATCGATAACAAGCTCAGAAAGCACGCGGCGAAGAGACGTGCGAGCGCGAGAAACCGTGTGGCGCACTGCAGATTCCTTGATTCCAAGCTCTGCTGCAATCTCTTCTGTTGAACGGCCTTCCATCTCCCACATAACGAGCGCTGCACGCTCAGCGGGGGACAGTAGAGCCAAAGCCTGGCGGATAATTGCTGCATCTTCAGCTTGGGATAGTACTTCTGAGTGATCGCCTGAAACCTGCCACTTAGCCTCAACTTCAGCCTGGGCATCGTCGATAACAACAAGGTTCGGACGACGTCCTTCCATGCGGAAGTAGTCGATGCAGAGGTTTTCAATGGTGCGGTGTAGGTAGGAAAGTGCGTGCTCTTCAGATTCAAGTTCAGGAGCTGCAAGCATGAACTTTATAAGTGAGTCTTGGGTGATCTCTTCAGCCTTAGCTGAATCCTTCAGTACTCGATTGGCATGCGCGAGTAGCTCTGAACGGTGCTCAGTGTAAAAAGCCCCCAGTTCAGCAACTGTCCATACGCTAAGTGCCACTTTTTGGATCCTTAATTAACCGGTTTTGCCCTGCAGAGTCAGCCGTCGCTACCTCTATCCCCTACTACGAATCCGAGTCTAGATTGTCGCGGGAAGAGGACAAAACGGACATTTTGCTAAAGTCCCATCAATTGAGCTTGCCTCTCAAAATTAGGAACAGATGCACGTACTTCGGCGAAATTCCCCGAAGCACGAATCTTGCCTTCTTCAAGATAGACCAATTTATCTGAATTTCGTATCGAAGATAGCCGGTGAGCAATCATTACGACCGTAACATGGCCTTTTAGACTCAGAATTGTCTCTGTGATCTCTGCTTCTACGTCGCCATCCAACGCACTTGTGGCTTCATCCAGAATTAGGAGTTGTGGTTTGGTAAATAGTGCACGTGCAATGCCCAAACGTTGTCTTTGCCCACCACTGAGTCTCGTACCCCTATCACCAACATGAGTATTCAGGCCATCCGGAAGTGATCTGACAAAACTTTCAAGGCTGGCGGTAGCTAAGGCACTCCAAATTAGATCATCATTGCCTAAATCAGTGTCATAACCCAACGATACATTTTCCCTCACAGTTCCGTTAATGATAAGCACGTCTTGAGGGACATAAGCTACAGCCCCAGGCCAACGTGAAACTGTTTTACCAGGTTCTATACCCGAAATAGTCACCTGACCTTCATCGGGCTTTAAAATTCCTAAAATTAAATCAACAAGTGTAGTTTTACCAGATCCAGAAGGCCCAACTATCGCGTATACATTCCCTGGTGGAATTACAAGATTGATATTTTGCACCGCGTTCAAACCATCCTTTTGATAAGAGAAGGTTACTGCTTCAACAACCACTTCTGGCACAAAGTTTTCATGATCGACTACTAATTCTGTTGAGGCGTCATTCTTAACTGGAACCGCTTGAAGTTCTTCAATTAGATTGAAAGTAATCGCTGCGGCACCCTGACTTCCCTTTATTTGGATTGCACCTTGTTGCAATCTCAAAACAGCAGGCGCAATTCTTGTGCTTGCTGCCAGAAATACTGCCAGAACTCCAACAGCACGAGATGCATCATGAAGCAAAAATTGTGTTCCGCAGATAATCAAAGAACCTATAGACACGCAAATTTCTACGGCATACTTACTGATGTTAGGCATAAATGAAAACTCGGCTGCCAAGTCCGCTAATTGCAGACGTTGTTGTCCTACTGCACGCCCATAATAATTTTGTCTGTTCTTTACAACCAGCTCTCGGAAAGATGATATAACTTCAATAATTTTCTGATTGCTCGCGATAGTCAATTCTGATCGTTCAATTCCAATCTTTGTTGCTCGGACATGCAACAGTTTGTAAAGTGCAAAACCAATGATCCCAAATATAGCTAAGGTACTCAATGCGACAATTTTGTCCACTGCGAAGAGACCTGCCGCCAGAATTAATAAGAGGGTTATATCTGAAATCAAATTAACAACGGCACTTAAAATGCCAATCGTCGCAGCTTCAACTCCAGATGTAAGCCCAAAAAGGCTCTCTTGAGAGGAACGAGTTTGGACCCGCAAAAGATTCTGTCCCAGAAATTTGCGAATCAAATCACTAGATATCTTTGCACCTCTACGGCTCAAAAAATAAATAATTTTTCGAGAAAAGTAAATAGAACATATGGTTTTTCCAATTAGAAAAATGGCTGCTAATCCGCCCAGGATAGCTATTTGCGTCTGCAACTGGTGATCGGATAGCTGGAGAAATTTAAGAATTTTTCCAACTCTGTCTCCGGCTTGCTGACCTTCAATACCTCTGACTGAAAGCGCCCCAAGAACGCCGATTAATGCAATTCCAACTAAGTCAAGTAACCCCAAGAATATTTGTATAAAAATAACTAAGAAAACTTTTCGTCGGTCGGAAGAAGAAAGCATCTGCGATGCTTTCCAAATATTCGAGGATTTAAAGGTATTCCATCTGCCTGAAGTCATAGGTTCATCCTACTTGCCTATAATCAAGACTGTGGGAAACCTATGCGTATTGAGGTAGATTTACTTTATGGCTAAAGGTGTATGCATAGTCTCAAGCATTTTTCCTCCCGATATTGGCGGGCCCGCAACTTTCACTTATGACTTTTCAAAATGGATTCATCAGAGTGGAGAAAATTTGCGTGTAGTGACTTATGCATCAAGAAAAGCAGTGGATGTTAATGAGGGTTTCTCGGTTTCGAGGGTCTATTTAAACGATTTGATGATTTCTAGAATCTTTCGAATAATCTGGAAGATTTTACGTGCAGGGAGAGGATCTAAGTACTATTTTGCGACTGGTGCATTCATCGAAACTTACTTGGCTTCTCTCATATCAAAGAAAAAAATCATCGTAAAAATCCCGGGAGATATTGTCTGGGAGCGTGCAAGAAATAATGGAATAACGGATTTGAGTATTGATGAATTTCAGAATTCAAGATTGCCGATTAAGTATGCAATATTTAGATACTTTTTCTTGCGGTCAATAATGAGCGCTAAATCTGTGATAGTACCTTCGAGTTACCTTCTTAGTTTGGTCAAGAAGTGGGGAATCACCGATAACCGAATTCATTTAGTTTATAACTGCATTTCAAATGAATATTTCAAGTCACCTGAATTAAATGAACATGAATACGATGTCTTGACTGTAGCCAGATTAGTTCCCTGGAAGGGAATTTCTGAAATTATTGAAGATTGTGCTTACCTCAATCTGAAGTTGTGCATAGTCGGTGATGGACCCGAAAGGAGTAGTTTAGAAATTCTTGCGGAAAAACTCTCTTCAGATGTGACTTTCCTCGGCCAAATTGATTCGACAAAAATGCCTGGGATCTACCAAAAGTCAAAAATCTTCGTACTAAATAGCGATTATGAGGGATTACCACACGCACTCGTTGAGGCTAGAGCTAGTGGCGTATTTTCAATTGCTCGGTCGGGAACTGGCTCAACGGAAGTAATAACTGAGGGTGTGGACGGGTATTTAATTGGAGGAAAAAATCAGTTTTCGCTACGAGAAGCACTCTCGACGGCGTTAAATGATTCTCACTTTAGAGAAAATGCAATAGCAAAGGCGCAGCTTGATTGCCGCAAGCGATTTAATCAAGAAAAATCATTCAATCAAATCCGAGAAATTCTGCGATGAATAGTGTGCGCTTAAATTCTTCGCCCGTGATGCTGTTGCCCAATATTCACAGAAGAAGTGCAGATATTTCAATTTTACTAACGCGTTTAAATCAGTATTCAAGAGAAATGAGAAGGTTAGATTCTCGATTGAATACACGATTACTCGTAATTGGTTCAACAAACTTTCTTCATGCTAGAAGTATTTCGTTATCCGATTACGAAAGTTTAAAAATTGAAATTGTTGATGGGGCTCCTGGATGGATGAAATTCAATTATTTTGCATGGTCAATCTTAAAGAATCGAGGGATAATACCCTCAATTTTAATTGCCGGGGACCCTTGGCTTGGTTTTCTCAGTTGTATTTTTCTTAAGTTCAGTCATAAGTTTTCACCCAGAATTCAAGTTCAGGTACATGGTGATTTGTACAAGTTTTCAAAACGCAAGAGTTTATCTGAAATTCTAAAAGTTATATTTTTTAACTTTGAAATTCTCTCAGCTGATTCAATCCGATGTGTTTCCGATCATCAAAAGTCTGATTTAATGAAGAGATTTCATTTTCGACAAAATAGAATCTTTGTGGCACCTATCCCAATCAATGAAATCTACTACTCTGCAAGTTTAAATGAGGATAGAAAGCTAATTGGATTTGTTGGTCGCCTTCACCCAGAACGCGGAATTTCCCAAATGACTGAATTAATATTTTGCTTGCTTAAACATTTCCCTAACAATGAAATACATATTGTTGGGGATGGGCCAGCCAGGGCCGAAATGGAAGTGAAATTCAGAGAGATTGAAGGAGCAAAAGTTTATTTTCACGGTTGGTTGCAACCTGCAAACCTAGTTTCAATTTTTGAAAAAATGGAAGTAATGGTTTCCACCGCGCCCTCAGAGGGATACGGAATGGCATTGCGAGAATCGTTGGTATGTGGCGTCCCCGTAGTGGCACGGAATTCTGCAGGAATCCGACAGGCTAGACTCACATTTCCCCATGAAATTGGAGTTTTTGAGTCTGTAGATGAGGCGGTCTCGGAAATCAGGAAAATAATTGCCAATCCAATCTCTACTAATCGTGTATCTGAGATTAGAACTTACCAGAGAGAGATAGATAGCGTTCATGTTCGTTCCCTGTCCGAAAGTTGGATAGATCAACAGTCATGAGAATTTTCATATTGACACCTATGTGTTTGTTATTGGCACTCGCAAAGTTTGGTGATCAAAACAATTACTACTACGTGCTTAGGGAAGAGTCTAATATTTCCCGACATAGGGGGAGAAATCTTAAATTGAGGCATGAGCTGTTACTAAAAATGTTTCATCAAAGAAACATTTGTTTCCAAGAAGTTACAGATCTTGATCTGGTTGAGATATTTTCAAATTCCACCGAGGATTTTGCCGTAGATTTTCAATTAGCGGGACGATTTCAACGCTTGAACTTAATTCCTCTCGATAATTATATGCGCGGAAGAAAACTTTTTCTATTGAGTTTCGGTGCGGACAATTTAATCCCTTTCGGCAGATTTCTAGATGCATTTCGTTCTCCGAAATCATTCAAAGAAATCGTTATTTGGAAGAAATTCTTGAAAAAACTACAGGCGGATTTCATGTTAGTACCAAGCATTAAGGATCTCCCAAGTAAAAAATATGGAAAAACTAAGTTGAGTTCAGTTCCGTTGAACAAGCTCAATAATTCTGAGTACACGTATATTCATAAACTTACTTCTGATTTGCTTCTATTAAATTCTGAGTTCAAAGACTCTCAATTTCTTATAGTTGCTCCGGATAATTCAGAATTCAATAAGAATCATCTTTCTGCTTTGGCGGCCGAGGCGCGTCGACTGCTCGCAAATACCGAAACAGAATTTTCTATTTTATTTAAACCTCATCCTGCTTCAAAATCTGCTCCCGAAGAATTGGCGTTTATTGAATCTGAATTGGGATCAAAGACTTTCAACACATTATCTACAATTGACCTGGAAGCGTTGAAATCCGTACCGCTTGAATTCCTTTTCATTGCCTATCCTTCCTCACTATATGTCGGCACCCCTTCTGCTTCCCTTGCACTAATACCTGACAAGCAAATTTCACTTGTGGGAACATTTAAGAAGGAACTTGACAAGTTACTACTTCGCTCCTTTAGGGCCTTTTTCTCACTTCACGAGATTTCATCCGAGGCATTGAGGAAATGAGCTTGAATTAAGTTAATCTGAAGCCATGTTTAAGCGAGCCGTCATAGTCGGGTGTGGGTCTATAGGAACTTCTCACGCTAAGTCTCTTTCTACGATTTCACAAGAGGTCCATATCGTGGATCCGAAATTTGTAGACACCAATATTCTTGAATTTGAGTTTTCGGCAACCTCAGTAGTCTCAAATCTCTCAGAGCTTGGGTTTTCTCCAGAGATTCTGGACCTCGTGGTGATTTCTAATTGGGGACCAGACCACTGGGAAACGATAAATCATGCAGCTAATCTTGGTTTCTCTCGATTCGTTCTTGAAAAACCGATGACTTCGTCAATGTCTGACCTAATAAGCTTAAAAACTCTCGTTATAGAAAAGAACTTGGACGTGGTTGTGAATCAAGGATGGGCGTCCGAAAAGTTAGGGCTGAGAATAGTTCGTATTGGCGAGGAATTGGGTCTAGGTACTCCAGTAGCCATCTGGGTTAATGGCGGTGCCCGATGCATTTCTACTGCCGGTAGCCATATTATTCATCTTGCTTCTACCATTTTTGGTGGGCAACCAGATTCACTTTTTGGATTTGGAGAAAGTGATCCTATAAACCCTCGACACAGCACATTGTCATATTTCGATGGGACATACTCGGTTAAATTCCGAGATAATTGTTCTCTTGGAATCAATTACACGAATAAATCCTCAATCTCGGGAAATATCGAAATCTATTGGAAGGAGGCTCGAGCGCAATTACTTGATTCAGGTCAAATAAAAATTAATCGTCGCCCCACGAACCGAGAATATAAAGAAATCATCACTAGATATGGCCCTGCTGATGACGAAATTTTTTCAGGAAAAATGCCTCTCTTAACTGGACAAGCGGAAATTTCTCCCACTACTTTGTACATGAAATTGATTGATGAGGAATCTGACTCTTTAAGATTAGAGTTTCTTGACCATCTGAGGAGCAACGAGATCTTACTTCGTTTACTTATTTCTTCAACGCTTGGCCGTCGAATTTCGATGGACGAGCATTTATCAGATGAAATATTAGAGATTGATTTCAAAATCTCATGAGACTCGGCTTCGTTGGATCCGGCTACATGGCTCAAGAACATGCAAGAGTTTTTAAATATCTAGGCTGTCAGATTTCTGCTGTGACCTCACGATTAGGCAGTCCGAATTTACTTGAATTCCAGAAGCTGCACGAAGAAACAGAAATTTACGATTCCTGGACCGAAATGATTTCGTCGAAAAAACTAGATGCTATTGTAGTTTGCACTCCGCCTGAGACTTCAAGAGAAACTTTCCAACTTTTGCTTTCAAATGGAATCCCAGCATTGATTGAGAAACCTGGTGCAATATATTCTAAGGACTTAGAAGCTCTTACTCGTCGAAATAGCCAGCTCTATTTCGCTTATAACAGAAGATTTTACGAATCGATTTTGCATTTGAGGAACTTGGTTTCGGAAAGAGGATTTTTCCATTTTGACTTAATTGAATCGGGTCCAAAATCTAAACTTGATAGAATCCAGATTTTGAAATACAACTCAGTACATATGTTTGATCTAATTAGATTCCTAATACGGGAACCAAAATTGAATTTTGTTTCTTCTGATTCATCAGGAAGCAATCTCATATACGAAATAAAAGACTTTGAAGATTCTAGTATTGGAATATTGAGAGTTTCTTTTGGTGCTATTAGGAATCAACAAATAAAATGGGATTCAGGCAATTTATCCGTGACTGTTAAGCCAATTGAATATCTAACTTCCGCCAATTCGTTTGAGGTTTCTGAACCAACCGCTGATTTACCGATACGGCGTTATGTCCCAATAATGTCTACAACCGAGTCTCCTTCGTCAGTTTTAGTCGATACTAAATTTAAGCCGGGAATTCTTGGTCAAGCAGTTGAATTTCTCAAACTGGTTCGTGACTCATCAGAATATAAGTCTTCATTGTTAGCGAAACCTATTGATGCTTTTCAAGCATTGACTATGGCGGAAAAAATCTCTGAAAACTTGTTACTTTAGTTGGTTGAATTTATCCAATTTCTCAATTGTTTATAAATATCAGCTTTCTTGCTCCACGAAATAACTTTCCCTATTCCATCTTCTACGCTTATGAATTCACGTTTGCCAATCAAAGATTCGAGATATTCCGTACTAGCTGACGTTACTTTAGAGTCATTGGGGTTACTACCTTGTAAATCAAGCGGAACTCGAGTTCTTAATTGAGCTTCAATTATCTCAATTAAATCAGTCATCGAGTGAGGGTTACCGCCACCAATATTCACCAGATCAGTAAAGCCTTTTTCGTGTTTATTCAATTCCTGATCAAGTTGAAGGATGGACTCAGTAATATCAGTGATAAAAGTAAAGTCTCTCTTTATGCTTCCATCACCATAGAGTGCAAATTTTCTTCCGTCGATGGCGCTAGCAATCAATCTAAAATATGCCATATCCGGGCGCCCCCACGGTCCGTAAACTGTGAAGAATCGGAGGCCGCGTGCGCGCGTATTTGAGTTTTTTACATAGTGCGGTGTCAATTTTTCCACACAAAGTTTGGTTGATCCATATAAACTGACAGGGTTTAAATTCGAGTCATCTTCTGAAAATGGGATTCTCGTAGAATTACCATACACACTAGATGATGATGCATATAGGAAATTGGGAACGTCAGTTATGACTGCGGCTTGAAGCAGGTTTGTGTGGGCAACTAAATTGTCTAGGTTATATCTTTGACTTTTTGCGATGGGTAGACGAATTCCAGGCTGTGCTGCCAAATGAAAAATTGAATCAGGACGAAAATTTCTAATTAGCTGTTCTAGATTCTCGTATTCCAAGAGATCTAGCTCTTTAAATAGAATTCCAGAGCTACTCAATAAACTTTTCACTCGCTGCCTCTTCAAGTCTGGGCTGTAATAATCTCTAAATGAATCAACTCCTAGCACCTCGTGTCCCGATGTACCAAGCAGGCTACAAAGGTGAGAGCCTATAAATCCTGCAGCGCCAGTGACTAAGGTTTTCACGCTTCCCCCTGATCGGCATTTATCAGAGCCCACTTAGACTCTACAATAAGGATATGGTATCCCGGAGACATCTGCTGATAGTGAACTACTCGATGTCGACCCATAATCAATTGTTATCGCACCAAATTGACGCAGTTAATGCACTCGTTCCTCACTTTGATGAAGTGACCGTAATTACTCCGGAGTTTGAAGGTGGCAATTTAAACTCGAAAGTCAGGGTATTGAAATATGAGTGGTATTCCAACCGGAAAATCCTTAGCTCAATCAAATTTATAACACAAATCTTAAGAGTATGTCAGGCTAATCGTCCATCTGTAGTTTTCTACCATATGACTGATTATCATGCCGCTATAAGTATGCCGTTTTTAAAGTTAATGAAAATTAGGTCAGTGATCTGGTATGCACATAAAAAGAATTCTTTGTACCTTCGAATTTCGGCGTTTTTTTCTGACAAAATTGTGACTTCGACTTCAGGATCCTGTCCTATTACTAGTTCCAAAGTAGAAGTAATTGGCCAAGCAATAGACAGTAATGTTTTCTCCCCTAGATTTAGTCGAGAATCTTTCAACTTTAATAAACTGCTACACATCGGTCGTTTGGATCCATCTAAAAAACCCGAATATATTCTTGAGGTGGCACATAACCTAAGGGAGATAAACAAAAAAATCTCCTTAACTTTTGTCGGATCTGTAGGTAGTACAAGAAATTTGGATTGGTACTCGAAATTTCAAAGCCAGTGTGAATCTCAAGATTGGGTAAAAATCCAATCTGGGATTCTAAGGAAAGACATACCTGATTTCATCGAGAAATTCGATGTATTCGTACATGCCTATCTTGGTTCCTTAGATAAGGCCTTGTTGGAATCCACGATGATGAAAATTCCGGTAATTACAGAGAACCCAGAGTTTATTTCGATTTTTGGAAGCTGGTGTGGGAAATCGAATCCCACTTTAACTGAAGAATATTTAAGTATGCGAAGTCTTGAAAACCACGAACTTGATGCCGAGATTAATCGGAGGGCCGAATTGACAGTTAAAAACCACTCATTGGATGGTTGGGCAGCTAAACTCTCATCAATATTGTGCACCGAGGCCTCTAGGGGGAAACATTGAGAGTTTTACTTACAGGGGGCGCTGGTTTCCTTGGTTCACATATTGCTGAATCTTTGCTTCAAATGGGAAACACTGTAATTGCACTTGATGATTTGTCGACTGGTTCACTAAATAATATTCAACATTTAGAGTCTAACGAGAATTTCAGTTTTATAGAGCATGATGTTCGGGTTCCGTTCCTAACTGATGTTGATGCAATTCTTAATTTTGCCTGCCCCGCCAGCCCGAAGCACTACCAAATTGACCCAGTTCGGACGATAGAGACTAATTTTCTTGGCATCATTAACATGCTCCACCTCGCCAAAGAATCTGGAGCGACCGTACTTCAGGCGTCTACAAGTGAAGTTTACGGAGATCCTACGATTTCTCCTCAGTCCGAAAGTTACTGGGGGAATGTGAATCCAATTGGACCACGCTCATGTTATGACGAAGGTAAACGCGCTGCTGAAACTTTGTGCTTTGATTACAAAAGACAATTTGGAGTCGATACGAGGGTTATCAGAATTTTCAATACATACGGGCCCCGAATGGCTGTTGGAGATGGTAGGGTCGTGTCTAACTTCATTGTACAGGCACTTCAGGGCGCTCCAATTTCCGTATATGGAGATGGTCTTCAAACAAGATCGTTTTGTTTTGTATCAGATTTAGTGGATGGAATTATAAAAAGTTTGATGGTCAATGGAGGATTTGAGTCTCCAATAAACCTGGGAAATCCTGAAGAGTTCACGATGGTTGAATTAGCCAGAACAATTATTGATTTAACCCGATCTAGTTCAAAAATAATTTTTGAGACTCTCCCAGAAGATGATCCCAAACAACGAAGACCTGATATTTCTTTAGCAAACCAATATTTGAATTGGCAACCTCATATTAACTTGAAACAAGGTTTAGAAAAATCAATTGCTTATTTTCGATCGGTTCTTTGAGTTGTATTCAATTTATCACGTTATAACCACGATTTCTCGCGGTGGTGCTGAAAATCAACTCTTAGTTTTGGCTAGAGAGCAAATTCTGTCTGGGAATAAAGTTACAATAATTCCACTCAAGGGACAACCTGAACTCAAAACAGAATTTGAGCTAATTGGTTGCGATGTTGTATTGGACCTGGTCGGCCAATCTCCAATTAAACAAATTTACTTACTGCGAAAAATAATGAGTGGCAAGACTCGGTTTATTCACGCTCATCTTCCCAGAGCTGAATTGATATGTTCCCTCTCAAAACGGCAAAATCCTCTCTTTATCTCGAGGCATAACGCAGAGCCGTTTTTTCCAGGTGCGCCAAAACCTCTTTCTAATTTATTATCGCGCTTTGTCGGAATGAGAGCCAACGCAGGAATAGCAATATCTGAAGCCGTACGTCATTTTGTGCTTACTCGGGGTGAATTTAAGGAAAATTTCCCAATCGAAACTATCCATTACGGATTTAATAGTGCCGTAGAGTCCACAGTTATCCCATCGGTTAATTCTGAATTAAACGTCAACGGCAGTCACTTTGTGATCGGCACAGTCGCAAGAATAGCTCCTCAAAAAGATTTCCCCACATTGTTAAGGAGCTTCAAACTCATCTCAGACAGGATTTCTAATGCAACACTTATTATTCTGGGCGATGGCCCCCTCCTTGTTGAAATGCAAAATATGTGTAAAAACTTGGGAATTCAAGATAAAGTTAGTTGGCTGGGAAGAAAATCAGATGTTCACTTTTACATGAAATTCTTTGATGTATTCATGCTTACAAGTAAGTATGAAGGTTTCGGGTTAGTTTTGCTTGAGGCGATGCAGTCCAAAATCCCAATTGTTGCGTCAAACAATTCTGCTATTCCAGAAGTACTGAGCGAAAACTTTCCGGGGCTAGTTGCTACTGGAGATTATTCTGAGTTTGCCAGAAAAGCATGCGAACTACATCATCAGGAAATTCGAAAGAGTTTCTTAAGTTTCCAAGAAGATAGGTTGAAAATCTTTTCACCTACTATTATGGCCAATAAAATCCAGAAATTTTATGCAGTGTACTCATAATTTTGTCCCGATTAGCAGTTCGCAGAATTTCTCTGAGATTAATTCCTGGCTTAAAAAGGAGTAATAGTGATTTGAGATTTGTCTGGACAATGCTTCTCTTATTTCTTTTGACTTTGCGATTTCGAAAATTGCATTTGCTAATTCTTCAGAATCCGCTTTTTCAATATATTTGACACCACTTTCTTCATCTGGGAAGTACTCCAACATTGCTCGAGTTCTCAAAGAAATGTATGGCACCCCGAAATATGCACTCTCGAAAGCCTTATGGGGTACCGTTCGATCCAAGCGGCTGTTGGAAGATATCTGGCCAATGCTAATAAGGGCATTACTATAGAAATTACTTAATTCATCATCAGAAAAACGACCAATTTTTAATTTAATATTTGGAGGTAACACGGAATTATCTGGCCATTTGTCTGTCACTATCCAAAGTTCTAAACTTGGCAAGTACTGCGAGAAAGATTGAACGATATTTTGAATTCCTGCTTCAGCATTAATTTTTCCCCGAAATAGGATGTATTTATCTGCAAAACTTTTTTTACTTTGGAGTGTTATTGACCGTGATTCATCAAAACCAGTTGGACTTACAGCGATTTTTTGCTTCTCAACAAAAAAACGTGTATTTACATTTTCTTTTTGGACCAAGGTTTCTAGTAAAATTAGTGACGCGCAAGAATAAGCAGCAAAGTCAATGAGATAAGTCTTGAGTCTTGAAATTATTTTTTTCTCGTTTTCTAATCGTGAATTAAATCCGTCGAGTAGTGGCCAACCACTATCCAAAATGATTGGTTGTCTAGTCATTAATCTTAGAATAGGAGTCAAGTAGCTTGACGGGGACATGACAACAAAAACAGTTGCTGGACCTATTTGTTTCCGTGCATATCTTGCGGTTTTCCATACATCAATAAATACATTATTAATTCGAATGAAGTGACTCAGTTCTCCAAGTACCTGTGAATGAAGAAGCACTGCAGATCGAGAGTAATTCTGATCGTAACGACTTATAAAAACAAGTTGAAAGTTAGGAGTCGGTCTTTTTGCATTTGTTTCCATCAGAATCAATTATATGTTTATTGGGTAGTATTTACCTATGAGAATACTTAAATTCCTCCCAATCAGGGTTCATATTTGGGGTGGTTTAGGTTCACAGTTGCATGGCGTGGCACTTGCTCTAGACTTGCAAAACCGATTTCCCAAGAGAAATGTTGTTCTCTACTTGCATACCGGAGGGGTGTCAAGGAGAGAATCGGAGCTTCAGGATCTGTTTCCTGAGATAAGAAAAATTGTGGTTGATGATTTCAACACATTTCAGAAAACGTCATCCCGAGGTCGTATTAATAATCGCGGAAATTCTCTCGCTCAAGTAGTGAAATACTTACTTCTTCAATCTGGGTTGTTGGCAACAAGCAATAATGCTGAAGAATACTTGTGTTTAAAGCCTTGGGTTTGGGAAATTCGTGGTCACTATTCCTATAGACCAATTTCCAGAAAGAGTACAGAATTCATTTTGAACAAAATTACATCTTTAGCGAATTCTGATGAACGAGACACAGGAACACTAGCAATTCACTTAAGGCTTGGCGATTTACTAAATTTAGAATCTAAATCATTCGTGGACATTGAAAAGTTGGGGCGTGAGTTAACCAGAATATTGCAAAATCACAGATTTCAAATTGCTAGAGTTTATTCAGATTCCCCCGAGTTAGCTTTGTCCTATGTTCAGCCGTATTTAGGTGGCTTAAAAATCCAAGTGTCAGAGCGAAGTGCCTTGGATCTTCTCTCAGATTCACTCCACTTCGACTATTTTGTAGGGACTAATTCCAAAATTTCGTTTTGGGCTGTTTTTTTTAGATTTAATAAACTGATTACTTCTGAACATAGTATACCGATGGAAAATCGCCAAAATCTTTTATCTCTGGAGGGCCCTGAAATTAGATTGCCTGATTGCCAATTTTACTAAGAAATAGTTACCTTTGGAAGAGGAATTATGAAATTGGGCCCGCTTGGGATCTTTTTCTTAATTTGAGTTTCAAAATTCCAAGCCAAGATTACACAATAGTCATATTGAATTTCAGAACCCGCAAGGTAGAAACTGATAGGGACGTTAGAGCAACCAAGCTCCCTATTACTCCTTTCTAGCGATTCGTCGAAGATCTCTGCAATCATTTTTGAACTATCACCCAAGTAATGAACAAGCATATTTGCCCGTCCAGAGGCTCCAAATCCACAGATTCTGTTTCCAGAATTCGCAATTTCCCTTATAAGTTTCGATAAATTTTCAATTTCGGCCATAAATTCCTGAATTGCTAATTTTATATTCTTGGGTGTCAGGGTACCGTCTGATTCATTCCTTTCCATCAGAAGAAGGTTTTCCGTTTTGTCTAATTTTCTCTTGGAAAAAATTAATCTATAAGAACCTCCGTGAGATTCGATATTCAAACCGTCAATCAAATAGAGACCGCTTTTTCTTAACAAGTTTTCAATGCTCTTCAAAGTGTAATAATACTTATGCTCGTGATAAATAAAATCAAACAAACGTCCTTTGATCATTCTATATGCAGATTGAATTTCTACTATAAAAATTCCATTTTTCCCCAGTGCCTTCCCAACAGAGTTGGCTATATTCCCTATTTCAGAAATATGGGCAAATGAATTGCAAGAAATTACAAAATCGTACTTTTCTCGCATTTGATAGATTTCTACTGATTTTTCATTAAAATAATCATTTATAACTTTGAGCCCTTTTGCCTGTGCAAGCTCAACGATATTTGTGGCAGGGTCAATTCCTTCGCCTTCTATTCCCATCTGACGAAATGCATCGAGTAGGGGACCATCATTACAACCGATTTCGAGAATATTTTGCTTCTCCAAATTCCCAAAATAGTCCACAAACCAGTTTGCAAATGATTTGAAATGAGAAGTCATTCCGACTGATGACACATATCTATAATCCTCAAATAACAAGGAATCAGATATATCTGGGGAAATGAAAAGCAATTCGCAGTTTCTGCAAGACATTAGATTCATGGGGAAAAGAAAGTCATTGCTCGACATTCCAGGTTTCGGGAAATACCCAGCTAGCGGAACTTCATCGAAATCATAAATCAATTCGAGGTTTGCTGAGGCACAAGTTGGGCAATTCTTCAACTCTTTTTGTACATTCAAGTTTGATTCCCCAATCTGTGCAGATATTTTAGTCTAGCATTGTACGATGTCCTATCGCTATTTAGTAGGAGAACAAAAATGTATCGGATTCTAGTTGTGGGTACAGTTTCTAATGTAGCTACGCAATTGAATTCTGATCTTAAACGAATAGACGAATCGATTGGCAAATTTCACACAGTTGAGTATTTCTTAGTTGAATCTGATTCGAGGGATAAAACTTTAGAAGTTCTAAATAACATGGGTGATATTCGAGATAGTTTTCAATGGAAATCTCTTGGTTCCCTCGCGGAATTAATTCCCGACCGTGTGGAAAGAATTCGTCATTGTAGGAACGAGTATGTGAATTTCATCAGAGAAAACTTGCCTACTCACAAATGGGACTTCGTTGTGATTGCAGATTTGGATGGGATGAATAAGGCCCTAAGCCCTAAAGCTTTCGCAAGCTGCTTCGATCGTGATGACTGGGACGTTTGCATATCGAACCAAAAGGGCGGCTACTACGACATTTTCGCATTGCGACATCCTACTTGGCAACCAGAGAACTATTTCAACGAATTGGATTTACTACGGGAAAAGCTACCTAGGAAATCAGGACTTTCATTTTTCATTCCGAAGCGCTTTGCAACTTCTCTTTTGGAGGACAGGGCTAAAAAGATCGCGATTTACTCGAAAATGCGAAAAATCCCAAAGGGTGCTGATTGGATTTCCGTTGATTCAGGTTTCGGAGGGTTTGGCATTTATAGACCAGACGTATTTATTCCCTTCAATTATGACAAGATTACGGATGATTTAAGAGATAGCGAGCATATAGATTTACATCTCAAGATAACTAAGTCTGGTGGAAAAATATATATCAACCCAAGGTTGATTAATTCCAATTGGAACACTTACAACATAAACAGGTATTTCATCATTAGACAACTAAGAAGGATCATGTGGAACAATTCCTTCGTTTATGATTTCTATAGGAAAGTTAAAATGTTATTTTCGAGTCATAGTTCTTAAGGCGACATTAACCTCCTCTAAGTTTACTCTAAGGCCATTTCGCTGAACTTGAATTATAGTTTCCTCAATGGTAGGGATTCTTCTAATTAATGAATACAAGTCACGGAGGATTAGACCTAGCTTTTTATCTCCTAACCTAGATATTTTCCCGACTCTTGCTATTTCAGATTTTTCTTCTATTTCTCTTTTTTGGAGAACCCGTTCAATGAGTTCTTGGCTGATTAATTTCGATAAGTCGATGTCGACAGAAATTCTCAGTTTTTGAATCCATTCGGATACTTCATCTTGGAATGATTCAGATTTGAACCACTCAAAAAAGTACAACTTGCGATTCCAATCTGTTCGTTGTAATGGTGGTTCAATCCAATTTCTTATCCAAAATACCTCATTAATATAAGTAGAAGACCCGATTAGGGTCCAATAGATTTCTGCGGTTACTTCAAATATGTATGGACAAGATATCCCTTTAAGGGAGTTTAGGAGTTCTAAGAATTTCTCCATTTGTCCCGTTGGATACATCCGGTACATTGCGCCAGAATTTCTCTTCAGGCCTCTTTCAATGAAATTGTATTCAAGCCGTTTTTCTGCAACTTCAGATAAATTTGAGTAGTCCTTCATATCTGAATAGATCTGCACTAGTTGGTTCTTAAAACCATACTTGAGTAGTGCGAGCGTTTGACCACCAACTGAGTTTTCATGGGGGTTGGACTTTAAGTGCTGGGCAAGTGCTATCAGTCCCGAGGGCAAATATAGTTCATCATCTGAGGCCAGAATTGAAAATTCACCTTTTAGATTCTGGGCCGCAATCCCACACCTTTCACTGAACGATCCCTGATGGTGTATGTAAGTTATATTTTTGGAAAGCAATTCAGGGCCGATTGGGGAATCGCTTTTGTGGACTACAACTAATTGAACGCCTAGGTATTCCCAGTAACCAATGCAGCGCTTAAGAATGTCCTCTCGCCCTCGGGATATAACGACGACACATATATTGTTTAAAATTGTCTTCAATTACTGGTCCATTCCTGTTTGAGTGAAAGATGATATTCTTCGTGACCTATAGACTGGGGAGTAGATGTTTAAAAATAAGACTTTCCTAATCACTGGTGGTACAGGTTCATTCGGTAAAACATTGGTACGGCACCTGCTCTCAACTGAAATTACTCGGGTTATTGTATTTAGTAGAGATGAAGCAAAGCAGCATTTCATGAGACTCGAATTTCCGGATTCTAGATTGCAGTTTAGGCTTGGAGATATCCGGAATGAAGATGCCGTGAAACGAGTCCTGGAGGGAGTTGATTACGTCTTTCACGCGGCAGCTTTAAAACAGGTCCCAGCCGGTGAATTATTTCCTTGGGAATTCGTTCAAACCAATGTGATTGGAAGCCACAATATTCTGATGAATTTGAGTTCAGCTGGTGTCAGCAAAGCCGTTTTTCTAAGTACCGACAAAGCGGTCAATCCAGTAAATGCGATGGGCATGTCTAAAGCGATAATGGAAAAGTTAGTACGTTCCATGGATTATTCATTAAATACGACTCCGGTCATCACAAGATACGGAAACGTGATGGGATCTAGGGGTTCAGTCATTCCTGAATTTATTTCTGCAATCCTTCGAGGAAGTTCTGTCAAGATTACGGAGGGGTCTATGACGAGATTCATGATGTCGTTATCAGAGTCTGTGAATCTCGTACTGTTCGCTCTCAAAAATGGAAATAGCGGGGACTTGTTCGTACAGAAGGCTCCTGCGGCTTCCGTTGATATTTTAGTTGATGCACTTTCAATACTATTAGATCGAAAAATTATCCGAGAAGTTGTGGGAATTCGACCTGGAGAAAAAATCCATGAATCGCTTCTAACTGCCGAAGAAAGATCTCATGCAATTGAGACGGAAGAATATTTCCAAGTCCCGAAAGCAATCCTAAAACCAGCTACAAATGTTTATTCGGAGTACACGTCGAATTCAACACGTCTTCTAAGCGCTGAAGAACTCGCCTCAATTCTGAGTCATAATCCTGAAATCTCTAATTTAATCCCTGGGTGAGTTGGTTTCTTGGTTCCCTGTGTATTGCTTCTAGGTTCTACTGGAATGCTTGGTTCTATGGTGGAAAGGAAATTCCGTGATTCTGATTCAGTTTTATTCTACGCTACAAGTAGGAAGATTGGAGAAGCAGATTTCTTTTTCAATTTAAGAATTAAAGAATTGGATTATATTGTAAAGAGTGTAAATCCTAATTATATAATTAATTGTGTAAGTGCTAATCCACAACAGGAATATCCTACATTATCTAGATTATGTAATATGATAATAACTAATACAATTTTCCCTCGCAGACTAAGCAAATATTGCGAAAAAAGAGGAATTCGACTTATCCAACCATGCACTAATGGCGTTTATTCTGGTCGAAACGGTCCGTATAACGAAAAATCTAGAAAGTTACCAACAACTTTTTACGGCTTGACTAAGTTTATGGGTGAAAGAGATTCAAAGTTGCAATTGAATTTACGATGTTCATTGGTAGGACCTGAGATTAGAGCTATTGGAAAATCTCTCTTCCATTGGTTACTGTCTCAACCAAAAAATTCTCAAATTTGTGGATACACAAATCATCTTTGGAATGGGATTACCACCAAAGCTTTTGCAAAAATTTGCCTTTACATGATTGAGAAAGACTTATACCTGACTGGGAATTTGCATTTAGTGCCCTCAGACTCAATATCCAAGTATGAACTCTTGAAGTACATTCAAACCTCTACTGAACGTTTCGACATTAAGATTGAAGCCTGGACTCATGAAAAGTTGCGCGATCAAAGACTAGGAACTATTTTTCAGGATAAACTAGGGGAAATTTGGAAGGGGATAGGCTATTCATACCCCCCGACAATAAAGCAACTGATTATTGATCTCGAGCACCTCCAAGACTGATATTCTTCGAAATGTATAATCCCCAGAATAAACTAGAACTATTTATGAGAGTAAAGTAGGATGATTCAAATCTAAATATTTGCTTAAGAGCTGGCTGTGCTGATTCGGATTGGATAAATTACAGTTAAGTGCTGGCAATCAATTCGACTTATGAGGTTGGAAGTAAATTATGCGATTAATGAATAAGGTGGTGGTGGTTACAGGGGCATCAGGCTTGCTTGGTCGGCAACATTGTCTAGCTGTACTTGAACAGGGTGGAAAAGTCGCCATGCTAGATGTTGATGAGTTTGGACTCAGTGAATTCAAGAATTCGTTAAATGTTGACTATCAAAAGAGAATTCTGAATTATACATGCGACATTACAAATGAGTCTCAAGTAAAAAATGTTTCTTTAGATGTTCAAAGAGAATTTGGAACTATTACCTCATTAGTGAATAATGCGGCAGTCAATCCAAGCGTTGAGAAGCAAACTTCTAGTTTTCAACGATTTGAAACTCTAGACCGAGAATCCTGGTCGCAAGAACTGGATGTTGGTTTATGGGGATCGGTTGTGTGTTCAAAAATATTCGGATTATCGATGATTGAAAATTGCACCAACGGATCAATCGTAAATATTTCCAGTGATCTCGGATTGATAGCACCTATGCAACACTTGTACGAAATTGAAGGTATCTCAGATTCTGAACAACCGGTCAAACCAGTTACTTACTCAGTTGTAAAGCATGGGCTCATCGGGTTAACTCGATATTTGGCCACATACTGGGCGAGGAATAACATAAGGGTAAATGCTCTCTGCCCTGGCGGCGTCGAAAATGGACAAAATGAAATCTTCACAGAACGATTCAAGAAAATTGTCCCACTTGGTCGATTCGCAAGTCCAGATGAATACAAAGGTGCTCTTACTTTCCTTCTATCAGACGATTCGACTTACATGACTGGTTCTGTGATGGTCATTGATGGTGGAAGGTCGGTATGGTAATCATAGCTTGCCAGATTCGACTTTACGACTACCTCTTGCTAGGGAACCAGAAACTGCAACTGAAGCCTTATTAACTTTCTTCACTTAACTTTTGCTAGATTGACTAACTTCCTGAATAATGATGGTTCTTCTTTTTCAATTTCAAAAGAAATCTAGATAGTTTTAATTGTATTTCACTCGCGGTAAAAACAGTCATTCATGGGAAACTTCTCATTTGATTCCAATAGGTTAAGACAATGGGATTCAATCGAAATGACCTTTCTGAGTCTTAGTATTTCTGAGTATTTTTCGTGATCGGTTAAGGCCAATGCATCTTCTATACTCGATTTAACCTCACTCATATTCATCCAATCTACTTGCTTAATCAAACAAGAGCCTTCAAATTCCGGCCATGAGTTCAACTGGTCGGGGGAAATCAAGTTAGGGATGCCACAGGAAATCATTTCAAGTACATTCATACCAATTGATTGTGGAAATCTAACATTTGAACCGTAATTTGTCGGGTACAAATGGATCAATTGTGAAATTTTTTTTAAATTCACAATGCTTTTATTAAAACATATGTGTACAGACTCAGGTTCAAACATATCAGGATTCATAATTTCTCTGTTCGCATTTTGTGTCGTTACGATTACTGTATGCATCTGTTCATTTAAGAATTCTTTAGATATTTTAGAAAAAGTTTCAAATCCTTTCCAGCTTGAGATTCTTGACAGATAAATCAAGTGCGGGATTACACTTTTGCAAATTGACTGTGGCTCAGAATTAAAATTATTCAATCGGGGCAGAAAAATTCCCATACGATTAAAACTGAATCTCGAATTTAAAATAGTGCGAAGAATTCTATGGTTATCTAATTCAATTTGCCAATCCAGCAAGAATTGAAGTGAAGAAAATTGAATCTTATTCGCTGAAGTAGCTTGGTACATTCGCTTTCTTTTTTGCTTCTCATCAGACAGCGTCATGAGCTGATGAATTAAAAGTGTGATCGTTATTTTCTTAAGTGCGAGAAATGAGGCAATTCGAAGAAGTGCCGAGCCAGTTGTAGAATGTGCAATAAAACGGGTTGATTCTTCGGGATTATTTAGTATAACTTTCCTTAAATATATTAATTGTAGAAATCTTCTTTTTGGTAGAAATGTAATTCTTATTTTTGTGATCAATTCAGATTCACCATCAAGTGTCGTTATATCGTCCTCTTGAAGTTTTTTTCCTAAGCTAATAATTTCAGTGCTGTATCCCCACTCCAAGAATTGATAACATTCATCAAGTAACATTCTTTGGATTCCGCCGATGCGCAGATTTTCCGCAACAAAAATTATCTTTTCTTTTTTTTTCTCTTTGGGATTTCTCACTTCAGTATTTCCTTGAGATACTTGCCATAAGATGTTTCAAGATAATCATTGGCTAGAGAATTCAATTGGGAATCAGATATCCAGCCATTTCTCCAGGCAATTTCTTCAGGACATGAAAATCTCAAGCCTTGTCGCCTCTGGAGAATCTCTACCAGTTCATTAGCTGAATATAGCGATTCTATTGTTCCTGCGTCCATCCAGCCTATCCCTCTTCGAAATGTTGTAACTGACAACTTGGATTCTGCGAGATATCGTTTCAGTACGTCCGTAATTTCTAATTCTCCTCTGCTGGAAGGTTTTAGATCTTGTACGTAAGACAAAATGTTATTATCCGTGAAATATAGCCCTGGAATTGCCATTTTTGATTCGGTTTCTTTCGGTTTTTCAACTATTGATCTTATTTTTCCTGAACCCGGGTCAAAGTTCACAACTCCATAATCTTGTGGATTCATGACGGGAAAAGCAAATATGTGAGCTCCATTGACATTTGAAATATCTTTTAGGGTTTCTCCGAGACCTTGTCCTATGAATATATTGTCACCTAAAATCATAGTCACACTCGAATTACCAATAAATTTAGCAGCAACCAAAAAGCCGTCTGGCACGCCTCTAGGTGCATCTTGTGATAGGTAATTTATTTCAATTCCTAATTTAGATCCATCTCCAAATAGATTATGGAAAAGGTGTATATCAGAACCTCGTGTAACAATTGCAATTCTCCTGATTCCCGTCATCATCAAAGTAGAAAGCGAGTAGAAAATCATAGGCTTGTCATAGATTGGAAGTAGGTGTTTGTTTATTATTCTGGTTAATGGGGATAAACGGGTACCACTCCCTCCTGCCATCAATATTCCACAGTGCTCAATCACAATACTCCCCAAATAGATCTATAATTTTTCGCTTACATATTGACGATACCATTCGACCGTCATCCTTAATCCAAAATCTAGAGTTATGGTAGGACTCCAGCCTAGCTCGGTTTTGATTAGACTTGAATCGATTGCATATCGAAAGTCATGACCCTTTCTATCTTGCACAAAATCTAAATAGCTCTCATCCATTTTGAAAATATCCAATAAATGGTGAACAATTTCTAAGTTAGTTCTTAAAACTCCACTTGATATGTTGAAGTGTTTTACTTTGGAATCGGATTCAAATACTGAAAGAATTCCTCTTGCACAATCACTCACATGAATCCATTCACGAATATTGTTTCCAGTTCCGTAAACAGGGATTGCTGAATTCCGTAACAATCTTCCTATAGCACGAGGAATAAGTTTTTCATCATGTTGTCTTGGTCCATAATTATTCGAACATCGAACAGTGGTTGTTGGCAATCCATAGGTTTTCGACCAAGCATTTACAAAATTTTCGGCTGATGCTTTTGATGCCGAATAAGGTGACGATGGGTTAAATGAAAAATCTTCTGTTGCAAATCCTGTTTCAATAGATCCGTAAACTTCATCAGTTGAAATATGTACAAATTTGTGGAGGTTGTACTTAGAAGAGTAACTTAATAGATTCACGGTTCCTTCGACGTTTGTCTCAAGAAAGACATTTGGATTTTCAATTGAATTATCTACATGGCTTTCAGCAGCGAAATGAACGACTGCTTCAAATTTATTTTGACTAAAAAGTTTATCGAGCATTGTCTTATCGCGAATATCGCCCTTGACAAATTGACAATCCGATTTGATCGAATTTAGATTTGAAATATTGCCTGCGTATGTAAGGGAATCGAGGATAATGAGTTCATATCGATTCTTTTTGAGTAATTGTATAGAAAATTCGGAACCTATAAACCCTGCCCCACCGGTAACAAGAACTCTCATGAAAAGATACTACTTCAAATCAGAATAATTATCTAGCAATTTTGATCACTCCCACCTAGCCATCGGATGCAACATATTTTGGAGTAACATTTAAGCATGCCCGAACACATTGCAGCTGGTGATTTGTCAGATCTCACTGTTGTATTTCTTACAAAAAACCGAGAGCAGTTCTTACGTAATAATGTTTATCGTTATAGTTCTTCTGGAGCGAAAATTGTAATCTTAGATGGGAGTTCATATCAGCCAACTAAGTTGCTTTCGTCGACCAAAGATTTGACTATTTTCCATATTTGGCAAGAAGGCCCACCCGAATCTCGTTTCCATCTTGCCAAGAAATTCATCAAAACTAGGTATGTCGTGTTATCCGCAGACGATGATTTCCATCTACTAAGTTCCCTTGATGAATCGGTTAAGTTTTTGAATATGAATCAAGATTACATAAGCTGCAATGGGGGAGTTATTCATTATGGGTATGAGAATGGACAAATGAGATTTTCAAATTCTCACCAAGAATTAGATTTATATAGATCTCGTGAATATTCATCTAAGAAGTTGTTGCGAGTCTTAAAATACATCAGTAGATACGATGGTCGTTACATCTATTCCGTGACACGATCTGAGTTTTGGATTGATGTATTTTGTAATTCTAGAAGCAGAAAAAGTTTAGGAAGGAATTATCTCGAATTAATTTTTGAATTAGGTCTTTGTCTACATGGTAAATGCAAACTTCAATCTCGGGTTAACACCGTTAGGAACATGAATGAACCAGCTCACCGAAATCTTGAAAAAGAGAACTATAGAATTTTTCCCTCGTTTGGACAATTTAACACAATTACTAATTACATTTTTAGCTTACCCATAAGAAATATTAAATTTTTCGATTATGGTTTTTTTCGTCGTGTCGCAATATTATTCCTCTTAATAATTTCAGATATGCTCCTGTTGGTAAGTTTAATCTTTAAGATCCTCTCAAGTAAGTCACAAAGAGTGAGAGTTATGAAAACTGAAGTAGTTAGAAATTCTCACAAAGATAATGATCTGGAAATAATTCTCAAAGAAAAAAACGTTTATGATACGGTTTCAGAAATCGAACAAGAGGCATTGAAAATGATTAAACATTTGTGTTAACGTTCTGTATTATATTGCACAAAGCTATAGACTAAATTATTCTCAAGAGCATATTTGGATTTGAAATTTTCTTAAAAATTCATCAAAGATTTGGGGTTCCAAATTTTTGATGTGCTATTCGAAACGTGTACGATTTGACCCTCTAAATATATCAGCAATTGTATGATGAATTCGAATATTAATTATGGTCCTCATTTCTCATGGCTTCTAAGCAGAGAGTAAGTCCCTCTTTGAAAGCCACTTGGTTCTTGAAATTGAATGTATCGATGAATTTAATTGGATCAGGATTTCTTATACTGGTCGTTGACTCTCCGTCAATCAGCTGGACTTTTTTCCCAGTAATCGACATTGCGGTCATTGCAATGTCTTCTAGGGTTATTAATTCACGACCAGATAAATTAAAGATTTCAAAATCAGAATTTTTTGAATATTTAATGACTAATTGCAAGCCTTCGACAACATCATCCACGTAGATAAATCGGCGAGCACTTTTTATCGAGCCAACTTTCACATCTTTACCCCTTGAAACTTCCAAAGCAATGCTTTCAGGAGCAGAACCCGGTTGTTGACGGGGCCCATACACAATTCCAAATCGCAATATTATAGTAGACACTTCACAAGTAACTCTGAGGACGTTTTCTCCCATCAATTTTGTCATCGCATACAGAGATTTTAACGACTCCAATTGAAGTAGCTCATTCTCTGTTTGCAGTAAATTTTTTTCATGCTCAGGGTATACCCATTCGCTAGAAGCAAAAATGAATTTAATTGCATTTTTCTCGTTCGCCAATTGGATCAGGCGAGCGGTCCCAAGTAAATTGATTTCTAATGCTTGGTGGGGTTTTTCCCTGCATTGTCCATCTGTTGATAAGGCAGCTAGGTGAATAAAGACCGCCTTTTCTGGTATTACGCTTTTGGCAAAGGTAATATCCCTCGAAATGTCGGCTTCAATAAAGATAACACCCTCAATCTCTGGATTTATTAAATCAAGTGCAAATACCTCAAAACCGCCTGCGGAGAGCTTTTTCACAAGCCTCCGTCCCACAAATCCTGATGCTCCTGTAACGACGATTGGATTTTCCATAGTTTCTTCCTAATTTATTGAAAGTATCCTCGCACCTTGATGAGCGATTCGTGGTGAAAACGCAGACCACTTCGATGCAATTATTTCTAGGTCTTTTTGAAGATTATTGTGGATTGAATAAATGAAACCTCCAGCGCCTGCCCCCAATAGTTTAGCTCCAAGTATGTCCATTGTATAAATTTCTGCAAATACAGACGAAATTTCGGTTGTTAAAATGAGCGGACTTAGTTGCTTCTTAATCTCCCATCCTTCTGAAATTAGATTAGCAATTTTACCTTTGTCCGCATTCTTGCTCTTAAATTCATCTCTTAAATTGTAAGTCAACTTTCTCATATGTCTAAGCGCTGCCAGATTACTCTCTGAGCGCTTCTCCTGGTCTTCCAATACATGATTGGCTTTTCTGGTTTGCTGAGTCCAAATCATTGAGCTATTGGAAAAAACTTCATCTATTATTTTTGTTTCAGCTGTAATTGGTTCGATTTTGACCTCTCCTCCTGCATAAAACTCATATAGATTTAACCCTCCGAACGCCGCGGCGTATTGATCTTGTTTGCCAATTGGCGATTTTAAGAGACCAATTTCTACCTCACATGCCTCCTCCGCAAGTTGGGATGAGCCTACATTTTCACCCCTTAATGTATGTAAAGCGAGTAAAAGGGCAACAGTAAAGCTGCTCGATGAACCAAGTCCTGAGTTAGCCGGCAGATCAGCTGATGTTGAGATTTGAAGTGGAACATCAATGTCTAGCAATTCCAGAGATGCTCTAACTATGTCATTTTGAATTTCGCTTCTGGATTGACAATGTTCTACAGTTGAATATGAAACCCTGTATCTCTCTTGAAAGAGAGCATCGTGAATCTTGAGATGCACATAAACGTATTTATCTATTGCGGCGGAGAGTACAGCACCATTATACTTCGAGTAGAAAGATAAAAAATCAGTTCCACCCCCAAGAAAACTAATCCTTAGCGGAGCTGATACTAAAACGCTGTTACTTTTCATCATTTAATCTTACTGGATTTGACAGCCAAAATGTTGAAATTTATCTAACCAATGTTTCAAGCCCTAGTAAACATATCGTATTCAATCTTTGATTTATTCAGACACTATAGAATGTTTTCTCTTATTGTCCATTATTAGATTTTAAGCTTGTAATTCTTCCGTAAATGTGTTCAACTGCAGCGGTAATTGTTGAATAAGATGCAGGTTCTATATCTTCAGAAATCTTGATTCCTAGTATCTTGGCATTTGTTGCCGCTTGGACATCTTTATCCTCGTCGCCGATTAAAACTAATTTTTCAATTTCCAAATCAAACTCTTCTATTGCTTGATTTATCATCCCGGGCTTGGGTTTTCTGCAATCACAGTTGTCATTCCAGTGATGAGAACAAACATAGATTCCAATTATTGATATTCCATGAATTAATAATTCTACAGTCATCTTCGAGTGGAGAGCGTCCAGAAAATCAACATCAACTTCCTTAGTTGCAACTCCTGGCTGGTTTGTAACAATTATAAAATCTGTCGTTTTTGAAAAATGATTTTTTAATGCTTCAATATTAGAATCAATAGGTTCATAGCTGGCAAAATTTTTTAGATATTCCCTATGAGGCATTTTCTTGTTTAGAATGCCATCTCTGTCCAAAAAAATAGTATCTCTATTTTTTCGTAGCATGTTGAATCGATCGATATTTGATACAGAGCACAACGAGTTCGCAGTAATCACGGCGGAACATTTTGTAATGGTACTGAGATATTCAAGAGTAAGTTGAAGTGAGAGTCCCATTCTTAGGATTCCTAGGAAATCTTCTCCCACAATTTGCATATATCCCAGTTCGACAAAAGGAGAATTCTCTGACCGATTTGCGCAATATCGAACCTTTGGTTCAATCGATACATTTCCTTCATTTCTTTTCTCAACTAGAAAAGTCAAAGTTGAATCAGTTCTCAAAACCATTTCAATACTTTTCAAATCTTGTATTAAGTTGTCGCAATAAAGTAAGAGGAAGTTTCCACCCAGTTCTCGAGCAGAATCGAGTAACCTCTCAGCGGGGGAGAAATTTTCAGGGGTTTCTTTGATTGTGATTTGCGCGGGGGAATTCAAATAGGCTTCCCGAATATATTCCCTAATCATTTTGGCTCTATACCCTGTTAAAATCAAGAAATCATTGATTCCAATACTCAATAAATTATCAATCTGTTGTTTTAAAATTGGAATGCCATTTATTGGAGCAAGAGCCTTTGGCATAATATTTGTGAGCGGTTTAAGTCTTTCTCCTCTTCCACCCGCTAGTATGACCGCCTTCATACTAACTGGTCCTTATTTCTTGAATAATTTCGGATATTTTCTCGCGAACATCATCTCGTATTGTCCAGCCAGTCTCTGATCTTAATTTTGTCGTGTCGGCGATTAGGCCATCCAATTTTGCATATTCAATGGGAGTCCTTCCAAATTCTCTTCGGACCAAATTAATAATTTCAGCCACTGCAAATAACTTCCCTGAACCTACGTTATAGATGTTTGAAATAGCACCTTTTTCAATTACTAATTTCATGGCGGCAACAGCATCCTCGATGGTTATGTAATCAAATGTTTTGTTTCCTTCTCGGGGGTTAAAATCAAGTCCCATTGAATAATTCCTTATTGCTGATTTAAGAAGAGAATTTTCATGTTGATTTGGTCCGATTAGGTAAAATGGGCGAAACCAGGTGAATTTTATTTTTGATTCTTGTAACGTTCTTAGAATTGCGAGTTTAGTTTTTCCGAAATCTCCTACTCTATATCCCTTGTCTCTCTCAGTTACTTTTCCAATCCGCGTTCCGTATTCCAAACAACTTCCAAATCCAATATATTCCTCTATCCCGATTTGCTCAAAAAATTGAATTAAACTATTTTTTAGTTGATAATTTTCTAGATTTCTTATTGGATCCAATTTTGGGAGTCCCACCCATGAGGCGTCTATCACGCGTTTGAATCGATTTTTTTCAATCCAATTCAGAGTATCCCTGTCTCTTAGGTCTCCTAGAAAATTTTTAATGTTGGAATTACTATCTGGAATTTTATGTTTTACCAAAAGATTTATTTCATGATCAGTAGAGAGACATTTAACTAAAGATTTCCCTACAAATCCTGAACCTCCTAAGAAAAGAGTTTTCACAACTTCTGTCCTTCGGCCTTAAAATTAGGCCAGTTAAGATCTTGCTCCGAAATAAATATGGGCCGCATGGGCCACCTTATTTCATGAACTGGATCGTCAAACCTAAATCCAGAATAGGTGCACTCTTCAAATCGTGCGCTCATTAAATATTGCAAGCAAGTATTTGGCGAAGTTGAAATCCATCCTGTTGCAAATCCAGAGGGGATATAAATCGCTTCTTGGAATGGTTCAGAAAAGTTTACTTCGGTTAATTGTAGATAGGTGGATGAGTTTGGTCGAATATCAATAATAGCCATGAATACTGATCCTGATAAAAGAGACACAATTTTATTTTCTGGAGGTCCAGATTGTTGAAAATGCATACCTCTTAGTGTTCCAATATTTGGGTTATGGCTAATGTTGCTCTGTACAATTTCAAATTTTGGGATACTCGGATTGTTAAAATCAAAAATTCTCGAAAAAGTTCCTCTCGAGTCAATGTGAGTTTTAGTCCTATATATTTTTAGATTTTCCATTTTTTTGAGTTATTAAATACGGAATCGTCGAATTCGGTTCGGAAGCGGAAGGATAACTTCGCCATGCCAGTTCAACTGCTTGTTAAGAAATTCAATGATTTCATCCTCGAAATTGAATGCGCAGATAAAGATTTTTTCTACCGTGGAATCTATTGAATCTCTAGGGTTGCAAATTTTCAGCCGGATTCCCGGTGAAAATTTTCCTTGCTTTAACGGATTATTGTCGGCAATTTGGTTAAGACACTTAGAACCTTCTCCAATTGTATTTAGAAGAGTGGAACTGCGTGCTGACGCGCCGAAGGCAATCCAGCGATGATTACCTTCAGAACTGAAAATTTCTTGTAATTTGGCGATGTTTGCTGTGGCTCTTACAGCAAAATCCAGCCATGCGGTTTCTTCATAGACTCCTAACATCTCTTCGTCATGGAGTGCCATTTGTAAGTTTCGGGTTAGCGTTTTATTACTTCGGGACGCATAAATGACATGTGATCCACCACTAATTGGACTTTTCGAAACATCAAAAATTGTAAATCCAATTTGGGAAAGGGCGGCTTGAATGCTTTTGATTGAGTGGTAAAACGTATGTTCATGATAAATCGATTCATAATGCAGTTCCTTTAAAATTTTACTAGCTTCATGGAATTCAATGACTATCATGCCATTCTCACTAATTAATTTATTTATGCCCTGCATAACGTCATTTAGATTTGGAACATGAGATAAAACATTTCGAGCCACGACAATGTCAACTGCCGGAAATTCGCTAATCAGTTCAGTTGCCAATTCATGGCTGAAGAATCCCTCAACGAGTTTTGCGTGGCCACTTAAATGTATAGGTTGCAAATTAATGGCAGGATCAACACCAATAACTTCCTTGGCCCCTTTATCAATAAGAGCTTGCAACAACGTTCCATCATTGCTCCCAATTTCAAGTACACGTGGGTGTTTGTCGCCAAAGGTGTCTATAATTCTTTCAGCTAGCGCATTGCAGTGTTTTTTGGCTGTTTCTGTTGTGCCGGTAACCCATAGATACTCTTGAAACAACAGTTCTGGTCTTACATTAATTGAAAGTTGTAATGTTGTACATTTCTTGCAGCGAATTAGAACGAGCGGGGCCGTTAGTTCTGAATCCTGTTTATCGTTGAGAAGAGAGTTCGCCAATGGGTGTAAACCCAGATTTAGAATTTCAGTTAACTCTCTTGAATTACAAGTGCGACAGCTTTGGATGGTTTGATAAAAATCAGATAAATCGGAGGTTTTCATTTACCATCCCCTCTTGCTTTAAATATGAAACTTGGGCCAGCCTGTTAGTTAATCGCCCCATTAATTCTTTTTTGCTCAAATTATATTGCTTGAATTTTTGTAGCATTTCATTTCCAGATTCAACCAACTCTCTTTTAGCTTCAAAGCCCAGCACATCAAATGCTCTATTAAAGGAAACCCTATAACTACGTGGATCTATGATATTTTCTGTATTATATACAATCTCTATGTCACCTAAACATTCCTTGGCGGCTGAAGCTATTTCTTTTACTGTGTAATTTCCATCAATCTTTCCTATATTGAAAGAATTCCCAGAAATCGCCTCTTTGTCTGCAACTAATGTCAATCGAATGGCTTCGGCTACGTCTGAGACGTGAACAATTGGTCTCCAAGGAGTGCCGTCTGAGTGCACCTCGATTATGCCTTTAGTTAGACCTGATAGCAGTAAATTGTTAAAGACTATGTCTGATCGAAGTCTCGGGCTCCATCCAAATACTGTAGAAGGACGAAGAGCAACTGTTGTAAAGTTTTCCGAAGATATATTTAAAATGAATTGTTCTGCATCCCACTTACTTTTTGCATATGCCGTCTGAGGATTTTTGGCCGCCGATTCATCTAGCTCATCTTCGCTAGTTGATATTCCATAAATGCTCTGTGTTGAGACGAAAATAAACTTTTTAACTCCAGCTTCGCGAGCCAATTCTCCGGCTCTAATAGAGGCATCGCCGTTGATTTGGAAAGTCAAATTTGAGTTCAACTCTCCAATTGGGTCATTTGATAGTGCTGCTAGGTGGATAACTGCTTCAAAACCATAAAAGTCTTCAATGGACGCATCTCTGATGTCCATGATTTTGGTTGGAACATCTTCATGATCTGGGATCAATCTGCAATCGGCATAGTAGCCAGAGTCAAGTCCCGAAACCTGAAAATTATGTTCCTTTAAATACTGGGATAGGACGGAACCGACATAACCAAGATTTCCTGTAATCAAAACCTTCACTTGGCGGTCTCAAATAATCTAGTCTTCAGAGCAGACGCCATGAGGTGGCAAATTGAAAGGTGTATATCCTCAACAGGCCCAAATAGTCCTTTTTCGGACTGAATTAGTATGGATTCATCCGCTAAATTGAGAAGTTCGCCGCCATCAAATCCTAAGAGGGCAATTTTCTTTACTGACTTTTGAGTACAAACTTTAAAGGCTTCAATTAAGTTCGGAGAATTGCCTGAAGCAGAAATTGCAAAGCAAATATCTCCTGGACTCGCATTTCTCGATAACTGGTGTGCAAAGATTTTCTCATAACCAATATCGTTGCCTATTGCCGTAATAAGTGCAGAATTCGCGCATAAAGATCTAGCTTTCACGACTACTAGTTTATGCGCTAACCTCACGTAAGAAAGGTCAACTTCAAAATGATCCGCAGTTGAGGCACTGCCACCATTCCCAATAATCCAAATTGTCCCTTTGTTAATTATACATTCCAATAAAGAGTCGATGATTCCGTAAATCTCTTTAAGATTTTCAGGGATTAACGCTTCAACACGCGAAAAGTAACCACTATCCATTAGTCTGGCTCCTTGTCCACATTTTCAAGATTCCACTTGGACTAGCCTCTGGTTCATCGGAACTGACATACCCCCAACTGTCCGACTGGGTTCTTCCAACATAGAAAACCTTATCAAATTTAGATTGAAGATCTGATGCCAATTTTTGAGCGTAAGAAATCTCTGATTTCGAGGTATTGATGATGACAATCGAAGTGTATTTTCCTAAGTCCAAATCCGCAAGATGAATCTTTGAATTCAAACTGGCGATTATCAATATATCTGGTGAATTCCCAATAGCTGAGAACTCATCTCTGATTCGGTTCAAATACTGCAATTCAAGCCCAAAAAAGATGAGTAGGACGTTAGTATGTTTTGAATTCACAATAAACTGACCTGCATGGATGTTTTTGGATTGATCTTGACCTTGCCCTACTGGGGATTTCATATTCTTCTGGCTTAGCGCCATCATGTGAAATCCAGGATTTCGTGAATTTTCAAAGGCTCTGTCTATATTTTGCCGAGTATTTAAGAAGTGCACTGATGATCTCGAAAGTGAAGCGAATTCATCTAAATTATTTAGGCTAGCTTGGGGTCCTTCATATCCTGAATCTACAATAACCATTATCACTACAAAACTTGCTGCAAGCGGATAATTCTTAGCAACATTGACGGTGTTTGTGATTTGATCTAACCCAAGAAGTGCAAAATCATGCTGCTTCATCAAGAACAGTGAATCTATTCCGCTCAGCATCATACCCAATCCAAAACCCATCAGTGAGTTTTCGACATTTGGAGTATTCAGGGCGGTCACATTCTTGAGTGAGTCTAAATTTGCACCTAAACCAGAAATGCGTGAACCCGCCACAATGTTTTGTCCAAAAACAACGCTCTTTCGAGTGGAAAAGCGCTCAATGGTTTTAGCGTTGACATATTGCGCGTAAGTTAGTGACGCTATATTTTCCATTATTTCACACCTTGAATAACGGAATTTAAATTTACGAAAATTGGATCTGATGAATCTCTTGAAATGACCAACTCGTCATTTTGTAATTTTGCACTCCCGGCGTGATAATTGATATATCTTGTACTGTTTTTCTCTTGTACAAAATATCCCCCGAGTGTTTCGACATCAATTTCTAGCACAACAGGTCTACCTAGACTTGCCGTCTCTCGCGCACGCTTCATGTGACTTAAGTACCCACGTATCTCATTTCCTCCCAATGATACGTATTCAATCTCCATTGACTGACAAAGTTTAGAAACATCGACATCGATTCTTCGTTCGCTGATTTGAGTTCCTAACGACCATTTATTATTCTCAATGACAATGATTAATGGCAATCTCCAAGACGAAGCACACAAAATAGTTTCATAAAATACCCCTTCTTCCATAGCACCATCGCCCGTAACAACCCAAGTAACTCTATTAGGCTTATCCAATTTAGCAGCCTGTGCAACACCTAACGCTACAGCTAGGTTATTTCCTAATATATTTGAGGTATAAAGATTTCTATTTTCCGGGGCTACCAAATTCATTGAACCTAGTCGCCCTTTTGCAAGTCCCTCAGGTTGCAATGCATATTCAGCGAAGAGTTGCTCATATGAGGCTCCCAGAGCCAACTGAAAATGAATGTTTCTGTGGTTCAAAAGAATTACATCTTCAGGATTCATTCCTGAAGTCACACTAACTGCTACAGCCTCATGACCCAGAGCGAGATGTACTGGAACTTTAAACTTTTTTTCTGCTATTGCGTTGTTAATTCCAAATTGTGCAATTCGGAGTCTTATGAGTTCGGCAAGTAAAAACTCCATAGATTGCATACGAATACTGTACTCCTTTACTTATTCATTTAGAGAGTCAATCACAAAATGTCGCGAAAACGCAAGAGCGCTTGTCCGTTCCGGAGTAACCACACTTAAGCAACACAGGCTGTTTGAGAATTATTCATGTAGGTTTCAAGCAAATTTTCCGCCTTTTAATGTGCTTGGAATGAATAGTGCGAAAATTTATAATGAATTCTGCAGAGGCTTGGTGAATTTAACCGTCCTGGAAGTTCATTTCTCTCACGTGGTACTTCATTCCTGACTGTGTCGGCGGCTAGATGCAAATCAAATTCAGTGCTCTGTGGAAAGTTTTAGCCCAGGGGATTATTCGCCCGAGGTTGATCACTAAATTTCTGATCTCATTCAATTCCAAGTTGACTGAGAAGAAAAGTGTCATTTTTTATACCTGAAATTGGAAATTCGGGATTACATCTCGCTAAGCGTTTCAACCAAGTAGCACTGTTTTCCAAATCCAGTTTTGCAAGTAAAAAGAAACTTCGATAGACGGTTCTCCAGTCACTATCAAGTTTTGTCACTCCTTCAATCAGCATTTCCAAAGCTTCGTCCAAGGAACCTGAATGCAGTCTTGATTTTGCCATTTCAAACATAAGCTTCGCCACAGGTTCATGAATTATGGCTCTAATGACTCTGCTTTCTTGCGTGTTTAGATGAGTTCCCAACTGTTCCAGACTTGTTCTTAGAAGTTGATTATAGGGTTTCGAGTTTTGGTGGACTAATTCTTCAATTTGCGAAATTGTTCTTTCATCTAAAACCCCACAGGTAAAGATTCTCTCAATTTCTGAAATTCTATTTTCGTTAAAGAATTTCTGTCCGCCCCCCTCCCACCGTGCCAATATAACTGTTGAATCCGCTTCCTTTCTATGAGAATGAATCAATGAGTCCGAGGAATTATTTTTATTCCAGCCAGAGTTTATTTCAATAATCTCGAATCCGGCCTGAGCTACCAACCAAGTAAGAGATTTTCTCGTCGGAATCTGGACCGTACCGGTTTGGCGCGTCGAACCAGGATAGTAATTTGACTCTAGCTTTACACCGATTATCGAAGTTTCTAGTTGTTTGTCCTCATAAATTATATCCTTCGGCTCAATTGCCGATTGAATTTCTGGTGTGACAAGATCATCCGATAGGGTGAGACACTCGAGTAGTAGATACCCGTTTGTACTCAAAGTTAAGGAGATTCTAGATAGAAAATCCAATATATCATTTAAATGGTGAACCACTCCAAAACAGATGACAAAGTCAAATCGATTGGTAAGTTCAAGAGTTTCCACGTCTTCTAGAGTTCCACATAAATGTCTGGCTGGATCTTCGATGTTCAATAAATTACGGAGATAATATCCGCGGTCAATATTAGCCCCTCTTGGCTCTACGCCTGTTAAGTTTACGAACCCCCCCCGAGAATACAATTGGTTGAGAATCCAACCGTCGTATGAACCTATATCAAGGATTTGAACATCGTGTTCAATTTGCAAGTTAGAAAGTGTACTGAGAGCATAATTTACCAAGAATTCAGCTCTTCCTGCTAAAGGTCCTTCTTGAGAAACAGTAAAACCATCTACTTCATAGTGGGAATGTACAAAAGGACCACACGAATTAATTTCAATATTACGAAAAGAAATTGCATCTAGATTTTTCATCAGATTTCCTTCCTATTATTTGCCTCACTTTAATATTTAATATGGAACTCTACACGGTATCAATGTTCATTCACGCTCAAACACATTGCTGGGTGACTATTTGATAGTGCATCAATAGTTGTTTCATGATGTTGACTGAATAAATTCATTCACAAAATGTCGCGTGAAAGGAAGGGCGCTAGTCCATCCCGGACTAACTACATTTAAAAAGTGTAGGCTATTTGAGAATTTTTCTACCCTGAAGTCCTGAACAAGTTCACCCGTACGAATATTGACCAACTGGGAGCGAATTCCGCTTCTAGTCTTTGTCCACTCCGAATGGCTTGATACTTCAGTTGATAAAACCGAAGCAGATTTTCTCAATCGACTTTCAAATAAAAGGGGTAACTCCATTCTCAAAATCTCAAAAAGATCATGTTTTGAACCAGTAGCTACACTTTTCGCCGCTGTGATAATTCTTAATAGCTCTCGAAGTGACACCCCTTCAAAGCCAACGTAATTTTCGCGACCGAGGGCTGGGATTGCCGTGGGACCAATCTTAAGAAATCCATCCATAGTTATTGTTGTATGCACTCCAAGGAATGGGTTGACCGGATGGGGTACCGGGTAAATCAACCTTATTGATTTGGTCGCTTGGTTAGTTTTCCGATAAATACCTTTGAATGGTAATGCGCAATATTCAAGCCCAACTCCTATTTTTCTTGCGAGCAGATCTGATTGTGCACCAGCAGCATTGACAATATATTTTGCAGATATAACTTTTTCTGAAGTGATAGCGTGAACTTCGCCATTTGACTCAATCAAACTCACTTCTTGCGATAATTCTAGTTTGCCACCCATAAACATAAACTTTTCTAACAATTTTCTTAATACTTCGGTAGGGTTCATTACCGCCGTTGTCGGAGACCAAATAAAATTTACTTTAGTTTTTGCAGTTGGCTCATAATTTACTAAATCAGCCTCTGGCAATAAATCAATCTCGATACCATTAGTGATCCCTCTCTCAAATAACGTCACAAGTCTCGACGCTTCGGTTTCGTTTTTCGCTACAATCACCTTTCCGCAGTGGTTTATGGGAATGCCATTTGCCTTGGCGAATTGCTTCATTTCTGAATTTCCGTCTCTACAAAATCGTGCCTTCAAGCTTTCTGGCGAGTAATAAAATCCTGCATGTAGAACACCGGAATTTCTACCGCTGGCATGTTTGGCGATTGTGTGGCATTTTTCGAGAATCAAAATTTTGAGGTGAGGAGATTTTTCAAGAGCAGCAATCCCCGCACAAATTCCAATGATTCCTGCCCCAACAATCACTATGTCATAGTTACCGATGGTTTTCATAATTGCTTCCTCACGAGGAATAAAAGTATTTCCAAGAGCTGCGTTTTCTCTCCAATATGTGCGAGTTACTGAATCTTATAACCGCACACTCTTTAGAGGTGGCCGTTTTAATCTTGAAAAGGGCCAAAATCCCAGAATCCATATTCTCCTTAACATTAATCTGTCTCATCAGTTTTGATAAAACTTTCATAGTGACTGGCCCCCGTCAATAACCAGATTTGTCCCAGTTATATTCTTGGCTTGTTCGGAAGAAAGGTACAGAATTGCGGAAGCAATTTCATCTGGTGACACAAAATTGTGGAGCGGCACATTTTCCAGAAGTAACTTTTCCACATATCTAGGATCGTCCCGAATAATTTCTTCCCATCGCGACCCACTAAAGAAGATATTTCCGGGAGAAATCAAATTTACTCTAATTCCGAAGGCCGCAAACTCAAGCGCTTTTTCTCGAAACAATTGATTCAGGTCACGCTTTGCTCGAGTATATCCTTTAGGGACTCCAGGTATTTCAGTTAAAGCAACAATTGAGGATATGCCGATAATCGATGCACCAGGAATTTTCAGGTATGGTCTTGCAGCTACCAGTAGGTTCTCGGCAGTTGTGAAATTTTTTTCACGAAAGTACTCGTCTATTTCGAATTCTGAAAGTGAATCAGAAGGTACTTTTCCTGTGCCCGCATTACAAACGAGAATATCGAAAAAGCCATGCTTTTTAAATATCCTCTTTAGTTCGAATTTCAAACCAGACATATCTAGCAAATTACATCGAATATCAACTTCGCTCGATGTTTCGTGTCCCATGGTGACTACATTTAAGTTCAAAGCTTGAAAATGGCGAGCAAGTTCCCTCCCAAGCCCCTTTGACGAGCCAGAGATCAGAATGTTTACTGTTTTTTTATTCAATTTGCACTCGTTTAAAAAAATCTATATTGCGCAGTAGCTCAGTTTCATGATCTCCATCGCCAGCCCTTGCAGTCTGCATAATGAAGTTCCCTGAGAAATTTGCTTTTTTTAGTTGCTCTAACACAGACTTAAAATCTGCGCTACCCAAGCCCAAAGGCACAGTATTTCCACCCAGAAGTCGATCTTTTACGTGAACATTGATTACTCGGTGGCCATAGTATGACATTTCTTCTGCTGGGTTGAAACCCAAACTGGCACTATTACCAATATCATAATTTATGCCATACAGTTGAGGATTAAATAATTTTATAAATTCCCCAGCAATTTCTGGTTCGAGATCCAATTCAAAGGCAATACGAACATTGTTTTGACGAAGATAATCCTTAAGACTCATGAAAAAATCAAGATTGGTGTTTTTTCTATTCGAAATTGATGAATTATCGACCAGCGGAATCACGAGGATGTTTGCACCAACCTTTGGCATTGATTCGATGATAATTTTCACTTCACGTTCAATATCTAGGTCTTTCGACTCCCAGTGAGGGTTTTCCATATAAAGGTCACATGTTACGGATGGAATCCGCACATTTGTTTTCCTTGAAATTCGAACAACTCTCTCAATCTCACTAGGTTTAATTAGAGGGTTTTGAAGGTAGGTTAGAGTGTCAATTGTCCATTCAATAATCGTAAGTTGATTTTTTTGAGCAATTTCAAATTCTGACTCCCAATTTTCTGCTGGAAATGCTTGAATTCTTCCATTGACTAACTCTGAAAGCCTTCCTTGTATAAACCCGATTTGACTCTGTAGATTAGCCATGGACTCACTAGTTCCTGTCAAAACGTTATTTCAACTAACTCGAAAATGACCCGCTCAGGTCCCCGAAGGTAGCAGACTCGAGCCGCACCATCCTCGGATGTTCGAATTGGCGCAATCGGGTAATATCCCATAGCGATTAACTCTTCGAGTTTAGAATCTAAATGCTGAGTCTCTAAGGCTATGTGGGTTATACCGAGAGAATTTGGGGTTAATGAATTGATAGTTTGATTAAGGTTCTTGGGTGATTTGAAGTTGAGGAGTTCAATCACTCCTCCTTTAGTATCTTTCAACTTTATGGTACGAACTTCTGCGTTCCGAATTCCAAGTAAGTGTGAAATAAATTCACCTTTTTCCACTTGATCAATCCAAATCTGAAAATTGAAGATATCAATCAGAAAATCAAGCCAGCAGTTGACATCAAGTACCACGATTCCTGTATGGCGGACTGATGAAGTCATTGAAAGATCTCGAACATAGATTCTCTCATAACTTCTACTCCTTCTGCGATTGCGTCTTTAGTAATTGTGAGTGGTGGTCCAATTTTAATCGACTCGCGGCCTGTGTGAACTATCAGAAGCCCTTTCTGGAAACATCTCTCGGCTAGCATACTAATGGCGTCTGCATTTCCCGGTCCAGAATACTTGTCATTAAATATTATTGCGGCAATCATTCCAACACCATTTATTTGATTTATTTCATTTGGAAAAGCGTCAGCGAGATCTTGAAGTTGATTATGAAGAAAGATTCCTTTGTCTCTTGCTTGACCTACCAAATTTAGCTCAGAAATTTCCTCAAGAACCGCATTACCTACGGAGCACAACAGCGGGTTCCCAGAGTGGGTACTGCTCATATTTCCAACTTCTGGTAAATCCATCACTTTTGCAGATCCAATAACACCTGAAATAGGAAGGCCGCCTCCCATGCCTTTTCCGCAGCACAGTAAATCTGCTCTGACTCCGTAGTGTTCGTAACCAAAGTTCTTTCCTGTCCTTCCAAATCCTGATTGCATTTCATCAAATGCCATCAGCACACCAAATTCATCGCAGAGGCGCCTTAGTTCCTGTACATATTCTTTTGGGTAAAAATAAGCACCCCAACCTTGGAAAGTTTCAAGCATGACACCACATATATCATTCTCAAAATCAATGCCCCGTGACTTTAAGTCTCTAATTGAATTTATCAAGAATTCCCTTGCAGGAATTTTAAGTTTTTCTGGATATGGGAAAGGTATATGCACGGTTTCGGTCTCAGGTTCTGAAATCCATTCCCTTTGAGATACATTGCTTGAAAGCACCTGAGCGCCAAGTGTACGTCCGTGCCAATTGCCAGTGATTGCTAAAACGAGATTTCGCTTCTTTCCGCGTTTTTTTCCATGCATTTTCATGAGTTTCATGGCTGCTTCAGTGGCCTCAGTTCCCGCCGATAATAGGAATGCCTTCTCAAAGCTCGGGCCTGCAAATTTAAGTAGCTTTTCCAAATAATCCGCCCTGGCTTCATTTGGATAGGCATAGCATGCAAACATAGAGTTTGTGACTGAATGCATGATTGCTTCTTTAACTTTAGGATTGGAATGTCCGACATTGGTTACAAAAATGGTTGAAGTGAAATCAATCCATTTATTTCCAAGGTGGTCAAAAACTGAAAAATCCTCCGCTCGATCCCAAACTAATGGTATTTGGCCATGCATCGAGCGTGATTCAACTCTTGAAAGTCTCGTTAATATTTCCAAAGTACCAGGTGCAGGAATCGCAGTGCCAATCAATCGATTTTTTGTATTAACGAGTGTAACCGTCTGTGGATCCTTTTTAAACTCGTAACTACTCAATTGATTCACCAAATAATCTCTTGTAAGGGGATTTATTCATTTTTAGGCTTACATTTAAAATTTCCAAATCTTTATAATCATCGACTTCGATTACTCTTTCAGTTATGAATGCCTTGACTCTATCGCCATGAATTTTATTTTTTGCTTCTACAAAGTCGGTTGAAATTACATCGACATACCCATTTGGACAAAAGGTTATTGGGAAAGACTGTCTTGCCATGTTAGAATTCTCAATATCTCGATTATTGCTAAACACCCGCATTAACTGGCCATTAGAGTTGATTTCTAAAGTTTTATACGCACTCTCACTCATTTCATGGACAGATCTCAAGGCCGAGAACTTTGAACTTTCATTAACAAATTCTTCAATTGCTTGTTCGATAACATCTGGATCTCGAAATGGAGTTGTTGGACGTAAATGAACAATGAAATCTGGGTGAGAACCTAATTCTCTAAGTTTCAAGATCGCGTGTCGGATAAAATCAATATCTGGTGAAAAATCAGTAGCCAATTCCGCTGGTCTGAGAAATGGTACTTCCGCACCGAGCGCCGAAGCGAGGTCTGCATACTCTTGTGAATCGGTACTCACAATTGTGCGGTTAATGTTCTTAGCTAGTAGACTGGCCTTAATCGACCAATCGAGTAATTTCTTTCCTCCTATTTCTTGCAAGTTCTTGTCGAGTATCCCCTTAGAGCCTGATCGGGCAGGAATAATTGAAATTACTTCCATTGTCCCACCTTTGGGTTGGTTTGCTTTTGCCGCACCGTAAAATCATATATGTTGAAACTCTCATGTGCGGCTTGTGAAGCTTGAAGTCTGTTAAAGTACCATGGTGCTGGATTTGAATGCATTTAGAAGTCTCGTCTTAGCAAGAGAAGCCTCGACGATCGGGATACGTGCATATGAACCGGAGATAAACGATTTATACTTTCTTTATTCTCTGGTTAGGGAAAAGGCTGTAGTGTCTATTCTCGAATTCGGGTCCGGATGGTCGACGCTTGCACTTGCAATAGCTCTACATGAAAATTTTCTTGATTTCGGTGAAACTCATACAAGAAGCATTCGCCACCCCAATCCTTTTCAACTTCTAACCTTAGACGCCTCCGAAAAATGGCAACAAATAGCGATTTCTAGATTAAGTGAAGCTGAACGATTGAGAGTCGACTCAAAAGTGGTTACCCCACGATTAAGTTATTTTGAAGGGGTTTATTGCCATTTCAATGATTTTACACCGAATTTCACGCCTGACTTAGTCTACTTAGATGGTCCTGACCACGATCAAGTCCTCGGAGATGAATTCGGTTTCAAGTACGATGAGAGATTTACGCCTCCCATGTCGGCTGATTTACTACGGCTAGAACCTTACTTATGGCCGGAAACCATTATTGTCGCTGACGGCAGAACATCAAATGTTAGATTCCTCGAGTCGCGCTTCAAAAGAAACTGGCAAGTATTACATGATCCTTTTGGGGATCGTAGTGTGTTCAGGATTAATGAACCTGCCTTTGGGGTGATTTCCGAGGAGCATATTAACTTTAGGCTTTTGCAATCTAGGAAATTCCAAAACAAAGAAACCCCCCAGCGTTAACGTATTAGCCTGGAATAGATATTCTCAGTTTTTCTCTGGCTACGAGCTCTGAATCACTTAATCTTTTTTCTCCACTACCAAGGATGCTTGGGATCGCTCTAACCGCTTCCGCAAATCCTTTTAGAGCCGCGGCTTCGATTGATGCGGCTTGATCTGAACCATACATTGCCCTATCAAGTGTGATATGTCTTTCAATGGAAGTGGCTCCGAGAGCCACCGCAGCCGCGCACACCTTTAGTAGAGATGATTCATGTCCGGAGTAGCCAACATCAACCATATATCTACTTCTCAACATTGGTATGCAAAGTAAGTTTGCATCCTCTTCTTTCATTGGGTAAGTACTATTGCAATGCATTAACTCGAATTCACACTTTTCATTCTTAAAAATCTCAACCACAGCGTCAATCTCTTCGAGCGTTGACATACCTGTTGAAATGTAGGTTTTCTTACCTGTTGAGGCTATGAGTTTCAGTAGAGGTATATTTCCTAGCATTGGAGAGGCAACTTTATTGAAGGAACAGTCGAAAGAATTGATAAATTCCTGAGCCTTTAAGTCCCACGCTGATGCAGACCACTGAATATTTTTGCTTTTACAATACTCCGAAATTTCACCATACTGGTTTTTGGAAAACTCTAGACCTTCTTTTTGGGCACGCTGGGTTTTACCCCAAGGACTTTCTCTTGGTGAATCTAGAAACTCTTGTGTATAAACATCCTCGATTGTTCGCTTCTGAAACTTCACTGCATCGAAACCTGCATCCGCGGCGGCATCTATAAGCCGTTTTGCAATATTAATATCACCATTGTGATTAATCCCGATTTCAGCTATAAGAAATAAACTCACTTAGTTCCTCCATGCTCAGGGCTTCTATGCCGATAAGAAACTCTACTCCTTCTCGAACAAATCCGTGACCTCCTAAAGAGTTTAGGATGTGCGTACTTGCCAATTTAATTCGAGGATGGGCATCGCTTGGGGCAAAGCTCATGCCTGCTTGCAAAACTATTGGCAAATCGTTTAAGTCATTCCCAAAATAAATAAGGCCTGCAAATGGATTTGGGTCAAATGGTCTCTCGCGTTTGAATTTCCTCGAGAGTGCTTGTAATTTATCTGATTCACCTGAAATACAATCTAAATGCATCTTGCTGGCTCTTGCCTTTACAACCTTGTTTCTTTCTGTGGAAAGTATAAAGCATTCAATTTTTAGATTTCTAATTTTTTGAAATTTTCGAAGCAAATCTAGTGCATAGCCATCTGCGCGCGAAACCCTTACGCATTCAATGGCATTCTCGTCAACGTAAGCGAAATTGTCAGTGAATACACCATCAAAATCAAATACGATTGTGTGGATTTTCTCCAAAAGGTGACTCATGATTTGAAATTAGTAACCAAGCGCGATTTCGGCAAGTTCACAAAGTGTATGTCCGATCAGCAGGTGCACTTCTTGAATTCGAGCAGTTTCTGAACCTGGAACTACAATTGAGATATCTGCGACTCCGGCGGCAGAACCTCCACCTTTGCCTAGCAAGGCGATAGTTCGCACATTTGAGTTTCGAGCTTGTTCAAGTGCTCTGACAATATTTCTGCTGTTGCCAGATGTCGAAAGAGCAACCAGAAGATCACCGGGTTTACTGAGACCTTGAAGTTGCCGCGCATAAATTTCATCATAGCCAAAATCATTTGCAATGCACGTAAGAGCGGTTGAATCAGCATTCAATGAAATTGATGGGAGAGATGTGCGATTTTCTTTAAATCTTCCAATGAGTTCTGTTGCTAGGTGTGAGGATTCACTAGCGCTCCCCCCATTTCCGCACCAAAAGATTGTCCTGTTTCCAATCAGTGTTTTGTTAAAAATTTCAGTTGCGTTCGCGAGATGTGTGGCATTGAGTTTGAGAGTTTCGGCCAGATAGCTGTTAAGAGTCTCAGCTTTTTGATTGAAAAGGCTTATCTTATTCATCGTTGTTCCAATTCTAGCACTTATGTTGGATACTAAATCTGTTTAACATTCAGCCACACTAGCTGCACCATGGTTAGGTATCAAGCATAATTCTTACTCCTCTTGAGGGTTCGCGTGAGTTAGGGCTAAATCCTTCAAGATCTGAAGCTTGGTTAGTCAAGGATTGCAACACCCGCTGGTGTCATTAGTTGTACTTCAACAATCCCAGACTGACCATCGTTTGCTGATGGATCTACCCACTCGATATTGACGTCACCCATTGATGCAAGTATTTCCTCTTTAAACCATGAATCTGCAAGCTGATCTTTATCCGAAATAACAATCTTCTCTATTTCTGCAAGTGGTGTTCCATCTTGTGATGGGTGGTCTGTTGATAGCCATTGGATAAAGAATGGGAATTCGCGAGTATCGGCAATTTCTTTTACACCAATTTGTTTCCACTTGAGGTCGGTTCCATTTGGGCGGGTGCGGTGAGCTTCAACTGCTTGGCGACCAAACTTTGCTTCGATTGAAGTAATGTCTTTTGTGCTGAAAACCCAGGTGAACCAACCGCCGCCTTCGTTAGCTTTCTTTGAAACGGCTTTGCCCC
>VFQS010000475.1_pt1 | contig 44691 bp, 36 predicted proteins | sample 3512361 | NCBI WGS metagenome assembly VFQS01 (sample SAMN10412375, study PRJNA504923) | tailings metagenome | isolation source: Relicate 1 Philex TSF3 active mining | place: Philippines
CTTGTTGTGAAGTCCAGCGCATTGCGGTTTGATAACACTAAGCACATTAATCGAGTCGTCAGCGGATTCGTCAATCAAGTCATCAATAAAGAATTTATACCAATCAATAAAGAGTGATCAATGAAAACAAAAGTCTTAATCGCCGAAGATGAGCCTCTAATGCGTGAACGCTTATTAAGCCAATTGAACAGATTGTGGCCGCAGGCGGAGATTGTCATGGTGGCAGAAAATGGCAATGATGCTTGGGATGGTTTTCTTGAGCATGAGCCGAATTTGGTACTGCTCGATATTCGTATGCCCGGCTTGTCTGGGATTGAGGTTGCGCGTCGAATTGGCAAGGCTGCGCATATCATCTTTATCACCGCGTATGATCAATATGCGATCGAAGCTTTTGATGCTGGCGCGATTGATTATGTACTGAAACCTGTACAAGAAGATCGTTTGCGAAAAGCACTCGACAGAGTACAAGAGAAATTGCAAGCGACACCTACTGATTTGCAGGCAATCTTGAAGAGTCTACAAGCAGCTACTGCTTCCGTTAAGCCTGAGAAAATGAAGTGGATTAAAGCAAGTGTTGGAAAACAAATTAAGTTAATCGATGTCGATGATGTGTTGTTCTTTCAATCTGATACCAAATACACCCGCGTTGTATTGGCCGAATATGAGGCCTTGCTGCGGACACCATTGAAGGACTTGCTCGATGGGCTCGATAGCGACAAGTTTTGGCAAGTGCATCGATCTACCGTGGTCAATGCCAAAGCGATTGCAGCAGCAGAAAGAGTGGATGCCGAACGTATGCAGTTGCTAATAAAAGGACACAATGAAAAGCTGTTAGTGAGCCGAAATTTCACTTATTTATTTCGCGAGTAATGAACAAAAAATGCCGAAGTGGTCTGCAACCAAGGTAATTACGGCAACAAAAAGCTGTCTCTAATGGCATCATTTTTGAGTAGAAGTGTAAAAATTTTTTGTTTTATTAACTATTGTTGTTTTTATCTTCGTTTGTTTTATACAACTACACACAAAAAAATCGTATCGTTTTTTTTCTATATAAAATTCAGAATTTACCTATGTCTGCGGCTGAATTGTGAGTGAATTTGACGTTTTCTTCCCTAAAGTTTGGCCTCGTACAGTTTGATACTTGTTGTTACACTTTGCATACAAATACAGAATCCAAACAAATTGGATCAATTTAAACGTTCGGGGGGAGCCTGTAGTCAAAAGCTACGGACGCTGAATTACAAAATTGGTATGTAAGCTCAGCGTGATGTTGGTCAACCATGTTGTCCAGCATTGATCAATCTGCCTGTACATAATTATTTTAAAAAAATGGGGATATTTAATTATGGTAAAGCAGCACAATAAAGCATTACGTCCATTGGCAATTGCGATTTTGTTAGCAGGTGCGTTTAGCGCACAAGCTGCGGATCGTGAAGTATTCAAAGGCAATAATTCTGTTGCCTCTGCAGGTCTGAAAGCGTCCGATATGAAAGCGGAACGTAGCATGACTTATGCAAATGGTTTGAAAGTGACACGTCATCAGCAGATGTATCAAGGCGTTCCAGTTTGGAATGAAGCGATTGTTGAACACGAAGAAAAAAACGGCAATCGTCAATTAAAAGGCTCTATGTTGCGTAATCTCGATCGCGACTTGCCAAGTGTGAAAACAATTTTCTCTAAAGCAGATGCTTTGATTCAGGCGAAAACACAAGCACAAATTTTTGAGACTGAAAATGATCAGGCGCAACTATATGTGCGTCGCTCAGATAGCGGTGTTGCGCACCTTGTATATGTTGTGTCATTCAACGCGACCAATACCGAGGAACCACGCCGTCCATTCTTCATGCTCGATGCCAATACTGGTGTTGTGATTGATCGTTGGGAAGGTATTCATCACGTCAATGGCACTGGTCCTGGCGGTAATTCCAAAACAGGTCAATATGAGTTCGGTGTGAATTATGGTTATCTCGATGTAACGCAATCGGGCACGACTTGTTCCTTGAATAATGCGAACGTCGCGACCTACAACATGAATTCACGTACTAGTACGCCATCTAAGCCACATAGCTACACATGCCCACGTAACACGGTCAAAGCGATCAATGGCGCGTACTCACCAATGAACGATGCGCACTATTTTGGCGGCGTCGTTTTCAATATGTACCAAGCTTGGGCTGGCGTACGTCCATTGACGCAAAAATTGATTATGAAAGTGCATTACAAGCGTGCCTACGAAAATGCTTTCTGGGATGGTACTGCAATGTATTTCGGTGATGGTGCAACGACTTTCTATCCATTGGTTTCCTTGGATGTGACTTCGCACGAAGTTAGTCATGGCTTTACTGAGCAAAATGCGGGCTTGGTGTACTCCGGTATGTCTGGTGGTATGAATGAAGCATTCTCAGATATGGCGGGTGAAGCGGCAGAGTCCTACATGAAAGGAACGAATGATTTCCTCGTAGGTGCAGACATTTTCAAAGGTAGTGGCGCACTCCGTTACATGGCCAATCCACCACAAGATGGCCGTTCGATTGATCATGCTTCCAAATTCACCAGTACCATGGATGTGCACTATTCAAGCGGTGTATATAACAAAGCATTCTATTTGTTGGCCACCAAAACTGGTTGGAATGTACAAAAAGCCTTCCAAGTGATGGCTGATGCAAATCGTTTGTACTGGACTGCGAATAGCACTTTTAATCAAGGTGCTTGTGGCGTAGAAACGGCAGCGCTTAACCGTGGTTATGTGAAAGCGGATGTAACCGCAGCATTCTCTGCTGTGGGTGTTACTTGCACACCGTAAGTTCGATGTGTGATTGACGGTTAAATTTTAGCCTGTGGGACTTTTAGACGCCTGACAGAAATGTCAGGCGTTTTTTTTTACGCATTTCAATCGAAAGATAACTTTGCGTGATCTTAGTGTGATTTTGGTATGTGGATTATTTCACCTTCGTAAGAAATTCTTCGATTTTCTGTAGCATCCATTGTGGCGCATCCGCCATAATAAAATGCTTCGCGTCTTGCGCAAACGCGATGTTGTTGAAGTCTTTAGGAATGTTTGCCAATTGTTTTTCGTAGGTCGCTTGTACTTGTGCCGCAGGTGTGTACGGTGCGCCATTTTGGAGTGCGCCCAAACTGAGTACCGGTACTTGAATGTTCTTTAATGCTGGACGTAAGTCTTTACTTGCCAGTTCACTCATCGCACGACCCGAAGTCATCGGATCTGAACGCATCATGTCTTTCGCAATTTGCGCATGCCAGTCAGCATTGTTTGCCATATTTTTTGCCATTGCCATTGGATCAAAGCCAGTATTTTGTGGCGGTGGGGTATTACCTGATTTTTGCATATTCGCTTGCGCTTCTGCATACATCGCGCCCAAGGCAGGTAAGCCGTCCACATTAATCGCTGCTGCTATTTTGTCGGAGTGATTCGATGCGAGTGAGAGCGCTAAAAAGCCACCTAAAGAATGTCCGATGATGATGGGCTTTTGCAATTTCTGCGCAGCGATATAGTCAATAATCGCTAGTTCTTGGGTCGCGATAAATCCCTTGCTGATCGCGCTGTTCGGCAACGCTTTGGTGCCAGCGAAGCCCGCTAAAGTGAGTACATGTAGTTGATACTTAGATTGAAGATGAGCGACCGTGTCTTTCCAAACGGCAGATGATGATGCGAGACCTGGAATCAAAATGATCGGGGCACCAGTACCGCTTACTTCGACGGTGAATGGCGCTACCGCGCTGATTGGTGAGCTTGCTGTATCGCTAGCTTTTGTGTTGGTGTCTATTGGTGTACCTTGTTGCGCAGTCGCGGGAAGATTGATACTAAGCGCTGTGGCGAGAACGATTGCACTACTGCACAAGATGCGGCGCATATTTGTGAAACTTGATGTTGTTTGCATTTGGGAAGTGCGGAATGTTGGCGTATTCATTGTATGTCCTTGTGTTTGTTTTTTAATCTGAATGGCGAGTGAAGTGCATTGTAGAGATCAAACAAACACGAAACCAGTGATAAATGTCACCAGTTTTTATGACGAATGACCTCATCACAAAATCTGCCCACGCATTTGCAGAATCGTGATCGCCGATATGCATAGGATTTCATGCATTTGAATTGCACCGAACCTAAGCGAGGTCTCAAGCAAGTACCCGTTGCGCCACTTGTAAGTACAAGGGAATTCCAAACAATAAATTTAATGGGAAAGTAAGGGCGAGCGACATACCGATGTATAAAGATGAATTGGCCTCAGGAATCGCATAGCGCACCACGGCCGGTACAGCGATATAGGAAGCACTCGATGCAAGTACCATCAACAACACCGTATTCCCTAACGAAAGCTGGAAGATCACGCCCATACCGAGCGCCAAGCCTGCGTGACAAAGCGGTGCGATGACACCGAAAGCAAATACCAGTGGCGATTGGTTTCTTAAGCCCGGTACATTGCGTGCAGCTAACAGACCCATATCGAGTAAGAAGAATGCGAGTAAGCCTTTAAATAGATCGACCGAAAAAGGCCGCATCATATTTTGTCCAGCTTCGCCACTGATCATGCCGATCATGAGTGAGCCTAGCAAAAGCAACTGAGCGCCATCGGTAAAAGATTCATGGAGTAGTTTCTTCACCGAGAGCGAAGATGGCATCTCTTGGTTGACTGCGTTTGCATGGGCTTGCTGACTACGTACGCGATTCGCAATAAAAATCGCGATGATGATGGCGGGCGATTCCATCAGCGCCATCGCTGCTGCCATATGTCCACCATACGCGATCGATTGATGATCGAGTATCTGCGTGGCGGTGATAAATGTGACCGCGCTGACTGAGCCATAAGTTGCCGCTAATGCTGCTGCATCGAAATGCGTAATAAAGCGTTTTAGCAATTGAAAAGCGAGTAAAGGGACAATGATCGCTAAGCTGATGGCGCAAGCCAAGCTGATCAATACTTCGCTGGTAAAGCCGGTTTTCTCAAGTGCGAATCCACCTTTTAAGCCTAGTGCCATCAATAAATAGAGCGATAAAAAGCGTGAAATTTGTTGTGGAATTTCTAGATTAGATTTGAAAAATCCAGCCAATAGACCGAATAAGAAAAAGAGAATGGCCGGGTCGCTAAACGTCATCATAAACAAAAGATCCTAGTGTGGTGCGCGTACGGAGCGCAATAGGGCGGCATTGTAGTGATTGGTTGCTATAGAGTAAAATCAATAATTATTATGTAAATCATCGATAAAAATCTATGAACGTCAGTTTTCGCCAATTAAAACTTTTACTCGCAGTAGCCGAACATCGCAGCATTACCGCAGCGGCCGATGCTTGCTACATCACGCAACCGACAGTATCAATGCAACTGAAAGCGATGTCGGATGAAGTAGGTTTGCCTTTGTACGAAGTGATTGGCAAACAGGTATTTTTGACGGCAGCGGGAGAGGCGGTGGCGCAATCGGCGCGCATGATTCGTGACGAGTTTGATTACTTGCAGCAGACTATCAGTGCAATGAAAGGGCACACAGAAGGGCGCTTACGCGTGGCAATTGCTAGTACCGCAAAGTATTTTGTGCCACGTATGTTGGGGAACTTTTATAAACAGTTTCCGAATATTGATATTGCATTCGAAGTCTTAAATCGTGACGGTGTCGTCAATCGTTTAAAGGCGAATGCAGATGACTTATACATCATGTCGATTCCGCCCGCTGATTTAGATTTAGAGCAGCATCGATTTTTAGAAAATCCGCTAGTAGTAATCGCGCCTATCGATCATCCGCTCGGTGCAAAAAAGCGAATTAAACGCAAGGAGTTAATCGATGAATTATTTGTCTTGCGTGAAGCGGGTTCAGGCACGCGATTAGCGTGTAACGCTTATTTCGCAGAACATCAGTTTCAACCGAAAGTACGTTTAGAACTTGGTAGTAACGAGGCTATCAAACAAGCAGTCGCAGGCGGTTTAGGTCTCGCTATTATTTCCAAACACGCATTGAGTCAAAATCTCGCATCAGAAGGTTTGCAAATTTTAAAGGTCGACAATTTTCCGATTCACTCTAATTGGTGGATTATTTATCCTAAAGGAAAACGATTATCCCCAATCGCAAAGGTGTTTTTCGAGCATTTACAAGATTGGGCATAATTTTATTCCAGCAAATAAAATATATTTTATTTTTCATAATGCATAGATTGTAATAAAATTGATTTAGGTTTACACGTCCAACTTCATCAAATTAATCAGACCTGCGACAGCTTTTGAGTCTTAGTTGATGTAGTCATCGGAATAAGTATTGAATCCAACTGAAAACAGGCTACTTATCAATCTACGTATATGAAAAAACTAAACCTACTATCTCTTATAATTACTTTTTCCGTATTACTCAGTGCTTGTGGCGGTGGTGATTCGACCAGTCCTAACCAGAGCCCTAATCCAACGCCTATCGTTATTGTTAAGAAAACGATTAACGTTGATAACCTAGAGCAGGTATTTTCTAGCTTCTTGCTCTATCGTTATCGGTTAACCAAGGAAATTGATCTGCTTTCGAAATTCAGTGGGACTATACCTGTCTCTTCTGCTAGGCCTGCTCCGTGTCCACTGGGGGGGAGTGTGGATAGGTCCGTTACGGTAACGTTTTACTATTGTTACACTGATCAAGGGGTAATGAATAGTGGCTCCATAACTTGGAACCCCCCAGGATATGGGCCAACTCGGAATAATTGGTATGATTTTGTTGATCTAAATTATCAATTGAGTGACGATACTGAAGTACAGCTGCTTAGTGGTATCTATCATCCTTTGACGAGTACATTATTTAACACTGTCGATTTGCGACGTTTCAATGTTAAATATACTAGGGGAGCAAGAACTGAAACATATAACAATTATGCCGAGTGGCCAAGAATCGTTGAGATCACAACGTTTGATGGTGTGGCCAGTCAAAATTTTAAATTGACTGAATATGATGATAAAAGCTTTCCTGTTACACCAGTTATCAGTGCGGCAGATGGTTCGAATATTAGTATCGAATTTAGCTCTAATGGTTCTGCGAATTTGAGCCTGCGAAACGATAAAGACGGTGTTGCACACGCGACGAAAAACTTTACGCAAGCCGAGATCGATAGGCTTCTTGTGAAGGAAAGAAAATCAAAGACTTGATTTTTTCATGACGCTACAGTGTTAATAGTGCGGTAAATGATCGATGCAAGCATTGACCGTTTCTTTTTATACACTCTCTTTTAATAAACTTAACAACGCCGCAGTATCCATACGTGCAGCGGCATCGCCACCATCTAATAAACTGTCCGCAAGATCACGTTTTTCGGCATGTAGTGCGAGGATCTTTTCTTCTATCGTGTCTTGCGTTACCAATCGATAAATCGTGACTGGGCGTTGTTGTCCCATGCGGTGCGCACGGTCTGAGGCTTGGTCTTCTACCGCTGGGTTCCACCATGGATCAAGGTGAATCACGTAATCGGCGGCAGTTAGATTGAGACCCGTTCCGCCAGCTTTTAAGCTGATTAAGAAGATATCGCCGTGACCTGCTTGAAATGCATCGACGCGTTTTTTACGTTCTTGTGCTGGTGTGCTACCGTCAAGATATTGATAGGCGATCCCTTGTTGATCGAGCCAATCACGAACTAATGCTAGGTGATCGACGAATTGGCTAAACACCAAAGCCTTGTGGCGATTGTCGAGTAGTTCTTCAACCGTATGTTGTAAGACCGCGAGTTTGCTGCCACTGATGTTGGCGTTTTTCATTACTAGTTTTGGGTGGCAGCAGAAGCGGCGCAGCTTGGTAATTTCCGCCAATACTTGCATCGATTGACCGGAAGTCGGATCGATCTGCGCGATTTTGTCGATTGCTTCTTGCCTTAATGCCTCATACAGATGGCGTTCTTCGTCGCTGAGTTCAACTTGCAGATTGATCTCTGTGCGTGGTGGTAGTTCACTTAAGACTTGCGTCTTGGTACGCCGTAAGATAAATGCTTGAATTAGCTTTTTCAAATTGGCGCGCGCCGCTTTGTCGCCGCGTTCGATCGGGGCGCTAAATTTATCGATGAAGTGTTCTTTTGATCCTAATAATCCTGGGTTGATGAAGCGGAACAGATTCCACAACTCACCTAAATGATTTTCTACGGGGGTTCCGCTAGCTATCATTTTAAAATCTGCACTCAAAGCCATGGCAGCTTGGCTGCGTTTGGTCGCGGCATTCTTGATGACTTGTGCTTCGTCTAGCACAACGCTGTGCCAATGTTGTGCTGCAAATACTGTTGCATCTTGTTGTAGCATGCCGTAACTAGCAATAACGATATCAAAAGCGCCTAAATCTTGTAGTGAACGTTCTTGTTGATAAGCGCGAATTTTCAGTGTGGGCGCAAAGCGTGCCACTTCGCTTTGCCAATTCATCGCAACCGAAATCGGCGCGACTACTAAAGCCGGGCCATTTGGTGCGCGATCGACTAACAGTGCTAGCGTTTGCACCGTTTTGCCTAAACCCATATCATCCGCCAAGCATGCGCCCACACCCCATTTGGCCAGTCTAGCTAACCATTGGAAACCTTCTAATTGATAGTCGCGTAATTGTGCTTGTAAAGTGGACGGCACTTGCGGCGTAAAGTTGGCGAGTACATCTAGTTTTTCGACTTGCTCACGCCAAGCCTTGTCGACTTTGAGTTCACCAACTTCATCGGCTAGTTCTGCCAGTGCAGGAGCTGCTAAAGAATTGATGCGTATCCCATCTTTTCCACTCAGTTCTGCAAAATGGCGTAATTCATCCAAGCGTTTGCGGAAGCTTTCGGTTAAGGCGATAAAGTCATGTTCACCAATTTTTAAGAAGCGTCCCTTAGTTGTTTCTGCCATTTGCATTAGTTCTCGCAGCGCCAGTACCCGACCATCATCGAGGGTGACTTCACCACCAGCGACGAACCATTCGCCCTGTTTTTTGATACTCAGGCGCATATTGCCTAGAGATCTTTGTCCTTGCAGGCGGAAGCGCTCACCTTCAGGCCATACCAATTGCAATTGTTGCTCGGGAATTGCTTTGAGTTGGCTTAATAATTCCAGACATTGTTCCGGTGTTTGCCATTGCCATTCGCGATTACTTTCTTCCGCGCTATCGGCCTGCGTAAAAGCTGGACAGCTAGCGAGGATGTTTTGTAAGGCGGTATTTTCTGCGACTAAATTACGGCTTGCTTGTACCGTTTTTCCATCGATTTCGCCCAAAACATTGCTAGCACCTTTTGCTGGCATCAACCATGCACCCTGCGCTAAGGGACGCACTAATAACTGCAAACGTAGACCTTCTTTGAGCGGCAGTAAGTGTGCATACAAAGTGGCATCGGCTGCTACCGTATGAATGTGCTGCGCTAATTCTGGCAGGTCAGAATGAATCGCTAGATGCGGTGCAATCGCCGCGATCACATCAACCAATTGCGATTTGGCTGCGCTTGGCACCGTCAGTCCAGAACCGAGGATGCTCGCAATTTGTTTGATCTCGGGACTAGAGCTATAAATCGCTAAGCGCGTTGGTGTTTCTTTACGTGCGACGTAAGCTTGTTGCGCCGTGATTGGCGGTTCTAATTGCAAGCTAATGTGATCATTCTTTTCTTTGAGAAAAAGAGTCAGCTCGCCTTTGACGATATCGACACGAATATCCGGTGCATCGCTCCAATATACTTGTGGATGATTAATCAGCAAAGGCAAGGCTTTGTCGATGTCGAGAGCATATTCGGCGTGACCGTAATAGCCATCTAAAGTCTTGCGTACGCAGTCGATTACTTGCTTATCTTGTTCGCTAAGATAAGTTAGACTTTCTTGCTCCTGCACTAGACGCTTGAGCGCAATTGGTCGGCCCTTACTCCATACGCCTTTGGCACTGATTTTTTGTTCGCGCGGTTCGATTAGCGCGTGATCACGCAATACGCTTAGCTGCCAGACTAAGCGCGTTTCGGTCGGGGCTTTGTGATTGTCATTATTCGCAGTTAGATTTAATTGACTTAAGGCAGTCAGTGCACGTTGCCAAGATTCTTCGCGTTGGAAGCAGCTATACAGCGGCTGTAGTTTGTGTTGTGCATGCCAAGCCGTCATTTGTGGCGCATCGTCATAGTGTTTGGCTAGCAAGGCATCGGCCTCTGCGGCCAACCATAGGTAGCCATGATTGGTATAGCGTTGATAGGCAGCACGCAATCGTTGATGTGCATCTTCTCTGATTGGTTCGCTTTCCCAAAACAAAGCTAAACACTCGAATAAAGTTTCAACGCCAAGTTCACGTTGCAATACAAAGCGTTTGCTTGTGAGTGGTGTTCCTTTGGAGATATGGTTAGTGAGTGATTCCAATAGATAGTATGTGAAGGCATCGTTTTGTTTGATGCCATCATCAACTTGCTCTTTTAGTTTTTTGCGATGGTCTGCGCTATCGACCGCGAATAAGCAAACCGTGTACAACAGACCAAGCAGGTCACCCAAATGAACTTTGCGCTTGCCAGTGTTTTTCTTGATGTTTTTCGTAATCGCTTCGATCTGTTCTAAAGCCAGCGCATAGTCGCCACGGCTGATTGCGACCGCGAATGCATGTGTGCTGCGATGTTCATCCAAGCAGTACGCTGCTAATTTTTCTAATGCAGCAAAATCGGCACGTAGCAGTGTCTGCCAGATTAATTGCTCCAGCAATAGTGGAATACCTTCACCTAACTGCGCTAAATTTTCTAGCGCATATTGATAGGCAGCTTGGGTGTCACCAGCAGTCCAATTGTTTTGGTAAAACAAATCAGATAGCAAAATACCTTTGCTAAATGCAGAGAATTGATTAAAGATCTGTTGACCTGCATTGGTCTTAAATAGCTGCTCAGCCAAGACGGTTTTGTCACCAGTACGTGCTTCGAAAAATTCATTGCGCCAATAAGCGATTCCATCGATCTCATCAATCAAACAGGAAAAGAATAATTCGCGTCGGCAAAAAGCCGCGTTATGCACCTTCCAATGTTTGTATTCTTCGCGCTTACTTAGAATCACGCGAATGCTACTAATCCACGCATGGATGTCGCTGTGTTCCAATAGATGTGCAATCAGCGGCATCTGCAAGCCATTATTCAGCACATAGCCTTTGCCGCTCACAGGCGAGACCAAGTGCTTTTCATGCAGCACGGCCAATTGATCACGCACCGCGATCACTCCTGGCACTTCACCCGCTTTTCCAAAAGATTCGCGCCGCTGCAACAACAATTCCAGCATGACATTTTGGCTGAGTGGCGAGTCAAGTAGCGCGAGTGCATACAGAAATGGAAATTCCTGCGCTTCCAGATGATCAAATTGGTGCATTGGCTGAGTGATTTTGAGGAATTCTGAAAGCTGGATTTTACCTGATTTGCGCCTGTGTTAAGAATCACATTACTCTGAGCCTAGTGTTTAGGATCTGGTCTCATTTGTAATCTATTATTTTCTAAGGATGTGCTAATTATTTGGCTTGTTGGAAGATGGCGGTGATTGAATTGATTCGAATAAACTCTCTAAGCTTGGTCATTAACAAGTAACAATGCATTCATAGTATCAAGGCCTTCATCACTCGGAGGTCGTATATGAATTCTCAACATAGTCGTCGTCAGTTTATTCGTCAATTTGCCGCCACTACCGCGGTTGCTTCAACTAGCCTCGCTTTAAGCGCGTGTGGTGGTGCAGGAATTGCACCTGTGTATGCGACCTTTGAGCATGGTGTGGCTAGTGGTGATCCCTTGAGTGATCGCGTTATTATTTGGACGCGGGTGACGCCATCGAGCAACTATGATGGTCGAGATTTTGAATTGACTTGGCAGCTTGCAAGTGACGAGCAATTTTCTAAGGTGATTAAGTCGGGTTCGATTGTGACCAATGCGAGTCGTGACTTCACTGCAAAAATTGACGTGACGGGTTTAAGCGCCAACACCAATTACTTTTATCGCTTCAACTTTGATAGCCGCTTATCGCCAGTGGGGCGTACTAAGACTTTGCCAGTTGGTAGCGTGCAACAAGTTAAGCTCGCGGTCGTTTCTTGCTCGAATTATCCAGCTGGCTATTTCCATGTCTATGCAGAGATTGCCAAATTAAACGATCTTGATGCAGTGCTACATCTTGGCGACTATATTTATGAATATCCACGCGATGGTTATGCTTCGCAAGATGCGGTGAGTTTGAATCGTCAAGTCGAACCAAAAACCGAGATCGTTACCTTGACGGATTACCGTACCCGCTATGCGATTTATCGTAGTGATACCGATCTGCAAGCGGTGCATGCAAAGCATCCGTTTATCGCCGTTTGGGATGATCACGAGTTTGCCAACGACACCTGGAATGGTGGTGCAGAAAACCATGATCCAGCCAAAGAAGGTCCATTTAGCGCACGTCGCGCCGCAGCTTTACAGGCTTATCATGAATGGATGCCAATTCGCTTGCCTGATGCGAGTAAAAATGATCGCATCTACCGCTCATTCGATTTTGGTAATCTAGCTTCCTTGCATATGTTAGATACGCGATTGATTGGTCGTGATAAACAATTATCTTATGCGACGTATATGGGAGCGGGTGGTGCGTTTGATACGGCAAAGTTTAGCGCCGATATGGTCAGTGCAAACCGTCAATTGATGGGGCAGGAACAAAGCACTTGGCTGCAAGCACAAATGAGTAAATCAACTGCGACTTGGCAGATTTTAGGTCAGCAGATTTTGATGGCGCGCATGAATATACCGGCACCACTAGTGTTGGGACAAATTAGCTTTTCGGATTACACCACGCTATTAGGAAAAGCCCAACTAGCACCAGCAACTTTGACGTCGAGCGAAACAGCGATACTGGCGCAACCCGCGATTCCATACAATCTTGATGCTTGGGATGGCTATGTAGTGGCGCGCGAAACTGTATTTGCGACCGCCAAAGCATTGGATAAAAATCTGATCTCTTTGGCTGGAGATACGCACAATTCATGGGCGAGTGATTTGCTCGATTTGAATGCGAACGCGATCGGTGTCGAGTTTGGTGTTTCGTCCGTGAGTTCACCAGGTTTTGAAGAATATTTTGCGAAAGAAGATCCGGCGAAGGTAGCAGCAGGATTAGAGCAAATCATTGCGCCATTGGTGTACGCAGAAACGAAAAGTCGTGGTTATATGTTGGTGTCGGCTACACCGTCTGAAGCGCGTTGTGAATGGCGTTATGTGAGCACGGTAAAGTCAAAAACATATACCGCTGTGAGTGGCAAAACTCTCAAGGTTTTGCCTGGTAAAGCGAACCGTAAATTATTGCCTACTTGAGTTGTGCACTGAGATAAGTCGTATATGAAGAAGGAGGCGTGGCGGTGGCGATGCTTCCTTCTTTGTACAAGCTGAATTACTTTAGCTTGTAGCCTCGCAGTTTGCCAACAATGCCGGTCGGGAAAAAGTAGACCGACAGAATAAACAAAACACCCAGCCACAGCATCCAACGATCAGGATGAAATATTTGTGCCAAGATAGGAAAATCAACTAGCGATTCAGCGCCTTGCGCCATTAAATTCTTTAAGTAATTTTGCGCAATGATAAATAACGCCGCACCAATCACTGCACCATATAAAGTACCCATACCACCGATTACGACGATCAATAAAATGTCGGTCATCACTTCAAAACTTAGCATGGTTTTGGGCCCAACATAACGTAGCCATAGCGCCATTAAAGCACCTGCTAGCGCAGCTAATAAAGCTGCTAAGCAATTCGCCAGCACGCGATACACAACAGTGCGATAACCAAGCGCTTCAGCGCGGAATTCATTTTCTCGTATTGCCTGTAAGACGCGACCGAATGGTGAATTGACGACGCGCAGCAAGAATAAAAACAGTAATACACAAACGCTAAATACGATGTAATAGGTAATGATCTTGCCGTCGATGGTACGTCCCCATAAATCATTTTCAAATAGCTGAAAGCCGGGTGTCAGAATTTCTGGAACGCGAAAGGTAATGCCATCTTCGCCACCAGTGAGATCAGACAGTTGTGACGCTAATACGGCAAATGAGGACGCCACTGCCAAAGTAATCATCGAGTAAAAAATGGCACGTACGCGTAAGGCGAATAAACCTATCATCAATGCGAGTGCCACTGTCAAGATCAAAGCGAGTAAAACGCCGATCATGATGATACCCCAGCCTGGTGTGCCGGAGGATAGTGCTAAGCCAACGCCGTAAGCGCCGATACCAAAAAACATCGTATGTGCGAATGAAACGATACCGGTATAGCCGAGTAGTAAATCGTAAGACGCGACCAAAATAATGTAGATGCAAATTGTCACTGCGGTATTCAAAGGGCGTGCGCCGCTCATGATGAATGGCGCTGCAGCCAATCCGAAAAATGTCAGTAATAATAAAGCCGATAGCATACGGCTACGCGGTAGATCATCGGACAAGAGTTGACGGAATAGATTCATATAATTTTCGTTCTCTAGGTAAATTGCAGCAAATTTTTACGGCATACGTTTTCGCGGGTGCGATTAGGCTCCGCGCCGACCAATCGCGTACAGGCCTGCTGGCCGCCACAATAGAATCGCCATCATCAAAGCAATATTTGATACTAAGGCGAATTTGGGTGCTAAAAATCCCGCGTAATTCGTTACCAGCGCCATCAATAAAGCGCCAATAAAACAACCGCCAACCGAGCCTAAGCCGCCAATGATGACTACGATAAATACCATGACCATCACTTCACTGCCCATCGCGGCGGTCAGCGTTTCTTTGTACAAGCCCCACATCACACCACCTAAACCAGCGAGTGCTGAGCCAGCCGCGAATACCGCGACGAATAGGCGACGAATGCGATAACCCAGGGCCTCTACCATCTCGCCATTTTCGACTCCTGCGCGGATTAATAAACCTAGCTTGGTACGATTCAGAATCAAGAACATGGACAAAAAGACGATGATGCCAACTACCACAGCGATCAAGCGATACTTTTCAATTGCAGCGTCGCCAATAAAAATCGCGCCGCGTAGGCTTTCTGGTAGTGGCAAAGGAATTTGTTCAGCGCCCCAGATGACGCCGATGATTTGTTCGGCGACGATCATGCCACCCATCGTAATGAGAATTTGTTTTAGATGTTGTCCATACACAGGCATGATGATCAGGCGTTCAAACGCCCAACCTAAAACCGCGGTGACTAACATTGCAAAGATAAGGGCTAAACCAAGTACGCCCAGATTCATCCATAAAGAATCAATCTCTAGCCATCCCTTCATCGGCAATAGCACCATGGTTGCTGCGTAAGCGCCGACGGCGACAAATGCACCGTGACCAAAATTTAAAACATCCATCAGACCAAACACCAGCGTCAAGCCACTAGCCATGATGAAAATCATCATACCCATTGCAAGCCCAGCCACAGTCAAGGTGAGCCACGTGGGAAAACTGCCGATCAAGGGCAGCATCGCCAACGCCAAAACAGGGACTAAAAAAAGAGGCGCTAGATCGCGCGGTTTGCTTGGTAGATCAGGATTGCTCATATACGGTAATTACCTATTGCTTGATGTGACGGCAAATTGTTCTGGCTTTATTGATGGCTAGCCAGCGATAGTCCTAATAATTGTTGCTGTAGATCTTCATCTTCTGCCAGTTCGCGCATGCTGCCGGTATGTACGACACGACCATCATCCATGACGGCTACCGTGTCACCCAAATTTTTTACAAAGTTAAAATTCTGCTCAACCAAAAGTATGGTGGTATCGGTCGCTTTGAGTTCTGTGAAAGCGTCCATCAGGCTTTGAATAATGGCAGGTGCCAAGCCTTTGGTTGGTTCATCGACCAGTAATAATTTACGCGGCTCTATCATCGCGCGAGCAATCGCCACCATTTGCTTTTGACCACCGGATAGGTTGCCTGCGGGATAATTCCAGAACTTTTTTAAAGCGGGGAAGAAAGCAAAAATCCATTCTAGTCGCTGCGTATCCATCGTTCCATTGCGTGCGGCTAAGTGTAGGTTTTCTTTCACGGTCAAATCAGAAAAGATCGCCATGCTTTCAGGTACATAAGCAATGCCTACTTGTGCAATCAGTGGTGTTGCTTGCGCCGCGATGTTGTTGCCATCGAACAGAATGCTGCCTTGGCTGGCTTTCCATAAGCCCATAATCGTGCGCAAAGTAGTAGTCTTGCCAGCACCATTTCGACCGAGTAAAACCGAGAGACCACCACGCGGCACTTGTAAATCGACACCTTGCAAAATGTGGTACTCGCCTATATGCGTATGGACGCCATTCAACTGTAATAGTGGTTGATCTACCTGGGTTGGATCTATTACTTCAGACATCTTACGCCACTCCCTTACCTAAATACGCTTCTTGTACTATGGCAGATGCCATCACACTCGCTGGTTCACCATCCGCCACCAAGGTGCCATTGTGTAGCACGATGATGCGGTCGGCCAAAGAGCGCACCACGTCCATTTTGTGTTCGACTAAAAGAATGGTTTTATTTTTCTCCGACTTCACTTCTTGGATCAGATTCAACACCACCGGCACCTCATCGACACTCATGCCTGCTGTCGGTTCATCAAACATCATAATCTCAGGTTCTAATGCCAAGAGGATGGCGACTTCGAGTTTGCGCTTATCACCATGCGATAAGGTAATGACGCGATCATTGCTACGATTCGCTAATGCCACGCGTTCAAGATAATGCTCAGCACGTTGAATTAATTCACGATGACTAGACCACAAGGAAAAAATATTCAAACCAATTCCGGCCCGACTCTGTACCGCCAAGCGCACGTTTTCCATCACCGATAAATGCGGAAACAGATTAGTCAACTGAAACGCACGTCCAATGCCAGCGCGCGTACGTTTGGCTGCACCAAACTTGGTAATGTCTTGACCAAATAAACTAACGCTGCCTGCACTGGCATTCAGTTGACCTGAGATCAGATTAAAGTAAGTGGTTTTGCCCGCACCATTGGGGCCGACAATGACAGTTAGGCTGCCCGGATAAAAATCCGCACTCACTTGATTGACCGCGACATGACCACCAAAGTGGATGCTCAAGTCGCGGGTACTCAAAGAAGGCGAGCTAACAGTTGATGTGCTGCTGGTTTGCATGTGCTGTGCTATCTAGAATGAACTATCGTTTGTTTTTTACTGGAACAGGAATATCGCTAACAGGAATTTCGCGCACTAACTCCAAAATATCCCATTCGTTTTTCTGATCTTTTTTGATCTTGAAGTGATACATAGTTTGCAGTGCTTGATGATCCTCTTTGCGGAAATTCATCTTGCCTTTTGGCGTATCAAATTCCATGCCTTCCATTGCTGTGATCAATTTTTCTGTATTAGTCGATTTGGCTTTGTTCAAAGCGGTGTACACCGCACTAGCAGCAGCAAAACCGCCTGCGGTAAAGAAATCTGGTGGTGCTTTAAAACGTTTGGTATGTTCTGCGACCAGCCAATCATTCATTTTGTTTTTCGGGAAATCATAGTAGTAGTAAATCGTTCCTTGTGTCCCCGCGTATGATTTCCATAACTTCATCACCGGTAAAATATTGCCGCCGGGTGCGAGATTGATACCAAAGCGCTCTGGTTTGAGATCCGCTAATTTATTCATTGGACTTGGCCCTGCCCAAACGATTTGTAATATGCGTGGCTCTGGTTTGTTTTTTAATGCGTCGAAAATTCTTTGCGCAGGTGCGGTGAAGTCTGTGGTGTTTTGTGCAGAGAATTCTTCATGCACGACTTTGGCTTTTGATCCTGCCATCGTCAGCGCTTCTTTTGCCGCTTTGATCGCATCACGTCCAAACGCATTATCTTGACTCAAAAACGCAATGCTGCCACCAGCTTTAATGGTACTCGCCGCCGCCAAAGCGTCTTGCATAGAATTACGACTCGTGCGGAAAATATAACGATTCCATTTGTCACCTGTAATCGCATCAGCAACCGCAGGTTCAACGATTAAGATTTTTTTGTATTCTTCTGCGACTGGCAACATCGCTAATGCCGAGCCAGAAGAAGTGGTGCCGACTGCGATATCTACTTTGTCATCGCCATAAGCTTCAGCCAACAATGCACGTCCCATATCCGGTTTGCTTTGATCGTCTTTGATGATGACTTTGATTTTTTTTCCGTTGACTTCCATCTTGCCAGCGGTCAGATACTCCAGTCCCATCATGAAACCGGTTTCGGTTTCTTTTGCATACGGTTCCAATGCGCCTGTCTTGCCAGCGATCAATGCAATTTTTATGTCTTGTGCAATTGCTGCGCCAGTTGCGCTAAGCAAGCTCAAGCCTAAGCCAAGGCTGATCACAACTTGCTTGAGTTCGAATTTGAATGGATTGCCTTTTTTGTGCGAGGTAGACATACGTGCTCCTTTGGTATTTTCTATCGTGACATTTTTATTCAACTTGCTGTAAAAATTTCTGTAAAGCCTGTAATGCTTCTACTTCGGTCAGCATCGGTGCATGGCCGATTTGTGGCACTTCAACATATTGCAGTTGCGGGCAAACCTGCTTCATATAGTTTGCTTGTTCGACTTCGAGTAAATCCGAGATCGCGCCGCGCACTAACAAGCATGGACGATTTTTGCTTAGTCGTTTAAATGCCCAACGTGCTAACCAAGAAGTCGCTTTTAATTTGCCCGTTTTGAGTGGGGTCGCAATCAAAGGATCATACTGCAATTCCAATTCACCCTGCGCATTCTCGGCAAACGCACGATGCGCCCATTTATCCCATTCTTGATCTGTATTGTTAGGGAAGGCAGATTGGTTAATTCGCTGAATATAATGACGCGCTTGTTCCCAAGTGGTGCAATGCATACCGTCACCTGCATAGCCAGCGATTCTGTCTAAGCCTTTTTGTGACAACATCGGACCCACATCGTTCAATACCGCTGCGGCAATTAAGCTGGATTTGCGAATTGCCAGTGTCATGGTAATTAAGCCACCCATCGAAGTGCCGATAAAAACCGCACGTTGTATACCAAGTTGCTCGGCTAGGCTTACGACATCATTGGCATAGACCCAAGGGTGATAGTGCGCTGCTTTGTGTGCATGTTGCGAACGTCCTCGGCCGCGCACATCCACCGCGATCACACGTCGTCCTTGCTGTGCTAATAGTGGTGCTAATTCATTAAAATCAGCTGAATTGCGCGTCAAGCCATGAATACAAATAATCGGGAGCTTAGCGGTGGCTGCAGCGGCGTTTGCAACAGTGTGTGCAGCATAATCACGCGCATACAAACGTAAGCCATCTTTGCTAGTGAAATAAACGTCTTTGTAATCGCTCACGATGATCAAGCCCTGATTGAATGTGCAAATAGGAATAGGGAGCTGCGAAGCAGCGAATGAAATTCGTAAAAAAAACGACCAGCAGGTCAGCTCATTAGCGCAATCGCTAAGTAACGCAAGCGTTGAGCTGGTCGCAAATTTTCTAAAACGTGAATGAGATTGCAGTGGCTGCATACCAGAGCCACTGCGATATCTCCATTTTAGAAACGATAGTCCAAAGTCAATGTGTAAGTGCGTGGGTTGCCGTAGAACGCTGTGGTACTACCTTCACCCAAGGTTGGGAACAAGTAGCCAGCAACTTTGTAACGCACGTCGCTCAAGTTTTTGCCGTGCAAACCAACACGTACGCGGTTATCAGAGCGGCTCCAAACCAAACTTGCATCCCATAATTTGTAGCTATCTTGATCGAGGATCGGTGTTGGAGTTTCGAACTGATAGGTTTTGCCGCGGAACGCCACACTACTACTCAAGCTGAGTTTGCCGGAATTGCCTAACAAAGCCATATCCCAATCATAGTTGGCACGGACACTCGCAGTTTGTTTTGGCGTGTTTTGGAATACGCGTAAATTAGCAACATCGATATTGCCTGCGCCGATGTACTTGGTGTAGCGCGCATCGATGTAACTGAACATGCCAGACATGCTAAACGCATCAGTTAAACGTGCCGTTGCTTCCAGTTCGATACCATCAATTTTGGCTTTACCGGCATTAGTGGTCACCCCAGCGAAGCTGTCGTCTTTGCCGTCACCATTGGTGTCAATTGCGACTGAACCCGGTATTTGTACGTCTTTGTAATCACTGTGGAAAACCGCGACGTTAGTCAGTACCGTATTTTTTGCAAAGGCGGATTTCAAACCGATTTCGAAAGTGCTGATTTGTTCCGGCAAGAAGCCTTGTTTCGCTTTGTCTAAACTCAGTTTAGAGCCAACCAAATTCATCCGTGGATCAAAGCCACCACCTTTAAAGCCTTCAGTCCATGAGGCATACACGTTTTGGTCTGCGCTAGCTTTCCAACCGAGCGAAATACGTGGCGTGAATTTCTTGTCTTCACGATGCAAATCAGATTTCGTTAAATTGGTATCAGTTCTGAACAAGATTGCCGCAGGGTTACCCATTGCTGGTGAACCTGCTGTACCTAAATAGATTTGACGCAAGATAGTGGCTTCGCGTTTATCGACGGTATAACGACCACCGAGAGACAAGCTCAGATCTTTAGTCAAATCAAAGCTTGCATCGGCAAATGCTGCCCATGCTTTGGTATCGATATCACCCTCTGTGAAAGTCGATGTGCCGAGCAAGCGCACGTCGAATTTATTGTATGCATTGGCATCGATATAGTAGACCCCAGCGACGCCTTGGAATGCTTTACCAGTGTAAGTCAACTGAAACTCTTGGCTGAACTGCTTGTTTTTGTATAGTGCTGGCACGTCAAAATCAACCGTGCCTAAAGAGTCGAAATCAATCGGGGCATACGATTTGTCATGGCGTGAAGAAGTCACCGATTTCAACATCAAATCGGATTCAAGTTGATATTCGACCAAAGCCGATACACCACTTTGTGTCACTTGCTGTTTGTGGCCTAATGCGGTATTTAAGTTAGCGCGTGAGTCATACACATTGCTCAAGATCGGGGCACCGCTGATTTTGCCAACGGTCAGGCGATGACCGTGTTTAGGATTCGAGTCGTCTTGACTGGTATCTGCGGAAACACGAATGAACAAAGAGCTGTTTGGCAAAAACTCGGCACTTAAGCGCGCCGCTGTTACATCTTTGTTGTAGTTGTCTTCACCCGTTGTAAAGTTGGTGCCGAAACCATTACGCTTAAATTTTGCCAGTGTGCCACCAACGCGCACAGTCTCGGATAGTGGTGTGCTCGCAGTTAACACACCATCCATTTGACCATAGCTACCGATTGAGGTTTTGAGGCGAACATCGGTGTTTGGTCCCATCTTGCGCGTGACATATTTAACCGCACCACCAATCGTATTACGACCGTATAAAGTTCCTTGTGGCCCACGCAGTACTTCGATGCGTTCCACATCATAAATATCGGCAACTGCACCTTGTGGGCGTGCCAGATAAATATCGTCGAGATAAATACCAACACCGGATTCAAAGCCAGCCAAAGGATCTTGTTGTCCAACACCACGAATGAAAGAGGTGAGCGTTGAGTTGGTACCACGCGACGCGCTCATGGTTGTATTTGGCAGCGTTAATACCAAGCCAGTGATATCTGCGACGCCGCTTTTGGATAATTGCTCAGCGCTATAAGCTGTCACTGAGACCGGAACATCTTGCAAGGTTTCTTCGCGGCGACGGGCACTCACCACGACTTTGGAAATTTGTGAGTCATCGTTGGCTTTTGCCGTGGCGTCGCTAGACTGTGCTTGCGCAAAGCCAATGCCACTGCCATAAATGGCGAAGATCGCAGCAGCAGAGCGGCTGAGTAGAACGAGATTACGCTTAGATTGTTTTGAGGAAGTCATGATAAGTCTCCAGAGTTTTTATGGTTTCGAGTCCACCGTTTATGCCATTGGAGTGCAATGAGCGGCCTGTCGAAGCGGTATTACCGTTTTTTTGATTTCAGGTGGTATGCGATTGCATTAACACGGATTGGAGTTTGTATGAATTCAAAGCGCTTAGAAACCCGTCCAATTGCCAACCGACTGTGCATAAATGCACATCAATAAATTATTGATAATTAAAACGCGTCTTGCCGCAAGAAAACGTCATATTTGATCGAATTTGCACGAAATAAGCGCCAAAATTGTGCAGTGCACGCACGTGGTAAGTGCGCAACAAACTAATCAATGCGCTATGACGGCGCATTTTTCTCTTGATAAAAGAGTATTTTCAACCGAAAAGAAGCTAATTGCTAAACTTATGTGCTTTGATGCACAATCGCGTTACAGCGTTCCACTTTGCATGATTGATGTCGCGAAATCTGGCAATTTGGAATACGCGAAATAGTTTGTAAGGTGCATGCAACTGCGGTGATTTACTGCGACTACCGAAAAATAAGTTAACAAATTACGCCACAGATCATCAACGAAAAAACGGAATGCTATGACTACTTTGCCCGAATGGACCGATCTACGTTTTTTTCTTGAATTAGCGCGCTCTGGCACGCTGTCCGGTACCTCGCGACGCTTATCGGTAGAGCACACGACTGTCGCCCGACGAATTGATCGATTGGAAGAGCAGTTAGGCGCAACTTTGTTTGATCGTAGCCGCGAAGGTTATCAATTGACAGAAATGGGGCTCGCTTTGTTGCCGCACGCCGAAGCGATGGAAAGCGCGGTCACTGCAGCACAAGATGAATTAAGTGGTGCACAAATTTCTGTGCGAGGAATTGTACGTTTGGGCGTGCCCGAGATTTTAGGCTCGCGCGTGATCGCACCAGCGTTGGTCGATTTATTGCAAGCGCATCCTGATTTAAGTGTGGACTTATTATTGCTACCGCGTTTTGCCAACTTAGCCAATCGCGAAGCCGATCTCGGTGTGATGTTAGATCCGCCTAGCACGGGGCGTTATATGGTGACGCGCTTAGCTAGTTTTCGCATGTACATTTATGGCGCGCCATCGTACTTAGCCAAGCATCCACCAATCAAGGAGCATGCAGATTTAATCAAACATGATTTCGTCGATTATGTGCAAGATCGCTTGGCCAGTAGTGGCTTGAATTACATGGGCGAATTGGGTTTTACGCCACATCGTCGTATGTGCTGCACCAGTCTCGCAGCCCAATGCGAAGCCGCCGCGCTTGGTTTAGGTTTGATTGTGGCGCCTCCGTATGCGGTGCCCGATGATGGTCGTTTGGTGCGTGTTTTAGAAAAGAATTTTTATGCAGAGCGTTCGTTTTGCTTAGTTGCCCCAACCGATTTATATCGTCTACAAAGGGTACGTGTGGTCTGGAATTTATTGCGTGATGTGGCGGAGAAAAGCCCCGCTTTATTTATCGTTCCAGAATAAGTTAGTTTTGCCGAACGACGCTGACCTTAGCTGAGTAAAGTTTGTTGCGGCATCGCTAACACTTTGCCCGCTATTCCTCTTACAATGCGCTCTCCCCAAACGGAGTTTGCTGCATCGTGTTTTCATTTTCTTTATCCACTGCTTGTCTGCGATTGTTCCAAGTGATGCGTTGGTGCCGTTCTCATCCCTGGCGCGCGAGTTTTGCGCTTGTCTTGTCGACCTTACTGCTGTTGGATCAAATTTTCCCGCCGCCGATTCCGCGTGATGAACCCGGCATGGTTGTGGTGGCGCGTGATGGTAGCCCTTTACGCGCTTGGCCCGATGCCGATGGCGTGTGGCGCTTTCCTGTTACGCCCGACAAGGTGTCAGCGAAATATCTGGATGCCTTATTGACCTATGAAGATCGCTGGTTTTATTGGCATCCGGGAGTAAATCCCTTAGCGCTGACGCGTGCTGCTTGGCAATGGCTAAGACACGGTGAAATTGTGTCAGGTGGATCTACCTTAAGTATGCAAGTAGCGCGTGCCTTGGAGCCGGTGCCACGTAGCTTATCTGGCAAACTCAAACAGATTGCACGTGCTTTGCAATTAGAAATGCGCTTGTCTAAACGCGAAATTCTCACTCTGTATTTGAATCATGCCCCAATGGGGGGAATTGTTGAAGGCGTGGAGATGGCGAGTCGCAGTTATTTGGGTAAGAGTGCGAATCAACTCTCTGCCGCAGAAGCTGCTTTGCTAGTCGTGTTACCGCAAGCACCATCGCGTTTGCGGCCTGATCGTCATCCAGCTCGAGCGCAGTTATATCGCGACAAAGTATTAAAGCGGATGGCGCAATTGCGGCATTGGACGCAAGCTGAAGTTGATGACGCTTTGATCGAAAAAGTGGGGGCGAATCCGCCGCGTCTAGCGTGGTTAGCGCCATTGGCGGCAGAACGATTACGGCAATCAGTAACGCGTCAGAAATTAAAAAACACTACTACAAGTGGTGCTCAGACTATCGTGCAATCGACTTTGGATAGGGAAGTCCAAACCTTGCTAGAACGTATGCTGGCAGACAAAGTGAATCAACTACCGCGCTTTGTATCGATGGCTGCGATGGTGATGGATAGTAAAACGATGGAAGTCTTAGGCTACGCAGGTTCCGCTGATTTCTCTGATGTGCGTCGCTTTAATCATGTGGATATGGTGCGAGGAATTCGATCACCTGGCTCTACCTTAAAACCATTTCTATATGCAATGGCCTTAGATGATGGTTTGGTTCATTCCGAGAGTTTATTGGCTGACACGCCGCAATCCTTTAGTGGCTATGATCCGGGCAATTTTCAAGCTAGTTTTTCTGGCCCCGTGAGTGTGTCAGAAGCCTTGCAAAAATCCTTGAATGTGCCTGCAGTGGATTTGCTTGATCGAATAGGCGCGAGTCGCTTTACTGCGCGATTGTCGAGTGCTGGGTTACGTTTGCGTTTGCCGAAAGATGCCTCGCCCAATCTGAGTGTCATCTTAGGTGGCGCTGGCACCAGCTTAGAAGAATTGGTAGGCGCATATCGTTCATTGGCGATGGCGGGTATGGCAGGCGCACCGCGTATTACCCCCGATGCGCCTGTACGCGAGGCACGTATGATGAGCGCCGGTGCGGCATTTATTATTCGCAATATTCTAGAAACCGGTGGACATCCAGACCAACCCTTTGTCGAGGATGGCCCAAGCAGCCCACGTTTGGCGTGGAAAACCGGTACTAGCTATGGTTTCCGTGATGCGTGGGCAGTTGGTGTTAGTGGCTCTTACACCTTAGGTGTGTGGGTTGGTCGCCCCGATGGTACGCCCAATCCCGGATTCTTTGGCGCGAATATCGCTGCGCCCTTACTACAACAGATTGCGCTTGCTTTGCCACGCAGTCACGATTATTTGCGCACACAACCCGTCGAGGTCGGCAGTGCTCAGATTTGCTGGCCCTTAGGAACCGCATTTGATAAAACAGCGCCAGAACATTGTCATGTGAAACGTAGTGCTTGGATTTTAAAAAATACGATTCCGCCGACTTTGCCAGATCGCTTGCGTGCACGCGGATTACTTGAAACGATTTGGATTGATCCCAAGACGCAATTACGCACCTTGCCAGCTTGCGATGCGCAAGCACGCCAAAAAGAGGTGGCGCGTTGGCCTGCTTTGTTAGAAGCGTGGCTGACGCCACAGCGACAACAAGAATTGGGTGTCTCCGCTTGGTCTGCAGATTGCCCACAAGCTGGTGTAGCCGGTGGTATCAAATTAATGGGACTCAATAGTGGTAGCCGCTTGCGTGCGACACCAGGAAAATCTACCGTATTAGTTACGCTAGACGCGGTTGGTGGAAGTGGTCGACACTATTGGTTATTAGACGGCCAACAAACTGAAAACGCGAATGGAAAAAAACGTCAAAGTTTTACGATAGATAGCCCCGGCGCGCACCACATCACGGTGATTGATTCACTTGGCCATGTTGATAGTGTACGATTTACGCTCGACAAAAAATAAGTTGTGGCGCATTCATTAAGCTAAGACTAAGCAAAAATTCAGCAAAAATTCAGCAAAGTCGTTGAATTGCTAAGCGACTTTGCGAATGCTCGTACCCAATTTCTCGGAGAGCAAGCCGAGGTAATGAGTTTGTGTTTTTAACGAGAAACCCGCCGAGTAGGGATTCATAAATCCATGCTTGCTACCGATCGCAATTTCGGCATGATAGCCACGTTCGCGTAATTGCTTGACTAGTTGAGCAGGCTTAAAGGCGTTTTCATGTTCCGCAAAAACAAAGTGCACATTGGCATTTGTTTGAATATCCAGATGATCCCGAATTCTCGAACCATAAAATAAAGTAATGCTGTCTAAAGGCTTTGCTCGCGCTGCTTCCGCCAGCCACCAAGCACTAGCACCCGCGCTAAAGGCGATCACATGTTGTATCCCCGTTCGTCCAATTAAAGCCTGTTTCAGTTTATTCGCATAGGCTTGCACACCGCCTTGGGCTAAAAATGCCTGATAAGCGCGTTGTTCATTATCGACGCAAAAACCATCCTCAAACGGTGAGACGATCAGGCAAGGTAATCCGAGATGGCGCTGTAAGCTAGCGATGGCGGGGGTGTTACCAAAAATGTCGGTAACGATTAAAACAGAAGCGGTCATGGTGTTGAAGCAAGGTTGAAGCTGCGCATACGCTATCTATCTGATAAGCGAAGCGAAAAAAGAGCGCGAAGCTTATCGGGTTGACGTCATGAATGCAAGTTGAATCGTCGAAACAGCGATGCTGCTGGCTTAATTGGGTGTTGATTCGGCGTGAAATCCGTTTGATTAACGCGCTTGGTATCGTGCGGGGCAGCTTACTAGTGATCTTGTTACTGCCGTTCATCCATCAAAAATTGGATTTCGTCACAACTCAATCACCTAGCTTGATAGTTTGCGTTGTAATACAGACTTTGACAGTGTAAATATTGACGATTAGAAATTGGCAAAGTTTTTAATGCTCAATATCCAATATTCAATAGATAGGTGAAGGTAGGAAAATGATGAAAGTGGACTTTTATGTTGCGGCGTTATGTTTGATCAGTTTGGTACCGGTAACGGCATTAGCACAGACAACTGCGCCAAAGTCAGGCGTAAATGGACTAGCAAATGGATCAACAAATGGAATGAGCGCAAGCGAAAGTCTGAACTTGGTACTGCGACATGCGCAAGCACAAGCCAATTTCGATCAAAAAACTTTAGAGGCGATCACGCATACCCAATATCTTGAAGTATCGCCAGCGGGCGAAGTGGACGAGCGTGCCAAAATGTTGGGCTTTTACGCGACAGAAAATAAAAAGCAAGTACCTCTAGTTGAAGTATTAGAACCGATCGCACGCGAGATTGGTGACAGCAAATTAATGATCGTGAAATTGCGCTACAAGATGCAGGCGGGAGAACAAGTCAGACAATTCTCTATCCGTGCAAGCTATATGCTGTGTAAAGAGAAGTCGGAATGGAAAGTTTGTTCGGCGCAGTACACGGGGATTCGATAGGGTGTCTTTAATCGGATATGGTGAGTGCACCGTGGCGAACGCAGCATTAAAATAAGGCGCAAGTGGCTGCGCCTTAACAAATTGAATACACGCTTCAATTCAATGCGATGTGCCTCGATTATTTTGTGCCTTAAGCCCGTCTGGATCGCTCTTAAACCATAGCCATTGCGTATCAATAGCGCCCGCATTGAGTAGAAATTGATTGACGACAAATTTAAGCCACATGGACAAAAGAATAGCGATAGAGAAGATTGCTGCTCCGCCTAAAACATAAGTCAAGCTCACCCACGCAGAAACGCCGGGCGCAAGATCCCTAGCTGCCAAGACGACTACGATGCCAATAGTAAAAATGGCGAGAAATAGTTTTGATATAAAAACTGAGCGTCTTTTCATGTGTTGTTTTCCTTAGTTGAGTGAAGCATTTTTTCGTGAGGTAACGGAGGGACGTCCAGACTTCAACCCTAGCTCATAGCACTATCTAATTTTATAAATAGAAAAGATACTCGAGAGTTAAAATAAAAACAATTTGTTTCTTTCCGTTCGCGAGCCGCTTGGATGCTTTTGATCAAAACTAAAATAACTCAATTAGATGAGCTTCATATCTGAGAAGTTCATTAGTTCTATTCTTGCTAATTTCAGATCTGAAGATGAAAAAGCTGCTCGGTAATTGATACGCCGTCTTATTTATACGTTTGAATTCGAGAACAAGAAAACAACTATAATCGCGGCTCTCGTTTCTGCGCGTAACAGTTTTTACTAAAAATCATCAGGGTAGTTATGTATTTTCAATTTTCTCGTTTCATTTCCAAGATCTCTGCTTCGAGTTTGACTCTAAGTTTGAGCTTAGGTCTAAGCTTAGTTCTAATTTTAAGCGCATGCAATCGTCCGTCGGAAGTGGTTGATCCAGCAAATTCTGTCGCTGCTATGCAGAGTACTGATTTGATTGTTGGTACAGGTGTTGCTGCTGAGTCAGGTAAGCAGGTGACCGTGCATTACACTGGTTGGTTGTACGATGCAAAGGCACCGGGGCAACGTGGTCAGCAGTTTGATAGTTCTGTTACACGCGGTACGCCTTTTAGTTTTCAACTTGGTGATGGTCAAGTTATTAAAGGTTGGGATCGGGGCGTGCTCGGAATGAAAGTGGGAGGACATCGCAATTTGATTATCCCTTCTGATCTGGCGTATGGTCCGAGTGGTCGTGGACCGATTCCTCCTGCTGCGACTTTGGTTTTCGACATTCAATTGATCGCAGTGAACTAGGCGCGGTATGTTGTATCCAAGCAGTGTTTGTGATTGCATCGTGCGGTGCAGATGAATCGTGATAATTGATTAGGATTTACGCAATATTGAATGTAGCTTATATAGAAAGTTTCATATGTTAAAAATGAATAAGATAGCCATCGTCTTGGCGCTGAGTTTTAGCGCACCAGCAATTTTTGCTGCTGAAGTAGGAATTGCGTCGTTTAATTTGGCGTGGATGGGAAGCAAAGACGACTTCAAAAAACATCTTGAAGTTTGTTCTGCGCCACAAGTGAATTGGTGTGAAACTCGCGCCAGAACCATGCGCGATGCGCAGGCGCCGACGGCAGAAGAGATTGAGCGCGCCAAGCAATGTCAGGCGAATTTTGAAGCGGCTGCTGGCGGCGCTGAAAAGAGCATGCTAGTTGCACCGTGTAACGCCTATCGTCTCAACAGTAATAATTGGCAAAACGCGCATGAATGGTATGCGCAAAAAGTGAGCGGCTTGGCTGCGACTATCGATAAGTTGGTGATGGACGAGAAGATCTCGATTTTTGCATTTCAAGAAGTCAGCAATCGCGCTGCTATCCAAGATATTTTAGGCAAGCATGCGGCTGATTTTGACTCATGTGTAGCGGAACATAATGCATTTCAAACGGTAGGTTTCGCTTGGAAAAAATCTTTAAGCAAAAAGCCTGTCGTTTGTAAAAACGAAGATGCCTTGGCTATCAAAGAAAAAGCCGATGATGCAAAAGGGATTCGACGTTTGCGTCCTGGTGTGGAATTGAATTTAACGATTGCAGGAAAACCACTGAGCCTGTTAAACGTGCATTTGAAATCTTCATGCGCAAATTTAGTAAAAACGGATCGATATCCTGCACGCGAATTAACCGATAACGATGCCGCCTGCAAAGTATTAAATCGCCAAATCGCACCACTAGAAAACTGGATAGAAACGGTTGCGGCAAAGACGCCGATGTTTATCGTGTTAGGCGACTTTAACCGTCGTATTGACGAAGAAGCCGCAGCGAATATTCCGGCCAAAGACGTGCGTCTTGATGGTTCTGATCCTGCTAGTCCAAATCGTACAGGCGCAACCGGAGAAGTGGCATCACGCGTGATGTGGCAAGAGATTTCGGACGGTGCGCCGAGCTTAGTACAAATCCCGTTGGCAGAAGGATCTGCTTGCAAAGGATTTGTCGGCTTAGATCATATTTTGTTTAGTCCGGCATTACATGCCAAGCAAACGCTGGGATTCAATTCTATTAAATTACCGGTGGTGCAAGAAGCAGGGCAGAAGATCATCTCCAGCGATCATTGCCCGCGCATCGTGAAGATGAAAATCTAAGTAGATTGATTGGGAGCGATTAGTTTTTTCTTAGCTTAGAAAAACTGATCGGCTCCCATGGCCGCATCGCCATCAATACACCAATGCCATGTCGTTTCTTCAATGGCGATTGCAAGCTCTCAGCATGTAATTCAGCAAATTTACGTTTTAGATGACGTAATTCGGTTTGAAATTTACTCGCAGCGGCCTCCGTCAACATGCCATGCGTGAAGGTGAAATTTTCCATCTCATGATGAAAACGTGAGTTGAGAAAATCTGGCATGCCTTGTTGCCGGAAATAATCACGAATCGGCCCACCCGGTATCCAATCAAAATCGCGGCTGATATTTAAGCGAATCCGATTGCCAGGCAGCAAACTAATCAATTTTAATTGATCGAGTTTGAGTAAATGCCGCAGACATTCGGTTTCTGATAAGCGGTAGGTGGCGAGAATATCCGCCATACTCCAATGATTGACAGCGCACACAGCGACCATCAGCAATACGCTATCAGACACGAGTTCAGTTTCTTGGGCTGTGCTTAAGGTGCTTAATTTCTCGTGACTGAGACTTGCCTCCTGGGTTAGCTCAGCCAAACTAAATCCCAAAAAGTGACTGATTTCGACAATCCTATCGAGTGTGATTGGCGCCTCACTACTCTCACTAAACATGCGCTTGATACTTGCTTCAGATAATTGTAAGGCTTCGGCAACATCACGGTAGGTTTTGGCCTGCTGCTTCAATTGATACTTAATCGTGTTGAGTAATTGTTTAATTTCAGTCATAGCGTGTTGAGACGGAGTCGTAGTCGAAGCTGGGATCGCGTTTGTGTTTTTTCGATTAGATACTGAAGAAAGCTGGCAATCAAATCTCTAAAAAATGGCTATATTTATTCCTGCATTCTTTATTGCTGCAATTACCCTGTGATGGAATGTGCCGAATTTGAACGGAGCTTACTTTACCATGATGTATCTCGCTTGAATATGTTGAATCACGATCCGCTCAGGGTAGCGTGATTTGCGACGAATCTTTTGTGATTACTACACTTTGTCATTGATGTTTTGAATTTCGATCAGTTCTTGCGATGCTGCGCATCTCTATTCCTTCTAAACATTTCTGAGTACAGGTGCGCGATGAATAAGCAGTGGCGAATATTACCAACGATTTTAGTGACGATATGTGTGTTGGCTATGCTGATGCATGGCGTGATTTTGCAATATGAGGATTACCATCAATTTGCTGATACACGGCGGTATTTTGCGATTCCAAATACGATGGATGTGTTGAGTAATATGGCATTTGGATTGACGGGACTATTAGGACTATGCGCTACCTACGTCCTCTTTCGAAAATCAAATCGGCAGGTACACCATGCAAGTCAAACTTCGGCAAATTCAACGACACATGTCCATCGTTGGCAAGTGAAGGACTTCGCCTATCTAATATTTTTACTGTCGATTCTTATGACTTGCTTTGGCTCTGCTTATTATCATTGGGCTCCCGATGATGGTCGTCTGTTTTGGGATCGTCTACCGATTGCATTGGCTTGCGCCAGTTTATTGGCAGCGGTGCGGATAGAAGCGCTGCAGACAATAGAGGCGCAACAAATTCGCTCACGGAATTTTGCAATCGCGCATGTATTCTTTATGCTGTTGTTTGCTTTGTTCTCTGTGTTGTGGTGGCAGTACACTGGCGATTTGCGACCGTATCTGGGATTGCAGATCTTGGCAATTTTGTTGATTCCTGTGTGGCAGCATCTCTATCCAACGGCTCGCAGGACGCGATGGGTTTTTTTGTGCGCTGTGTGTTTGTATGTGTGCGCAAAAGCGACCGAAATCTTTGATGCCGAAATTTTGCATCTTACTGGGTTTATCAGTGGTCATACAATAAAGCATTTGCTAGCAAGTGCCGCCGCTGCATTAATCTGCTGGAATTGGCTGCGTGCGAAATCTTAAGTTACGCTAGCAGGTGTCGTAATCCGAGGATAGTCGTATTGCGCGATGAGGTAGCAAAAAATGCTACTTGTCGTAGCGATATATCGTACTTTTTAGATAGCTAAATTGAATCTGCAACTTGCTGTGGGCTTCGTGTTCAAATGGCGCATCTCTGGCCTTTTGAATTGGTTCTATGTCCCATTATCGAGTCTTGCCACCTGTGTTAGATGCATCACGAGAAGCAAGTGCAAAATATTCCGCAATGTATAGTTTAAGTACACAAGAGGAACTTCGGCAACAAGTGCTTCGTGCAGCAAAGGTGCAAGCAGAAATTCAACGAAGTGCATCGACTAAATTGCCGATACGATCTCGTGCTAAGTCGCTGCAATCTTATTTGCTACCATCGTTGCTGGTTGCTGCAACGCTTGTTACCTTGAGTATTTACTTGTTTGTTTAGATCGCAGACGTTTTAGTGCGACGTCCGGTTGGTTAAGGACACGCCGGCTATCGTCAATACACCGCCTACAATCATCGAAATCAGAATTGATTCATTCAATAACAGGGCACTCAGACTGACGCCAAATACCGGCACCAGATTATTAAAAACCGCAGTGCGTGCTGGACCGATTGTTTTCACACCTTCGTAATACCAAACAAAGCCAATCACGGTACCAAAGATACCGAGGAATACGATGGCGCTGAGTACTTGCCAAGTTAATTTTGCGGTATCTAACATCGGTAATTGATTCGCCGCACCCATGCTCAGTAAAAGTAAGCCCCACAAAGATGCGTAGGTAGTCGCTGCGATTGGGGATAGCCCTTTGAGTGCATGTTTTCCTAATATGGTGTAAGCGGTCCACGAGCACACTGCGGCTAACATAAATAGTTCGCCGCTGCCCATAGAATGAGAAATATCAGACGCGACAGTCATTAGATCGCCTTGTGTAATGACAACCGCTGCACCAACAAAAGCAATGGCGATTCCTAGCCACTTTGTGAAGCCTAAACGCTCACGAAATAAAATTGCCATCGCGAGCGCCGTGAAGATGGGGTTCAGTGACACAAATAAAGCACTGCGTCCCGCGGGCATGCGCTCTAAAGCCGCTAGAAAGCAAATGTTATAGAGAAAAATGCCGGTGGCACCAAGGCCAAAGGTCGCATGTTTTTGTTGTCTGCTTAATTTAGGCAAGCCGCCTTCAACTCGCCAAGCTAGCAACAGTAAGAATATGCAAGCCACTAAAAAACGACCAGCTGCCGCAATCATGTGTGGGATTTCAGTCGAGACTATGCGACCTGCGATAAAAGTGCCACCCCAAAATAGGGCGACACAGATCAGTTTCAGATAAACCGAGAAGGGGGCGGTGTTCATGTGAAATGCTTGATTAAATATTGGCAGGCCGAACAAAGCGATACACTTCATCGCTATCAAGCTGGCGAGTCAATTTGCCTTCCAACCACAAATAATGGCAATGCGCTAAAGCTTCGCCCAATGCAAAGGTCAGTTGATGTGCATCGAGCGCACGCTTAAACATGATAGGTACGATGTCGTGTGCTGATAAAGGTGTCACGCAGGCATCTAACACTTCTTGCAAACGCTCGGCATGATGATCGCGTAATTGCTGGATACGCGTATGAATACCCGTAAATGGTTTGCCATGCGAAGGCAATATCAACACATCAACTGGCAAATCCGCGTACTTCGTTAAAGAGTCGAGATATAGCTTAACTGGATTGGCCTCTGGCTCTGCGGCAAATACCGAGACATTGGTAGAAATACGCGGCAACACCATATCGCCAGAAATTAGGCAATTTAAATCTGCGCAATACAGTGAAACATGCTCAGGCGAATGACCAAAACCTGTGATGATGCGCCAAGCATGCTCGCCTATCATTAATTCTTGTCCATCTTGTAGACGGTGATACGACGTTGGCACGGTCGGTACTAAGCGCGTGTAGTAGGTCTTACGTTCTTGAATTTTTTCCTGCATTTCGGCGGTGACCAAGCCATGTTTGCGGAAATGTGGAAACATCGCCGAACCATCCACGCCGGGCAGACCTGCTGACATCATGCGCGCAAATGCGTACTCTCCTGTGCTCATATAGAGCGGCGCATTCCATAAAGTGCACAGCCAATCAGCACTGCCAACATGATCGGGATGGCAGTGGGTGGCGATCACGCGCACAACGGGCAAGCCTTTGAGATGGGACGCGAACAAAATTTCCCAAGCATCGCGGGTCGCGTCACTATTGATACCGCAATCGACTATCGTCCAACCCCGAATTTTGCCTTGGTCGGTTTGATAGTCATCTTCAATCAGCCACACATTGATGTGATTCAGGGCGAACGGCAATCCCATTCTTATCCACAAAATTCCCGGGGCAATTTCTATGGTTTGTCCCGCTTCCGGGAGTTTGTCATTCAGTGGGTAGTGCAGTTCTTGTTCTAAATGGTTCATAGCTTTGTGTATGTGACGCAACAGCTGTTCGTTGCGGGGTTGAAGCTCAATTCGTTAAATTGACGTTTACGTTAACTGCGTTTCAGGTAAGATTCTAAATTCAAAACACAATTGATGTTGGGCTTATCTTGCTTTTTGCCAGCATTCACCGAGATTTTTTGGGTGTTTTTAAGATAATTTTATCGTTTGGTTTTACAAAAAATATTCAGCAATGGCAACTTATACAATTACCGAATTAGCAAAAGAGTTTGATATTACGCCACGCGCAATTCGCTTTTATGAAGATCAGGGCTTGATTAGTCCAAGCCGCGAAGGCCCTAGTGGACGTAATCGTGTGTACTCGGCACGTGAGCGCACACACCTCAAATTAACATTGCGTGGCAAGCGTTTGGGATTAAGCCTGTCGGAAATCAAACATCTGGTGACGATGTATGACTCGCCCAAAGATACCGAAGTTCAGCTAAAGAGTTTCTTAGAAGTTTTGGCCAAACATCGTGCTTCTTTGGAACAACAACGTGAAGACATCGAAGTAATGCTAGGGGAAATCACCGCGCACGAAGAAGAAAGCCAGCGCTTATTGGAAATTGTTAATAAAGCAAAAAACAATTCCTGAATATTCGTGAGCATTCGTGAATATCTGCAAAAACAAGGGCTAAATACTTCTAATTGACGTTTACGTTAACGTCAATTAGAAGTATCATTTTTGACTGACGCAAAATGAACTTTTAATTTGTTTTGCCAAATTTTTCGACATTCAGGCGGGCATATAATCTCAAGCTTAGCTTCTACTGACAGTTAGTAGAGTGAGCGAGTCACAGCAGCTTGAAGTCATATCATTACTACCTAGATTGGGGACACTATGTTGCACTTACCAGGTTTAACGTTTGATCACGGCGAAGACATCGCCGCTTTGCGCGAAGCAGTTCAACAATTTGCAGCGGCTGAAATTGCACCGCTCGCGGCAGAAATGGATAAAACAGATCAATTCCCTATGCACCTGTGGAAGAAAATGGGTGAAATGGGCTTGCTCGGTATGACAGTTTCCGAAGAATTCGGCGGCGCTAATATGGGTTACCTCGCGCACATCATCGCCATGGAAGAAATTTCTCGCGCTTCCGCCTCAGTTGGTTTGTCTTATGGCGCGCATTCCAATTTGTGCGTGAACCAAATTAATCGCAATGGCAATGCCGAACAAAAAGCAAAATATTTGCCGAAGTTGATTTCTGGTGAACATGTTGGTGCCTTGGCGATGTCTGAGCCTAACGCAGGTTCCGACGTGGTCAGCATGAAATTGCGCGCTGATTTGAAAGGCGATCGTTACGTTTTGAACGGTAACAAAATGTGGATCACCAATGGTCCAGATGCAGACACTTTAGTGGTTTACGCGAAGACTGATTTGGAAGCCGGCCCACGTGGCATGACTGCTTTCATCATCGAAAAAGGTTACAAAGGTTTCAGCATTGCACAAAAACTCGACAAGCTCGGTATGCGTGGTTCACATACTGGTGAATTAGTATTCCAAGATTGCGAAGTGCCAGTAGAAAACGTACTCGGCGGTGTCGGTAAAGGCGTCAACGTCTTAATGTCTGGCTTAGATTTTGAACGTGCAGTCTTGTCTGGCGGCCCCTTGGGCATTATGCAAGCCTGTATGGATGTGGTGGTTCCTTATATCCACGAACGTAAACAATTCGGTCAAGCGATTGGTGAATTCCAGCTGATGCAAGGCAAGATCGCCGATATGTACTCCACCATGATGGCATGTAAGGCATACGTTTACGCAGTCGGTGAAGCTTGCGTACGCGCAAAGACTCCAGAAGCCACACGTGCTTTGCGCAAAGATGCAGCTGGCGCGATTTTGTATTCCGCTGAAAAAGCAACTTGGATGGCAGGCGAAGCGATCCAAACTTTGGGTGGTAATGGTTATATCAATGAATACTCTGTTGGTCGTTTGTGGCGTGATGCGAAGTTGTATGAGATTGGTGCGGGTACGAGTGAGATTCGTCGTATGCTGATAGGACGTGAGCTGTTCGCCGAAACACTTTAATGACGCATTGATAAATCCGATTCTGGGGTGCATTTCGGCGTTGCCGGTCCTCGCAATATTGACATATTGCTGCGGGCGGCGCCTTGAACTGCCTCCCCATAATCGAATTTCTCAACGGTCATTGGTTCGTAGTACGCAATTCTGAAAATCGTTGAACTCGGTTCCTTGCGAGTTTGTGTTGAGAGGTTTTGAAACGGTTGACGCTGATGCCCCAAATCGCCTTTCCTAAATTGTTGTCTTCGCAAATTGCATTCGACATTGCAAGGACTATACTCGACGGTTTTGATAAGCATTACCGCTTGTTCCGTGCGACGACGCAAATGGCGAAGCAGCGCTTTGAGCGCGGCGATTGGAAAGCGGCACAAGAAGATGCGCGTGAGCGGATTGCTTACTACGATAAGCGCGCCAAAGAATGTGTACAAATTCTGGAAGATGAGTACGATAGTGACGATTTAACCGATGAAGTGTGGCGCGAAGTGAAGCTGCATTACATGGGTTTGCTGATCGATCATTTGCGACCTGAGCTTGCTGAGACATTCTTCAATACCGTTTGTACCAAGCTCTTGCACCGTACTTACTTCCATAATGATTTCATCTTTGTACGGCCAGCTACGGCGACCGACTACATCGAGCGCGACGATACGCCAGCGACCTATCGTGTCTATTACCCAGCAGCGGATGGTTTGAGCTTCAGCTTGAAACGCATCGTCACTAATTTTCAGTTGCAAACACCGTTCGCACATCTTGATGAGGATCTGGCGAAAGTGGAAGCGCGTCTGTTAGAACAATTTGGTGATATGCGTTTTGAACCGAATCACCAGTTTCAAGTTTTAGCGAGTCTGTTCTTCCGCAACAAGGCAGCTTACATCATCGGTAAGAGTATCAACGGCAACCAAGAAATGCCCTTCGTGATTCCTATCATTCACAATAAAAATCGTGAATTGGTTTTGGACACGGTGCTATTCGATAACATGCACATCACCGTCTTGTTTTCGTTCACACGAGCCTACTTCATGGTCGATATGGATGTGCCATCGGCCTACGTGCAGTTCATTCGAAGTATTCTACCGCGCAAACCGCGCAGTGAAATCTACACGATGTTGGGTCTGCAAAAGCATGGTAAGAATTTGTTCTATCGTGACTTCCTGCATCACTTGAAATACTCCTCCGACATGATAGAAGCGGCGCCAGGTATTCGCGGTCTCGTGATGTTGGTGTTCGCCCTGCCATCGTTCCCCTACGTCTTCAAGCTCATTAAAGATAGCTTCCCGCCGCCGAAGGAAACCACGAAGGCTTTGATCAAAGAGAAGTATCAACTGGTTAAAAATCATGATCGCGTAGGTCGCTTGGCTGACACCTTGGAATATTCTGATGTAGCTTTTCCGCGCGCACGTTTTTCTGAAGACCTGTTGGCGGAAATCCGTCGCTATGCCCCCTCAATCCTCGAAGTCAACGATGATGAAGTCATCATCAAACATTTGTACATTGAGCGCCGCATGACACCTTTGAATATTTGGCTGACTGAAGCCGAGCAAAAGGGCGATGATGCAGCGATGGAGCATGCGATTGTTGAGTACGGCAACGCGATCAAAGAATTAGTCGGGGCAAATATTTTCCCTGGCGATATGTTGTACAAGAATTTCGGTGTGACGCGCCATAAGCGGGTGGTGTTCTATGACTACGATGAGATTGAAACCATCGTTGACTGCAATTTCAGGAACATTCCACAGCCACGCAATGAAGAAGATGAAATGTCGGCAGAGCCTTGGTATCCCATTGCGAAGAATGATGTGTTCCCAGAACAGTTCGGCACCTTCTTGCTGGGTAATGCCAAGGTTAAACAGTATTTCATGAAACACCATGCCGACCTGCTGACGGCGCAGTATTGGCAAGAGCGTAAAGACAGAATTGTGAAGGGGAAGGTGGATGATGTTTTTCCATACCCTCAATCGATTCGATTTGTTGGCAGCTGACGAAATTGCGCCAGCATTTTGAGGCAGGAAATTTAGTAGGAAGTCGTTTGTGTATTAAGTCCCCGCCCCTTCAAGGGGCGGGTTAGGGTGGGGATGGGTTTCGTTTGTGTAACGGATATCGACAATTCGTCGATGGAAACCCATCCCCATCCCGACCTTCCCCTTGAATGGGAAGGAGAAGTGTAAAAGTTCTTATCAATAATTTTGGAGAAAACCATGAATGATCCTATCGTAATCGTCGGCGCCGCTCGTACACCTATGGGTGCGTTTCAAAGTGATTTCGCTTCTTTGACAGCGAGCCAACTCGGTGCTGTGGCGATTAAGGCTGCGGTTGAACGTGCTGGCGTCAAACCAGAATTGATCGAAGAAGTCTTGTTCGGTAACTGCTTGATGGCAGGTCAAGGTCAGGCGCCAGCACGCCAAGCTTTGTTGGCAGCGGGTTTGCCATTCTCTACTGGCGCAGTCACTTTGTCTAAGATGTGTGGCTCAGCGATGAAAGCGACCATGATGGCTTACGATGCCCTGCTCGCTGGTAGTAACGAGGTGCTCGTATCTGGCGGTATGGAATCCATGACCAACGCACCTTACATCATTCCTAAAGCACGTGGCGGCTATCGTATCGGCCACGGCACGATCATGGATCACATGATGCTCGACGGTTTGGAAGATGCGTATGACAAAGGTCGTAGCATGGGTACATTCGCGGAAGACTGCTCCAGCAAATATGGCTTCACACGCGAAGCACAAGATGCGTTTGCTATCGCTTCTGTGACACGTGCACAAGCAGCTGCTTCCAGCGGTGCTTTTGCTTGGGAAATCACACCAGTGACAGTCTCTGGTCGTGGCGGCGATGTGGTCATCGATAAAGACGAAGGCCCATTGAAAGCCAAGCTCGATAAGATTCCAAACTTGAAGCCAGCCTTCAAAAAAGACGGCACTATCACAGCAGCATCGTCGTCTTCCATCAACGATGGCGCTGCAGCCTTGGTCTTGATGCGCGAATCCAAAGCGAAAGAATTGGGCTTAACGGCTATCGCTAAAATCTTGGGTCACGCAACGCATGCACAAGAACCAGGCTGGTTCACGACTGCGCCAGTAGGCTCTATCGAAAAACTCTACAAAAAAGTCGGTTGGACGACAGCGGACGTCGATCTGTTTGAAGTTAATGAAGCTTTTGCCGCAGTGCCTATGGCAGCGATGCATGACCTCGGTATCCCTCACGACAAGATGAACGTGCACGGCGGTGCTTGCGCACTCGGTCATCCAATCGGCGCTTCTGGTGCACGTATTATCGTGACGCTGATTGGTGCCTTGAAAGCACGTGGCGGCAAACGCGGCGTGGCTTCTTTGTGTATCGGTGGTGGTGAAGCGACCGCGATGGCGATTGAGTTGGTGTAATTGTTTTTAGTTCCCTCTCCCCCAAGCGGGAGAAGGGAGATTGAAATAAGTAGGTAGAAAAAACGGAGTAAAGCAATGCCAACAGCCTTAATCATCGGAGCCTCACGCGGTATCGGTCGTGAATTTGCGCGCCAATACAAAGCCGCAGGTTGGCGCGTGATCGCTACTGCGCGCAAGTCCGAGGATCTAGCGGAGTTGACCGCACATGGCTGCGAGGCCTTGCCGCTCGATGTGAACAATTTGAACGACTGTGCAGGTCTTGCATGGCGCTTAGACGATGAGAAGATCGACGTCTCAATTTTGAATGCAGGTGTCTTCGGCAGCAGAACCAATGGCTTGCAATCGCCGCAGCAAGAAGAGTTTGATCAAGTCATGCACACCAATGTGTTAGCCGCAATGCGGATATTGCCTTTAGTTTTGCCCATGGTCGAAAACGCGAGTGGCAAGTTAGCCGTCTTGTCTTCACGCATGGGCTCCATCGCTCTACGCGAAAACAATGTGGCATGGTTGTATCGCGCCAGCAAAGCAGCCTTGAATTCGGTCTTGAAAGATGCATCGCTCAGCACGCAAAAAGCCACGTGCATCGCGTTTCATCCAGGTTGGGTGCAAACCGACATGGGCGGCGCAGGTGCAGAGATTAGCGTTGATGTCAGCGTCGCTGGCATGCGCGAAGTGATTGCGAAAAGTAGTCGTGTGCAGAATGGGCAGTTTTTGAATTATGACGGATCGCCGTTGGCTTGGTAGGTTTTTTAAAATTTTAGAATCGAGTAACACATGCAACTAACATCAGAACACGAAATGATCCGCGACGCCGTGCGTAGTTTTGTACAAGAACGCATCACGCCAAATGCTGCACGCTGGGATAAAGAACACCATTTCCCTGCTGAGGAATTAAAAGAACTCGCGGCCATGGGTGCCTATGGTGTTGCCGTGCCCGAAGAATTTGGTGGTGCAGGGATGGACTATTTGTCTTTGGCACTGGTGCTGGAAGAAATCGCTGCTGGTGATGGCGGTACTTCTACTGTCGTATCCGTGAATAATTGCCCGGTCTGCAGCATCGGCATGATGTATGCCAACGCAGAGCAAAAAGAACAATGGTTACGTCCTCTCGCCAGCGGCGAAAAACTCGGCGCGTTTTGTTTGACTGAACCGCATGCAGGTAGTGACGCTTCTGATTTACGTACTACCGCAAAGCGTGAAGGCGACGAATACGTGTTGAACGGCGTAAAGCAATTCATCACCAGCGGCAAGCACGCCGATGTTGCAATCGTGATGGCAGTGACTGATAAAGCCGCAGGCAAAAAAGGAATTAGCGCATTCTGGGTCGATACGAAAACGCCAGGTTATATCGTGGCCAGCCTCGAGCACAAAATGGGACAACACTCCTCCGACACCGCACAAATCTTGTTCGAAAATTGCCACATCCCTGCAGCCAATTTAATCGGTGAAGAAGGTATGGGCTACAAGATCGCTTTGTCCGGTTTGGAAGGCGGTCGCATCGGTATCGCTTCGCAATCAGTCGGTATGGCACGCGCGGCGTTCGAAGCAGCTTTAGCTTACGCCAAAGATAGACGCACATTTGGCAAGACAATTTTTGAACATCAAGCTGTGCAATTCCGCTTGGCGGACATGGCGACGCAAATCGAAGCCGCACGCCAATTGATTTGGCATGCAGCGAGTATGAAAGACGCTGGCAAACCATGCTTAAAAGAAGCCGCCATGGCGAAATTGTTTGCTTCCGAGATGGCGGAAAAAGTGTGCTCCGATGCGATTCAAATTCATGGCGGTTATGGCTATGTCAGCGACTTCCCCGTAGAGCGCATCTATCGTGATGTACGCGTGTGCCAAATCTATGAAGGTAGTTCGGATATTCAGAAGATTTTGATTGGACGTGGGTTGTTGGATTGAGTGTAGTTCAACCAATTCTATGAAAACAAACGTATATCTATCAGCACTTATTTTGCTAATAATTTTTCTGATGACTGCCGTAGTTGGAGAAGCGGGCGGTTCCGGATATGAACTAGTAATCAAACCATATCCATCGCTCACGAAATCTATTCCAAATATGGAAGAACGTGTTCGAGATCTCTCCGAAAAAAATGGGGAAATACCAAATTGGGTAATAAAGAAACAGTATGTCCCGCTTGCGTACGGGGATTTTGAGTCCGGTACATCGTTATGGGAATGGCTTTACATGGCTACAAACTTGTGTTTTTTAGTATCAATAGTTTTGTCTGCCTTTCTCTTCATGTATGACATATATCGTTGGTTTAGAAAAAGGAATTTAAATGAGTAATCGCATCGAATACTGGTTTGACTACGTTTCACCTTATGCCTATTTGACCACGCAAGTGATCGAAGAGCTCGCGGCCAAGTATGGGCGCGAAGTCGAATGGAAGCCAATGTTGTTGGGCGTTGTGTTTAAAACCACCAACTCCAGTCCATTAACTATGCGTCCACCTATCATGGCGAAGTATCACCAGCATGATATGGAGCGCTCAGCTCGTTTCGCAGGCTTACCGTTTATTTTGCCGAAACCATTTCCGATTAATACGCAAAACACCGCGCGCGTGTGTTTATGGATGAAAGAAGTTGCTCCACAACGTGTGGGTGAGTTTACGCGTGGTGTGACCAAGGCATATTTCTCTGGCCCAGCGGGTTTGAATGACATCGCATGGTTGGCGGAATTTGTTAGTGGCATGGGCTTAGACGGCGCAGCCGCTGCGGCCGCCTGCAAAGATGAAGGCTATAAAGCCCAGTTGGCAGCAGCCTGCGAAGAGGCCGTCAGCAAAGGCGTGTTCGGCGCACCATGGGTGATCGTAGATGACGAGCCATTCTGGGGGAATGATAGGTTGCCGCAATTAGAAAAATGGTTGGCTACAGGCGGGTTTTGATGTTGTAGGGCGGGTGCAACCCGCGCCCTACGAGATTTGAGATGCGGTAAAGCGAGATTGGAAGAGATATGAAAAAAGGCTACAAACAATTAGTGGAAGAAGCTAACGCGCAGATCAAAACTTACAGCGTGGCGGAAGCACAAGCGAAACTAGCAGATCCGAATGTGCAATTTGTCGACGTCCGTGATATTCGCGAATTGGAACGCGAAGGCATCATCCCCGGCGCCTTCCACGCACCACGTGGCATGATCGAATTTTGGGTTGACCCAGATTCACCTTATTTCAAACCTGTATTCGGCGAACAAAAAGAATTCATCCTATTCTGCGCAGCCGGCTGGCGCAGTGCCTTGACGACCAAGACGGTACAAGACATGGGCCTAGAAAACGTCGGGCACATCGACGGTGGATTTGGTGCTTGGAAAGCAGCAGGGGCGCCTACGGCGGTGAAAGAGAAGAAAGTTTGAAAGTGGTTAATCGTTCTAGTCAGCTTATTCAAGAGATTGCAGCCGCGTGGGGTTGGATTGGTATTCGTCCAACATCCATAGTTGATGAAAATCCATTTGGAAATTTAATCATTGAAGATGAGTTAGGTACTTATTGGCGACTATGTCCTGAAGATTGTTATTGTGAAGTCGTTGCAGATTCAAGAGAGCAACTCGATCAATTATCAATTGATCAGACGTTTTTAGAAGATTGGTATATGGAAACTCTGGTTGAGGCAGCGGAACAGCACTGTGGTACGTTGGTAGATGGAAAGAAGTATCACTTTAAGATTCCAAGTATTTTGGGCGGTGAATATGCACCAAGTAATTTTACTGTGCTAGATCAAATGAAGCAGATTCGTTTTTCAGGTGATATTGCGCGACAAATTCATGACTTGCCCGATGGCGCGCAGGTTGAATTGACGGTGGTTGATTAGAAACTAAGGGGGGGCGTTTTCCGCTTCTAAGTCGCCAATGATGTACAACAGAAAATGGAAAAAGAAAGTGTTGTTGTTTGAGCCGAAGGCGAGTTTCAACACTTTCCCATTTTTTGTTGCGCAGCATTGGGAACCCGAAGGGCGATTTAGTGCGGTCGCCTTTTTTGGGTTACCTTTTTTGGCGAAGCAAAAAAGGTAACTGGCCGTCGGGCCATCCCCGACCTGTAAAAGTTGAGATTGAATTAAAGTTGAGTCGTACCAAAGATAGGAATTGCGATGGGTCATTGCAAATGAGAATGTAGCGTGGACGCTTAGAAGAAACCCATCCCCACCCTAACCCTCCCCTTGAAAGGGAGGGAACTTATCGGTATTAAAAAATTGTGAGAATAGATTAGGTAAAGCGTGAGTAAAACAATCTGCCCCTGTGGCTCAAACAAAGAATTCAATGCATGCTGCAATCGCTACATTAGCGGCGCAGAAGTGGCACCTACTGCAGAGGCGCTAATGCGCTCACGTTACACCGCCTACACGCTCAACGAAGAAGCGTATTTGCGAGCGACTTGGGACGAGAGAACTTGTCCGAAAGAGTCTATCGTCGATGGTGGTGCGACCAAGTGGTTAGGATTGGAAGTAAAAAAGCACACAGCACAAGAAAAAGAAGCGATGGTGGAATTTGTCGCGCGTTACAAAATTGGTGGTAAAGCCCATCGTTTGCACGAAAAGAGTCGCTTCGTGAAGTTTGATGGTAAGTGGTTTTATGTGGATGGAATTTACGAATAAGGAAATGAAAATTCGTAGTCGTAGAGGCACTGAAATTTGGAATTAAGAATAAATTGAGACACTTATCACGAGTGTAGAAGTCTATACGTATGATCGTCATTCCCGCGAAAGCGGGAATCCATGTTCATGCGGCTCAAAGACTTAAGATCCACGTGAATTCCCGCTTTTGCGGGAATGACGCAGATTTTAGATGCTTGTGAGACCTTCACTAAAATAGAAGCTCTTCGCCTCAATCTTTTAAGTATTTTTTGCAGTTTTTCGGATAAAAAATTATGACAACATTAGATTCTAAATTGAACCCTCGTTCTGATGATTTTAAAGCCAATGCAGCGGCGATGCAGCTGATCGTCGATGATCTCAAGGCGAAAATCGCGCAGATATCACTGGGTGGTGGTGAAGCTGCACGTGAAAAGCATTTGGCGCGCGGTAAGTTGTTACCGCGTGATCGCGTGCAAATGTTGCTCGATCCGGGCACGCCCTTCCTCGAATTCTCGCAACTGGCGGCGTTCAATA
>VFQS010000476.1_pt1 | contig 44596 bp, 46 predicted proteins | sample 3512361 | NCBI WGS metagenome assembly VFQS01 (sample SAMN10412375, study PRJNA504923) | tailings metagenome | isolation source: Relicate 1 Philex TSF3 active mining | place: Philippines
GCCTATATTTTCAAGATTCGCCTGACACTGCTTCGAGACATTGGTGCAGCGGTGGCGCCATTTAATGCCTGGCTTTTGGCACAAGGTTTAGAGACTTTGTCACTGCGAATTGAAAGACATGTTGATAACGCTCTAGCGGTGGCTAAGTGGCTAGAAACCCATCCTCAGGTGGAAAAAGTTAATTATGCGTCCCTACCTTCATCGCCCTGGAATGCCTTGGCGAAGAAGTACTGCCCAAGAGGTAGTGGCTCAGTTTTGTCCTTTGAAATTAAAGGTGGAGTTGAGGCTGGCAAAAAGTTTATTGAGGCGCTAAATATTTTCTCTCATGTTGCAAATATCGGTGATGTTAGATCATTAGCGATTCATCCAGCTTCTACAACTCATTCACAGCTAACCCCTGCCGAGCAGTTACAAGCAGGTGTTACTCCGGGATTGGTGAGATTGAGTTTGGGTATCGAGAACATCGCTGATATCAAGGCGGATTTAGAAAAAGCTTTTGCTGCTGCAAAGTAAATGACGATTTCAAATCAAGTTACCGGCGCCTGGTTGGAGTTTCATGAGCCAGGCGAACGGCAATTTCATAACATCGGTGATTTGGCATTGGAGTCTGGAGAGGTTTTACCTGCAGTACAAATCGCTTATCAAAGCTGGGGCATGCTAAATGATGACAAATCAAATGCGATTTTGATTAATCATGCCCTTACTGGTTGGTCTGATGTTCCTAGTTGGTGGCCACAGATGGTTGGTCCGGGGTTACCTTTTGACACCAACAAGTATTTTGTTATCTGCCCAAATGTTATTGGAGGATGTCAAGGCAGTACCGGTCCTTCCTCGATTGCGCCGGATGGAAAAAGATGGGGTTCGCGTTTCCCATATTTAACTATCAGAGACATGGTCGCTGCAGAGAATGCATTAACGCAGCAACTAGGAATTCCAGGTTACGTAATCTCAGTTGGACCTTCCTTGGGTGGTATGCGCGCGTTGGAGTGGGCAATAACCCATCCTGAAAAAGTAGGAGCGATTTGCACTATAGGTTCATCAGCGGTTGCAACCGGCGATCAAATCGGTACAGCATCAACTCAAATTCATGCAATCAAAGCTGATCCTTATTTCAACAATGGGGATTACTATGAATTGAAAAAGGGTCCGGTCGAGGGGATGGGAATAGCCCGAAAAATTGCACATCTGACCTACCGCACCGAGTATGAAATGGATATGAGGTTTGGCCGTGATCTGCAGGGCGATGACACGGGAAGGTACGCGGTCGCTTCCTATCTCGACCATCAAGCCCACAAATTACAGAAACGATTTGATGCAAATACCTATATCGCCCTGACTGAGGCGATGAACTCCCATGATGTGGGCCGAGAGCGAGGTGGAGTGGAGGAGGCGTTGGCTGGGGTAACGGTTCCAGTGGTAGTGGCTGCAATTGATACCGATCGACTTTTCCCGCCCCGATTACAAGAGGAGATCGTGAAGTTAACACCAACAGCCGCTGAATTAAAGATGATTTCCTCACCATTTGGCCATGACGGCTTCCTGATTGAGGTCGAAACCGTGGGGCAGATCATCGCTGATACCTTGGAATTGGCCCACGCCGCTGGCGCAAAACCGGTTTAAATGTGCATTTCGACCTGTGGACAATTTATAATATAGCCATAGCCAATCTCCCCAAATGGCTGGCAGGTTACTCTGACAACTCGTCAGAAATAAACAAAGGATTATTACGTGGCTGTATCTCGTGCGCCCAAAAACGCCAGTAAGAAGAAAAGTGCACCGAAAAAAGTAGCCAAGGCGCCTGCGAAAAAAACCGCCAAGAAAGTTGAGAAGAAGGGTCCACGTCTTTTCCCAACCAAGGCTGAGTTAGAGGCAATGAAGGCTGGCAAAAAGAGTGAGACGGCCGTTGCACCTGAGAAAAAAGGTCCACGTCGTTTTCCTACTAAAGCCGAATTAGAAGCCATGAAGGCTGCCGCTGCCGGCGAAACCGTTGCAGCAGCTACAACTGCAGCATCAGCATCATCTGCTAAACCAACTGGCAAAAAAATGGTTGAAAAGATTGATGGCGAAGATGTTGAGTTAGAAGAAGTTGAGTTAGAAGATCTGGATAAGTTGGTTGCAGATACTGGTGAAGATAACGCAGAGCCGCAATCGGATGTTCGTGTTGTTAATTTAACTGAGGAATCAAAACAAGAAGAGGGCGAATTCACCCTTAAGGATTCCGAAGAGGATGATGCTCCGCCTCAAACAGTTTTGACCGCGGGCGCAACCGCCGACCCGGTTAAGGATTACTTGAAGCAAATTGGTCGCGTTGCGCTACTAAATGCAGAGCTTGAGGTAGAACTTGCGATGCGTATTGAAGCGGGATTGTTTGCTGAAGAGCGTTTAAACTCCGGTGAAAAACTAGATCGCTCACTAAAGCGCGAATTAGAGTGGATTGCAGAGGATGGCAAGCGCGCGAAAAACCATTTGTTAGAGGCTAACTTGCGTCTCGTTGTTTCACTTGCCAAGCGCTATACCGGCCGCGGCATGCTCTTCCTTGATCTAATTCAAGAAGGAAACCTTGGCCTTATCCGTGCCGTAGAAAAGTTTGATTACACAAAGGGATATAAGTTCTCAACCTACGCAACTTGGTGGATTCGCCAAGCGATCACCCGTGCGATGGCAGATCAGGCAAGAACCATTCGTATTCCTGTACACATGGTTGAAGTCATCAACAAATTGGCCCGTGTACAACGTCAGATGTTGCAGGATCTTGGCCGTGAACCGACCCCAGAAGAGTTGGCTAAAGAACTTGATATGACCCCAGAAAAGGTCGTTGAAGTTCAGAAATATGGTCGCGAACCAATCTCACTTCACACCCCACTTGGTGAAGAGGGAGACTCTGAGTTTGGTGATTTGATCGAAGACTCCGAGGCGATCGTTCCGGCCGATGCCGTTTCATTTACATTGTTGCAAGAACAGCTTCACTCGGTTCTGGACACTCTTTCAGAGCGCGAAGCGGGCGTAGTAGCGATGCGATTTGGCCTGACCGATGGCCAGCCCAAGACTTTGGATGAAATCGGCAAAGTTTACGGAGTCACCCGTGAACGTATCCGCCAGATTGAGTCCAAGACCATGTCCAAGTTGCGCCACCCATCGCGTTCACAGGTACTACGCGATTACCTAGATTAAGGACAATTAGGAGAGTTACATGTCAGATCGCGTAAAGATATTTGTAAAGCCAAATGGCTCGGTTCGTGTTACCGGCAGCGTCGATTTTGTCGATGCTGAAGGAAATGTGATTGAGACTAAAGAAAACTTCTCGCTCTGCCGCTGCGGCCACTCAAAAGACAAACCATTCTGTGATGGCGCACATCGCGAAGCCGGATTCCAAGCCGAATAATTCACTCTGGGCCAGTGGTTCGGAGTCTTTAATTGCTTCGCCTGGAGAGCCAAATGTTTCGTATGACATCGCAATCATTGGCGGCGGATTTTCTGGTTTATGGAGCGCTTTTCATTTAATCAAAGATAATCCCAATTTAAAGATTGCGGTTTTTGAGGGACAAAATTACGGCTTTGGAGCCAGCGGACGCAATGGTGGTTGGGTTTCCACTGATTACCCCGTCTCTCGTTCAACCTTAGAAAAAAGATATGGCACAACCGCGACAGAGTCGTTGTTTAGTGCATTACAACGGGCGATAGCAGAAATCGGTGAGTTCTCTAGGGCTCATGCACCTTTAGCTCACTTTGTTAAATCTGGAACAGTCATGTTTGCTCGTAATCAGGCACAGGAGATTAGATTAAGACAACAGGCAGACGACCTTCATATTTGGCAGAGTAAATTAGAGTTAGAGCAAAAGATTAGGGTCAATGGCGCCAGAGGTGGTTTATTCAATTCAGAGTGCGCCACTGTAGATCCAATGGGATTACTAAGTGGCTTATTTGAATACTTGAAGAACTCCGAGGTTCAGCTCTTCGATCACAGTTACGCTACGGCGGTTTCTGGTGGCGTTTTGGTTAATAGTCGGATTGTTCAAGCGCCAGTAGTTATTCAAGCCACCGAGGCTTACGGTGCACCGGGGAGAGATTTCATTCCACTTTATTCGCAGATGGTTGCCACCGAACCAATATCAAGTGAAATCTGGGATGAAATCGGGGCTAACGAGAGATTTACCTTTGCAGAGGGCTCACATTTAATTAATTATGCGCAACGTACTAGCGACAATCGTTTAGCAATCGGTGGGCGAGGAGCTACCTACCCGTATAAATCCAAATTACGCGATGCTAAAGAGATGACAGCAGCGGTGCATGAAAACATAAAAGACCTAGCGCGGCGCTGGTTTCCGCAGCTAAAGGATGTTGAGTTCACCCACGCATGGGGCGGCGCAGTTGCAATTACCAGACAATGGGAGCCGTACATTCAATTCAATCCACAATCAGGTTTTGGCCGCATCGGGGGATACGCGGGGGATGGCGTAACCATGAGTTATTTAGCCGCCAAAACTTTGGCTGATTTAGTAAATGAAAGACGAAATCAACTAACCCAACTTCATTTTGTAAATGCTCCAGTGCGCAAATGGGAGTTCGAGCCGCTGAGATTTGCGGCGGTTAATTCACTAGTAAAACTAAGTGGGTTTGCCGATAAAGAAGAAGCAATTACCAAGAGACCAAGTGTGGTCTCAAAACTTATTGCGCCGTTGATCCTTCGCTAAGGCGAGCGGTTTCATCATCGATACGGGATGCTGTATTAGCCAAGCCCTCTTGGTACTTCTTGGCATGATGACCGCAGAAAAGTAGTTCGAAACCATTTGGCATTACGGCACGGACATATGCTTGGGCACCGCAGCGATCGCAGCGATCTAAAGCATTAAGGGGCGTGGAATCGAGTACTACGTTCTCTGTCATATCAATCCTGCCTTTCTTCTCCCGAGCTGTATTTGCATAACGGTTACAGTGGAACATCAAACCACCTATTACTTATTCCCCGCAGGTTAAATTGGTAATTTTTTGCAATTCTCCCCAAATTTTGTGAAATTATCGACAAATTCCCAGCGTTCTCGGCGCGTAATACATCTGCACCGAGGGGTGATAGCTACCCTTGCGCATCGTGGCTGAAAAAGATAATCGCAGTGTAGAAACCTCATACTCCGCAAAAGACCTTTCGGTATTGGAAGGCCTTGACGCGGTTCGCAAACGTCCCGGTATGTACATCGGTTCTACTGATGGCCGTGGACTAATGCACTGCCTTTGGGAAATTATCGATAACGCCGTTGATGAATCACTAGCTGGTTACTGCAAAAAGATTGTTATTAATTTGGAGAAGGATGGATCAGTTGAGGTCCATGATGATGGCCGTGGAATTCCAGTAGATAAAGAGCCAAAGACCGGGCTTACCGGAGTTGAAGTTGTCATGACAAAACTTCACGCTGGTGGAAAGTTTGGTGGCGGTTCATATGCAGCAACCGGCGGACTTCATGGTGTAGGCGCCTCAGTTGTTAATGCTCTTTCCTCTCGTCTTGATGTTGAGGTTGATCGCGATGGAAAGATTTATTGGATGTCATTTAAGCGGGGCGTAGCAGGAATATTTGATGGGGATGGCCCCAACGCTTCCTTTGAAGCAAAATCAGGCCTGCGAGTGATTGGAAAAGTCTCATCAAAAATTACCGGAACCAGAATTAAATGGTGGTCAGATAAGCAAATCTTCTTAAAAGACGCTGAATATGATTTAGAGGAGATTTTTACCCGGGCACGTCAAACCTCTTACTTGGTTCCAGGTCTTACCTTGGTGGTCAATGACAATCGCACTAAAGAGAAGCGTTCAGAGACTTTCTTTCATAAAGGCGGAATCTCAGAGTATTGCGACTTCATTCAACCTGATGCTGCGGTGGGAGATGTAATTAGATTAACCGGAAAAGGGCATTATCAAGAGACGGTTCCAGTCCTTGATGAAAAGGGTCACCTTGAACCTAAAGAGGTTGAGCGTGATATGGATGTTGATATTGCTGTTAAGTGGGGCAATGGTTATGAAAACACTACGAGATCCTTTGTAAATATTATCGCCACCCCTAAGGGCGGAACCCATGTGCAAGGTTTTGAAAAAGCGCTGGTTAAGACCTTTAATGAATTTCTTCGCGCTAAAGGTGTATTGAAGAAAAATGAACAAGATGTAATTAAGGATGACATTGTTGAAGGATTGACCGCTGTTGTGACAGTGCGCATGTCTGAGCCACAATTTGAAGGACAGACTAAAGAGGTTCTAGGTACCCCGGCGGTTACCCGCATTGTGCAACAGGTTGTAAGTGATGAATTGAAGAAGTTCTTCACCACCACCAAGCGCATAGATAAGGCAAATGGCCTTTTGATTTTGGAGAAGGTGGCAAATGCTTCTCGAACCAGAATCTCAGCTCGCGCTCACAAAGAGCTACAGCGGCGCAAAAACGCTTTGGAAAGCTCCTCATTGCCGGCAAAGTTATCTGATTGCCGTTCGGAGGATGTTTCAAGGACTGAGCTGTTTATCGTTGAGGGAGAGTCGGCTCTTGGTACCACCAAAGCAGCTCGTAACTCAGAGTTCCAAGCGATCCTGCCCTTGAAGGGCAAGATCCTTAATGTGCAGAAAGCTTCTTTATCGCAGATGCTAGACAACGCAGAATGTGCAGCGATTATTCAAGTTATTGGTGCAGGTTCAGGCAAGTCATTTTCTCTCGAAGATGCACGTTATGGCAGAGTAATTTTGATGTCCGATGCCGATGTCGACGGTGCCCACATTCGCTGCTTGATGCTTACCTTGCTTTATCGCTACATGAAACCTTTGATTGATGATGGAAGGGTTTTTGCTGCCATTCCTCCATTGCATCGCATTGAAGTTGTAGGTGGGGGCGGCAAAAAGGGAGAGGTGCACTACACCTACTCAGATGATGAAATGAAAAAGCTTTTGGCCGATTTAAAGAAAAATGGAAAGCGTTGGAAAGAGCCAATTCAGCGCTATAAGGGCTTAGGCGAGATGGATGCTGACCAGCTTCGAGAGACAACCATGGACCCCGATCATCGCACCCTGCGTCGAATCACCATTAAAGATGCACAAGCTGCTGAAAAGATGTTTGAGTTGTTGATGGGCAACGAGGTAGCCCCTCGCAAGGAGTTTATTGCAACTGCGGATATCGATCGCGAAAGGATCGACGCTTAATTTTTAAGCGATTACCGATCTACGCGGAGTTGCAAAACGCTTCTCCACCTCGGTTAATTCATCTGCCACCTGTTTGCGCAAAGCTTCATCACTCTTCAACAACGCAGTTAGTTTTGCAATAGTTGACTTGAGCTCTTTTTGTTCAGTTTCAAGTTCAATCTTTGACATCTTGGTCAGGCGACGCAATGGCATATCCAAAATATAAGTAGCTTGTTCATCGGTTAGCTTGAAGCTCTTTATCAGCGCCTCTTTTGCCTCCGCCGCATCATCACTGCCACGGACAATTTTGACCACTTTGTCGATATCAATAATCGCTTTTAGTAAGCCATCAACCAGATTGAGTCTGGCGGTTGCCTTTTCCTTACGGAAATTAGAGCGACGGGTTACGACCTCAATGCGGTGATCAATAAATACCTGCAATAGTTCTTTGAGCCCCAAAGTCTTAGGCTTGCCATTCACCAACGCCACAGCGTTAATGGAGAAAGCATCTTCTAGCGGGGTTAGTTTGTATAGGTTTTCAAGTACCTGTTCTGGTTCAAAACCATTTTTCAGTTCTACAACAACCTTGGTGCCGGACTGACCATCGGTGAGATCGACGATATCTGAAATGCCCTGAATCTTTTTTGCTTTAACTAAATCACTGATGCGTTCAACAACCTTTTCAGGTCCAATGTTGTAAGGCAGTTCAGTGATGGTTATGCCTTGCTTGCGAGTGGTTACTTTGCCAATTTCGACCTTGGCTCGAACTTTGAAAGCGCCCTTGCCAGATTGATAAGCCTCCACAATTCCCTCTTTACCAATAATGGTTCCGCCAGTTGGAAAATCCGGCGCAGGAACAAATTTCATTAACTGTTTCAATGTTGCATTTGGATTTTCAATTAAGTGCTTGGCGGCAGCGATTACCTCACCCAAGTTGTGGGGAGCCATATTGGTAGCCATTCCAACAGCGATGCCGGTGGCGCCATTTACTAACAGATTAGGAAAGGCCGCTGGTAAGACCAAAGGCTCCATGATTTGGCCGTCGTAATTCGCTCCAAAATCAACGGTGTCTTCATCGGCCTCTTCGACCATTAGCAATGCAGAGTTTGCCAGCCTCGCCTCGGTGTAACGCATAGCCGCTGGGCCAGCATCTAGAGAGCCAAAGTTTCCATGTCCATCAATTAATGGAAGACGCATGGAAAAAAGTTGTGCCATACGAACCAATGCATCATAAATTGCACCATCGCCATGTGGATGCAACTTACCCATGACCTCGCCAACAACTCGGGCGCTTTTTACATGACCTTTTTCTGGGCGTAGACCCATCTCTGACATCTGATGCAAAATTCTTCGGTGTACGGGTTTTAGACCATCGCGCGCATCAGGCAGAGCACGGGAGTAAATTACGGAATAGGCATACTCCAAGAATGAGTCAGACATTTCCGAAGAAACATCTACGTCAACAATCTTGCCTGGAAATTCTCCCGGCTTTGGACCGACAGTTTTCTTCTTCGAGCCTTTAGCTGCATCCGTTTTTGCCATGGGCGGGATTCTGCCAATTAAAGCGGTGTTTATTGGGGATTGACGCTCGGTCTGGCCCCGATAATTGCCACACATTTAGCTGCCATAGCATTTCCATCATTCATTGCGAGCTGCAAATCATTTTTTTGGATCCAAGTTGGAATGAATCCGGCTGCAAATGCATCGCCAGCACCGGTCGTGTCAGTAGGAGTAATGGCGTTGGTATGCGCGATAACAGGAGCGGATTGTTTGTGGCTTCCGATTGCACCTGCCGACCCGGTCTTAATCACAACAGTAGTGCAGAGTTTCTGCAGAGCATGAATCGCTACTTTAACATCATCACAATCAGTGAGATAAAGAGCCTCTTCTTCATTCAACAACAACACATCCATCTGGCTTAAGTAGCTAAGTGCTTTTTCTTTTCCAAACTCTGTGATGGTGCCAACAGAGGCTGGATCAAAAAGCAGGGGAATGCCGGCAACCTTTATTCTCGCAATCATCTCTTCGATTCCAGCAGTTGATGCTTTATTGAAAAGGGAGTAACCCGATAGAAATGCGGCATCGAAGTTTTCAAGCTCAGGGAGGTCATCCACAGCCAAACCAGAGTTTGCCCCTGAATCTGGAAACATGGTGCGTTGTCCAGTTTCATCGACAACGACAACAACAACTCCAGTCTTAACCTTTGGATTTCTTAGCTCTTTGTGCTCAATATTCCAATAATCGAGCTCTGCAATAACCGCATTTGCCGCTGGGTCATCTCCGGTTCGAGCTACAAAGAAAACCTGATTTCCGCCATAAGCTAGCCAGGTTGCCGTGTTGGCAGCTGCACCACCACCATGGGTCGAAATTTGCGACGGAGTATCGCTGCCGTAATTAACTTTAGATCTAGTCAAGACCACGACATCGAGCATCAGATCTCCGATGCAGAGTATTCGCGTCATTTTGAGCTTAAATCAATGCTTTGCTGCTGCGACCGCGATTTGGGCGGCTAATGCGGAGTTAGCTTTGATGATTTCAATATTTACCCTTAGTGATTCACCATTTGTGTTGGTATGAAAATACTCTAGAAGAAAGGGTGTGACCGCTTTACCTTTAATCCCAGCTTGCTCCGAGGCGGCAAGCCCTTCTCTTAATGTTTTTTCATGCAGCGCAAAATCCATTTGATTCAAAACAGGGTTTGCAACGACCATTCCAGAGCCTGAGGTACCAACCTGCTTGCGTTGATTCCAAATTGCAGCTAACTCTTGAGGAGAATCTGCACGGTATTCCAAATCAAATCCTGAATCAGATAGATAAAAACCAGGAAAGCGATTGGTTTTGTAGCCGATGATTGGCACCGAAAATGTCTCTAATCGCTCTAAAGTGGCTGCGACATCAAGAATTGATTTTGCACCGGCGCTAACAACCAAAACCGGAATCGATGCCAGTGAGTGAAGATCGGCTGACTCATCCCAGGTTTCAGATGCACCGCGATGAACTCCGCCCAAGCCCCCTGTTGCAAAAAAGGAGATACCAGCTGCATTGGCAATATGAGAGGTTGCAGCAACTGTTGTAGCAGCGTTTAACCTCTTGGCAGTGACTGTAGCTAAATCTCTAATCGAGGCTTTCAATACATTAGCGTCATTTGCAATTCGATCCAGAGACTCCTCATTAAGTCCAACATGAATTTCACCATCGATAATTGCAATGGTTGCTGGAGTGGCGCCATGGGAACGGACTATTTCTTCCACCGCGATAGCGACCTCTTTGTTGGTGGGCCGTGGTAGGCCGTGGCTGATGATGGTCGATTCGAGCGCAACTATTGGGGCTTTTTTCGCTAGAGCGGCCCTTACCTCATCGGAGTAACGGAACATGTTAGGAAACATTACTGGAAAGATATGGCCGTGGCACACCTGCTATCTGATCTCTCTCAATCTATTTTTGCAACCCTTGGCGTTGTAGGTGCGACCAACTCCTTAGCAATTGCCGACAACCCGGGGCAACGTGAATGCGTCTTGTTAATAGATGGCATGGGCAGCAACGCTGTCGAACTTTGTAGTTCGAGATTGCCAATATTCTCCCAACTTGAAAACCATTGTGCATTACAGGCAACTTTTCCTTCAACCACATCTACTAGCCTCACCTCATTTGGCACCGGTGCCGCTGTAGGTATTCATGGCATGGTGGGTTACACAATGAGGGTTCCGCACAGTGGAAACCCTGAGCGGTTACTCAACGCCCTAAAGTGGGATGAGAGAGTAGATCCATACATTTGGCAATCAGAGAAAACTTTGTTTGAGCGGGCTCGGCTTCAAGGCATCAAGGTGTCACATGTCGCTGCAAAAAGATACCAAGAAACAGGATTTACCAGAGCTGCCCTGAGAGGTGCTGATTATTTAGGAGCCAATCAAGTAGATGAACTTGTGTCTGGCGCAGTCAGCGCTTTATCAAGTGCAAAATCCTTTGCCTATGTTTATATCAACGATGTAGATGATGCTTCTCACCGTGAAGGTTTTGGATCGCCAAAATTTCATGCCGCAATGGATAAAGCGGCGGAGTTAATAACTAAGTTAATCGAAAACTTACCGGCCGGAACCAGAGTTTGGGTAACAGCAGATCATGGCATGGTAAACCGCAAAGATTTTTGCGTGTTGGGTAAGGAGAATGATTTGCTGCAAAACGTTAAATTATTAGGTGGCGAACCTCGGGTTAGATATCTCTATCTACGGGATGGCGCATTGCAAGAAACCAAATCCCAATGGCAGGAGTACTTCGCAGAAAAGGTTTTGGTTTTGACCCGCGAGGAAGCAATTAACTCCAATTTCTTTGGTTCAGAAGTGACTAGTAGGAATGCAGAGCGAATTGGCGATTTAGTTGTAATCGCGCAAGGGGAGTTCATCTTGGTGGAAAAGGAACGTGAAGAGTTACAACTTTCAATGGTGGGTCACCATGGTGGAATTACCCCTGCCGAGGTAGCGATTCCGCTATTGGTAAGACAGTGTTAAAAAACTGCAGGTGAGGTTATTCCTCGTCCTCATCTTTTTTCTTGCTGCGACCAAACATGATGTCATCCCAAGAGGGGATTGAAATTCTTTTTGTCACACCATCTTTCTTGGCATCTGGTTCAATCTCTTTTTTTACATTTAGCTCTTCATTGCGTTCTTCAACCATGGGGTCGGTGCGCACGGCTACCAGACGTGGTGGCTGAGAGGATTCACCTTCAACTGGAAACAAAACTCCATGATTACTCATGCGATCATTTTTCACAGTTTGCTTACTTGGAATCTCCTCACCATTTATCCAGCGTGCGCCATCATCTTTGGATGCAAAGCTGCGTTTGTTTGGATCAAAAACCCAAGTGGCCTCTGACTGCCCTTCGCTGGATGGATAAGTAAGAACTAAATGCCAAGTTCCATCTTCTAGACGCCAGGTATTCCATGCGATGTTGTTCATATTTACACCACGTGGCACTAGACGGGTAATTACAAGTTCGGAAAGCGGCAAACTCGCGCCCTTCGGTGAAGCTTTCATCGCTTGTTCAATAATCCATGCCCGCTCTTGCATGATTGGGCTGGCATACCGTTCAATTTTTTCAACTGATAATCCAGAAAGGGTTGCGAGCTCTGTGTAACTTTCTCCGCCTCGTAATCTCGCTTGTATCTCTTTAATTGAGAGTTTTGGAGAGCTTTCAACAACTGGGGTCAATCTTCTTTCATTTACCGCAGAGCGCAAAGTGTCACTTATTCTGATTTGGAATTTGTTGCCTTCAGAATCGACCATTTCGATGTGGTCTCCATCAGCTGTTTTACCTAAGACTCTTAACTCAGTCACGGGGAAAGATTGCCATAACAATAAGGAAAATCAGCTCATCTTCAGCTTAGAGTTGGTGGACTTTTGCTTTCCAAACCTTGGAGTATGGCAGCAAGGAGAGTGATGCAATCACCATGCAGCCAACTGGAATAATAAATGCGACAGATGGACCATAAGTGTCAATGATGTATCCGGTAAGCGCAGTTGGAATTGCTCCGCCAAGGTTTAGAGCGGCTATCGCCCAAGCTAAAACCTCAGTTGTCCTTTTTTCGCTAACCGATCTCTCTGCTACAGCAAGTCCCGCGGTCAATAATGGGGCAATTGCCAACCCATTTATTAATAGCACAAAAGCCATAATCAAAAGATTTCCCTGAAATACCTGAGCTACTATGAAAATGGGCAGAGTCAGTCCTGTTAGAGCAAATAGAGAATTCACAAATCTTTTAGCTTCATTTATCTTCCAGTGAATCGCGCCGCTAATAAAAGCTGAGACGCCAGAACTGAAGGACCAAATTGCAATGAAAAATCCACTGTATTCCCGGATGCCATATTCATCTGAGTATCCAACAATTACTAAGCCGGTAGAGCTAAAGAATGCACCGGTCATCATCAAGGGCACAAACAGGGCACGGATAAATTTATCTCTAATCAATAGAGAGTGATCCTCACCAGCTTCGCGAGGATGAGCTGGGGGCTGAGTTTTCTTTTGAGCAAGAAAGAGCAAGGCGCCCACTGAAAGAAATCCCATAGCCGCAAATATCGCGGCTGCTGGGAAAAATATAGATGCAATCAATGTAGCTATGACAGGTCCGCTTGTGAAAATCACTTCATCAACAAGCGCTTCAAATGAATAGGCGGTATCGATTAATTTGCGATCATCACCGATTGCATGAATCCATCTGCGTCGAACCATCTGACCAGAACCAATTACAAAAGCTTCAAAAATCATCGCAGCGACAAACCAGCTCCAGGTAGGGGCATCGCTTTTTACTAGATAAACAAATAAACCTAAGAAGAAGACGTGAACGGGTGCTGTTATGGAAAGTATCCGATTTTGTCCAAATTGATCAGCTGCTCGAGACCAAAGTGGGGTCGCAATTGCCAGCACTACAGATGCGAACATCGATAGTGCTCCAGCTAATGCATAAGAGTCGGTCTCAGAGACTACAAATAGCACAATGGCTAAATAGAGCATTGAAATAGGCATACGCAATATGAAGCCAGCGAAAGAAAAACGCCATCCTCCGGGCACAGCAAATAAGCGTTTATAGGAGGAGAGCATGTTGGGAGTCTACTTGAGATAGCTTTCCTAAGTTATCTGTTTTGCTCCGATATTGTGCTTAGATTTAGCCATGAGCACAGATTCAGCAGAAATACCGTTAAATAATCAACTTCTCAATTTAGCTGAATCAATCGCAAAAGAAGCGGGGACGTTATTACTACAGCGCCCATCTAAATTTGAATTAGATCAAAAAAGTGGCGTCCTGGATTTCGCTACTCAAATGGATCACAAGAGTGAGAAATTAATTGTTTCGCGGATTTTGCAGGCAAGACCAGATGATGGTTTATTGGGTGAAGAGGGTGCAAATAAAGAAAGTATCTCCGGTATCACCTGGGTAATTGATCCCATTGATGGCACCGTCAATTATCTTTATGACATTCCGGGCTGGTGCGTAAGCATCGCTGCAAAAGATTCCGATGGTTTTTTGGTAGGGGTGGTCTATTCACCCGCTACCAATTCTTTGTGGAAAGCGGTGCGAAATGGTGGCGCTTTCCTAAATGACCAACCAATTAAGTGCAATGAACCGGTTGCGCTAAACCGCGCATTAGTTGGATCTGGGTTTGCTTACGATATAGAGCGACGAAAAGTACAGGCTGAGTTCATGAAGGATTTCTTGCCGCAAATTCGAGATTTACGGCGACTAGGTGCATGCGCGGTTGATTTATGTCATGTAGCTAGTGGATCACTTGATGCTTTTTTCGAAGCAGGGGTAAATGAGTGGGATTACGCAGCAGCAGGATTGATCGCCACCGAAGCAGGGGCCAAGTTGAGTATCAATTCAGGGATTTGGAATGGCGAGAAGCATCAAGTCTTAGCTGCGGGGCCAACCCTGCACGCCGCGATATCAGCGCTGCTCCGGCAGTAGTTTGCGGCCCTCAACCCCTGCCAGTTGAGCGTGATTTAGCGGTTAGGGAGCTTGTGTGGCAAGATACCGCCGTTATTGAGCGCTAGAGCTTGAAGACCATTTTTGAAACTGAGCTGTTAGGACAAACCATGAACGTGCTAGATGCGGTTGATGCCGCCACACTCCGTAAGGATCTACCTACCTTCCGCCCTGGCGATGAACTAAAGGTTCACGTACGAGTTATCGAAGGTAACAAGAGCCGTATTCAGGTTTTCCAGGGTCTAGTTATTGCCCGTCAAGGTTCCGGAGCGCGCGAGACATTTACTATTCGCAAGATTTCTTATGGCGTAGGCGTAGAAAGAATTTTCCCAGTACACGCACCAGTTATCGAAAAGATCGAACTAGTTCGCAAGGGCGAGGTTCGCCGCGCAAAGCTTTACTACTTACGCGAGCTACGCGGAAAGGCAGCGAAGATTCGCGAGCGTCGTGGTGCTGATGATCTAGAGGTTACCTACGCTGCAACCACAGCCGCTGAAGCTGCTGTAGCTGCGCCAGTTGTCGAAGAAGCGGTAGCTGAGCAAGTTGTTGAGCAGGTAGTTGAAACCCCAGCTGCACAAGAAGTTGCTGCAGAGACAACAACCGACGAAGCTAAATCTTAATTTCGACCTGAAGGGTCGTAGGTAGATGTTTGCGAAGAGTAAGAAATCCACACTTCGCGAACTCCCAGTACTTTTAGTTTCAGCTTTAATTCTTTCAGTCATAGTCAAAACTTTTTTTGTACAGTTTTTCTATATTCCCTCTGGCTCCATGGAAAACACCCTATTGGTCAATGATCGGGTGGGTGTGAATAAATTTGGTGCTCTGTTTAGTGATATCAAAAGGGGAGAGGTCGTTGTTTTTCGCGATCCAGCTAATTGGCTCACTCCAACTTATGATGACAAAACTGGATTATCAAAGGTTATAAGGGATGGTTTAGTTTTTGTAGGAGTGTTACCAGATCCGGGAACGCAATATCTAATCAAGCGAGTTATCGGAGTAGGCGGAGACCGAGTTGTCTGTTGTAATGCAGATGGCAAAATTGAGGTTAATGGCAAAGCTATCAATGAGCCCTACATTTACCCTGGAGATAAAGCCTCGGATTCAAATTTTGATGTGAAAGTTCCGCAGGATTTTATTTGGGTGATGGGTGATCATCGCGGCGCCAGCGCTGACTCAAGATTCCACACCGATGATCCAAATCAAGGGATGGTGCCGTTGGAAAAAGTCACCGGCCGAGCCACCTTTATTGTGTGGCCTTGGAAAAATATTGGATTACTAGAGGTTGGAAAAGATCTATCTGAAGTTCCAGTTAAACAAAAACCCTAAGTTCAGGGTCAAAAATGATTGAGGCTAAGCTTCTAGCAGCTGGAATAAAAGAGATAGCCGGAGTCGATGAAGCCGGTCGCGGTGCCTGCGCTGGACCCTTAGTAGTAGCCGCAGTTGTCTTAAAGGATTTCACCTCCAAAAACCTGAAATTAGTTCGAGACTCCAAAGAGTTAACGGCAAAACAACGAGATCAACTCTTTGAAGTAGTAAAACAGGAGTCGATTTCGCACTCGATTATTGAAATTTCAGTATCAGAAATTGATGCAATAGGTTTACACAAAGCCAATCTTGAGGGAATGCGTCGCGCAATTAACGCTTTGCAATTCACTCCGGAATACATTTTGACAGATGGTTATGAAATCGATGGATTGCCTGCGCCATCCCTTGCGGTATGGAAAGGTGATCAAGTGGCGCTGTCCATATCGGCAGCTTCGATTTTGGCTAAAGTTTATCGCGATCGTCTAATGCAGGATTTGGATAAAAAATATCCGGGATATGGTTTGGCAAAACATAAAGGTTATGTGACCAAGATTCACCAGCAGAGCTTGATGCAGCTAGGTGTTTCAGAGATACATCGCAGGTCATACGCGAATATTGCCGCGCTTATAAACAAGTAGTTTTTTGCACAACGCTAACTGATTAGATTAATTTAGAAAGCCTTTAATCTAATTTGCCCGAATGGCGTTGAATCAAAGTGCAGAAGATTTAGGTAAGGCAGGAGAACAGGCGGTTGCAAAGTACTTACAAGCTCGCGGCTATCAAATAATCGAGCGGAATTGGCGGATCAAAGAGGGTGAAATAGATCTGGTGGCTCAGACCCCAGAAGGGTCATTGGCCTTTGTTGAAGTAAAAACCAGATCATCAAACTCATTTGGAGATCCGCTCGAGTCAATATCTCAAATCAAGCTTTTCCGTATTCAAAGATTAGCTTTGGCCTGGCTGGCTACAAATCAAAGGCTTGGGGCAAGTTATCGAATAGATGTTGCAGGTGTATTGCTCGGCCGCTCAGGTGAATTGAGCATCGACTACAGGGCGGGGATTTAGTGAGTGTTGCAGTGACAAAGACCCTTACTTTGCTAGGGCTGGAAGGACAGTTAGTAAATATTGAAGTAGATGTTGCAAAAGGTTTGCCTTCCTATCAACTTCTCGGTCTGCCAGATGCAGCGCTAAGCGAGTCAAGAGATCGCATCAGATCTGCGATTGTAAATTCTGGCTTGAATTGGCCGAACCACAAGATAACCGTCTCAATGTCACCTGCATGGCTTCCAAAGAGTGGATCGGGCTTCGACCTGCCGATTGCAATTGCTATTTTGGCGGCAAGTGGACAAGTTCCAGAGCATCTCTTATCAAAGACAGTTTTTGTCGCCGAGCTATCACTTGAGGGAAGGTTAAAGCCCATTAGAGGGGTTTTACCCATGCTATTGGCAGCGGCGCAATATGAAATCTCCCAGGCGGTAGTTCCAGTCGATAATCAGGCAGAGGCTGCATTAGTTGAGGAATTAGATGTACTAGCCGCTGGTGATTTGCTGCAGTGCATCAGATATTTAAATGGCTCAGATCTATTAAATCGGATAGAAAAAACTGAGTTAGAAATAAGGGAGAGCCATCTAGATCTCTCACAAGTTGCCGGCCAAGATGCCGCAAAGTTCGGACTTGAGGTTGCGGCCACCGGTGGACATCACCTTTTGATGATTGGCCCTCCTGGCACAGGCAAAACCATGTTGGCAGAGCGTTTTCCAACAATCTTGCCTAAGCTAAATCCGACTCAAGTGAGGGAAGTTGCCGCAATTCATTCAGTAGCAGGCGCTTATACAACTCATAATGATTTTGATGGCACACCACCATTTATCTCTCCTCACCACACCACAACCACAGTTGCAATGGTTGGAGGTGGTGGAAAAGTCATTCGTCCTGGCGCATGCTCTTTGGCGCATCATGGAGTTTTGTTTATCGATGAAGCTCCGGAATGTGCCAACGGAATTTTGGATTCATTGCGCCAGCCATTGGAGTCTGGGGTTGTTGAAATCACCCGTGCCATCGCCACCTTACGTTTTCCAGCTAAATTCATTTTGATTCTTGCAGCCAATCCCTGTCCATGTGGAAAGTTCGCTGGTAAAGGCCGGGCATGCCAATGCAGCTCACTTCAGGTGCGTCGATATCTCAACAAACTGTCTGGCCCTTTACTTGATCGCATGGATTTACGGCTGAAGGTCGAGACTCCAACCCGGGTTGAGTTGGCTGATGAAAGAAATCGGGAGAGTAGTGCATCGATTAGAGCACGGGTAGAAAAGGGGCGCGAGATTGCCAAGGAGAGATTTGCTGGAATGGATTTCTCGTTGAACTCTGAGATACCAGCTGAGTTGTTGCGAGGTAAATACAAAGCCCATCCGAAGGCAATGGCTAAGTTACACAATTTGATTGATAGGGAGGAGATAACCGCCCGCGGCTTTCATAAATTACTACGACTAGCTTGGACTATTTCAGATTTACATGGCATTGCCCAACCCACAATCAATGAGATTGAAATTGCAATTACATTACGTTCGGCTATTGAGATTGCATCATGAGTATCGCAGCCAAACTTGTGCTTTTTGCTGCAATTGAGGGTGGCTCTAAGTTCTGGAGTAATGAACTAGCCACGCATGGTGCAGATGAAGTAATTTCTAGGATTTTGGCCCATGTATATGATGCAAAACGAAAGAACGCTGAGCGGATTAGGGATCAAATTCTCCGTAGCAATCATGATGAACTTGTAACACAAATAGCTGATGCCGGCGCCCGATTCATCACCTCAGAATCAGAGGAATGGCCCAAGGAGCTTAATGATCTTGCTGCACCACCAATCGGATTAATCATCAAAGGCAAGAGTTGGGGAACAAACAGTGTTTCAATTGTTGGAACACGAAATCCAACAACCTATGGAGCCAGAATCGCCAGCGAGTTTGCTGCAGGTTTTGCTGATCGAGAGTGGGTAGTAATTAGCGGAGGCGCATACGGGATCGATACCCATGCGCATCGCGGAGCAATAGCTGCTGAAGGTGTGACCATTGCAGTTTTAGCCTCTGGCGTCAACATAAATTACCCCGCAGGAAATGAAAAACTTTTTACTGAAATCGCTGAAACCGGGGCATTAGTTTCAGAGGTTATGCCAGATCAAAGTGCTAGGCCAGATAGATTTCTAACGAGAAACCGTCTAATCGCTGCACTTTCTAAAGGCACAATAGTTGTTGAAGCGGCCTTTCGTAGTGGATCACTACGAACAGCACGAGATGCCGCTGAGATTTTTCGCACGGTAATGGCGGTGCCTGGGCCCATTACCTCCCCAACCAGCGATGGTTGTCATCGATTAATTGGCGAACGTTGCGCTGAGATTGTCACTTCCGTAAGTGATGCGATGGAATTGCTGATGCCATTGCACCTGCAAATTGATAGTACTCTTAGCGGTGATGTCACATAAAGCAGCCTTTGTAGCGATAGTTGGCCGACCCAATACTGGTAAATCCACCTTGGTTAATGCATTGGTTGGCGAAAAAGTAGTTATTACCTCTCATCATCCCAATACAACTCGAAATGCTATTCGCGGGATAGTAACTCAACCCGGCTTTCAATTAGTTGTGGTCGATACTCCGGGGGTTCACAAGCCAAAGACCCTACTAGGTGGAGCTTTGAACAATATGGTCAGCGAGAGTATGGATTCAGTCGACTCAATTGTGCTTTGTATCCCAGCTGTTGAAGCTATTGGTGGTGGAGATTTATTCATAGCAAAAGAGATTGCGTCCCACAAAAACTCTAAGAAGATTTGCGCAATCACCATGATTGATATGGCAAATAAAACGCTGCTACCGCAACAGTTGATTGCCGCACAAAAACTTGCTCAAGATGCTGGTTTTGAATGGGATGACATCATTCCGCTCTCTGCAAAAACCGATGATCAAGTCCAGCTTCTGATGGATTTATTGGCGAAATATGCCCCCGAGTCCCCAGCTTTTTATCCTGCTGATATGAAGTCGGATCAAGAGCTGGAACAACAATTAGCAGACTTGATAAGAGAGGCAGCTATCGCTGATGTATTTGAAGAGGTTCCACATTCAATCGCTGTGGTGATTGATGAAATTAGTGAAAGAGAAAAACGCACGCCAGATGAGCGCCCATTCTTTGATATTCATGCATCGATAGTTGTCGAGCGAGATAGTCAAAAAGCCATCATTATCGGTGCAAAAGGTGAGCGATTAAAGCAGGTTGGCATCAGCGCTCGCACTGAAATTGAAAAGAAATTAGCTGGTCGAGTATTTCTGGGGTTGCATGTAAAGGTGATGCCTAATTGGCAAAGTGATGCTAAAGCTTTGAATCGATTGGGATTTAGCCAGTAATTACCGGCTTGCGACTTGCATAATAAGAGCCGACCAGCACCAGAGGTAATCCAATTGCGATTGCTAATGTTAATTTTTCATCAAGCAAAATAATTCCCAGCACAACCGCAATCGCTGTATTCGGATAAACAACTAAAGATGCCCGGGCAGGTCCGATTTCATCTAGAACTTTGAAGAAAATCCAAAATGCAATCGCTGTGCACAGTACGCCCAACCCAATTGTTGCCAGTATTGCATCACTGGAAGGAGTTGATTTGGGTAGGTTGGTAAGTGCAAAAGGTGCAAAGATTGCAGTAGATATGGCCATCGCAATTCCATTAATTGCAACTCCTGACGAATCAGGGGCTTTGCTGGTGATCATATTGACCGCCCACGCATATGAAAAAGCCGCAACCAAAACACTAAATAGCGCAAAGATATTTGCAACATCATTAAGTGACTCGATGCCAACAATCAAGGCAATTCCTAACAATCCAATAGCGATTCCAAAGATGCGAGTGCGATGTGCTGCGGTTGTGTCACCAGAGTAGTGCGCAAAGAAAGTTGCCCAAATTGGCACCGTCGCCACGAGGAGTGCAACAACGCCTGAGGAAAGATCACGTTGAGAGCTAGTAATTAAACTCCAAGGGATTACCATCTCTAACACCGCGTATAAGAGTATGTATTTCCAGTACTTGAGCGCCGGGGTTAGAGTTTTCTTGTAAAAAGCTAATGGAATTAGAACTAAAGCTCCGATTAATACCCGGGCAAAAACAATTAATGGCGTGGAAAGCTCTTCTACCGCTACTTTCATAAACAAGTAAGGCACACCCCAAAGCGCGCCAACTAGAGCAAATAGCCCCCAACCCCTACGTGTCATTTACTTAATTACGCTCCGATACAAATCCGCGGTTTGAAGCGCAACCTTATCCCAGCCAAACTCGGCAATAGTGCGGTGGCGACCAGCTTTCCCCATTGTTGCAGCCAGCGAGGTATTAGACATCACATCATTTATCGCAGCCGCTAAACCTTGTTCAAACTCGTCAGGGTTATTGTTGAATTCAACTAATCTTCCAGTTTGATTGTCTACAACTACCTCTGGGATGCCGCCAACTTTAGATGCAACAACCGCCGTCTCGCAGGCCATGGCTTCTAGATTAACGATGCCGAGTGGTTCATAAATTGAAGGGCACAAAAATGTTGTGGCTTGGGTAAGTAACGCAGTGAGTTCGTGGTGTGGCAACATATCTTTAATCCAAATGATATTGCCGCGCACTTCGGAAAGTTGATTAATTAACTGCTCAACCTCTCTACCAATAGCGGGCTCATCCGGCGAGCTGGCGGCAAGCACCAAAGTGAAAGCTGGATCGACCAAACTCCAAGCACGAAGTAGATGCGCTAGACCTTTTTGTCTCGTGATTCTTCCAACAAAAATTGCATAGGGAGATGAGATGCCAAATCTAGTTAATACCGATTCATCTTGGTTTGGCCTGAAGCGCTCCGTATCAATTCCATTGCGAATGGTAATAACTTTCTGGGGATCAATCTCTTTATAGGAATTCAATACATCTGCACGCATTCCATCACTAACTGCAATTACAGCAGCAGCATTTTCAAAAGCTAGTTTTTCTACCCACGATGAAATCTGGTATCCACCGCCTAATTGCTCTGCCTTCCAAGGTCGCAATGGTTCGAGGGAATGCGCGGTTGCGATATGTGGGATGCCATAAATTTTTTGAGCAAGGTATCCAGCAAAGTTGGCATACCAGGTATGGCTATGAATGACATTTGCATCGGCAATATTCGCGGAGATATCAGAGTCGATTAACAGGGCTTGGATTGCTGGATTTACTTGCTCTAGCTCTGAATTAAGTTGATAAGAGGCTGCATCGCTTCTAGCAGCACCAAAGCAATGAACCTGAGTGGACAAATCTGGCAGGTTGTTGAGCGCAGAAACTAGGTTGGTGACATGAACCCCCGCTCCGCCATAAATATTTGGGGGCCATTCCTTGGTAACCATGGCGACTTTGACCTGTTTATTACCCACCTGCCAAGAGTATCGTTAGGACATGGCGCGCTTAGATCTTCCGTTGGGAATCGTCCTCGCAGGCGGTGAAGGAAAGCGCCTAATGCCGCTCACAGCAGATAGAGCAAAACCTGCAGTTCCATTTGGTGGTTCATATCGTTTAGTTGATTTTGTTTTATCAAACTTAGTAAATGCTGGGTTTTTGAGAATAGCGGTTTTGACTCAGTACAAATCTCATTCATTAGATAGACACATCACCACCACCTGGCGCATGTCCACATTGTTAGGAAATTACATAACACCAGTGCCTGCGCAGCAAAGACTTGGACCTCGTTGGTACACCGGTAGCGCAGATGCAATTTTGCAAAACTTTAATTTGATTCATGATGACAACCCAAAACATGTAATTGTTTTCGGCGCAGATCACGTTTATCGCATGAATCCTGATCAGATGTACCAGCAACATTTGGAGAGCGGTGCTGGGGTTACGGTCGCTGCCATCCGAGTAAAGCGAAGCGAGGCCTCTGAGTTTGGTGTTATTGAATTAGCTGAAGATGGAGTTACTATCAAAGCGTTTCATGAGAAGCCTCAAGATCCACCGGCTATGCCAGGGCATCCTGATCTTTCTTTAGTTTCTATGGGAAATTACATATTTAGACGTGATGCTATGGAAGAGGCTTTGATTATTGATTCTGAAGATCCTGAAAGTCGCCATGACATTGGCGGAAACATAATCCCGGCAATGACCAAAGCGGGATTAGCTAAAGTTTATGACTTTTCCAACAATGTGGTTCCGGGGGAGACTGATCGAGATAAAGGTTATTGGCGTGATGTGGGCTCTATAGATTCTTACTTCGATGCACACATGGATTTGGTATCACCTCTTCCCATTTTTAATCTGTATAACCGACAGTGGCCAATTCTCACCAACCCGCCATCAAATCCACCAGCAAAGTTTTCAGAACGAGGCATCGCCTTTGATTCAATGGTGGGCGCGGGATCCATCATTTCCGGTGGCGAATTACGTCGAACCGTGGCTTCATACGATGTTATGGTGAACCGAGATGCCGCAGTTGAAAGCGCTGTCTTAATGCCTGCAGTAAAAATAGGCGAAGGTGCGAAAATCCGTAATGCCATCTTGGATAAGAATGTAATTGTCGAACCGGGTGCGACCATTGGATATGACTTAGAGAGGGATAGAGAGAGATTTACTGTGTCTGCTGGAGGAATTGTGGTTGTTGGAAAAGGCGTCACAGTAACCCGTTAATTGACCCGCGAATTTAGCGATAATTTGCGATGAGGTAGACTGCGCTCACGGTCAAAGAAGACCTCTAATCTCGATCAAAACTAATCGGAGTATTTATGCGTTTCGGTGTGCTCACAGGTGGCGGCGATTGCCCAGGACTAAATGCGGTTATTCGTGCAGTAGTTCGCAAAGGTGAAAAAGAGTACGGCTATGAATTTATTGGCTTCCGTGATGGTTGGAAAGGTCCGCTTGAAGGACTAACCATGCCGCTAAATATCGCGGCGACTCGAGGCATATTGCCAAGAGGCGGAACAATTCTTGGCTCATCCCGCACCAATCCATTCAAAATTGAAAATGGTGTAGAGCGCATTAAAGAGAATTTAGCAAAGATGAATATCGATGCATTAATTGCGATTGGCGGAGAAGACACACTAGGTGTAGCTACCAAACTTGATGCACTAGGTGTCAAGGTAATCGGAGTTCCAAAGACCATCGATAATGATTTGAACAACACTGATTACACATTTGGTTTTGATACCTCTGTAAATATTGCTGTGGAGGCAATTGATCGCTTACACACCACTGCAGAGTCCCATCACCGAGCATTGATCGTGGAGGTAATGGGTCGGCATGCAGGTTGGATTGCGCTGCACTCGGGATTAGCAGGCGGAGCATCATGCATTCTGATTCCTGAGGTTCCCTTTGATATTGAAAAAGTTTGCAAATATGTAGAGTCGCGATTTGAACAGTCGTACGCTCCAATCATCGTGGTCGCAGAGGGTGCGCTTCCTAAAGATGGCGACATCGTGACCAAAGATGCAACCTTGGATGCATTTGGACATGTAAAGCTCTCTGGGATTGGCGAATGGTTAGCAAAAGAGATTGAAAAGCGGACTGGAACCGAGGCTCGAACCTCAATCCTGGGTCATATTCAACGTGGCGGAACGCCAACCGCATTTGACCGAGTTTTAGCTACTCGATTTGGATTGCACGCAATCACCGCTGCTCATGACGGGGATTGGGGCAAGATGGTGGCTTTGCATGGCACCAACATCGTTCGAGTTCCATTGGCCTCTGCGACTGAGAAGTTGAAGACCGTGGATCCCGCCTTGCTGGCTGAAGCAGAAGTCTTTTTTGGATAAACCCGGCGCGAGAACTAAGCCAAGTTATCTACCCTTAAGCCTATGAACGCAAACCCCGGCATTGAAAAGTTATTTGATGAATCACTGCCGGCTGCGCAGCAACCAAAGTGGCCCAACGCTGAAGCTTTAGAAAAAGCGGTGGCGGAGCTTAAATCTTTACCGCCATTAGTTTTCGCCGGCGAGTGTGACAATCTAAAAGCCAGAATTGCCGAAGCTGCTGATGGAAAAGCATTTTGGTTGCAAGGTGGAGACTGTGCGGAGACTTTTGCAGCGGCCACAGCAGACTCAATTCGTAATCGAATAAAGACTATTTTGCAGATGGCAGCGGTTTTACAATATGGCGCAAGTTTGCCGGTAATCAAGGTTGGCCGTATGGCTGGACAATTTGCAAAGCCACGAAGTAATGATTTTGAAAAACGAGGAGAGGTCTCTCTTCCAGCCTATCGCGGTGACGCGGTTAATGATTTGGAGTTTACAGAAAGTGCACGTACTCCAGATCCAGCTCGTCTAGTAAAGGTCTATCACACCTCTTCAGCAACCTTGAATTTAGTCCGCGCATTTACTCAAGGCGGCTTTGCAGATCTTCGCTTGGTTCATGAATGGAATAAAGGCTTTGTAAAGGATTCCAAGATTGGGGCTCGTTACGAGGCGATGGCAAATGAAATTGGCAGAGCTTTGGATTTTATGCGCAGCGCCGGAATCAATCCCGAGGAGTTCAAGACCGTTGATTTCTACTCAAGTCATGAAGCCTTAATTCTGGAGTATGAAAAAGCATTAACCAGAATCGATTCGCGTACTGGATTGCCTTACGATGTTTCAGCCCACTTTGTTTGGATTGGCGAGCGCACCCGTCAGGTAGATGGTGCACATATGGATTTTGCAAAGAAAATAAAGAACCCGATCGGAGTAAAGATTGGACCAAAGACCACACCAGCAGATGCATTGGACCTGATAAAGCAGTTAAATCCAGATAACGAACCTGGTCGATTGACATTCATAACCAGGATGGGAGCCGGCAATATCCGCAGTATTTTGCCCGCGATTGTTAAGGCGGTTACCGAGTCTGGTGCCAAGGTACTTTGGGTATGCGATCCAATGCATGGCAACACCTATGAGGCGCCCAGTGGTTACAAGACCCGTAGATTTGATGATGTACTGGAAGAGGTTAAAGGATTTTTTGAAGTGCATCAGCAGCTTGGGACTCATCCAGGTGGAATTCATATCGAATTAACCGGAGATGATGTCACCGAATGTGTAGGCGGCGGGGAAGAGATTTCTCATGAGGATTTAGCTACCAGATATGAATCCGCCTGCGATCCAAGATTAAATCACACCCAATCACTGGAGTTAGCATTTTTAGTGGCTGAGATGTTACGTGATCGCAAGTAATGTCCCAGCTCCTTATTTCATCTGTATCTACACCAATCGGTAAATTAAATTTAATTGCTCGCCAAGATGTCTTGCTAGCAGCGGGCTTTAGTGCCACAGGCAAGCTCCTCTCTAGCTTGAGTCAGTCAGATCGTGAATTAACAAGCAAGAAAGTTAAATCAATCAAGGGCATCAATAATCTGATTGTTGATTACTTTGACGGTGATCTGAATGCCTTGAATCAAATCTCTGTCAGCCAACCAGGGGGAGAGTTTTCGCAGCGGGCATGGAAATCCATGAGAAAGGTAAATGCGGGTAAAACCATCTCTTATGCGCAGCTTGCTAAACAGGCTGGATCTGAAGCTGCGGTTCGCGCTGCGGGAAGCGCATGCGCGAAAAATCTAATTGCAATAGTGGTTCCGTGTCATCGGATAGTTAAAACCGGCGGTGCGCTAGGAAATTACGCTTACGGATTAAAAAGTAAAGAGTGGTTACTTAGCCACGAAGGCGCGCTTTAATAGTTGTTGCATAGTTTCGCAGGCTTTATCAATCTGGTCCGTTGTAACATCCATGTGAGTGACAAGGCGAAGATAAGTTGGTCCCAACGCACTAACTAACAAACCGGCTTGCTTAGCCGCGCTGGCAAATTCACTTGCGGTCATATTGCTGCCGGCTAGCTCGAGTCCGACAATATTGGTCTCAACCTCGGCCGGATTAATGGTTGAGGCGACAACTTGGTGACAGGCATCAGCTAAGCGTTTCGCATTGCGATGATCTTCTTCTAACCTAGAAATATTGTGGTCGAGCGCAAAGTGACCTGCGGCTGCAAGTAATCCGACCTGCCTCATACCGGCGCCATATCTTTTGCGCCATACTCGGGCGCTAGCGACTCTCTCGCGGGTCGAAATCATTAATGAACCGATGGGCGCACCCAAACCTTTTGATAAACAAACACTGATGGTGTCAAAGTGTTTTCCGTACTCGTTAAAGGAGATTCCGGTAGCTACATGAGCATTCCAAATACGAGCACCATCTAGATGCATAGCCATACTCATTTCGAGGCTGGCTTTTCGCAAAGCGATGAGTTGCTCTATAGGTTGAATTGTGCCGCCACCAAAGTTATGAGTGTTTTCTACAGCGATCGCCGTGGTCGAAACTAGATAAGGTCCCGAATTAGGTCTTGCATAACTCATGGCATTTTCATGATTTAACAATCCGCGCTCATCGCGCCAGGTACGGGTAGTTATTCCACTGAAGACAGCTGCGGCACCCAGTTCAGCGCGTGCAATGTGTGAATTAGCTTCGCAGATTAACTCTTCACCAGGAGCTACCAGGGTGCGAATCGCCAGTTGATTGGCAAGTGAGCCGGTGGGTGTAAAGAGGGCTGCTTCTTTTCCAAAGAGCTGTGCAACTCTTTCCTCTAAGGAGTTAACAGTTGGATCATCGCCGTAGACATCATCGCCGACCGCTGCAGAAGCGATTGCATCGCGCATTTGCGCTGATGGCTTTGTAACGGTGTCAGAGCGCAGATCTATAACGTTGCTCATCGGTAAATCATCTCAGGATTGCGGTTGATTTGAAACCCTGGGCTGCACTATTGCCAACATGGCTATCAACACTAAGCCTCCACCAACAGCTAGGCGCAAAGTAAAGGGCTCCATGCCATACATAAAGGAGAACAGGGCGGCAAATACAACCTCCATCGTCAAGATCACCGCAACCTTGGTAGTGGAGATTCGAGCTTGTGACCAGGTTTGTATTACAAAGGCGAAAGCTGTTGCAAATATCGCGGTGAATAAAACAACGGACCAGACTTGTAAATCTGGAGGTGCAACATAACCATTAATGCTGGCGGGAATTGCGGCGAGCAATGAGCAACTAGTTAGTTGTACAACGGTGAGCGCATATGCATCCAAACCCTTACTCCACTTGCCGAGCAAAATAATGTGAATTCCGAAAAACAGGGCGGAAATCAAAACTAACAATTCCCCAAAGCCAACGCTCCAACCTTGTACGGACAAAACAGCTAATCCAATTACCGCCAACAAAATGTAGCCCCACATGGCCAGCGTTAAACGTTCTTTCAGAAAAATAAATGCTAGAAGTGGGGTAAGTACAACATAAAGTCCGGTAATGAAACCGGTGATTGCCGGGGTAGTGCGCTCTAAACCAAGGGTTTGAAATATGTATCCAGCACCTAACGCTGATCCGATTAGTAGACCCTTGCCAATCAACTCTTTGTTGAAGCTCTTGAGAACTCGCGGCCGAATCAAAATCATAGCCGCGGCCGCCACAATGAATCGCGAGACCAAAAAACTGTAGACATCTTGTTGGTCCAAAATATCTTTCATCCAAACAAAGGAGATGCCCCACATAGCGGAAACAGCAAGCAGCGCCCAGGGCGCCAACTTCAATTGCATTACTTATCTCGCATTTTTCGGAGTAGCGCTACTTCGCTTCCGTGCTCTGGTTCCTCGCCTGGAGTTTCTAGAATTAGTGGTGCATTAACTACTGCAGGATGGGCAAGCAGCTCAGCAAAAGGTTTTACTCCAATTTCTCCAGCGCCAAGATTTTGGTGCCTGTCTTTAAGTGCGCCGCAAACATCCATAGAGTCATTTGCGTGAATCAGTTGAATGCGCTCTTGTCCAGCCACTTCAACCAACAAATCTAAGGTTTTTGTCATTCCACCTTTAGTTTTGATGTCATGCCCAGCCGCAAACACATGACAAGTATCGAGACAAACTCCAACTTTGGGGTGCCACTCAAGAGCTTCAAAGTACTTGGTTAGATCATCAAGCTTCTTAACTAATGATTGACCTTGACCAGCAGTTGGTTCAAGCAACAACCACGGATCTGCATCGGTTAATTTTTCTAAGATCGGCATCATTCCATCATGAATCTGTTTCCAAGCCTGTTTAACATGGGATTCATCTACCGCTGAGCCGGTATGAATTACAACGCCAAGCGCACCTATTTCTTTGCCACGCTTTAAAGAGTATGAAGTTGAGGCAAGTGAGTTTTTATAAGTGGCTTCAGTAGGAGACCCCAAGTTGATTAGAAATGGCGCATGCACATAGCTTTCAATATCCAGCTCCTGCGCCTTGGCAATAAAAGCTTCATCAGCTGCCGGGTTTGATTCTGGCATTGCCCAAGTGCGCGGACTTGAGGCAAATACTTGAATCGCCTCTGCCTTAATGGTTTGCGCGTACTGAATCGAACGCCTTGCCATGCCACCTGTAGTTGGGACATGTGCGCCAATCCTTGGTTTTTTTACCGCTTTTTTACTTGGCGCCACTGCATCACCCTACAGTGATTGTGACATTGGAGCCACGTTTAACCTTGGTTCCAACCTTTGGAGTGACATTTGTAACGACCTTGGTTTTTTTATTGCCCACCTTTTTAACAACCGCTTTGAGATCAAGGTCTTTGAGCATCGCAACTGCTTTCTCCTCTGAAAGCGAAAATATGTTAGGAATAAATACATATTGAGAGCCCTTAGAAACCAAGAGATTGACCGTGCTGCCTTTATCTGCATCTCCAGCGGCAGGGGATTGACTTACCACAGCACCGATCGGCAAATCTTCGCTGAAGACATACTTTGTCTCTACTTCAAAGCCCGCTTCGGTAAGTTCATTTAGCGCCTGTTCACCGCTTTTGCCGCGATAATTTGAGATTCCAATCTGTTCGACACCTGCAGAAATGAAAATGTTTACCTGGCTATCTCGCTTAATTCTCTCTCCAGCTGCGGGCGCTGATCTCATGATGAAGTCTTTTGGAAATTCCGTTGAAAACTCCTCAATCACCTCGCCAACAATCAACTTATTGTCCTTTAAAAGACTCTCTGCGGCCGCAATTTTTAGTCCTTGTAGATTAGGAACTGAATATCTCTCTTTGCCACGAGAAATAGTGACTGAAACAGTTCCGTCAGGATCAACCCGGCCACCTCCTGCAGGGTTTGAGGAGATAACCTTGCCTTCCGGTATATCTTCACTGAACTCTTTTCGAGTGACATCCAGATTTAAACCTAAATCCTCAAGTTGAAATTTTGCCTCTTGCGTTGTTAATCCAGCCAGAGAAGGAACAATCACTTTGGAGCCAGGGCCGATTACTACATACCAACTAATCAAGGCCAAGGTTGCTGCGATCAGTGCTGCAATTCTGCGATTTCTTTTAACTCGTGGTGATAACTGCGGTTTTTTATTTTTGCTAGTCATCTCTTTTTTGGCCACGGTTTCCTCTTTCTTGACGGTTTTGCTATCGGAAGCGGCAAATCTACTTTTTCTCTCTTTTTGATTGGTTTTGATTGGTAGTGGCGGTAAATCAAGCTCCAAGCTTAATTGTCTTCTTTTTGGATCGAGTTTTTCCGATAAGGAGCGCAACAGCTCTTGAAACTCGCCAGCATCTTTTGGTCTCTTGTCGGGATTAACATCGGTTGCTCGAAGGACTAACTCATCCACTTCACTGGAAATTTCAGGGTTAATACTTGATGGAGCTGGCACGCGATCATTTACATGTTTGATAGCAATCTGAACCGGGTCTTCGCCTTGAAAAGGTTTTTGGCCAGTTAAAACTTCAAATAAGACAATTCCCAAGGAGTAAACATCGCTGCGTGCATCTGAGATGCCGCGTTGCACCTGCTCTGGGGAGAGATAGGAGACACTTCCCAAAATGACACTTGATTCTGCGGTCAAGGTGCTGCCCAACAGTGCGCCACGAGCAAGGCCAAAATCAGCAATCTTTATCCGTCCCTCTTTTGAAACCAAAATATTCTCTGGCTTTATATCCCTGTGAACTATTCCAAGTTTGTGCGCAGCCGCAAGCGCGCTGGCAATTGGGGTAATGATTTGCAAAGCCCGTGCGATAGGCAAAGCGCCTTGCTCATGAATGTAGTCGCGCAAAGTTGCGCCCTCTACCAACTCCATAACGATGAAAACGCAAGGAACTCCACCTTGGTTCCAACCTTGATCCAATACCGACACGATATTGGGGTGGGAGAGTGAGGCGGCCGCTTTTGCTTCGCGGATAAATCTGGCTACAAATTGCTCATCTTGGGCCAAGTGTGGATGCATAACTTTCAAAGCCACTTGGCGATCTAGTCGTAAATCTAAAGCGGCATAAATTGTTGCCATTCCGCCTGAAGCGACAATCCGGGTGAGTTGATATCGGCCATCAATAATCTCTCCCGATAAGTCAGACACGTGGGAATTTTAGATGAAACCTTTCCCATCAATGCGGATAGTGGCGCAATCTCGGGTGTTTTCTTGCCTAAAGTGTTCAGATTCCCGCATTTGCCAGATCCGCATATTGCTTTCGATGTAATCACCATCACGAACCAAAACTCTTTTGAGGCCGACCTCCGATTCAATATCAATCCAGATTAGCTGATCGAGATACTTGCGCACCGAGCGCTGTCCTGAACCCACCCCTTCAAGGATTAAGAGTTGAGGATGGGGATATCTTTTTAACTCACCATACCTTTGAGCCAGCCAGTCATATTTCCGGTACTCATAGGATTTTCCATCGCTCACCGGTTTTGCTATTGATTGCTCAAGAATTCTTGACAGGTTATTGGTCAGTGCATTTTCCCAACCATCATAAAGATCATCCATATGAATGACATGTACCTCTAATTCGGAGAATACCTCCTTCAACTTGCCAGCTAATGTGGTTTTGCCCGCACCAGCCGGACCATCAATTGAAATTATGCGGCTAGCTTCAAATCGTTTTTCACCGGTCTCGATTAATTGAACAATTTCTGAAAGTGAGATCGAATTACTCATGCCGAAATTTGCTCATGTCCCTGCAATTTGCGCCAACTAAACCAGCCAAAGACAGCAATCACAGTCAATGCAGCGTAAAGGACAGAGGTAAACCAGTATTGCTGATTTGCATAGTGGTAGGTACCAAATGCGTCTATCACAATCCATAACACCCAAGTTTCATGGCGTTGCAAAACCATAACAATCTGAGCAATAGTGCTGGAAACCAAGAGGAATGAGTCTGGCCTAGAAGCTGCGGCACCAATATCTGCCAAGACAGGTGCGCTAATCAGCCATGCAGTAATCAATACCAACAACCAAATAATTCTTTCACTGTTCTTCATAAATCTGGGACGTGCTCCAGCGGCGCTCCATCCAAACCAACCCCATACCGCTGCCAGAATAAATACGATTTGTAATAGCGCGCTGGCGAGTAACTCAACTTGATAAAAGAAGATCCCGTACAAGCTGCTGCTTAGTACCCACCAAGGCCAAGCGATGCGCTTACCAAGGGCTCCTAGTACAACAGCAACAAAGGATGCAATTACCGCTGAAAACTCTAGGTATGAAACCTCATAGCCCCAAGCTGTGAATAACGTAGACATACTAAATTCCTTTCCGGTTCGCATTACCGAACTGGTCTAACGGTCGACCTTGCGGTCCTCTCAGCCAACTTTTGGCTCCCGATTAAAAGAGAGATTAACATAGGCTGTGCTCAAATTCAGTTACTTCGCGATGTTGGCTTTTACCGTCGTGGGTTCATTTTGGCTAGAGATCATTTTCAAGGTTGGGGTACTGCGCCGGATGAAGCGTGCATTACTAAGTATCTTGCCGACCGCAGCAGTTTTCCTTGCCTGGGATTTTTATGCGGTCAACTCCGGTCATTGGTTTTTTGATAAAGAGCAAGTAGTAGGAATCTATGGACCGGCTGGAGTGCCGCTTGAGGAGTTTCTATTTTTCCTCGTTGTGCCACTAGCTGCTTTAATGACAATTGAAGCGGTCAGAGCGGTTAAGAAACACTGGAGCTTTGGAGATGAGTCATGACGTATACGAAGTTGGCTTTAATCTCGATTCCAATAGTCATCTTGTTTGATTTATACATAACCAAGTCCCGAATTTTGACGAGGAAAAGTTTTTGGAATGCATATGCAATTCTGCTTTTCTTTCAGTTGATTACCAATTGGTGGCTTACCTCACGGGGAATACTTACCTACGATCCTGAAACAATATCTGGCAAAAGGATTGCTGCTGCACCTGCAGAGGATTTGCTCTTCGGTTTCTCTATGATTGTTATGACAATCTCACTTTGGATCTACTGGGGCCGCAAGGGCGTTCAAAGGAATTAAGAAATTGCTATCTCGCTTGTAAAGCTTGTATCCAAGCCGGAAAGGCGGTGCGCGCGCGACGCCAGCTTGAGGTCTTGGCTCGATAATCAAAGATGTTGTAATCGATCTTCTCTACTTCATCAACAATTCCACAATAGAGTTCGCTGGCAGCCTTTATGCAAGGCCGTGAGTCGGCGCTAAGAAGCGAAATGCCGAGGTCAGCCTCTTTTTGTAGTTCTCGAACCCGGTTAATTTGGAACTTCAGGGCTTCGATAATCTGAGGGGTAACAACTCTGTTTTCCAGCATTTTTCGATTAACTCCAAAGCTCTGGAGTTCTTCCATAGGCAAGTAAATTCGACCCCGCAGTAAATCCTCACCAACATCCCTGATGAAGTTTGCTAGTTGAAATGCGATACCCAATTTCTCAGCTGGAACAAGCGCCTTAGTCAGATTGCCATCATCGGTGCCAAGGACATGAACCATTTGTAATCCGATGACCGCTGCCGATCCATATACATACTCCATCAAATCTTCATAGCTTTGATATTGAGTTACGGTGAGATCCATCGCCATGGAATGGAGAAAAGCTTCAAAGTAGGCGATTGGGATATCAAAGCGATTTACGGTGTCAACTAGAGCGCGGCCAACATGGTCCTGACTTCTTCCATTTGAGATATCCTGCAACATTTGATCGCTCCAACGGCGCAACGCATCTGATTTTTCTTGCGGGGTCAGAGTTGATTGCAGATCATCTACGATTTCATCTGCATATCTAGCAAATCCATACAGCGCATGAACATGTGGTCGTTTAGCTTTAGGCAATAATAAAGTTGCGAGATAGTAGGTTTTGCCATGCAAGGAGTTCAAACGCTTGCATTCACGGTAAGACTCTCGCAATGCGGATTCAGTGATACCAGCTTCGTCTAGCTCGTTGTTTGTGAATTTCATTTATCTGCCAAACTACTTTACAGAGCCAACAATTCTTTCTGCAGCCAGTCTTCCTGAAATTAGAACCATCGGCACTCCTACTCCAGGTTGAGTTCCGCTTCCAGTAAAGACCACATTCTCAAATCCTTTTGCCATATTGCGAGGACGGAATGGCCCAGTCTGGAAAAAAGTATGTGCACTAGCAAATGGAGCGCCTCGCTCTAATCCCATCTGCTCCCATTCCAGAGGAGTAGTTATGTGCTCAACCTCAATAGATTCAGCAAATCCGTGATAACCACGCTCTTCCATAGTTCTTAACATTTGATCACGGTACTTTGACTTAGTAATTTTCCAGTCAATATCTGCATCTAGATTTGGGGTTGGGAACAAGATGTAATAACTATGTTTGCCAGCAGGTGCTAATGCAGGGTCATCCTTGGATGGAATGGTCACAAGCAGACTCGGATCACTCATCAATGTTTTCTTTTTTATTAGCTCGTCAAAGACTCCATCCCAAGATTGGCCAAAATGTATGTTGTGATGCGCTAGATGATCATAACTCTTTGAGGAGCCCGCAAGAATTGTTACGCAGGAAGGTGAGTAGTTAAGTCTTTTTACGCTCCAGGGCGTCTTGCCCAATAAATCTCGCCAAGCTACCGGTAAATCTGGATTGAGTACCAATGCATCACATTCAATTCTTTCACCGGTTGAAGTTATAACCGCAGTGGCACGTGAATTGTTGCGCTCGATTTTCTCTACAGTGGTGTTGTATTTGATGGTCACACCATGCTTTTGCGCAGCAGCAGCTAATGCACGAGGGACCGCATGCATGCCACCCCTAGGAAAGAAAACCCCGTTAACAGAATCCATGTATGCAATGACAGCGTAAATTGCCAGAGCTTGTTGTGGGGAAACTCCTGCATACATCGCCTGGAAAGAATAAACCTTCTGCGTGCGGGGATCTTTTAAAAATTGGGAAACTTTAGGAGCCAATTTACGAAAGCCACCTAAGGCGATTAACCTAGCTAGGTTAGGGGTCAGTAGGTTGAACGGAGTATCAATATTGCGATCTATGAAATCATTCATTTCATACTTGTAAAGCTTTGTAACGAAATCTACATACCGTCGATAACCAGCAGCCTCATCACTTCCAATAACCTTTTCAATCTCTGCTTCCATTTGTGCGGTATTTGCGTGAACATCTAATTGGGAACCATCATGATAAAAAGCCCGATATAGAGGTTGTAGCGGCATCAACTCCAACCAATCTTCAAGCTTTTCTCCCACACATGCCAACGCATCTGAAATTAGATCAGGCATTGTTAAAACAGTTGGGCCGGTATCAAAGGCGTATCCTGATTTGTTGAGCAAGCCATTTCGCCCGCCGGGCACCGCTTCACGTTCGACAATAGTTACTTCACGACCAGCACCGGCTAATCTCAAAGCGGTACTAAGTCCAGCCAAGCCAGCTCCGACTACTACAACATGGTCGCTCTTGCCTTTGATGGTGCGCATTTACAAACTCCGTTGGGTAGCGATGATGGCCATTTGCTCGAGTGCGGTAGCAATCTTGGTGTCCAACTTGGGATCTTGCAACGCAGAAATGGCTTGGGCGCCTAACTCTGTGATTAGCTTCTCAACTCGATCAACGGCACCGCAGTCACGAATCAACCGTTGGAGCTCATCTATTTGCTGTTCAGAGATGGTTGGGTCGCCCAAAGCTTGCTCCAATGTTTGCTGCTGATTAACTGTTAGTTGTTCCATAGTTAGTGCGATCAAAACGGTCCGTTTGCCTTCACGCAGATCATCACCCGAAGGCTTGCCGGTGATTGTTGGGTCGCCAAACACCCCCAGGAGATCATCACGTAATTGGAACGCTTCTCCTAATGGCAAGCCGTAGTTGGAAAAAGTTTTAAATAAATCTGATCGACCGGCTAGGGCGGCACCAAAGTGCAAAGGTCTTTCAATAGAGTACTTTCCAGATTTATAGCGCGCTACTTTGAAAGATCTTTCGACACTTGCTGTTGCTAAAGCACCTTCGAGTACATCTAAATACTGTCCTGCCATTAATTCATCACGCATATCAGAGAAAACTCTTTGGCAATCGATCAATTCTTGTTGTGATATTCCAGACTCATACAACATTCGATCAGACCAAACCAGCGCTAAATCTCCCAACAAAATGGCAGCTGCGTGCCCGAATTTTTCTGAGTCACCCTTCAATTTTTGCGTGCTATGCATCTCTTGAAATCTACGATGTATCGATGGCTTGTTGCGACGGGTGTCCGACCCATCCATCACATCGTCATGAATCAAGGCGCACACATGAACTAGCTCAAGTGCGGTGCATGCTCTTAAAATTTCAGGGCGGTGTGCATTTCCACCTGCCAGATAACCTAGGTATGCGAAGATCGGGCGAAAGCGTTTGCCCCCATCGTTTACAAACTCATCAAGTGCATAGGCAACCGGGGTTAATTCATCACCAATCTCTCCCAAGTGCTTGGATCTTTCTCCGGTGAAGGCAGCCAAGGCGGCGTTCACATCCTGGCGAAGCAGGGAAAGATCAATAGAACTCACGGCGCAACGGTACCCTCTGGGCTATATGAACCCGCGACCAACCTTCTCTGTAGAGTTCTTTCCCCCTAAAGATGAACTAGGGGAGCAAAGATTATGGAAAGCGCTCACTGAGCTGGAGAGTTTCGAACCCGATTTTGTATCAGTTACATATGGCGCAGGGGGTTCGACCCGGGATCGCACCATTCGACTTACGGCTGAAATCACAGCACGTTCTGGAATTCCCACCATCGCTCACCTGACCTGTGTGGGTTCAACAAAAGCAGAGCTAGTGAAAGTTCTGTCGCAGTACCAAGCTGCAGGAATCAAATCTGTACTGGCGTTGCGGGGCGATCCGGTTGGGGGACCTTGTTCAAATTGGATTACAACTCCAGGTGGTTTTGATCATGCAGATCAACTGGTATCCCTTGCCATCGCACATGGCTTTGAAGTCGGCGTAGCAGCATTTCCTGACGGACATCCTGCCTCACAAGGCAATTTAGATAAAGATTTGGCGGTTTTACTGGAAAAAGAAAGACGAGGAGCGACATTTGCAACTACTCAGTTTTTCTTCGAATCAAAGAAATACTTCGCCTTAAAGGATAAGTTACTTGCAGCGAACTCCAAATTAACTCTATATCCGGGTGTTCTGCCGATTACAAACCTTACTCAACTACGGCGCATGACTGAGCTCTCGGGAACACCGATTCCTTCTGAAGTGGAGAGGAAATTTTCTGATTGCCACAACGACCCGTCACAGATTAGAGAAATTGGTGTGCAAATCGCGATTGAACTATGCGATGAATTATTGAGCGGTGGTGTGCCAGGAATTCATTTTTACACAATGAATTCAGCCACCTCTACGATTGAGGTTATCAAAGGGATAGGTTTGCGATGAAAAAGAGTGAGTATTTCTCAAGTTGGAGTCAGCTCCACGGCAACGCAAGAATCTCAGGGGTTGTAAAAGCCTGGATGAGTGTGAGTTTTCTGCTGTGCTCTGGACTGAAGAAAATTAAGGTAACACCCAATTTTCTTACATATTTTTCCCTTGTGCTTGCTTCAGGCTATCTACTTTTAATTGAAAGCAACTGGGCAATTCTGTTTTTGGTTTTATCTCTGGCTGCTGATGGATTAGATGGCACGTTAGCAATTATCAGTGATCGAGTAAGCAAATGGGGCGCTGCACTTGATGCGGTGGTGGATAGAGTGGTTGAGGCCATTTGGTTATTGGGTATGCTCCAATTGGGTGCGCCAATAGAGATCGTCCTTTTGATTTGGATAGCGGCTTTTTCACAGGAGTATTTGCGAGCCAGGGCTGGCGGTCTGGGGGTTACACAAATTGGAGTTGTAACTGTGGGCGAAAGACCAGTTCGCGCATCTTTGATTTTTGTGGTTTTGGTTGGTCGAGCCTTTGGTTTTGATTTGATTGAGCAGGTTGCGATTGCCTGGGCTGTGTTGCAATTGCTTTCAGCACTTACCGTACTTAGCTTTCTTCGACCGCTGTTGCAACAATCTCAGCGCTGATTCCTACCAGCGGCAAACCTCCACCTGGATGCGCAGAGCCTCCAACAAAAAACAGATTTCTAATAGGCGAGCGGTTCTTGGCGCGCAGAAATGCAGATCGCGCGCCATTACTTGAAGTTCCATAGATTGAACCACCGGGGGCATTTACTTGATTCTCTAAATCCGCGGGAGTTCTGATCTCCATGACTTCAAGTCTGGAGCGAACTTGTAATCCGCGTTGCTCCATTAAATCGATAATGTAATCAGCATATTTTTCTTTCACGCCCGGCTTATTCCAATCAAAGCCAATGCCGGGTTCGTGTCTTGGTGCATTAATCAATACAAACCAATTTTCACTGTTTGGATCTTTAACCATTTTTGGATCATTTGGATTACATATATAAATAGCTGGGTCTAGAACTGGACGTTTGGCATGGAAAATGTCATCAAACTCTGCGTCATAGTTATCTGGAAAAAATACGGTGTGATGCCCCAAATCCGATTTACCCTTTAAGCCAAGTAGTAGGCTAAATCCAGATAACGATGGAGTGGCCTTCTTTAGAGCTCTACGTGCCCTTAATGTGCCTTTGGATTTAGGCAATAAGTTTTCATAGACCAGAGTCGCATCGGCGTTTGCAATTACCGCGTCGGCATCAAAGTTGCGACCATCCTGCAAAGTAACTCCAGATGCCTTGCCACCAACTACATTTATTTTAGAGACTTTGTGGTTAAAGTTAAGTGAAACCCCTAAATCAACAACTCTCTGCTCCAATGTTGTGGCTAGTTTTCCGAGACCACCTGCCACATGCCAAGCACCGAAGGCCTCTTCTACAAAGGCAATCGTGAGCAATACCGCCGGTACTTCACGAGGATCTGAACCAGTGTAGGTTGCGTAACGATCAAGGATCTTCTTTAAGTACGGGCTGTCTGTGTAATTTTTGGTGAGAGTTCGAAGGGAGGTTAGTGGGGCAATCTCCCTTAGATCCTTTAAGAAACTTCGCCTCTTGAGAATTTGCAAAGGCGATCTCATCTCGCTTTCGATAAAAGGCTCACGAGAGGCATCCCACATTCTTTCCGCCCGTTGCAAGATTTGATGCCATTGCTCGCCAGCTTTTGCACCAAAGCTTTGAGCAATTGCCTCGACGGTTTTGTTATGAGAAAGGTTAGGGAACACGACCCGTTTACCGTCGGAAAAAATGTAGGTAAATGCTGGATCAACCGGGGAGAGCTCCAGCAGGTGTTCAATTCTTTTTCCAGTTTTCAAAAATAAATCACGATAGACAGCCGGAAGAGTTAATAAGGATGGTCCGGTATCAAATGCATAATTGCCAATCCATTCAGTGCGGCACTTTCCACCAGCAAAAGCTGCAGCCTCAAAAATTGTTACTTTGTGACCACGTTTTGCCAACCTAGCGGCAGTAGCCAATCCACCCATACCTGCGCCAACAATAATTACCTTTTTTGGTGCATCGGTGGTTCGGTGATAACTCATATCTTTCGACCTCGCCAAGTTAGCTCACCTTTTCTTCTCATGAGCCATGAATTTACTATTAGGTAAATCCAAAATGCTGCACTTAATGGGTGAAGCGCAGCACTACTGACTACGGATTTGGTCTTTCCTGCTACCAATAGGCGGGTCATGACGATTGTGAAATATGCATACCAACCAACAATTTGTCCCAGCAATCCCATCAAGAACGGAAGCACTGATGTAACTAGCAATATGCCAATTACCAATGTAGCGCCAAATGGGTTACTAAAAGCACGCCATTGCGATTTCGTATAACCCTGTATTAATTCACTATTAGTCGAATACATTCGACATTCGGCCACCTTTGAGCCATCCGCCACCCCGCCACTGAATCCATTTCTGATAAGTGAGCGCGCCAGCTCCATATCGTCAAGTACTTCCGCCTTGACGGCATAATGTCCACCAGATTTTGAATACGGCTCACTTCTAATAATTAGTAGCTGGCCATTTGCAACCACCATTGAAGGCCTTTGCAACTTCTCGGCAACCCGCAGCGGAAGTGATACAAACCAGGACCACTGCAAAAGTGGCTGAGTAAGTCGCTCTAGAAAACTCAACGCTATTTGTCTGGGGTAGGGCGAGATAAAATCCCAGTGCAACATATTCATTTGTTGGATAGAGCTAGCTACTGCATTTGGGGCCAAGCGAACATCAGCATCTACAAAAACTAGGTAATCGCCGGTTGCGTGCTGAGCCAATTGATGACAGGCGTAATTCTTTCCCAACCAGCCTTCAGGCAATGTACCGCCATTTAAAATCTTTAGGTTCGCTGCAGTTGTGTCTCTTAGCTTGACGGCGGTGTCATCAGTTGAATTGTCATCTAGTGCGATTACTTCAAAATCAATTAGATCGTTCTGCTCTAGCACTGATTGCAGAACACCCTCAACATTGTCAGACTCGTTTCGCAATGGGATGAGTATTGAAACCTTGCCATTTATGATGCTTTTCTCATTTGTTTTAATGGTGCGCACCGTTAAAACATTTAAAGTGGTTATGAGTAAAAGCAGTAGATTGAGAGAAAAACTAAGATTTACCAACCAGCTCATATCTAATCACGTCTGCCAAAACGCACAGATATGAAGTAACTCAAAACTATTACCCCTAAAGCAAGGCCAGCAATTAATGCGACGCCAGGTCTATCAAAGTAAAAGACATTGACGATAATTCCGCCCAGCCAGCTCCACGCTAGAAAGAATTCAGGAACGGCACGGCTGGCACCAAACAACCTGCGCTCTCTGGGTAATGCCAAATTCAGCAAAGCCATTAAACCCATTCCGGTCAGCAACCAGCCAAAGGTGTTGGATAAGGGGATCTCTGGCTGAAATGGAACGTTGCGACCAGTTATTTCCCAACTCCATCTACCAGCAGAAACCATTTGTGGGTCTAAAAACAAATCCCATGCCATTAAGCCATATCCGCCAACTAGGAAAACCCAGTTTGGTGCAATTCTTCGCGCTGCTAGGAAAATTGGATGCGCCATCATGATCCAGGCAAAGGGAACAACTAGCGGAACACCGTAAACCTGATAACCCAAGGTTGGGGAGTATTCGTAACTTCCAAATGGCCAAGTGGTGCGGACTCCAATTTGCTCCACAATTAATGCATAAGAAAATGTAATGAGAAGAAATTTCAAGGCATAGCTAATGCCATACGCAAACCAGGCATGCAACAACATAGCCCCTGCAGCCCAATAGACGGTTGCAATTGTTATGAGGCGAAGAGTTTCGCCATCACTTAGCGGGTAAGAAATCTGTAATCCCAGCGCAACGGTAAGAACCGCGATTAGAACAAAACTTTTTGTGGGAGAAATACTGCGTCGCATATCTCGGCGGGGGCGATAATTGCGAACCGACATAGGTTAATTGTGCCTTATGAAAGGGTTAAAGCCGCCCGGAGGATTTGGAAATTGCGAAACGAGCAAACATCTCCTCCGCATACCAAAGTTCGCGATGGGTGGCAGCAATGGCTGCTTTGTGAGCCTCACCCCTATATGCGAAGTTGCGAACCGCCTCAGCTGATTCCCAAGTAGAGAAAGTTCCTTGTAATCCCAAAGGTGCTTCGCCAATTCCAATTGCCGCACTTAACCCGGGGGATGAGTGCAGGTTTGCAGTAACTGGTGGAACACTGCGCCAAAAGATTAAATTCTTGCGCCATTTAATCCGCGCTCTAGTTATGGCTGCTATTGGCCCATTCCAATCAGCAGGAGCTCGAGGGATATCTGCAAAGGGATTTGTTTTTGACCACTGCCCAGAAACTGAAATTGGCATTAACTCAGCGTTGAATTCAAAGGTTGATTTGGCGCGCCAGGATTTCAACATGCTAGACCTCTCAAACTCATTCAACTTTTCCGGATCTATCACCAGAATTAATCCCCAACGCTGCGCATCGGCATCTCTCGGGGTGAATGTCTCACCCTTTCCAGTTCCAAGTAATTTCCAGAATGAAACACCTGGCATGCGCCGCAAAGAGATTCGATGCCACGCCATTTTAAATATCGCCCAAGGAATGTATCGTCGCGGGATTCGCCAAAAATAGATCTTAATCATTTTGCACAACTTGTTGTTTTCTTAATTTCATCTACAACATCTATTGGCGAATCCCACATTGGAGCATGTCCGGTTTCAGGGAAAATAATCCACCGAGCATGAGAAGGAGCGAGAGATTTTTCTTGACAGGTTGTGGCAGGCAGAGTTCTATCCGTATCGCCAAAAATTATTGTTACCGGAATCTCGTCAGAAATACTGCTATCAAAACGCTTCATTAACATGCCATCCCAGGCCGGAAAATAACCAATCGCGCCAGACATCGCATTTGTTGCATCAAGACAGGTTTCGTAACTGAGTTGCTTCCACCGTGGACTCACTTCAGAAAAACCAATTCGTCGTGCGGATTCAAAGTGAAGTGCGGTAGGTGCCAATTTGCTGGTGTTTCTAGCGAGAAATCGCAGCAATGCAGTTCCTGGATAACGGGCGTTATAGGGATTTAGCCACAATCCAGCAGGAGCTAACGCGGTTAAAGATTTCACTTGCTCCGGAAAAGCGCTGGTTAGCTCTAAAGCAACCCAACCCCCTAGCGAGTTACCAACTAAATGAAAAGTTTCGAATCCAATCGCACTCATTTGCTCCGAAACATAAAGAGCGAGTGAATGTGGATCCATAGGCTGGCCCTTGGAGTATGTACTCTTTCCGTGCCCGGGCAGATCTACGGTGATTACCGTGAAATCTCTCTCCAGTAATGGTCGAATTGGTTTCCAGACCGTGCTTGCTGAGCCGAGGCCATGTACTAAGACAATCGGATCCCCAGAGCCAGTAATTTCATAATTTAGGTTGTACATCTTTAATCTCCGACATTTGCTGCTGTGGCGGATGCTGCGTTTTGCAACTCAGCAAAAGAAGTCGGAAACACGGTGTGTGGATGACCAGCAGCAGCCCAAATCACAGAGTAATCATTTAGCGCTTCATCAATTAAAGTAAATGCTGGTTTGTTCAACCAACCAATCGGCGCAACACCGCCAACTGAGTATCCAGAAAACTCTTTCACGAAATTTGCATCGGCGCGAGCCAGGGTTTCTACCTGCAACAACTCTGCAACTCTTTGAGTATCCACCCGATGACGACCAGAGGTTATTACCAAGATAGGTCTTTCATCTGGCAACTTGAAAACTAAAGAAGAGGCAATTTGACCAACCTCAATCCCGAGGCCAGCGGCTGCTTCAGCAGCGGTCTTGGCGCTATCTGGCAATACCTTTACAACACCATTCATTCCAAGTGTTTGAATTGCTGAAATTGCTCGTTGCACCGCAGCTTTTTCTAGAACGCCATCCATGGCGCAATTCTAAAGAGTCTCTATCAACTCTTTCACTAACAACTTGATTTGATCTCTAATGGGACGCACCGCAGCCACACCCTGTCCAGCTGGATCATCTAATTTCCAATCCAGATATCTCTTTCCAGGATAAAATGGGCACGCATCTCCGCAGCCCATGGTTATAACAACGTCAGATGCCTCAACAGCAGCATTGCTCAGCACCTTTGGTTTTTCTGCGCTGATATCAATGCCTTCCTCGAGCATCGCCTCAACCACAGCTGGATTAATGGAGTCAGCAGGTGCTGAACCAGCAGATCTAACCTCCACCCAATCACCGGCGAGGTGGTGCAGATAAGCGGCCGCCATTTGCGATCTACCAGCATTATGAACACACACGAAAAGCACTGATGAGCGCTTACTCATTTTCTCTCCTTAATTAATTTCCCGAGAATTATTGCAACTCCGATTTGCACCAACATGAAAGCAGTGATTGAGGATGGAGAAATGCCAGCTGGCGCAGAGGTGAAAACTCGAGCCATTGTTACCGCAGGATTAGCAAAAGATGTTGAAGAGGTGAAGAAGTAAGCTCCGAATATCCACAGTGGTATGAGTTTCCAAACGAATTTCTTGCTTACTAACAATGCCAACATAACCAAACCAGAGGTGGCTACCGCTTCACCAACTAGTAGGTGGTAACCATTGCGATTAATCACACTGGTAGTGAAAATGTCTGCGGCGAACATTGTGTTCGCCAACAATGCACCGCTTATGGCGCCAAGGATTTGCGCTGCGAGATAAGGCAGCAGATCTCTCGCTGCGAACCGACCACTTAGAATCAGGGCAATTGTCACAGCAGGATTGAAGTGCGCACCGCTTTTATTTATGAAGCTCTTGATAATGATGGTTAATACTGCCGCTGTTACTAACGCGTTAATTAGTAGGGCCAATGCCTCATCCTGGCTTAATTGGTCTGCCATAAAAGAAGAGCCGACTACTGCAACTAATAGAGTGGCAGTACCAAGAAACTCAGCGATAAATCTATTAATGATCACGAGATAATCCAGGTGTCGATTAAAGTGAAAATAGAAATTGAAAACACAAATAAAGCAAAGGCTCG
>VFQS010000477.1_pt1 | contig 44503 bp, 39 predicted proteins | sample 3512361 | NCBI WGS metagenome assembly VFQS01 (sample SAMN10412375, study PRJNA504923) | tailings metagenome | isolation source: Relicate 1 Philex TSF3 active mining | place: Philippines
CTTTACTACAGCAAATTAATAGCGTCGTTTCTCAAACCAATTTCAACGGCTTGAACCTATTAGATGGCACTTTAAATACTACACTACAAGTCGGCACACAAGCTGGTGATACAATCGCTATCGCAATTGCTTCTGCTAATACTGCTGAAATAGGTGTTTTTGAACTAACAGGCACTGCTGTCACTGCTCCACTTGGTGCAAATGATCTTGTAATTAGTGGCGTAAACATTGATGCATCTGTAGACGATGGGCTTAGCTACCGAGACGGAAGCGCTAGCGCAATCGCAATTGCTAATGCCATTAATGCAGACCATACTAATGCAAACGTAACCGCAACAGCAAACCCCACTGTAACAAGCACCGTAGCATTCGCTTCTACAGGTACTACCAATGGTTCTATGACCATCAATGGTATAAATACTGCAAGCATTACTATAAATGGAGTCCTAGAAGATAACGTCGCTCAAGCTATCGTTGCAATCAACGAAATCTCAAATGCAACCGGCGTTGTAGCTTCTGCTGATTCGGTAACAGGTGCTCTTGTAATGACAGCTGAAGATGGACGCAATATCACTGTTGAATACACAGATTTTGCCAACACAGACTTCGGAGCAACAGCCACTGAAACAACAACTAGTAGCGTTACACTTGCTTCTAGTGAAGCTATCGTTATCAGCGGAAACAACCCTGGTTACGCAGGATTAACTCCAGGCGTAAATTCAACGCTTACTCCTTTGTCTAGCGCAGATCTTTCTTCTCAGGCGAATGCAGTTAGCTCTTTAGCAGTAATCGATGGAGCGATTGACATGATCAGTAATCTTCGTGCTGACCTTGGAGCTGTTGAGAATCGTTTGTACAGCATGATCGAAAATTTGAGCAACTCTTCAGTAAATCTTCTTGAAGCGAAAAGCCAAATCATGGATACAGATTTTGCTATCGAAATGTCAAACTTTGCTAAACTTCAAATTTTGCAACAAGCAAGCACTACAATGCTAGCTCAAGCAAACCAACAACCTCAAGGTGTTTTAAAATTACTTGGGTAATAATGGAAACATTTTAATACATCCTCTTTCAAAAACCATAGAACATATTAGGTTCTATGGTTTTTGAATTTAAAATAACACTAATAACACCATCATACTCCCACTCAAATTTTCACACACGAATAGCTGTATCTTCTTAATAGCGCCATTTTCTCGTATATCCAAAAGTCTTTCTGCACACAGAACCCAACCTGATAATATTTTTTAAGAAAAACAAGGCTCATTATTTAGTGCAAGAACGACAACACTCAGACCCTCAAAATAAAAAGAATTTCAAAGCATTAAAAACAAAAAATAAAGAAATTTTATTTCAATGAATAGGAAATAATTTCCTATAGCTCTTCAAAAAGCGGCAAAAATTTCATAGAAAAATTTTCTTTTCTCTATTCAAAAATTAAACGCAAACATTTTTCCGGCACCTAAAAATGTTGCTGTAACTCGTTTTTTTAGAAAAAAAATTGTATACATGCCTCATGGCATAAATATTGCACATGACACCTTGTCAGAGTAAACCAATTTTATACGAAAGAGAGAAAAAAATGTCAATGGTAATTAACACAAACTCATCTGCTCTAAATGCTATACGGAACCTTGAAAAAAACAAATTCGAGCTTACTTCGTCTATGGAAAAGCTATCTTCTGGGTTAAAAATCAATAGTGGCGCTGATAATTCAGCCAATTTAGCTATTGCTACGCGCATGGCCGCACAAATAGGAAGCTTAGTCCAAGCATCTGCAAACGCTCAAGCTGGTGTGTCCCTAATCGATATTGCTGATGGAGCTCTGGACTCTATCGCTGAATCAATCACATCACTCCGATCTCTTGCAATACAAGCAGCGAACGGAACTCTTACTTCCACCGACCGTCATTCTATCAATGAAAATTCTAGCGCTTTACTGCAGCAAATTAACAGCGTCGTTTCACAAACCAATTTCAATGGCTTAAACTTATTAGACGGTACTTTGAATACTACACTGCAAGTCGGCACACAAGCTGGTGATACAATCGCTATCGCAATCCCTTCTGCTAATACAGCTGAAATAGGGGCGGTTATTGTGAAAGGTGATGATGTAACTGCACCATTACGCCGCGGTGATCTCAGTATTGAGGGCATAAGCATTAACCCATCTGCTCCTGATGGACTAAGCTTTACGCAACCAAATTCAAGTGCTATAGCAATCGCTAATGCCATTAATACAAGCGGAGCTAACGTAAAAGCTATCGCAAATCCTACTGTAACAAATGTAACTGATTTTGTTTCATCAACAAATCGCGGTGGAATTATCACGATAAATGGTATAGAGACTGCAGATATTGCTATTACAACAGATTTAAAGACAAATGTGGAAGGTGCTATTGCCTCAATCAATAACCTAACAACACAAACTGGTGTTGTAGCCTCATCTAATTGCGAAGATCAACTTGTACTCACAGCTCCTGATGGCCGCAACATTACTGTCAATTATGGGGCAGGCATTGAAAACACAGATCTGGGTGCCGTGTACGCAGGAACGACAAAAGGATCAATTACTCTTACTTCTAGTGAAGCCATCACCATAGGTGGCGATCATCCAGAACGTGCTGGATTAACGGGTGGCACAACAACAGAGCTTAGCCCCTTATCTTCAACAAATCTCAGCACTCAAGAAGGCGCAGTTGAAGCATTGCCAATAATAGATGGTGCTCTTAATACTATCAGTAATATACGCGCCAAGCTTGGAGCTACTGAAAATCGCTTATATAGCACAATTGAAAATTTGGGCGATACCTCTGTTAATCTTCTTGAGGCAAAAAGCCAAATCATGGATACAGATTTTGCTATTGAAATGGCAAATTTTGCCAAGCTTCAGATTTTGCAACAAGCAACTTCTACTATGCTAGCATACGCAAATGCCGATCCACAAAATATTTTAAAGCTTATCAATTAGATAATAACCCATTCAAACAACTAAGCTACAGAGGAAACTCTGTAGCTTTTTTAATTTAAAAAACCAGTAGTCTATAAGCCGGGTTCTGTCCAAGCACATACGTGATTTGGGCGATCATTCCTCTGGGATGACAGTTACCTGACACCTCATGCAACCTACCCGAGCAAAAAACGATGCACAAACACACCGGGCAAAAAGCCTTTTGCTCCTATTTGGTCTTGCTCCAGATGGGGTTTACCTTGCAACAAATGTCGCCATTTGCACGGTGCGCTCTTACCGCACCTTTTCACCCTTACCAGCTTTAACTTTTAAGCTAAAACTGGCGGTATATTTTCTGTGGCACTTTCCCTAAAATAGGCTTTTAGCCTACCCCGCTGGACGTTATCCAGCATCTTGCTTGTGTGGAGCCCGGACTTTCCTCTGCATAACACAGCGATCACCCAACTACTGGTAGAAAAAAGCTAGCGCACTTTTAAAGATTCAGCAACCACAGAGACACCGAAATCGCACACGCAATTAATAAAAATATGATACATATCCAATTTTCGTAGACGGCTGTTTCCTTTTCTGATACTTTCTGTTTTGTATATGTAATTCCTATATGGAGACTTGATTATTAGTCGCTTTAACGATGGCCCACCTCAACGCGAGTCTCGTGCTCATGATGGACCTAGAATAAACCAAGAAATTCAGGCGCAAAGCGTACGTCTTATTGACGAAAAGGGAGAGATGATTGGGGTTATTTCACGATCAGATGCCCTAAAACTAGCACAAAATGCTGGGCTTGATTTAGTGGAGGTTTCCCCGAATGCCGAACCTCCTGTTTGTAAAATTCTTGATTTTGGAAAATACAAATACGAATTACAAAAGAAAAAGGCTGAGGCCAAGAAAAAACAAAAAGTAGTTGAAGTAAAAGAAATTCAGCTTCGCCCCATGATTGACCCACATGATTTTGAAATTAAATGCAAGGCAATTAAAAGATTTATTGAAGAAGGAAATAAGGTTAAAATTATCATGCGCTTTCGTGGTCGTGAATTGTCACACCAAAACATTGGATATGAGCTTTTAATGAAAGTAAAAGAACAGTTTGAGGAAACAACAAAAGTTGATCACAACCCCAAACTTGAAGGCAAACAAATGATTATGATTATTAGCCCTAAATAACAATCGAGGATTTTATGAACACTTTATTAATTGTACAAATTTTCATAACATTAGCACTTATCGGTGTTATTCTTTTGCAACGTAGCGAAGGTGGAGCATTAGGTATGGGAGGCGGCGGCAATAGCTCTAGCAGCATGTTTACCGCACGAGGCACATCAAATCTTTTAACACGTATAACCACTGTTCTTGCCATATTGTTTATGGGAAATTGTCTATTAATGACAGTTATCACCAGTCGCTCGATTAATAATCAAACAAAAGTTGTTAGCCAAACCTCAGCGCAACAATAGCCGATGGCTAAGTTTATCTTCACAACTGGCGGCGTAAGCTCTTCTTTAGGTAAAGGCCTTGCATGTGCCGCATTAGGGTCATTGCTGCAAGCTCGCGGCCTAACTGTACGTTTACGTAAACTTGATCCATATTTGAACGTCGACCCTGGCACGATGAATCCTTATCAACATGGAGAAGTGTTTGTAACTTCTGATGGAACCGAAGCCGACCTTGACCTTGGTCATTACGAACGGTTTACCAATCAGGACGCAACAAAAGATGATAGCGTCACTTCTGGTAAAATTTATTCTTCCGTTATCGCTAAAGAACGCCGTGGTGATTATTTAGGCGCCACAATTCAAGTTATTCCCCATATCACCGACGCAATCAAAGAATTCATTCTTAATGACAGTGACAGTACAGATGTAATTATCTGCGAAGTTGGCGGTACAGTTGGCGATATAGAAGCTTTGCCTTTTTTAGAAGCAATACGCCAATTGCGCAATGAATTAGCTCATAAAAGCACCTTACTTATTCATTTAACGCTTTTGCCCTATTTAGCAGCAGCTGGTGAACTTAAAACAAAACCTACTCAACATTCAGTTCAAGCATTACAAACATTAGGGCTAAGACCTGATATACTTCTTTGCCGCAGTGAGCATGAAATTCCGGAAGATGCAAAACGAAAACTCGCTCTATTCTGTAACGTTGCATATGAAAATGTCATTAGCGCAAAAGATGCTGAAAGCATTTATGAAATTCCTTTAATATATCATCAAGAAGGTCTTGATAATGCTGTTGCATCGGCATTTTCTATTGAGAAAGCCCCCAATTTAAAGCCATGGGAAGAACTAATTGCAAAATTGCATAATCCTAAAGAAAAAGTTCGCATTGGAATTGTTGGTAAATACATCCAACTCAAAGATGCTTATAAATCTCTTGATCAGGCAATCACCCACGCAGGTATTGCAGAACAAGTTGAAATTGAAAAGGTATGGATTGATGCTGAAGATAATGCGCTTCTTTCAAAAATTCAAAATCTCGATGGAATAATTATTCCTGGCGGGTTTGGTGATCGTGGAATTGAAGGAAAAATTCATGCAATTCAGTATGCGCGCGAAAATCAAAAACCGTTACTTGGTATTTGCCTTGGCATGCAGCTTTGCGTTGTCGAAGGTGCTCGAAATGAACTGGGCATAAAAGATGCATCAAGTACTGAGTTTGGTTTAACAGAAAACCCGGTTGTAGCTCGAATGACCGAATGGATGAGCGGAAAACAAAAAGAACAACGTGGAATTTCTGATGATATGGGCGGAACGATGCGCCTTGGCTCTTTTCCTTGCGTAATAGAAAAAGATTCACTTGCTTACAACGTATACAAAAGCTCTAAGATCGTTGAACGTCATCGCCATCGATATGAAGTCAATTTGAAATACAAAGAAGCGTTAGAAAATAAAGGATACATTTTTTCAGGCATGTCACCAGATGGTTTACTACCTGAAATTATTGAATATAAATCTCACCCATTTTTTATTGCAGCTCAGTTTCATCCTGAACTAAAATCACGTCCATTCGGCCCCCACCCTTTATTTACTGGTTTGGTAAGAGCATGTTTACTAAAGTAATGGAGACAAATTAATGACTAATCATACTAAAGTTCTTATCATTGGTGCAGGTCCAGCTGGATACACAGCTGCCATTTATGCAGCTCGCGCCAACTTGAACCCTATCCAACTATTAGGCCCTCAGCCTGGAGGACAGTTGACTATTACTACAGATGTAGAAAATTATCCTGGTTTTAAAGATGTTATTCAAGGCCCTTGGCTTATGGAACAAATGAATGCGCAAGCAAATCATGTGGGCACAGATATGCGATTTGAATCCGTTGAAAGTGTTGATTTTTCTACTCGTCCATTTAAAGTCATCACCGACACACCCACAACTTACACAGCAGATACTGTTATTATTTCAACAGGCGCACAAGCAAGATGGCTTGGTTCAGAAAGCGAAACACATTTCAGAGGATATGGTATCTCTGGCTGTGCTACTTGTGATGGTTTTTTCTTCAAGGGAAAGAATGTTGCAGTCATTGGTGGCGGAAATTCAGCTGTTGAAGAGGCTATTTATCTAACCAATCACTGCGCTCATGTAACATTGATTCACAGACGCGATCATCTACGTGCAGAAAAAATTGCTCAAGATCGGCTATTTAAAAATCCTAAAATTTCTGTAATCTGGGATTCAGCCGTTGATGAATTCTTAGGCGTCGATCAACCAATCAAAAGCCTAACAGGATTGCGACTTAAAAATTTAAAAACACAGACTCTTTCAGATCATCAATTCGATGGTGCTTTTGTGGCCATTGGGCATACACCTATGAGCACTCCTTTTAAACAACTTTCTTGCGATTCAGAAGGCTACATTATAACAACCCCTGGAAGCACAGCTACTTCAATTCCTGGAATTTTTGCCGCTGGCGATGTTCAAGATAAAATATTTCGTCAAGCAGTCACTGCTGCAGGACAAGGATGCATGGCAGCCTTAGAAGCAGAAAAGTTTCTAAGTCATTAGAATCTTTCATCAAACTCATAAAAGAACGGCGATAATAAAAACTATCGCTGTTTTTTAAAATCTGAATTTCTTAAATTATTCCTGATTTTCCATCACTCATAGACGCAACAACCTCAGAAGTAGCTACAAATGATTTCATATCTAGTATAACTTGTGGAAATATTTACCCACCAAATCAATAAATAATATAAATCATACAATTAACTAAATATTAATTTTGAAAACTATTTAATATATAGGCACACAAACCTTAAGTATTAATATGAATATTTATTATTTCACAAAGAATATTGGTTTATTCAGCCTCACACTCTTTTTTATCTGCACTATACTTTCTGCTGCACATAAAGATGATATCCACCCAATGTTTGAAATTGATGAAACTGAGAAATCTCATACCCTCATTACCTCACCCCCTAAGGAGTACTGGCTATTATCCCTTGATGGAGGAGGCGAACGCGGCATTTTACATCTTAAAACTCTTGCAGAACTTGAAAAAAAAACCGGAAAAAGAATTGTTGATATGTTCGATGGAATAGCAGGAACTTCCATTGGAGGCATTATTGCAACCCTATTAACAGCACCTCATCCAAATGACCCCTCAAAACCTAGGTATACCCCCCAAGAATTGCTTGATATATTTTTTGCAAAACGATTTGTTATGTTTCAACCCAAATGGTTTTCTTTTAATGGGCTACTTCGAACAAAATACAAAACAAGCGGTATGAAACAATTCTTATTTCACATGCTCGGCCACAATACATTCAAAAACCGTTGGATCCCAACTATTTTGGCAACTCACGATCTCAATACTTATAACATGAGACTATTTTCTAGCATCGATGACGATGATTATTTTGCCAAAGATATAGCAATGGCAACAGCAGCAGCACCAACGTATTACAAGCCTCAACATATTTTTCCAATTGATAACCCGACTTCCACTAGCTATTTTGTTAGCGATGGCGGAACTTGCATGAGCACACCAACTCAAGCCGGAATTGCTATGTTAATAAAACACTACGATGCCAAATTTGATGAAATTCATGTCCTTTCTCTTGGAACAGGAATATCAACTACACCATTTTGCAGTAAAAGCTTACTACGAGGTGGGATTGTTCATTGGATAAGCATTTTAGTAGACTTATTAATACACGGTCAACAAAATACTGACGTGAATATCGCAAGATTTTTTTTTGGAAATCGATACCACAGATTCAATCCAATATTGAAGCCAGATTTAATAACCTTTGATAATTTGTCTGATGCTAACGGAGCAGCCGTTTTAAAAGCAAATGAAAAAATGTTAGAAGAACGAAATGAAGAATTTTCTCAAATTGCAAACACTCTTTCCAAATTAGCTGAAAATAAGCAAAAAAGAACCATTCATGACTTGTCAGGCCCTACGATATTACAAACAAGTCCTTTGCAAAATTTCTTTTTTTGGCTCATTGGCTGGAATAGATTTCAATCAGATGCACAACTGATATTACGCCAATCACAAACAAAGCCTACCAACTTTTAAAAAAAGTGATTACGTATTTCTCTTAAAAGAATTTCTTGAATTTTTTCTGGGCTCGTAGAGTGAGCAAAACTACTAATATACTCACCTTTTGTTCCCATCAAATAAATAACGCTAGTATGGTTAATCAAATAATCACTAAAGCCTTCCTTTGTCTCTTTTTTTGCGTAAATTTTGTATTTACTCATCGCATTTTCAACAGCCTCTTGGGTTCCTGTGAACATAATAATATTAGGGTCAAAATTCGTGCTATAAAGCTTTAGAACATCACAAGTATCTCGAACTGGGTCAACACTCACAAAAGCAACGATCACCTTATCACGATCTCTTCCCAACCCATACAATGCTTTGGTAACATGCTCCAGCGCCATTGGACAAACATCCGGACAATACGTATATCCGAAATATACCAATAATATTTTACCCCGAAATTCATTTGTAGAACGAGAAACCCCAAACTGGTCAATTAACCTAAAATCACCACCAATTGCAATCTTTGAATCCGTAATATTTTTATGGGTTATTACAGCAGGCTGCTGGAATTTATACATACCTAAAACCACCCCTAGTCCTATAGCAACACCAATGATGGCGAGTACCAAAAATCTATTCATGCATCCTTCTTAAGATTTTTTAAATTACATTACACTCTGAACAGTACTATATGCCAAAAGAAATATAAATCCACGAAGAGAACTCCGTGGATTTATAGGTAGACTACGCTGAAATTTTTTCAATTTATTCTTACTTTAATAAGCTGTCAGCAAAGCTGGTGATAAAACTGGCAACGGTAAAGCATTTATACCTGTAGGAGCTTTGTTAGTAGTTGCTGCATTTCCTGTTGTTTGAAATATTATCTCTAAGGTTGGCAAAGGTGCAGCTTGAGAAACGATATTCAATATTGCACCCAGCGTCCCTCCATTAACAGTTATGGAGCCCACTCCTGCATCAGGATCAATAATATCAGAAGTTTTTACAAAAGTACTTTCAGCACCACCTATACTAATTCCGTTAACCGCAGCATTGAAAGTCGTCGCCGCTGACATTATTAATCTAGCCTTAGCTCCTGCGTTCATAGCAGTGATGCGTGGGTGTCTTTGGATCTTAAATGGTATATTGGTCAAACCAGCAGGAAGCACTACATTCTCTCCCAACACCAAAAGATTAGAAGAAGTCAAACCTGTCAACACACCACCAAGGAAGGGGTCTACAGAAGTTGGCTCTACAACAATCCTGCAATTCGCCCCAAGTGGAGCCCGAAACCAGTAGCCAGGATCACTAGCTGGAGCTGCGGTCAGATTAAAATGGATAGTACAATTATTGGGAGGGGTCGGCAAAGCATTACCTGCAATACCATTCACCAATACGTCAAAACCTGTAGCATCTCCCTCAATCCACAAATCTTTAAGTGTATTTGGGAAAGCAGATACTGAAAAAGCTGTTGCAATCGCTCCCCCAGGGGCTGTACCTGATTGCACAAAGTTTATGACCAAAGCTTTAATAGTCGCACTAGGAGCAGCGTAACCAGCAAAAGATCCTGTATGAGAGCCTATTAAAATGGCATCATTTTTAGTCGTATTAATTCCATTGTCTAAACCATCTGTATAGGTAGTTGTTGAGTAGCAAGCATTAATTATAAAAAAAAATGCAAATATATACTTAAAATACTTAATCATATTCAACTCCTTAGTAAAATTTTTCATTAGAAATTTAACCCCACGCATCTTTTTAAGCTCCAAAACTTGGAAGTCACTAAAGCGTAACTCGAATTATTACAACGAATATCTAAACTAGAATTTAAATAAAAATCATTAATAAATATTTAATAATAATTTATTTAATTTTTAAGGAAATTATTATTCAAAAATATGCTCAAAAGATTATCTGTTCTAAATTCACAAAGTAAATTTCTCAAAATCATAAGCAGATAAATTAGTTTTTATTGCTTCTTTCTTATAAGGCCTGCTAAATCTATAACTGGTTTAGGAGAGTATTGATGCCCTTAGTTTTTACATTACAAGAATTCATTGAAGAATCTTTAAAAGAGATCATTCCAAATACATACACCGATAAGATTGTCTTAGAACCTGCAAAAGACCCTTCTCATGGAGACCTTGCAAGCAATGCAGCAATGGTATGCGCAAAAATGGCAGGAATTCCCCCCCACGAATTAGCGAAAAAACTGATCGATAAAATTATCACCCACGAAGCTGTTACAAGCGCTGAAATCGCAGGGCCTGGATTTATTAACATAAAGCTCAAACCACATGCTTTGCAAAATGAATTACTACAAATTTTAAACCATAAATCAACTTACGGAACACATACACTAGGCACTGGAAAGACAGCGCAAGTAGAATATGTTTCAACAAATCCAACTGGCCCAATGCATATTGGCCACGGACGCAATGCAGTTCTAGGCGATTCAGTCGCAAATTTACTAGAAAAAGTGGGCTACACAGTAACACGAGAATACTATATTAACGATGCTGGTGGACAAACCATGGCTTTAGCCAGATCCGCATACGTCCGTTACAAAGAAGCCCTCGACAATCCTATTAGCGATGAAGATTTTGATCAAGATATGTATAAAGGCGACTATCTAATTCCGGTAGGCACAGCACTAGCTCAAAAATATGGCAACTCTCTTGTTAACAAACCTGAATCTGAATGGTTTGAAACCGTTCGCCTATTCTCCATTAATGCAATGATGAACTACATTCGCGATGATTTAAAGTCACTTGGCATTACCATGGAATATGCCTCAGAAAGCGCACTCACACGTGAAGGATGGGTCTCCAAAGCTTTAGACGTTTTAAAACAAAAAAATGATGTGTATTCTGGTGTTTTAGAAAGACCAAAAGGCCATCAAATCGATGATTGGGAAGAGCGCCCTCAAATTCTATTCAAAGCAACAGCATATGGTGATGATGTCGATCGCGCTTTACAAAAATCAGATGGCACGTGGACGTATTTCGCAGGCGACGTAGGCTACCACTATTATAAAATCAGCCGCAATTATGATGTTCTTGTTAACATTTTAGGCTTTGATCACGTAGGATATGTAAAAAGGTTAACATCTGCTGTAAAAGCTTTAAAAGCTGATCAAATGTACGCTATCAAAACATGTCAAATGGTGAATTTTTTAGATAACGGACAACCTGTGCGCATGTCTAAAAGAGCAGGAACTTTTATCACCATTCAGCAGCTTGTAGAACGTGTTGGCAAAGATGCAGTGCGTTTCATGATGATTTCACGCCATCAAGATATGACTATCGACTTTGACTTTAAAAAAGTCGTTGAGCAATCAAAAGACAACCCACTATTTTACATTCAGTATGCACACGCACGCATTCATTCAGTACTACGTCATGCCACACAGATTTTTGGCGAATCACTACCAACAGATTCTCTTGAATGCTTAAATGATGAAGCAGAATTAAGCTTAATTAAAGGGCTTATTCAGTGGCCTCGCGTTGTTACTGCTGCCGCACATCATTTAGAACCACATCGTGTTGCAAACTATTTATATGACTTGGCAGCCCTATTCCATTCTTTATGGAATAAAGGAAAAGAACACACGCAACTACGATTCATTGAAGAAAAATCCCCATCCCAGACTGCTGCACGTTTGGCTCTTCTGCGTTCAACTGCCTGCATTCTTGCTGAAGGACTTGAGCTTTTAGGAATTACACCCTCGGAAGAAATGCGCTAATGCCTTTTCCAAGCGAGCTAACATACGGCACACTCATCAAGAGATACAAACGCTTTTTAGCCGACATTAAGTTTGACAACGGTGAAGAGCTAACAGTTCACTGCCCTAACCCTGGTGCTATGATGGGCATTACTACTCCAGGCTCTCGAGTAGCTTTGTCAAAAGCTGCTAATCCCGGCCGTAAATTAGCATATAGCTGGGAAATGGTTGAAATAAATGGAATATGGATCGGCACAAACACAAACAATCCAAATTTAATCGTAGCAAAAGCGCTTGCAGAAAATTCTATCCCTGAACTATCTGGGTACAAAAATATCAAAGCAGAAGTTAAATATGGTCAGAATTCCAGAATTGATTTCTTCCTAACCGATGGCCCAACAGACATGTGTTTAGTGGAAGTAAAAAACGTCCATTTAATTCGCAATAATTATATAGCTGAATTTCCAGATTGCGTAACCTCACGTGGCTCCAAACATCAATTAGAACTAGCTGAACAAGTAAAAAAAGGCATTAGAAGCGTTGTGTTATACGTTGTTCAGCGAGATGATGCATTAACTTTTAGGGTAGCTCATGACCTTGATAAAGCTTACAGTGAAGCTTCGCAACAAGCGACCGAAGCCGGCGTTGAAACACTAGCTTATAGCTGTAATATGCTTCCCAGTGGCATTACATTGAAGCAATCACTACAGGTTTTAGGATGAGCTCCTTAAAACAAATAGTATTTACAGCACTTGATCAACTCCTCCCCAACTCTTACTGCACTTTGGTAGTTGCTGTCTCAGGAGGAGCAGACAGTCTAGCCTTAACACTTCTCGCAAAAGAATATGCAAATCTTAAAAATCTTACACTTGAAGCAGTCACGATTGACCATAGATTACGCTCTGAATCTTCTGGGGAAGCAGTTACTGTAGCTAAAATTTTAAAAGCTCAAGGTATCTCTCACCACACTCTTGTTTGGCAACATGAAGATGCACTCAACCGTATTCACGAACAAGCACGCACAGCAAGGTACCAGTTACTCACCGAATTTTGTAAAAACTATGAAACCCCTTTTCTTCTAACAGCTCATCACGCCCAAGATCAGGTTGAAACCATCCTCATGCGATTTCTAAAAGGATCAGGACCCGCAGGCTTTCAGGCGATTCAGGCACTTAGATACGAAAATGATATTCCTATTATTCGCCCCTTACTTGAAGTTCCCCCACATGAACTACGCCAATATCTGCAAACACAAAATATTGAGTGGATTGAAGACCCTTCAAATACTGATAATCATTATGAGCGCACCAGGGTGAGACAATTGGTGAATCACATCAAAGATCTTGGCTGGAAGGAAGATGGAATATTAACATCTGCTGCAAAAATTTATACGTTGCATCAGTCATTAGAAAATTCTGTAAAAGAGTATGAGAAAAATTTCGTCATTGAAAATAATCCACTAACCGTAGATCAGACTATATTCTTTGAAAGCCCGTCACATATTCAAAAGGAATGGCTACGACAGGCCATTTGGACTGTTGGTAAAACCACCTACCCCAAACCACATAACACAATCAATGCAATACTGGATATGCTAAAACAGCCAAAAGTCAGCGGTTACAAGATAGCTGGTTGCACAGTCACTGTTTCTAAAAAGAAAATTTATATTCAAAACAACTAAAAACCTTTTGTCATTTTTATTATTGCAAAAAAACATCACATAGATATTAATATGTAAAATTTTCAACAACCTTGTTTGAAAATTTATAAATTTGCTTATTAAATGCATTATTAATTTTTAAAGATTTTTTATGAAAACAAAAACATTACTTCTAGGCATAGCAATCGCAACTAGCCAAATGAGTCCATTAGCATGCATGGAGTGTACCAACTGTTTATCAATAGAACAAAAAGAAGGCGAAGCCCAATTAACACGCTATGCATATCAAAATTTTAAGATCAATCACTTTGATTTAAGGATAGGGGGCGATCCAAATGCACCTTATGACATTGATGAAATTCTTAACGATCTTTTTGAACAACAAGAATATGTCTCAAGCATCACTGCAGCAAACCCAGATATTGCTGCTGTTGCTAATACCCAAAACACAGCTCTTATACAACTTCGAAATGATTTTTTTGAAAAACTCACAAAATATCGCAGCAATGATTCTGCAATAAAAGAAGAAGTGGAAAAATTTGAAGATCCTATAAACTGGATAATGCATCGGGTTATTTACTATAGTGCAGATGTAAAAAACCAGCTTGTAGCCTTTGCAAATAGCCATAGCCCACATCATCCCTAGTAATTCAATATTTCACCCCGTCCCATTGCCAAAAGCTAGACCACACGATATAAATATTAAAGCGCCGTTGTGGCTCAGTGGTAGAGCACACCCTTGGTAAGGGTGGGGTCGAGAGTTCGATTCTCTCCAGCGGCACCATTTAACATTTAATTTTTAGGTGATGCTTTCATACATTTTAACGACACAGAAATTTTTGGCGCAATAAACAACGAATTAATCCGTCAGCAAAATCAAATAGAATTAATCGCTTCGGAAAATATTGTAAGTCAGGCGGTGCTTAAAGCACAGGGATCAATACTTACAAATAAGTATGCTGAAGGGTACCCCTGCAAGCGCTATTATCATGGCTGTGAATATGTCGACGATATAGAAACAATTGCTATTGAACGACTAAAACGTCTATTCGGAGCACAGTATGCTAATGTGCAGCCTCATTCTGGTGCTCAGGCAAACCAGGCTGTTTTCTTAGCTCTTTTAAATCCCGGTGATACTGTTCTAGGCATGGACCTAAGTGCAGGCGGCCATTTAACGCATGGCTGCAAAGTCAACATGTCAGGAAAATGGTTTAACATTGTCTCTTACGGCGTTGATGACTCGACCCATATGATTGACTACGATGTCGTTGAAGCTTTAGCCCTGGAACACAAACCTAAACTTATTATTGCTGGCGCTTCCGCCTACCCTAGATTTATTGATTTTCATCGCTTTAAAAAAATAGCAGAAAAAGTTGATGCATATCTTATGGTTGATATGGCACACTACGCAGGTTTAATTGCGGGCGGCGTATACCCAACTCCCATTCCTTTTGCAGATGTTGTCACATCAACCACACACAAAACATTACGTGGAACACGCGGCGGCATTATTCTTACTAATCACGAAAACATAGCAAAAAAGATTAATAGTGCTGTTTTCCCTGGCCTTCAAGGCGGTCCGCTGATGCACGCGATTGCTGGAAAAGCAGTTGCCTTTGGTGAAGCATTACAACCAGAATTTAAAGATTATGCTTTCCAAGTTGTAAAAAATGCCAAGGTACTGGGTGAAGTTTTACATGAAGGCGGTATTAAGCTTTTGACTGATGGCACTGACTGTCACATGCTATTGCTTGATCTACGCCCAATCGGCGTTACCGGAAAAGATGCAGCCGATGCACTAGAGCACGCGCATATAGCCTGCAATAAAAATGGTATTCCAAAAGATCCGCAGCCACCAATGATCACCAGCGGTATTCGCGTAGGCACACCTGCCTGCACAACACGTGGCTTCAAAGAAGAAGAATTCCGAGAAGTCGGCCGTATGATGCTAAGCGTTTTAAAATCCGTAGCACAAGGAAATTCACAAAGCGTGATTGACAATGTAAAAACTCAAGCAATTTCTTTATGTAAACGTTTTCCAATTTATGAAAATCTTGCGTAGTCATTAAAAAATTTGCATCATATAAACACAATTTATTTTATATGATGCGTCTTTCTATCATCAATTAATTCACTATATTATTTTTAGACCTTTTTGCACCAAGAACAATAACAATCACACCACCCACTGCAGCAGCAATAGGAATAATCAGCAATGATTTTTGATATGATGACACTGTGTAAACACGAATTCCATCAAGCAACTCTCCTGCCCAAAATTGATCCATTGCCCAGCCTATTGTGCTATGAAAAAATGATCCACCTAACATATTTATGCAATTTAAAAATGCAATTGTAATACCCAGCATAGCTGGCGCTACCAGTTCACTTCCACTTGCAAAAACTAACACCTGGTAACAACACAAAATACCTACAACAAAAAATATAGCTGAAAGAGTATATGTGTTTAAAAATGTGTGGGCATACAGTAACCACAAAAATGCCAACACCATTCCCGCACTGCAAAATGCAATAACAGAATAATTGCTAACGCGCTTTGCCCAGGCAGCTAGTAATGGGCCACCAAACAGCATACCTACAAAAATATATGAAACAAAACCTGCTGCATCAGATTTATTCACAGCAATAGCCTGTATTAAATAATTAACTCCCCAAACATCAGCAAATCCTTCTAAAGGTCCTACCATCAATAGGTTAGCAATTGCTAAAAACCAAATTGTTGGAGCACTTAGTAATTTTCGTAAATCTTTAAAACTCAGTGATGACTGGCTATTTTTATTAAACAATTCGCTATTTTTTAAGAATAACAATGTCAGTAAACCAATACTAATACTGACCAAAGCCAAAACAAAAGCAACATCTTGCCAGCCGAAACTTTCCACAAGCAAACTAACAGGCTTTCCCCCGTAAATAGCCCCAAGTAACCCAACAGTAAATGAAAATCCAACCATACGTGCATAATATTTTGGACCAAACCAACCCGAAATCACTTTTGATGTTGCTAAAAAGCCTGCAGCTGAACCAGCGCCTATAAGAAATCTGCTTAATAACGCAAATACCCAATTATCAGTATAGGTAAACCAAAGCGTTGCAAGCCCACACAAAACAGCACAAATGCAAACGATGTAACGCGCGCCAAAACGCTCTAGAAGTATAGCTATAGGCAACTGCATACCAGCATAACCATAGTAATAAACAGAAGCTAACACCCCGAACCCAGTAGCATCAATTTGAAATTGCTGCATGATTTGCTGCATCATTAAACTGGGCCACAGACGCAAAATGAATTGATACGTAAAAAACGATAATGGAAATGCCCACATCGCATACGGTAAAATTTTTCTAGACATAGTAAACCTCAAGAATTTGAAAGACTAATTTTGATTTTTAAAAATATGAGAATATGAAGAAGTATACTAGCGGGGCTATCCGCTAATAATATTGAAAATAGTAACGATGGCTTTAAATTTACAAACCAACATTTTCCTTTTTTAACCTAAGATTTAATACGTATTTCATTCTACAGTATTTTTTAAATTTAGCAATTAATCACCCCGATTTTTGTTTTGCCTTTTTCCAAAAAAGTAACTTTTGCTCACGAGAAAGGTTTTTGAAATCACGAATATTTTCTTCCGCAATCACTGCTTCTAGCGCAGCAAAACGCTTTTCAAATTTCTTGCCTGCCAACTCTATTGTCTCTTGCAAGTCAACTCCACACAAATCAACAAGTGTAACCCAAGCATGCAATACATCCCCCAATTCGTCTTGAAGGGCATTTTTATCTCCTTTTTGCAATTCTATTTTTACTTCTTCAAGCTCTGAATGAATTTGCTCAATAATCTCCTGCTCGTTAGTCCAATGAAAACCGATACTTACTGATTTTTTATAATCATTCAGAATTTTTTCAAAAATTTGCATAACCCAGTCCCTCCAAAAAATAAACACCACAAGACCAACAGTCACATGAATCAATGCACTTAATGCTACTCCCTAAAACTACTTTCATTATTTAAAACAACCCTGATTTGTAAGTAAAAATCATATACATAAAGGCTTCCTACTAAACACCTCGAATATAGACATATGAACATAAAAAACTCCAAAGCAATAGATACCCAATACAGCCCATAAACCATTGACAGCACTACTTTTTCTGGTAGAATCGCCAGTATGCATAGAAGATATTCATCCCTCCTAGACCTAACCCTGCGCAGCTAGTGCTGCGATAGATGACTGTACCCAAAACTTTTAATTTAAAATTATTTTAACTCGAAAAATCAAGAGATTTAATATGTTGTCTTTATCCCCCTATCAAGCCTGGTCTATGTGGGCCGTGGCTTCATTGTTTTATGCTTATCAGTACGTTTTAAGAGTTCTTCCAAATGTCATTATGCCAGATCTTCTAACGCATTTTAACACCAATGCCATGGAATTTGGTCAGTTTGCCGGCCTATATTATTTAGGTTACACGTTAACTCATATTCCTTTAGCAATCTGGCTAGATCGCAAAAATCCTAAATTTATACTTCCTATTTGTATTCTAGCAACAGTTGCTGGCATTATCCCCTTACTCATTAGTGACACCATCGTTGCTGCCAATATTGGGCGATTTATCATGGGTATAGGTTCATCGGGCGCAATTTTAGGCGTATTCAGAGTCATACGCCTTGGATTCCCAGAATCGCATTTTAATAGAATGCTTGGACTATCTGTAACAGTTGGCCTTGTGGGGGCCTTATACGGTGGACTTCCGGTTAAGACCTTGCTTGAAACCACCCATTGGCAAACTATTATTTTATATTTTTGCTGGATCGGTAGCTTTCTTGCTTTATTAGCATACGTGGTCATCCCCTCCAAATATAAGCCAATTATTTCAACTCACAACATTCTAGAGGACATTATTCAAGTACTTAAAAACAAAAATGTTCTTATAGTTTGTATTTGCGGGGGCCTAATGCTTGGACCTTTGGAAGGCTTCGCTGATGTTTGGGGGGCTGGTTTTCTGCAAAGCGTTTATCAAATAGCTCCAGCAAAAGCAGCTGGCATCTCATCCTTAATGTTTTTAGGCATGTTATTCGGCGCACCCGGCCTTACCTACATGGCAGACCGCCTAAATGCTCATATAAAAATTATTATCTGCGCAGGTTTATTCATGGGAGCAGTATTTGTAATGATGCTATATGGCTTCGGCACCCCTGAAATATTATCGGCATTATTCACGGCCGTGGGTGTAGCATGCGCTTACCAAATTATTGTTATTTATGTAGCCAGTACATATGTGCGGGAACGTCACGTAAGCATAACCACCGCGTTAGCTAACATGATTATTATGACATTTGGATACTTTTTTCATAGCATAATTGGTATCACAATGGGCAACCACCAACCAGGTGGAAACTTCAGTCATGAACAGTACCAATACGGACTAAGCGTTATTCCAATCTGCTTGTTTATTGCGGCAATAGGATTTATCATTCAGCTAAAAAGAAATAAGGCTTAGCCTCAAATGTCTTTTGGTACATTTTTTGCTCTTTCTTTTAGTTTATGTTTGCGATTTGTAGCGCGCATCGCTTTTTTCACAATAATAGGCTATTATATAGACAAATTTACAGAAACTTCTCCCTGGTTTATGATTTTTTTCATAGGCTTTGGAGGGTATCTGGGTTGGTTGTCCCTAGCAAAAATAAGAATTCCAAAGGAGCCAGATGCTTGATCCTCTGCATCAATTTCAGATCACAAAAATAATCCCTCTATCTCTTGGTGTTTGGGATATTTCTTACACAAATTCCGCTCTTTGGATGACGATCGGATTAGGAGTTCTTTGTATTTTTTTCTATGCCTCTCTAAGAAGAGAAGCTGTTATACCCAGTCGCTTGCAAGCCAGCGCTGAACTTATTTTTACGTTTTTATCAGACACAGTAAAAACATACATAGGCAAAGAAGGTACAGTTTTTTTTCCATTTATTTTTACACTTTTTTGGTTCATTCTAGTCGGAAATCTATTAGGGTTGATTCCTTCTAGTTTCACTTACACCAGCCACCTTGCAGTCACTTTCACTTTAGCAATTGCAGCCTTTATAATTGCAAACGTAGCTGGGTTTAAAAAAAACGGCCTAAAATTATTTCATCTTTTTTTACCCAAGGGCATGCCAATATTTTTGGCACCACTGATGATAGTAATCGAATTAATATCTTACCTTGCAAGGCCCTTTAGTCTAGCTATTCGATTATTTGCTAATATGATGGCCGGACACCTTATACTCAAACTCTTTGCAAGCTTCTCAGCAATGCTCGTTGAGTCTTCACTTGCTGTTCTAGGAGTTGTTCCATTATTATTGAACATCGGCATGGTAGGACTAGAGTTCCTAGTAGCAGTGTTACAAACTTATGTATTTACGTTGCTAACATGTTTATATATTAATGATGCAATTAACTTGCATTAAATTTTAAAAAGGAGAAAACAATGGAAATAGCTGCAGCAAAAATGATTGGCGCCGGTTTGGCAATGACCGCAGGTTTAGGTGCTGGTATCGGATTGGGCAACATTTTTAATGGACTAGTCACTGGTATTGCACGCAATCCTGAAGCAAAAGATGAAATCTTTCGTGCCGGCTTAATTGGAGCTGCTTTAACTGAGGCGATTATGCTTTTTGCTCTTGGAACAGCTATGACTATGCTCTTCGCATTCTAAGTTATGCCACAACTTGATACTAGCACGTATAGCTCCCAGATTTTTTGGCTTATCATTGTTTTCTCAACAATGTTTGGTTTTTTTCTTGGAGTAATTTTACCTAAATTATCAAGTATTTTCCAAAAGCGCATTAATACAGAAAAAAATGCAGATCAACAAATTCAAAGCTTATCTGAAGTTATTTTGCAGCTTCAAAAAACCTATGATGACCAAAAGGAAACTTCAAAAAAAGAGATGCAATTTTACATTGAGGAAAGCCTAGCAGCCATACGTAGCATCAACGAAAATCGCCTGCAAAGCCTAGAAAAAGAAATTCAAGAAGAACTACATTACCTACAAAGTAATAATAAGCACCAATATGAAAATTTCGATGCCGATTACAAAGACATCATCGATGAAGCTGTTTCTCAGATTATCAAGAAATTAGGAATAAAAAATGAATACTAGCTTTTTCATGCTTATCAGCTTTTTTGCTTTTATTTTTCTATTTTCTAAAAAGATTTGGCCCAGCATAGCTGAACAATTAGATCAATATATTGCACAAATAAAGAATGAATTTTCAAAAAGAGACACCAGTATTTCAGAACATGAAAAACTGAAATTTTTCTATCAAGAACGGTTGCAACATTTACACAAAGAAATCGAAGAACAAAAAATTAGCACAGAACAAAAAATTAATTTTCTAAAAATCAAATTAGATGCAGAATTAGAGCTTCAATATACTTACCGTAAAAAAAGCTTTGAACAAATCATTCACCGAATGCAGCAACAGCAACGCAAAATTTTGCAAACAAGGTGCGTTGAGGAAATCTTAAAGAACATCGAAAAAAATCTTAAAAAAAATTCCTCCTTTAGCGATGAATATATGATATCACTACTACAAACAGTTTAGACAAGGTAGTAATTTGGGATCATGGCTCGTTGGAATAATGAAACCTTAAAAAATGCTCTAAAACTGGAAGTCCCTTTTTCTTTTAATGCCTATACTTTATGCGTTGATAGTCGTCAGGTACAACAAGGCGATATTTTTATAGCACTTTTAGGCAACCAAGATGGCCATAATTTTGTGCGTCAAGCACTAGACAATGGCGCTGTATGCGCAATTGTCGAACGCACTCCCCCTAACACCAGCGATCAAGATAAAATAATTTATGTTAAAAACTCTCAACAAGCGCTAAATGATCTTGGTCAATACAGCAGATCCCTTGCAACAAATATTAGAGCAATTGCAGTTACGGGAAGCGTCGGAAAAACAACAACAAAAGAAATGTTGCGCTCTACCTTACATTATTTTGGGCCGACCATTTATTCTAAAGCCAGCTACAATAATCATCTGGGCGTTCCATTAAGCTTAGCCATGTTGCGTCATGACACCGCCTTTGGAGTGTTTGAAGTAGGCATGAACCATAAAGGAGAAATTCTTCCCCTCGCCAATATGATTAAACCAGACCTTGCAATTATTACCACAATCGCCCCCTCTCATATCGGCAATATGGGATCACTCGAAGAGATTGCTGATGAAAAATCTAGTATTTTTGCTAGCCTTAATAAAAATGGCGCCGCTCTGATGCACGGCGATCATCCTTTATTCGAACGCATGAAAGAAAATGCTCAAGACAGAGGAATAAAAAATATATTTACCGCAGGGCGACAAGCTGGCTCCGACGCCCGACTTTTGCATTATCAGCCTATACACCAAGGAAAAAGTTCATTAATCACCGTGGAAATTTTCGGAAAAATAGTAGCATATCCCCTACAATTTGCAGGAGAGCACTACGCATTTAATAGCCTATACGTTCTGCTTAGCGCTGAAATACTTGGCTTAGACCTTGGACAAGTCATGCAGCATTTAGCAAAAGCACAACCCATGGTTGGACGAGGGCAAATGTTTCGATTACAACTTGACAATGGACGTACCATCTTTGTTTTTGACGATGCATATAATGCTAATCCAGCATCCATGATAGCGGGGCTAAAATCCTTCTGCACAATGAACCACGAAGGTCGTAAAATCGCAATAATTGGTCAAATGGGAGAGCTCGGAGAAAACAGCGAACAGTATCACAAAGAATTAGGTGAGTTTATAAATAATCTGCCTATCGATGTCGTTCATGTAATCGGAGAACAAGCTAAATGCCTTTTTGAAACCACAATAAAGGAAAAACGTGGTTCTTGGTTCGAAAGTGTTGATGACCTTAAAGAGGAGTTTATAGATAGCTTGGAAGGTGGCGAAAGCATATTCTTAAAAGGATCATTATCTCAACGTCTTCAAGAACTTGTTTTAATGCTGAAAAATCAATTAAAAGCAGTCGCTTAATTCATCACTTTTTTAGATCTTGAATAATTTACAAGAACTAGGCTCTAATGATAACCATATTTTAGCAGAATGTTATTTTGTGAATTTATCCTCTGTCGATCTTTTTATTTTAGTTTTATATATTATTGCGATTATCTCAATCGGCTGGATAGCCGCAAGAAAAGTAAAAACGCTTGATGATTTCGCAACAGGCGGAAGGCACTACACAACATTTTTTATCACAGCTACTCTAGCGTCATCTTTTATTGGTGGGGGATTCACCACAGGACTTGCAGAAAAAGTCTATAGCTTAGGTTTAATCTACATAATTGCATTGTGGGGATTTAGCCTAAAAGAAATTTTAGTAGCAAAATATATCGCACCTAAAATGGTAAATTTTCCATCGGCACACTCTGTTGGTGATATTATGGGACAACTTTATGGCAGACGCGCAAAAATATTCACAGGCATATCCGCATTTCTAGTGTGCGCCGGAATACTTGGCGCCCAATTAATGGCTTTTGGTCATATTTGTAACGTACTTCTTGGAATTTCTTCTCATTTTGGTGCATTTATCTGTGCATTAATTATTATGACATACGCAGGAGCCGGAGGAATGCGCGCTGTTGTTGCAAATGATACATTACATTTTTGTGTATTAATGGTCTCGCTACCACTAGTATTTTATTTTGGTACTCAAGCCATTGGTGGTTTTGAGAAATTATATTTTTACAGCTCTATGAATTTTTCCAATAATATTTCCTACTCATCTATCGCACTCATATTTTTGAGCTTTTTCTTTGGAGAAACACTAGTACCTCCTTATGTACAACGATTACTTATAGGAAAGACTATAAAAGATACAATAAAAGGCAATATGGCTAGTGGTCTTCTTTCCATACCTTTTTTCTTGATGATTGGGTTAATTGGAATTATTGCAGTAACAATGAATCCTGATTTAAATCCTAATCTTGCATTGCCATATGTTGTGCTCGAGTCTATGCCTACAGGCCTAAAAGGACTTGCAATTGCTGGCATGATGGCGATTATTTTATCCTCTGCAGACTCATTTTTAAATGCTGCATCTGTTTCAATCACGCACGATGTACTTACACCTATTATTCCCCGCTTAACCCAAGCACAAAAATTGCTGATCTCAAAATACTCAACCTATGTTGTTGCATTATCAGGGCTGCTATTTACCCTATCCCTAGAAAGTGCCATTGATATTTTACTTGAAGCGTATATGTTCTGGACACCAATAATATTAGTTCCATTCGTTGCTGGTGTAATGGGTGTTCAACGCCCTAAAAAAGCTTTCTTATACGGTGCCATTACAGGCATTTCTGTTGTTACTGTTATTCGCCTTTTATCACTAAAACATTCAGCTTATTTTGAAATAAGTATTTGGGGAATTCTTGCAAACTTTATAGTCTTCTTTGGATATCGCCCAATGCCAAATTTTTCAAGAAAGTCTGTATAAATAAGTTAAGGTTTGTGATAGCCTGTAGACCAGTCTGGAATTAAAAACCAAATGGTATTGATATGATTTCGCATGATTCACAAACAATTTATGGCACTACCATACTTGCTATAAGAAGAGCTAATCACGTTGTAATGGCAGGTGATGGTCAAGTTACGTTAGGCGCACAAATCATGAAAGGTAAAGCCAGAAAAATTCGAAAAATTGGCAGTGGAAAAGTTCTTGCCGGTTTTGCAGGGGCCACAGCAGATGCTTTCGCACTACTTGAAAGGCTTGAAGCAAAACTAGATCAGCACCCTACCCAACTCGCGCGAGCCTGCGTTGAAATGGCAAAAGATTGGCGCACAGACAAATATCTTCGGCGTTTAGAAGCCATGATGATTGTTGCAGACACTCAAAAAACGTTCTTAATGAGCGGTAATGGCGACGTAATTGAACCTGACGATGACGTCATTTCAATTGGCTCAGGTGGTGGATACGCCCTGTCTGCAGCTAAAGGAATGTTAAGCGTTCCTGATGTTATTTTAGATATTGATATTATAGCCAAACGCTCGTTAGAAATTGCATCAGAACTTTGCATTTATACAAATAACCAAATCATCATAGAAACTTTAAGCGAATGACCCAACTTACCCCTAAAGAAATTGTTATTGAACTAGACCGTTTTATTGTTGGCCAACAAGATGCCAAACGAGCTGTAGCCGTTGCTTTGCGCAATCGCTGGAGACGCATGCAATTATCTCCAGAGCTTATTGATGAAGTTTTGCCAAAAAATATTCTTATGATTGGCCCAACAGGCGTTGGAAAAACAGAAATTGCTAGAAGACTAGCAAGACTAGCAAACGCCCCATTCATTAAAGTTGAAGCAACAAAATTTACAGAAATTGGTTACGTCGGAAGAGATGTTGAGCAAATCATTCGTGATCTCGTTGAACTCAGCATCCATATGCAGCGCAAAAACTTACGTGTTGAAGTAAAAGAACGTGCAGTCATTCTAACTGAAGAAAAAATCCTTGATGCTTTGGTGGGATCCACGGCAACCCCAGATACACGTCAAAAATTCAGGCGTATGCTCCACACAGGTGAATTAGACGAAAAACTAATTGATGTTGAAGTTCAAGATAATACCAACTCAATGCCAACTTTTGATGTGCCAGGAATGCCAGGCGCACAAATGGGAATGATTAATATTAGTGATGTTTTTGGCAAAGCATTTGGTAACAAAACAAAAACAAAAAATATTTCCGTAAAAGAAGCACAGCAACTCCTGCTAAGTGAGGAATCAGACAAACTTCTTGATCAAGAAAAAATTGTCGCTAGTGCAATAAAACACGTAGAACAGAACGGCATTGTTTTTCTTGATGAAATCGACAAAATTTGTGCACGAACAGAACATCGCGGAGGTGACGTTAGCCGCGAAGGCGTCCAACGAGATCTGCTACCACTTATCGAAGGTACGACTGTTTCTACAAAATATGGGCCCATAAAAACTGATCATGTTTTATTTATTACTAGCGGTGCATTTCATGTGTCTAAGCCATCTGATTTATTACCCGAATTACAAGGACGCCTGCCAATACGCGTAGAACTAAAAGCATTAAGCAAAGATGACTTTATACGCATTCTCACAGAACCTGAAGCAAATCTAATTCTTCAATCAGTCGAAATGCTAAAAACCGAAGGCGTTACTCTAGACTTTAAAAAAGATGCAATTCAAGCCATCGCTGAACTTGCAGCAAAAATCAACGAAGAAATTGAAAATATCGGGGCCCGCAGGTTGCATACTATTCTAGAAAAACTGCTAGAGGAAGTTAGCTTTACAGGGCCAGATCTTGCTGGTGAAACGTTTACCATCACAAAAAAATACGTAGAAGAAAAAGTCTCAAATCTAGCGCAAAACCAAGATCTTTCAAGGTTTATTTTGTAGAAAGTAAAAGCTAATAAGCCTTTCTTGCTGCTCGGCGATGCATAACAAGACCACTAATAAGAATGCCCACACTTACAATACCAACAATGATTGTAGCCAAGGCATTAAGCTCTGGCGTAACGCCTGTTCGAACACTTGAAAACACAAGTATTGGCAACGTTGTAGATCCAGGGCCAGCCAAAAAACTAGCAATCACTACATCATCTAATGATAGAGCAAAGGCTAGTAACCATCCAGCAAGTAAAGACGGAAAAATCAACGGTAGTGTAATTTTAAAAAATACCGTGGATGGCTTAGCCCCAAGATCCATCGCAGCTTCCTCTAAGGATTGATCAAAATCAACCAAACGCGCCTGAACAACTAAATACACATAAGACATTGTAAGGGTAATATGAGCAATGATAATGGTTAGCATGCCACGCTCAGATGGCCACCCGATAGCACGCTCTAGCGTTACAAACATTAATAATAAAGCAAGACCTGTAATAACTTCCGGCATAACCAATGGCGCTGAAATTAAACCACTAAATAAGGTTTTTCCACGAAACCGCTTAAAACGAACCATAACAATAGCTGCCATTGTACCAAGTGCTACGGCTAAAGTCGCAACAATCGATGCAATTTCAAAACTATTTAATACGGCACGAATTAAAGTGTCATCTTCAAATAATTGCCTATACCAACGCGTTGAAAATCCAGCCCAAACTCCAATAATCCTAGAATCATTAAACGAATACACCATCAAATACAAAATAGGAACGTATAAAAAGCCATACCCAAAAATGAGTGCAGCCAAATTAAACTTAGAAAAACGAACCATATTTACGATACCTTTTCTGTAGCATCTAATTGACGGTTTCTTAAAATCATAATTGGCACAACAAATAGTAATATCATAAGAACAGCCACTGCACTTGCCAAAGGCCAGTTTCGATTATTGAAAAATTCCCACCACAGCACTCGCCCAATAGTTGTAGTTTCAGGCCCACCAAGAATTTCTGGAATTACAAATTCCCCGATTGATGGCAAAAATACAAGAATAATGCCCGCAATAATTCCTTGCTTAGATAGCGGCACGGTCACAGACCAAAAAGCACGCCAAGGTGAACAACCTAAATCATGAGCCGCTTCTATAAAATCATCATTGATTTTTATTAAAGATGCATAAATAGGAAAAACCATAAATGGCAAATAACAGTAGCTAATTCCCAAACAAACCGCAGCATCATTATCAAGCAATTGTAACGGGTTACTAATAATATGAAGCTTTAGCAAAATACTATTAACAAGCCCTTTGCTACTTAGCATCGCCATCCATGCATAAACCCGAATAAGAAATGAAGTCCAAAAAGGTAATGCAATCATTAATAACAGTGGCATTCTCCAAGAAATTTTTACACGTGAAATACTATAAGCAATCATGTAGCCTATAATTAAACATCCAGTAGTTGAAAACAGAGCAATTTTCAAAGAACTAAATACTGCATGAATATAAAAATTATCAGTAAAAACTATCCAATAACTTTCAAAATGCAGCCTAATTTTTAAAAGCAAGTCTGGAGTCCATTCAACAATATCCCGAAAAGGTGGCATGCTTACTTGCAGTTCTGAAAAACTGATTTTCAAAATAATCAGAAACGGAAAAAGAAAGAATAAAGTAAGCCACACGTATGGCGTGGAAATAAGAAACCATTTTTCGCGCAATTGCCTTGCTATATAAAGAAGCTCACCCCACAAAAACGCTCGAAAATTTTCTACTATCCGTAAAATCATACGCTTAAAACAACCCCATTTTCAGGACGCCAAAACAAATAAACTTCGTCATCCCACTTTACATCACGCTCTGACAAACGAAGTAAATTAGGTAATGATGCCTGAATAATTTTCCCTGATTCAAGCTGGACATGATAAATACTAATGTCACCTAAATATGCAATTTCACGCACAATACCTTTGGTGCAATTTTTCCCCAAATTAGGATTAGGGTTAGTTGAAATCATCACTTTTTCAGGACGCACTGCTACCGTGACATTAGCACCAACAGGCATTGAAGCAGCATGCGTAACATATAGCTCACAACCAGCTTCAGATGATTCAATTAATACATGATCTGGCTCATCTTCAACAACAACACCTTCAAACATATTCATTGATCCTATGAATTCTGCAACAAAACGTGAGTGGGGAAATTCATAAATTTCATGCGGCTTTCCAATCTGCCTAATCTGCCCTTCGTCCATAATGCCAATACGACTAGACATCGTCATTGCTTCTTCTTGGTCATGCGTCACGACAACGAAAGTGATTCCAACTCTCTCTTGAATATTTACCAGCTCAAATTGAGTTTTTTCACGCAACTTTTTATCTAAAGCCCCTAATGGTTCATCTAGCAAAAGTAGTTTAGGTCTTTTAGCAAGACTACGAGCCAGGGCAACCCGCTGCTGCTGGCCTCCAGAAAGCCGATCCGGCTTTCTATCGCGATATTTTCGCAGTTGAACCAAATCAAGCACTTCGTCAACCCGCTCATTAATCTGACTTTTTGAAAGCTTTTCTTGTTTTAAACCAAAACTGATATTTTCTTGCACTGTCATATGCGGAAATAAGGCATACGATTGAAACATCATGCTAACAGGGCGCTTGTAAGGCGGCAAATCCGTGATGTCTAAATCATCAATAACAATACGTCCACTTGATGGCTTTTCAAGACCAGCAAGAATACGTAATAAAGTTGATTTTCCACATCCAGAAGCTCCCAGCAATGCAAAAAGCTCCCCTCGATAAATAGAAAGTGAAAGATTTTTAACTGCTACAGTTGTACCGAAATTCTTACTAACGTTCTCTATCAAAACATAAGGCTTAACATTCGGATCTTGCCAAGGTTCCAAATTTCTTAAGTTTTCCTTTTTTCCAATAATAGACATATCTATCTTTCCTAATAATCATTAAGGCGTATTTTCGCCCAAATACGTGTCCGCTCTCGTTCAAATTGTAGTTCTTTTTGTGTTTTTGGGGGAGCATTCAAAAAAAGCTTTTTCAGCGTCTTTTTCCCGGGATAAATTTGTTCATTATTTAAAATATTAGCAGGCATATATTTTTTAGCACCTAACACAGCAACACCATGGGCTGTATTTTTACAAATTCGCGCTGCGATCTGGGGCTTTAGTAAAAAATTAATAAAAGCATGCGCATTTTTCGGATGTGGCGCTCCCCTTGGAATTGCCATAGCATCAATCCATGCAATAGAACCTTCCGGCGGAATAAAATACTCAATATTTTTACCTTGCTCCTTTGCATCACGAATAGCTTCCTGAGCTTCACCAGACCAAACAAGAGCTATTGCCGTATCACCCAAAACAATGTCATTAACAACTCTTGATGATGTAAATCTCTTTATATACGGTCGCATTTTCACAAGATGCCTTGCCGCCACATCAATATCTTGTGAAGATGCACTATTTGGATTTTCACCTAAATACATCAAAGCAAACGGAATAACATCTACACCTTCTTCAAGCAATGAAATTCCGTATTTTTTAAGTTTTTTAAGATTGATTGGATCAAACAATAAACTCAAATTTTGCACAAAGCCATTTGGAAAGACTTCCCTCAGCACATCTTTATTATAGATAATACCAATCGTTCCCCAGAAATAGGGAATAGAATAAACAAGATCTTTATCAACAGCACGCATCCATCGCACCACTACCGGATCAAGCTCTCCAATATTTGGTATTAAACTTTTATCAAGCTTTTGGTACACACCTGCTTGAATTTGCCACGCTACATATGGAGTAGCCGATGGGAACACAACGTCAAAACCACTATTACTAGCAAGAAGCTTTGCCTCTAAAACTTCGTTGTTATCGTAAGCATCCAAACGAACTGTTATTCCTGTTTCATTTTCAAATTCTCTAATTGTTTCTGCATCAATCAATCCATACCAACAGTACACGTTTACGTAATTATCTTCTGGATGTGCAGAAGAGGGCTGAAAATAATACCAAATACTAATGCTTGCAATGCACAAAACAAGTAACAAACGAAACAAAAATCTGGAAAACATCTATTGTCGCCAAACAATACGATTAATAAAAAACTGCACTATGGCAGCAAAAACAGTAACAGATAGAAGCGTTATAATCGTATATTCCACCGGAAAATCGTATGCATATTGAGTAATAGATAACATCCAGTTTTGGTCTGGCATAGCCTGGATCTTTTTTAAAATCAAAGGAAACTTGTTAAAGAAATTTTTTCCCTTTGAAGCTGTCTGCCAGTTCGCTGCTTTTAAAGAAAAATACATCTTAGAAGCTATGGCCATCAAAACAAAACCACCAAATACTTTTAAGGTTTTTGTGCTAAACTTATAAGCTAGTCTTACCCCAATTATTGAGCCAATTGTGCTACTTACCACAAGAATTGGAAGCAACACAAAATCAACAGGTGCCCTTCCAACACTTGTGATAAAGGTAACCACCATATTAATTCCAAAACCTGCTAACAGCGAAGTACCAGAAACAACAGGAGAACTTCGTCCCAACAAGTACATAATAATTGGCGCCATCAAAAGGCTATTTCCGCCTCCCAAGCTAGTAGTAACTGTGCCTGTAAAAAACCCCACTCCGATTGGCACCAAGATACTCATTTCCACACGTGATCTCAGAAAAATTTTATGCCAGGGAAAATAAATCATCCAACGCCGCATCATTGCGCCTTTTTCAATCCCAACGTGAATTTGTCGCTGGGATTGCACCAAGGTAACAATACTACTAATTACAACCACTAAAAACACAATGATTTTTAAAACAGCGTAGCTACCTGCCCTACTTTCAACGTGAGTAAGAGCAAACTCTTCCGCCAAAGCTCCAGCAAGCCCCCCTATAAATAAATACCAAGCCAAGCTAATATCTACATCTCGCTCCTGCTGGTATGCTAAGAATCCACTAAAATTAGTTCCAACAGAATTATTTAATTGGGTTGAAATAGCAACAGCAGAGGGCACTCCAATACTCATTAAGCTAGGGGTAATAAGCACTCCCCCGCCAATACCTAGCATAGACGATATAATTCCACCTCCTATGCCAATTGCAAAAAGCAAAGGCAAAGAAACATAAATATCTGCCATTGGTAAGTATAAAAGCTCCATCCTTCCATGATAGCTAATTTTTTTTCATTTGTCAGGGTAACCCTGCACAAAAATTGAACATTATCGCATTCCCAAAGTCCAAATCTGCTCTAACATTTAAAACAATAAAAGAAACCATTGATTAAATATTTTGTTATTTTTTTTGAAATATATTAATTTAATTTTAACTATTTAATATTATATTCAAATCAATATCGATAAGTGCATGTAGTACTATGAAAGAAGAATATTTTAATTCAGTCCAATCTTTAGAACGTCTGCACCGACTATTTCTTGATGTTGTAAAAGCAGAATTAGATCACTTAGGTGTATTTGACATCAACAATGTGCAAACTGTTGTGTTATGCAATATTGGAACAAACCAACTAACTATCGGCGAATTAACAAACCGAGGGTATTATCTAGGTTCAAATGTTTCTTATAATTTGCGTAAAATGGTCCAGAATGAGTACGTTTTACAAATCCCAACACCGCATGACCGCCGCTCTTGTCATGTTAAACTTTCTCAAAAAGGTTTAGATCTATACAAAAAGTTTGATCGAATTTTTCAAAATCACGCAGAAAGTTTAAATAAAAAAGAGGGAAAAGAAACTTTGGCATTGCTTGGAAGCTCTTTGCAAAAGCTAGAACGCTTTTGGCATGAAGTCTCGTCAAAAGACAAGCGCTAATTTTTTCGATAACTCAACTCTTGAAAACAATGCTTTAGTTCGGCACATTATGGATACTATTTTTTATTAGTTTTTCATGGCTGAATTCATTCACCTTCGTGTTCATAGCGCCTATTCTCTAGCAGAAGGGGCTATTAAAATTCAGTCTTTACCAAAACTCTGCCAGCAATTCAATCAACCAGCCATTGCTATCACAGACACAAATAACCTTTTCGGAGCTCTTGAAATCGCAATGTTATGCGCAAGTTCCGGAATACAACCCATTATTGGGTGTGAGCTCAATATTAAATTTGCTGATACAAATGGTCCTTTAGTATTACTTGTCGCATCAGAAGAGGGATATTCCAATCTATTAAACATTATAAGTTTCTTATATCTTAGCGCTGACTCTAAACACGATAATCTTTACATTCCTTTTGAATACCTAGAAAACCGCAGCAAGGGATTAATTGCTTTAACTGGCGGAACCGAAGGAGTTTTAGGGCAACTTTTAGCAAAAGAATATGCAGCAACAAAAAACTGTAATAATCCAGAAACAACAAGTGATGCTGAAAATTTTTTAAAACATCTTAAAACACTTTTTCCAGATCATCTTTATATGGAAATCCAACGCCACAACACCCATCAACAACAAGAATTAGAAAATATTTTTATTGAAAAAGCTTACAAGCACAATTTACCCCTAGTCGCCACAAACAACGTATATTTTCCTGATTCTGGCTATTTTGAAGCTCACGATGCGCTTTTATGCATAGCGAGCAGCACGTATGTCACACAAGACGATCGTCGTCGAGTCACCCCCGAACATTATTTCAAAAGCTCAACTGAAATGAAGGAGCTGTTTAAAGATCTCCCTGAAGCCATTCAAAACACAGTAAATATTGCTAAACGTTGCCGCTTTATGCCAACACCACACAATCCAATACTACCACATTTTGATAGTGAAAATGGGCGAAGCGAAGAAGAAGAGCTAGTCATTCAAGCGCAAGAAGGCCTAGAAAAACGCTTACAAACAGAAGTATTTCAAAGACACGAAAGCAACACCCACCAACAAGTACGCCAAGAATATCATGAGCGGTTGAATTATGAGCTTGGAATTATTAAACAAATGGGCTTTTGCGGGTATTTTTTAATTGTTGCAGATTTCATAAAGTGGGCAAAAAATCAAGGAATTCCAGTAGGACCAGGCCGCGGATCAGGAGCCGGATCATTGGTAGCCTGGTCACTAACCATTACTGATATGGACCCTATTCGATTCACGCTAATTTTTGAACGATTCTTAAATCCAGAGCGTGTTTCCATGCCCGACTTTGATATAGATTTTTGCCAAGACAGAAGAGATGAAGTTCTTCATTATGTTCAACAAAAATATGGCAGCGATCGGGTAGCTCACATCATTACTTTTGGTAAACTTCAAGCTCGAGCTGTATTACGAGATGTAGGACGTGTTCTACAAATTCCATATCCTGTAGTTGATCGCATCTGCAAGATGGTACCAAATAATCCAGCCAACCCAGTAACTCTAGAACAAGCAATAGAATTAGAACCAGCTATTCGCAATGCTTGCGATGATGACGAAGCAATCGCAAAAATGGTTGAAATCGGTAAAAAACTTGAGGGGCTATATCGTCACGCTTCAACTCATGCTGCAGGTGTAGTAATTGCTGATCGTCCACTTACTTCATTAGTGCCCTTATTCAAAGATGAAAGCTCAAGTTTACCAGCAACCCAATTTAACATGAAGTACGTTGAATTAGCAGGTCTTGTAAAATTTGATTTTCTAGGGTTAAAAACGCTCAGCATTATTGAACACGCTTGCCAAATTGTAAGAAATTCTGGAGGCATTACATTTTCTGATTTCACTATTCAATCTATCCCCCTGGATGATAAAAAAACTTTTGAATTACTATGCAACGTAAATGTTGTTGGCGTGTTTCAACTTGAAAGCGCTGGTATGCGTGATGTGTTACGCAAATTACGTCCTGATCGTTTCGAAGATCTTATTGCCTTAGTCGCTCTTTACAGACCAGGACCAATGGACGATATTCCACGCTATTTAGCCTGTAAACATGGCCAAGAACCCGTTGTTTTTCTAATCCCAGAACTTGAACCAATTCTTGCTCCAACTTATGGTGTCATGGTTTACCAAGAACAGGTCATGCAAATTGCTCAGGTCATTGGTGGGTACACACTAGGCGCTGCTGATATGTTACGTCGAGCCATGGGTAAAAAAATCAAAAGTGAAATGGACGCACAACGAGAAAGATTCGTGCACGGAGCCACCGAAAAAGGTATCAGATCTGAAATCACATCACAATTATTTGACCAAATGGCAAAATTCGCAGGCTATGGATTTAACAAATCCCACTCCGCTCCTTACGCTCTATTGGCCTACCAAACAGCTTACTTGAAAGCGAATAACCCTATTGCTTTTTTTGCAGCCTCAATGACTGCAGATATGCACAACACTGATAAAATTAATGCCTATAAGCAAGACATGTTAAAAATGCAAATAACATTACTTCCTCCAGACATTAATCGTTCTTTTGCCCATTTTACCGCCGAAAATAATGCAGTACGTTTTGGATTAAGTGCTATTAAAAATGTCGGAGAACAAGTTATTGATGCAATTACACGGGCACGCAATAGCACCCCCTTCACAACCATGAGCAATTTCATAGAACGTGTTGACGCAAAATACCTTAATAAGCGTTTATTGGAAAATTTAATTGGTGCTGGGGCGTTTGATTGCTTGGAACCCAATCGACGCGCACTTTTTGAAGCAATTGAACACATCAGCTACATAGCCTCTAAAAAATCAGAAGCGTCAAAAAGCTCTCAACGCAGTATGTTTGGTGAAACAGCTGACCCGGGAATCACTTTCAAACTTCCTGAAGTGCCAATGTGGGATGGGCTAACATCGCTGCAAAAAGAATTTGAGTCTCTCGGATTTTACCTCTCAGACCATCCCCTTAATGCATACAAACAGCAACTTGAGCAACTTCAACTTGTACCTTCATCTATGTTTGAAACCATATCCACAAGCCATATTCGCGTGGCCGGAGTATTACTCAGCATAACCGTTCGAACAGGAAAAAAAGGACAAAAATATGCATTCTTAAGTCTTTCTGACCAAGAAGGCACATATGAAGTTACGCTGTTTAGCGAAATCTATAGCCAATCACTCGAACTACTTAAAGAAGGAAATTTATTAGCAGTTGAAGTCGCTATAAAAAAAGATAATGAACAATTACGGCTAACTGCCAATAAAATTTACAACTTAAATGATCTACAACCTTTTACGTCAATCAACTTAAAAATTTCAAATAATAAGCCAATAAAAGGATTACTTGATGAAATTCAGTCTCTTCCTACTGGCTCATGTGAAGTACTTCTTGAAATTTCCAAGGATTCTATAGGCATTCCTGCAATTATTAGCTTAGGCAAAAAAGCCATTAATACGCACATATATCATAAGCTTATGACCTGGTGCGAAAATGAAACTTACTGATGAGTTTAATAACAACATTTCTTTGGGACAGCAAATATTAATTAAGCACTCGGCAGCATAAGCTAGCAAAGAAGTAATTACCGCAAATTAGTTAACAGGGAACCTGGATATGTAGGCGCCGATGACGGCGTAAAGCTACCAAGATTTTTCAAACTAAACTGCAAAAAGAATCCCATATCAGGCTTCAAATCGCGGTCACGATAATGACTTTTGTACACACTAAATTTCGACTCAAAGCAATCATCCTGGTACGATAGCCCAACGAACGACGCCAACACCCCTCTTTCGAAATGTTTTAGGTTGCGAATTTGCGCAATAGACACTTTCCAATTTTCATTCAAAGCTGAGCTCAACTGCCAGTTTGCTTGAGAAATCATTGCTGAAGAGCCATTTAATCCACGCCTAGCATGAATGTACGACGCATCAAGTTTCAATATGGGCTTACCAAAGCTTGCGCCACACTCAGTAAATCGAGACCTCATATTTTTCCTCAAAAATGATCCGCGCACAAAAATGACCCACCATTCATTAGGTTGGTACAATACCCTAGCAATATAGTCTGAAGCAAAACGCCCTTCTCCCTGAGAGCTACCAATCACAGACTTATGATCAAATCGATAACTTTGCCCCATAAAAATCGAAGCGCGTTGTTGTTGCCCCCAACGCAGATGATTGTCAACACCAAGAACTCCGCGCTGCCCTTCATCAACAAGGTCTATACCATCAAACCGATTTGGCAAGAAAATTGATGTGTCATCAAGAGTAATCAGCCTAGAATCTTCATTAGGCAACCGCCTTCGATTTAAACTGTTAGGCGCAACAGCTACTAAACCACGTGGTTCTAAAATCCAATTTATATGTTCATAAGTTGATAAAAGTGGATAACGCCAATCGACAGAGGCTTGAGGGAAAACCCTTCCTTCCACATGGTTGTCATATCTCTTCTGGGCACTAATCGTTAATTGGTCTGGATTATAACGTTGAGACAGATAAGCGTCACCACGTGATGAAATTATTGTTTTAAACACATGCCCATTTGATGTTGTGTAAGGCAAATTCCACGCCACCCCACTTGATAGCCTAAATGTCTGCTTTCCTGTTTGGTCAAGAATAGGACGCCTTCTAAAAATACTCAAAAGGCTTGAGTCCCACACTAAATGGCTACCATTATTAAACTGCGCCGTTTGGTAGCGATAACGAGCATAGGGAAGCAGAACAGGAGTAGTAAGCGGAGTATCCGTTTGAAACGCTTGACCTCTCACAGAACCATAAGCATTATCCCTAAAATGCTCATAATTAATAGTTGAAGTTAAATTTTTCTGACGACTGAATGTACTCGTCTGCTTGTTAAGCCGATACTTCGACAAATAGGTCGTATCACTTGCACGATTTAAATCAACAATTAAGCGATTACGATCTGTCATATGCCAATATAATGAACTTGAAACACTCCAACGATCTTGCCTAGGAATTAAGTTGTAAAGCTTGCGATTATGGCGCATACGTGTATGACTACCCCCAACAGAAATTTCTCCATCCCTAAAACGCCTACGATATTCTGCTGCTAATAAAGGATTTTGTTTAGCCATAAGCATTGGAGTAATTGTAAGGTCCTGATTTTTAGCCGCAAATAAATAAGGCAGCGTAATTGAGGCACCAAGGTCTTTGCTCATCCCAATAGAAGGCGCTAATAAACCATTTTTTTGTTTAACCGTTGGATCAGGATGAGAAAAGTAAGGCAGGTAAATTACTTTTATCCCCTTAAACACAAGATAAACATGATGATATTTGATTAAACGCTCTTCTTGATCATGCTCAACGCTATCCGCCTCAAGCTTCCACGTTAAAGAACCATCCGCACACTCTTTACACGGGGAATAATCTGCATCTAAAAAAATTGTTTTATAACCATCCTCGCGTATGGCTGATTTCGCACTAAGACGCGCCGCATCTTTTGTAAAAACACGCATACCTTCTAAAAAACCTGTATTAAATTGAGAATCTAACTCTAAATGATCCGCTGTAAAAACATCCCCTTCTGGCTCCGTTAACTCAACCGAACCGTAAGCCGTAATCTTATCCGTTAGGCTATTATAATGAAGCGCATCACAATTCAAGCGCCTTTGCGTACCATTTGGCAAATATTGCAATGCTGAAACATGCCCTTTGACCCACAAATCACGTGTTTTATTATTCCAAGTAGCCTGGTCTCCACGCAAATGCAAGGGCTGTTGGGAGCCAAAAGCACACACATGCAATACAAAAAATATTATAAAAAATCTAAACAATGAAATCGTTTGCATCTTTTTTCGCTATAGTGCCAAGTTTTTCTAACATTGCCTATGGGGTTCTCACTCTTTCTTTGCGATTTTCTTTATTTTATTTATACTGAATCATAAAAATTTAATAGAAGTTTATCATATGCGAAATGTACTAGTAACCGGAGGCAACCGCGGTATAGGTGCTGCAATTTGCATATGCCTAAAAAAGCTTGGGTATAATGTCATTGGTACATACAATACAAATCATGAACAAGCAGCAACTTTTTCAAAAGAACATTCTATCCCTTTTTATGGTTTTGATTTAAGCAACCCAGAACAAACACAAGAAAAAATTCAAATAATTCTTGATAAGCATGGCCAAATTCACTGTTTAGTGCATAACGCCGGCGTCACTAGCGATGGATTTTTTCATAAAATGACTCTAGAAAATTGGCAAAAAGTTTTGCAAACAAATCTCTTATCATGTTTTCAAGTAACGCATCCATTAATTCAAGGTATGCGCGAACGCAATTTTGGGCGATTAGTATACATTACATCTGTAAATGCCCTAAAAGGACAAATCGGCCAAACAAACTATTGCGCAGCTAAAGCAGGCCTTATTGGCTTTGTGAAAGCTTTAGCTTTAGAAAATGCCAACAAAAATATCACCGTAAATGCTATCGCCCCAGGTTACACGGAAACCGACATGGTAGCCTCAATAGATCCATCAATTCTTGCAAAAATCGTTGAATCAATCCCCTCAAAAAGATTAGGAACACCAGAAGAAATAGCCGACAGCATTGCATTTTTCTTAAGTGACAAAGCTAGTTACATAACTGGCACAACGCTGCATATCAACGGTGGATTGTATTGATCACTGGCTCACTATTAAAGGTTCATAGGTATCACTAACATCAGAATAAGCAAAAATTTGCCCAGTTTTAATATCAAAAAACCACAAATGAACAAACAATTCACCAGTAGAAATTTTTTCCCGAATCCAGGGAAAAGTTAAACAGTTTTTGTAGGAATGCTTAAGTGCCAATTTTGCATAATCATCCGTGTGATCATGATCATTAATACAGTCGGTTTTAACTAAGGAAACCCAATTAGTAATGAAGTCATCTTGGTTAGGTTCGGCGTTATTCATCAAAGCGCTAATACCACCACATTGACTATGCCCCAGTAAAACAAGATGATTCACTTTCAAAAACTTAACACCAAACTCAAGCGCTGCACTTGTTCCGTGGTGCATCTCATCTTTTTCATAAGGCGGCACAATGTTCGCCACATTACGCACAATAAATAAATCTCCTGGATCGCATTGCAAAATAAGTGCTGGATCCACCCTGGAATCACAACACGCAACAACCATCATTTCAGGTTTTTGACCATGCTGAGAAAGATGCTGCATAATTGATGTATCACCATGCACATACTTTTGTCTAAAATTTTCATATCCCTTAAGAATACGTTTTAAGCCTTGATCCATCTACATCCATCATTCTCTACTAGTCTGACCAAGCTACCACATTTTATCTCTTCCATCTAAATTTTATGTTTATTACTTTAACTTTTACATAAATTGTTTTTTCTTGCTAAATTGATATGAGTTTGCTAAAAAAGCGCTCACAATTACTCAAGTTTTTGAAAGGACTTTCAATGTTTCACTACAAAAAATACTCAATCGCAGCATTGGCTTTACTACTAAGTGGTAGTATTTTTGCCGCTGATTTCACTAATGAGGACACCACCTTTGAGGATACCAACTCTTCTAATTTGCCAATTAGACAGTCAAAAACAACACAAAGGGAAATGTCGTTCAAGGAATGCTTCGAAGAATTTGATCACGAAAATGATTCAGAAATCCGCCAAAGACCAATCAATGTAGACGAAAAAGCTTTTTATGCTAGACATTTTTTAGGTTTTGATGTTGACATGTGGGTAGTGCCAAGCTCCAGGTATAAAGCAGTAGACTACGATGCTTTAAGTGGCCGCCCCCTTCAATTGGAACCATTATATCCACAGGCTATTCATTTTTCGCTTTTACCAAATGCAGATCATTTAATGCAATGGCTGCACATAGATAAAATATATCTTGCAAATGGTACTAGATTTTTTGCTCTAGAATTTTGGAGAGATTATTGCAACACCCATAATCCTGAAATTATGGTGGAAAATCTCGAACGATATGCCAAAATCTTTAGCTCTAAATTTTCTGATGCTATTGTTAACGAAGAGCTCTTACAAACCATTCTTGAATCTAAGTCACATCAGCCCAGTTTCACAGGGCCAGGAAGGAAGATTATAAAAATAAGTACTATGGAAGAGCACATGGATGAACTCATGAATAAAGTAAGAGCAGCTGGCCCCTCAGCCACACAAGAATCTACTTCAAGTATCGAAGAAAAAGTAGAAGGATAACCTAACTCAAAAAGAGGACCTATATATTTTCTATAGGTCTTTTTTTAATCATCGCACCAAAGGCTTATATTTTATTCTTGTGGGTTGATCAGCATCAGTCCCTAAACGGCGATGACGGTCTTCCTCATACGCTTGATAATTTCCTTCAAACCAAACAACTTGGCTGTCGCCTTCAAACGCCAAAATATGCGTAGCTATGCGGTCAAGAAAGAAACGATCATGGGTAATTACAATTGCGCAACCGGCAAAATCAAGTAAGCCTTCTTCTAAAGAACGTAACGTTTCCACATCCAAATCATTGGTCGGTTCATCCAGTAACAATACATTCGCCCCACTTTTGAGCATTTTCGCTAAATGCACACGGTTGCGTTCTCCTCCAGAAAGTTGGCCTACTTTTTTTTGTTGATCAGGCCCTTTGAAATTGAATAATCCGCAATATGCACGACTCGGCATTTTTCGCTTTCCAAGCTCTACCTCATCATGACCGTTGGAAATTTCTTCCCACACCGATTTCTTTGCATCAAGGCTATCACGCGATTGGTCAACATATCCCATAACGACTGTATCTCCAATTCTCATCTCACCTTGGTCAGGTTTTTCTTGGCCTGTTAACATACGAAACAAAGTCGTTTTACCGGCTCCGTTTGGACCAATCACTCCAACAATGCCTCCTTTTGGTAAATTAAAATTTAAGTTTTCAATTAATAACTTGTCACCAAAAGCTTTACTAAGGCCATTTGCCTCAATAACCAAATCGCCTAGGCGCGGCCCCGGAGGAATGCTAATTGAACCATCTCCCACTCCACGGTCATAATCTTGTGCCAATAATTGTTCGTACGAACTGATACGTGCCTTGCTTTTTGCTTGACGTGCTTTAGGTGACTGGCGAATCCACTCTAGTTCTCTAGTCAACTGCTTTTGTCTTGAAGTTTCCTGTTTTTCTTCAACAGCTAAACGCTTTTGCTTTTGTTCAAGCCAGCTTGAATAATTCCCTTCATAAGGAATCCCTTGTCCGCGGTCAAGCTCAAGAATCCAACTAACCACATTATCAAGAAAATATCGATCATGGGTAATTAACACAACAGTACCTTTATACTCTTGCAAATGCCTATCGAGCCAAGCCACACTTTCAGCATCTAAGTGGTTGGTAGGTTCATCTAAAAGCAATAGATCTGGCTTTTGAAGCAGCAAGCGACACAGGGCAATTCGACGTTTTTCTCCACCCGAAAGCTTATCAACGCTACTATTGGCCGGTGGACAACGCAAAGCATCCATAGCAATTTCGATTTGACGATCTAAATCCCAAGCATCTAGAGCATCAATTTTTGTCTGTAACTCACCTTGTCTAGCCAATAAAGAATTCATTTCATCATCACTCATAGGCTCAGCAAACTTCATACTGATTTCTTCATATTCCTTCAGCACATCAGTAATTTCCCCAAGGCCTTCTTTAATATTTGAGAGAACATCAAGCGCTGAATTAAGTTGCGGCTCCTGTGGCAGATATCCAATTTTCACACCATCAGCAGCCCAAGCCTCCCCCTGATATTCAGGGTCGATTCCCGCCATAATCTTCAAAAGGGTAGTCTTACCCGATCCATTTGGCCCAATAATACCAATCTTTGCTCCTGGAAAGAATGACAGCCATACATCCTTTAATACCTGTTTACCTCCAGGGAAAATTTTAGATAGCGCTTTCATTACATAAATATATTGATAAGACATTGTTAACTCTACTTTGATTTTGAGCCATAATGGCGCAAATGCAGGCCTTATTCAAGAAAGAGTTTAGCTTTTCACACAACCTTTTGCGGAAAAAATCGCTATTTAAGTAGCAATACAACTCAACTTTTTGTATTTTAATTTAATAAAATCTTAACTAATACCTGTTAACCTTTAAATAAGATTATACATGTTGGTATTTTTATGAAGAAGATTTTTCAGTTTGCAGTTTTAATATTATTTGGGTTAAAAGGCTTATATGCATTCAATCCATATACTGCAGCAAGAAACGTTGCTTCTGGCGAAAGATTGTGTCAGCCAAAACTTGTAGATGAAATAAAGCGGGGCTTGCCAGACTATCAAAAATCTCATCAAATTGGCAGCAATGGACACGTTGCGCACAGCAACAAAAGCAAGCTAAAAAAATCCCATGATCTTGAGAAAAAAATGCAAATGCTTGTGAAATGTACAGGCAGCAACACAAGCCAAGCAAATGCTGAAAAATTAGCAAAAAACCACGCAAAATTTGCGCAAGCATTGTCTAAGGTCTGCAGAACTGATCCACAATTTGGCCAAACGTTTGGGCCACAATGCCAACTTGCTGTTGATGCTGACAATCACCTCGATCGCAAAAAAATCAAACAAAAAAGTAAAGGCTCGCTATTTGGCCGCATGACAGGGAAAAAGCAGAAAAACCCTGATTACTATAAAAGCAAACCATATGGTTATGGTCAGCAGCCATATGGACAACCATATGGTAACCAAGCTGAATTCCCTGGTGGTTACCCTCAGCAGCAATATGGTAATCAGTACGGGTACAGCAATCCACAACCATACGGCAACCAAGCTGGATTCCCTGGTGGTTACCCTCAGCAACCTCCTATGTTCGACCATCAACAATATGGCAATCAGTACGGGTACAACAACACCCCACAACCATACGGTAACCAAGCTGGATTCCCTGGATATGGAGCTCCCTCAGCATCACAAATGTACCAACCTCCATATGGCGCCCCCTCATACGCACCTCCTGCAATGGGATATCCGCCAATGAACCCTTCAATGGTCGCTCAACCATACCAAGGCCAACACATGCCCTATGCACAAGCATCCTACTCTGCTGCCCTTCCAACGGCTTACCCACAGCCTGTTAGCATGATGTCTAGCGCTCCTGCTATGACAAGCAACCCTGCTTCTCAAGGAACTAGCGGCCAAATAGTAGGTAGCAACGCTTCCCAAGGCATTATTTGCTCTTGCCCATAAAAAACTTTCAGAAACCTTAAGTGACGAGTAGTATTCGTGCTTAAGGTTTTATATATTGATCTTGAGCACTCTAAAAAATAGGGATCATTTATGAGCCGTGGGGCAATTGCCATCTTATCCAGCGAAAATTTGTTACACAACCTCAGCCAAGTTAAAGCTGCAGCCCCTTCTAAACCTGTAATTGCAATGGTAAAAGCAAATGCATTTGGTCACGGCATCCGCTCTACCTCATTAAGACTTGAAAAACATGTCGATAATTTAGGTGTAGCTTCCATTGAAGAAGCTCTTGTCCTTAGAAAAATAGGCATTAAAAAACCAATAACCCTTATGGAAGGTGTCTTTGAGCCTGATGAATTACTGGTAGCAGCCTGTCAACAGTTCCACGTGGTATTTCATGACATAATGCAACTGGAATGGCTAAAAGGATTACGCCTTCCCTCACAGCTTGTCTCCTGGATAAAAATTGATACAGGCATGGGGAGACTTGGCTTTTCGGTTGATGACGCGCCACATGCCTTAAGCGTTTTAAGAGATTCTAAATTCATCAAACAGCCTATTGGCTTAATGTCCCATCTCAGCTGCGCTGATGAGCCTAATCATCCCTTAAACTCTATTCAACTTGATGCATTTAATAAATTAGCAAAAGACTGGCAGGGCCCAAAAAGCCTAGCAAACTCAGCTGCTATATTTACCATGCCCCAAAGTCATTTCGATGTTATACGCCCAGGTGCTTGTTTATATGGCGTTTCACCAGTGAGAAATGCAAGGGCCTGTGATTTCAATTTAAAGCCTGTTATGACACTACAAACACGCTTGATTTCGGTGCGAGAACGTGCAAGCGAATCATTTGTAGGATACGGCGGTACATACAAATGTGTTGAGCAAACAAACATCGGAGTCATTGCCATCGGGTATGGAGACGGCTATTTGCGCTCACTTCCATCGCACACTCCTGTTTTGGTAAATGATAAAAAATGCCACCTCGTCGGCCGCATTTCCATGGATATGGCCGCTATTGATTTACGCGGTTGCGATAATGCCAAAGTTGGGGACCCGGTTATCCTTTGGGGCGAAGGCTTACCTATCGAAGAAATCATTACCAACTCACCCATGATCGCCAATGAACTTCTTACCAGCGTACAATCGCGCGTGAAGTTCCACTGGACATTATCTTAAATAATAGGAACCCTCTGCAAAATTTAAGACTGAAAGAGTATTTTTGCCCATTTAAAAGTACA